>Ga0224495_10000747_pt1 | contig 24808 bp, 21 predicted proteins | sample SF_Jul11_sed_USG_FD_168128 | JGI IMG/M metagenome (GOLD analysis project Ga0224495, IMG submission 168128) | Sediment microbial communities from San Francisco Bay, California, United States - SF_Jul11_sed_USGS_4_1 | ecosystem: Environmental > Aquatic > Marine > Sediment | place: USA: California...
CAGCCAGACGCAGCCTGGTACCGACCTTGGGCGACTTGCTGGCGCGCACCTGGGCCAGCACTTCGTGATCATCCAGTACGCGCTCCACTAGCACCTCCACCTTGCCGCCGCTGTCTTTTTCGCCGAATAGGCGCGCGTTGATTACGCGCGTGTCGTTTAGTACCAGCAAGTCATCCGGCTCGACCAACTGCAACAGGTCGGTGAAAGCGCGGTCTTCAAGCTTGCCGTGGTGTGCATACAGCAGGCGGCTGGCGCCGCGCTGCTCGGCTGGATGCTGCGCAATCAATTGCTCGGGGAGGACGAAATCAAAGTCTTTGGTACGCATTAATAAACTGTTTGATAAGGAGGAACGACTGGTAATTGTAGTGGAAGTACATCTAAAAAAATGACAATGAGATGGAAATTATTGAGGAAATTGAAGTCTTTGTGTTAAAATCTTTAAAATGAAGTTTTTTCCGGTTATATGTTTTTCATTTTGTACATTTGTGCGTTTATTAAAGCAAACTGACTAGCAGGGGAATAGATGAGCAAGTTATTTTTTATTGTAAAAACTATTGCTCTTTTTGGATTGGCTTTTATCTCGGCTTCTTCGTGGGCTGGCAGGGGTTATGTTTTCGACTCTGCGGGGTCGGTATCAATTGCTAATAATGGCAAAACGCCGCGTTTGGCAGTGGTGGGTGATGCTGTAGCTTCTGGAGTGGAGATCAGAACGGGTGATAATAGTCATGTCGTTCTGAAGTTCGAAGATGGTCAGGTTATCAGTATGCAATCCAATACCACTTTGAAGGTTCGTGAGTATATCTATATTCCTTCTCAGGTTGAGAAAAGCAAAATTCTCCTTTCAATGTATAAGGGCGGAGTACGATTGATTCCGGGACTGATCAGTAAAAATAATCAGGCTACGTTCCGGCTTGCAACGCCTAGTTCAACTATTCGTCCCGCTGGTGCTGAATTCATGGTGATTCTGGCGGGAGGGGAAACATACTGCCAAGTGGAATCTGGAAGCCTTGCCCTGACTAACAAGGCTGGCACCACTATGCTAGCCGCTGGGAGAACTGCGCTGATTTCTTCGGTTTCCTCGTTGGCAAGCCAAGTTTCAGGAGTATTGGTGCCTTCGTCCATATTTGCTAATATTTCTGCCATCTCCGTTCCTCCAGCAGTTCCATCTCAAGCGCCTGCAGAACCATCCGTTAGAAATGCTGCGGATATACAGTTTACCGGTAGCGAAGCTACACAGGTAACTTCTGATGCTACTGTACCAGACGATAATGCCGGTATAGTTGCTGATAGCTCCAAGGATAGTGCTTTAGATTCGTCGCAAGAAAAGCCTTCTGATTTCTATGTCGGAATCCAGTTGGGCAGTGCTAATTATCGATATAGCAGTATTTCCAACAATGGACAAGCCGGACTTGGCTGGTTGGCTGGGTATACTATCAATCAGAGATTTTCAGTAGAGGTTAAACACAACAATTTGGGTGGCTTTGAGAGTGCTAAAAGTACCCTCAAAGGCAGTTCCATGGGGGTGAATATTGTTGGGTATTACCAAGCGGCTGAAAAGCTCGCCTTGTTTGGTAAGCTGGGTATCGTAAAGACCGAATTGAAAGAAACTGCGAAGCCTGGCTTCATTGGGAATGCTCAATATGACAATACCGGTTTGACCTTTGGTTTAGGTGGCCAATACGATTTTGGCTCAAAAGTGGGAATACGTGGTGGCTTGGATGTCTTTCCCGTGGGTGATAAAATCTCTTCTCAGTCGACGGCGGGTTTATGGTATATAGGCAGCATATTCAAATTTTAACTGAATAATGGGTTTTGTTGAGGTGGAATAGTATCGGGGTGTTGTTAGGAATAGTTATTGGGGTGCTATAGCGGCTGAGGTATACAACAAATGCTTAAACAAGTAGCGCCACCTTAATTTGCTAATGTCAGCAGTTTAATATGTATTGAGGCTCGAGGAGAGTTTGGAGTGGCATATTTGTCAATAAGAACCAGTGTGCAATTTAGTGCCATTGTCCTTGCGTTTATTACGCTTACAGGCTGTCCCAATTCATTGTTCAACTCTTCTTCCAGCGCTCTTACTGGATTGGCTTTATCTGGAAGAGTTTCTGATGGCTATGTGCAATATGCGACGGTGACACTGGATATTAATGATGACCGTACGTGTAGTGATACTGAGCCTACAACGACGACTGATGCTACAGGCAATTTTACATTCGTAGCGTCACAAAATCTTTATGGTGGACAGCATATGACCTGTGCCACCGGAGGCATCGATCTGAGTACTGGACTTCCGTTGGTTGGACAGCTATTAGCGCCCCCTGGCGCGACTCAGATTACACCGCTTACCAGCTTGGTTATGGCACAAATCAATAGTTCATTGCCCGGCAGTACGATTCTGACCAGCGCTGATATTGCTGCATCAATGTCAACGATCCAGACTAGCCTTGGTTTGACTGGTATCGATTTGTTGAATACTGATCCCATGGCCGGAACATCGCCTCCGGCCCTTCTTCAAGCAACAGTAGCTGTTCAGGTTCTGACCACGCAAATAGCCGGTGTTGCTTGGTCGATCTCTGGTGCCCCCACGTCACAAGGCAATGCTATTTACCAAAATGCGATGAATAGTGTGGCAGCAGAGTTGGCTCTTGTGGTAACACCGGTTAATTTGAGTGCAACGTTGGCAGGCATTGCCAATTCGGCAATTAGCTCGACTGTAACAAGTACGCAAACCACATTGAATAATGCCGCAGCGGCGAATCCCACTGACACTGCGCTATCCACAGCTTCGACTCAAACGAATTCGTTTGCTCCTGCAAGCGTGGCGGCTTTCAGCGCAACTGCAGTTGCGACGATTGTTAGCTCTGTTGCGACGGCAACTAATTTGGCAACGGCGACCGGGGCTGCAAATCCCGCAACCGCAGCGCAAAGTAATATTTCAGTGGCTGGTGCTGCCACTCTGCTATCACCTCTACTTACCAATACGGTGGCAACTGCTAATACAGGCACCGCAGCAGCAACGCTTCTAAATAATCTGACCACGCTAGGTAATATCGTGTCGACTACGCTAGCTACAACTATTGCTGCAACTGTGACGGCTGATGCTGCTACCATAAATGCTGCAATCGTGACAGCAGTAACAGGAATTACCGTAACGGCGCCACCAGTGGTCACCGCAGCTTCTGTATTGGCAGCCACCACCCTGCAAAATGTTATGCCCCTAATTTCTATTGCAGCCAGCGGGCAAACGGCTACTCTCAATGCGGGAGGTGTATTGCAAGTCTCTACCCCAGGAACTGCCGGTATTACCAATGCTATCCTGAATCTAGGCTTGGCTGCACCCACAACTTTGACATTGCCGACTAAAATTGATGTTGGATTCAGAGTCACGGCCGATGTACGGAAGTTCAAGGTCGCGATCAAGGGGTTGACAATTATTCCAGATTTAGCCAATCCAGGTGCATTTACACTATCAACATCAGGCGCTACTTTAAATGCTTTTGGCCTTAAAGCTGCGGGGAATACGGTTAATGCAACCGTGTCCCAAGCAACTATAGCAGCGACAATCATCTCTTCATCAAACGCAAGCGGCAGCGTTATCACACTTGATGTTGCCAATCTTCTGGCTGTTCTTGGGGCCGCTGATAGTGGGTTTAATACGCTGACCAGTAAAAGGGGCACTTATATAGTGACAGCAGTAGTCAGCAATATTCCACTTTCAATTAGGCCAACAGTGCGCGCTTCAAATGATTTGATTGTTGTCGACAATACTGCCGACACAGTTTCAGGTTCTTCACAAACAATTATAGTTACTGTTAATTAATCTAGTTTTAATCTAGTTAGTTTATACAATTGTAAACGGGAACCGGTTAATGGCCGCTTCCCGTTTTTATTTTGAGCGGGTATGGAAAATAATACTTTCACGTGGTTGTGCATCACATTTTATGCGACGGTTGGTCAGTTGAATGCGGCTCCTCTTGATGCTTTGCTTGGCACTGATCGTTTTCAGCAATCAGGAGAGTCATCCCTTGAAGTTTCCTATGACGTGATGAATAGTTCTCTGGATATATTGGGAATGCGTGCAAATGATGCTCAATATTCAGGAACAAATGTAGGTGATTATTCTGGTGTACATCTGCGGGCAAGCTATGCACTGAGCGATATTTTGTCTTTGCATGGGGGGTACTGGAAACGCAAGATATCTTATCGTCAGGATGATGAGTCAATAGATAGCTGGCAAACGACAGTGCAATACAGATTTGATGGTGATAAAAGTAGTGCAAAGAATTATGCAGTTCGATTTGGTACGTGGGGGAATCTAACAGATGAACTTAATAAAACCTCTCCATCAATAATTATGGGCAAAACATTTTCTTCAATTTCTGTGAGCAATCCCTTGGATTTTCAGATCCAGCTTGATGTGATCGGCGCGTGGAGGATATCTGAAGAAACCGATGTTTCAGCTTTTTCGGGCATGGGTGAAAGCTGGGTAGAAACAGGAGATATTGTTGCTAACTACATCGATGGCTCGGGGTGTGCCTACCGAATCTTATTTACGCCTGCTGCTACCAGTGGCACGCTAATTTCTCCCTGTGCTTCAAATATTGTGATCACAGATTTTGCAACCGATCAATCAGTTACACAGGGATTCAACTATCGCTCAAGCTATTACCAATTAGGCGGTGCTGTAAAGTGGCATCAAAACGAATGGGTTTTGCGTGGTGGATATCAGTTTCAGCAATTAAGTCGCGGAAATGTTGATGCGCAGATTGTCAAAGGAGGTGGAATTGCCTATCAAAGAAATCATGTGTTTGTGATGGATGCATCCTACGAGTTGACCAGCAAGGCCGTCGTTTTTGTTCGTTTTCAAGTTATGAGCAATCAATTTGTTGGTGAAATTCCATTTGCTTATAATGTGGCTACAGCAAGCAAGTTTAACCGCCGTTACGGATTTATGAGCGCAGGTGCAAACTTCCCCTTTTAATTGCAGGTGAAATTTCAAGAACAGAATATTTGAGTAATCTTTATTATGAATCGCAGTTCCATTTTTGAGCGATTATGAAGAACTATACTTCGGCCAATACAAATGAGGTGCACTTCAGTAATTCCTCATTCGATAGTAATAGAGTGTGATCAGTAGTGCGAAGCTCCAGAATACAACGTAGGAGGGAGCGTGAATCAGATAAAAAGATACCCCTATCCCGACGATCACCATTTGAACAAAGCTCAGTATCAGTACAGTCTTGTTAACCGAAAATCCTTCTTGTTGCAACACATGATGTATGTGAGTGCGGTCTGCAGCAAAAGGCGATTTCTTACGTTTCATGCGTCTTATCATAACAGTCAAAGTATCAATCAATGGAATGCCGAATAGCCAAAGTACCAAAGAAGGCTCGGCAGATACATTGCCCTGAGTTATCTGTGCCATATACCATCCAAGTATCAACCCCAGCCACATACTTCCGGCATCACCCATGAATACCCAAGCACGTTTGACAAACAGGCGAGAATTCATCGTTAGGAAACCGATCAGTGTTCCAATCATTGCCCAAGTCAGAGGAAATATTTTGGCATTTTCCGTGAAATAGTAGATTGCGATTATTCCCAGCATGGTTATCAGCGCCATTTTTCCTGCCATGCCGTCCGCGCCATCAATCATGTTGATTGCATTGATTCCGCCCACAAAAGCAATTATGCTGAACGGAATGGCAAATATTCCAAGCGGAATATCGAAACCAAATATCGCGCCTAAATGAGTGACTGTTCCCCCTGCGCCGACGATGACTGCCGTTACGAGAAAGACTTGAATCATCATGCGTACTGAAACTGACAACCCATGTTTATCATCGAGTACGCCAAGAGTTACTAATGCGGCAGCACATCCAATTAGTATTGCAATCTTTCCATGGAGTGCGTCACCTGTGGCAAGCGATATCAGGACTGCTAAAAACATGGCTAAGCCACCTACCGTGGGGGTGGCATACTCATGCTGTTTGCGTCCGCCAGGATAATCAATAACGTTCAGTTGATGAGCAAATTTACGCAGCAACAATATCAATATCATACAAACCAATATAGAAACGATGAAAAATTGCATTCAACTTAATCCAATAAAAATAATAACTTGAATAAGTTTTAACATGCATAACGAGAAAATTCAATGTGTTTTTAAAATACGCAGAATTATATTTTGCTATGCTAACTCAGAAGTCTACAACACTGGCTAGTTTTAAATGCCTATCGGGGCGAAATGCTGATATACAGAAAACCATGTTTACTTACTGTTTATATCTTTTAAGTGTCTATTATACTTTTGCAGGCTACCCTCTTGTAGGTATTCGATTTGATTTTGTGGAGTTCACTGTCATCCGATCTAATTCAGCTAGTTAGTTTTTGTGGCGTATTTGAATAATGCGGGTCAAAATACTTCTGAGGATAAATGTAAAATTACTAATATTCCTCTTCCAAAGTCTTTTAGGTTCATTCAGGAAACGGAATACCCACTCCAGGCCAGCATTTCTCACCCACTTCGGAGCGCGTGGATATCGGTTTGCCATAAAATCTATTATTGCACCTCCGTTCACGAAAAGTACGGATCGTTCTCCAGAGGCTTTTTTCAATAACGCGGAAACTCGTTCTTGTTTTGGCATTCCCATAGCTAAGATAACGAAGGCAGGAAGCTGGCGCATATATTGAGTTAAGTAATACTCGTCATTATGAAATCCGTTTTCTAATAGGACAGAAGAAAACCCCATCAATTGCAAGCGGTGCAGCATTCTTCCTAGATATGGTTCATGAGTGCCGTAAATTGCAATTTTACGATCTCTTGGCAGGCCGTCTAGAAGCTTGGGGATAAAGTCAGTTCCATTTAAATTAAGTCCAGGTTCGCGATTTGTTAACCACATTAATATTTTGATGCCAATACCATCCCGCAAAATGAAATCTGATTCAATTAGAAGGCGCGAAAAAGTTTGATCTTTCCATGCTAGATTTAATGCATTTGCATTGGCAAAAGATAATACGTGTGGGCCAGTAGAGCTGACCAAATGCTCTATCAGGACAGCTTCGTCGGAAGAGGAGTTGCATATGGACAGGTCGTCCAGTATGGATGACCAGCCAGCGATTGAATTTAGAAATCTACTCACAATACATCTTCTCCTGCCCACCATGCAAAATAGCATCGCTTGATACCATAGACGTAAAACGGAAGTAAAAAAGACATCAAAACTCGATCAAGTGTGCGGTGGATATTTTTGCCAATAAAATATCGTAGTGACGTATATTTTAAATTTGCAATATGACGATTAAATTTATTCGCACCCCAACCAAGCATATGCGCAACTGGTGGTACATCAGCAGCTACAACTTTTCGTCCAGATCGATGTGCGGTTATGCATAAATCTTCATCCTCCCCATATAAAAATATAGCGGGATCAAAACCGTGAAAATTACGGATGAAATCACCGGCGATTACCATTCCCGCACCACAAACCCAATCTACCTGACGAACTTTCCCAGAATAATGTAACAATGAAGCTTGGTCGAGTGTTATGTGCGGGCGTGATTGACTATGTATAAACTCGCGGCCAAAAGGAAGGCGAGAGAGTAACTTCCTTCCCATTTTAGTGAGAAGTAATTGTGTTATCAGAATTCTAACTCCTAGAATTACCAAAATCCATCTCTGCCATGAAGAAAAACTGTATACATAAGTTTGTGGTTTGCCATTTGGAAAAACTAAAGGTAATCCACAAATCGCGATACTTGAATTTGAAATCATGGCATTAACAGCGGGAGTAATACTATCTGCAATTAACCATGCATCAGAATTAATTAGTACATAGTATTGTGCCGAAATGGAATCAAATCCCACATTGTTTGCCGAACCAAAGCCGACATTCTTATCCAACAGTATGATGCGGGTATTTTCAACTGATTCCTCAATATCAGACAGGATATTCCGAGTGTTATCTGAGGATGCGTTATCGACAATGATAATAGACGATGAAAGTTTTGAACCAATAAAATTATTCCTTATGGAATTAATGCATTGCAATATGTATTGCTCGGAATTAAATGTTACGATAACAAAAGCAATGTCAACCTGAGTGCAACAGCTATCGTCAGTCATCTGCATTTTTTTAGCCTGACAAAATATTTGTGACTTGAAATCAACTTGGCGTTTCTTTTTAACTGAGTCGTATGCATTGAATTTAAATCAGTATGGGTTAGGTCAGAATAATAAGCAGTCAAAATTTCGAGGCACTGGTGAACTATATAAATTTGTCCTAAAAGGGTGTCAGTACGAATTATCGATAATTAATGAGATTTATAGAAGGTGTTAGTGATTATTTTATCTTTTGAATATAAAAAGAACCCGGCTGTCTTTCTGGTGTGAGGAAAGGGCTACACTCTTTTAGGGCAGTGTAGTGCCAATGTTTCAGGTAATTAAGAGCGCCTATAATTTTCCACTGGGTATTGCAAGTTAGAAAGGCTTCCAATATATATTGCTCATTCCAGAACTTTACTTCATCTATCATCCATCTTGCGGGGTAATCTTTGGGTGAAAATATATCGTGTATGTGTACCACTACACCTGGTTTAAGAGTTGGTAATAGTTCAAGGTATTCGAACAAAACATCACCTTGCGGCCTTATTATGTGAGATGAATCAATAAATAAAATATCACCATCATCTAATTGATTGAATATATCGAGGCCAACATCTTCAACCTTATTGCGAATAACTTGCACTCCAATACTCTCAAGCCATGGCATCTCAAATGGTTCAATGCATATGTAGTTACACTTGCTATCTTCAGATTGTCTCTGGTTTGTGGATGTTGCCATCAGGCCAACAAGTGTGGAATAGCCACTTCCAATTTCGATAATCTTTTTTGGTTTCGTTAATCTTATGAAATTGTATAGATACTCAGCGTCACCACTGCCAAATGCGGGGTTGGAAATATGAAAAGTGACGCTTTTCGCAATAGTTGCACCATCGAGTCTTATGAGCTCACTATTGAAGTCGAATCGCTTCAGGATATCCAGCTGACCAGTAACGTTAAAATCTATGCCGCTAAGCTTTCTTTTTTCTTCGGCCAGGCACCTTAAATCTCGACTATCAAAAAGGGGTTCGTAGTAGTGACGTCGAATTGGAAAAATACCGATGTGCAAGAGTGCTCTTTTGCAAAGAGGCAGGCGATGTACGCCAATCCTGCGAACTATTTTTAGAATCAAACCTGCAGGATAAATAGCTGGTATTAGTAAAATATCAAAAAGTATTAATGCTGATCTACGTATTTTGTCCATTAATATCGCCCATAATAAATAACAGCAAATGCATTCAAGCTACCACCCGACTTTATGACCAACAATAGACTCTACTCGACTTATTTCATCCGCAAAGAACAAAGATAAATCAGTGCGTGTTTTTTCACTGATTGCGGGTTTCTCTCCAATATTGGAATATTTTAATAGCCTTCGAATATTTCGACCGAGTGCATTAGGAATAATTCTCCGCAGCAAGTATGTGAAGGTGTTTGGTGATAGCAGTTTTGCAATCATTACAGACTTCGGCCGCCCAGATCGATTGATGTCAAGAACGTCCTTGAATTCGAAGTCTGAATTGACCCCTGCAAACTTGCAAATTTCGCGTAGTACGGAAGCAGGATCGCGCAAATATTCCTCATAATAGAATAACTTTACATTGGCGCTTCCAAGTACTTTTTGGAAATACTCGATCGCATCCGCATATAGCCCACTCTTTTTGTATAACCACATATCCGAATACCCCTCAGATTCGCGTTTTGATTCAGCGGCCAAGGCTTGCTCAAAACTTAAATTTTCAAGACCTTCGCTAACGTTGTGCATGTATTGAGAAAATGATTTCTCTATCGGATTACGCAATATAAATATAATCTTTACTAGGCCAAGATATTTTTTAATCTTGTCTGCAGATTGGTAATGAAAGAGATAAGAAGGGGAGATGTCAATTGCAACTTTACTCTCATTGCAATGCTGGAAATATGATAGGTATTCATCAAAAGTTTTTGGGATTTCGGCAAGGATGAATCGATCTCCTGGTCCGGAGACAGATTTTTCCAGCCATTGTCGTGAGAAATAATGCAGTTCTTTTTTTTCTGAAAGGCAAATTTCTGGATGTTGCAATAAATAGCAATATAGAGCCGTCGTACCACTTTTTGAAACTCCGCCAACTATCAGTTTAGGTTTCATAACGTTTTGCGTTTAATTTCTTTCGAACAACCAATTGAAACGGCTAGCAACAAGCCTGCTATGGAACCTCGATATTCCAATGTGGCAGCAACGGGCAAAATGGCTAGCAAGTAGATCCATATTCCCATAATTAGACGGAAGTACGAATGATTTTTTGCGGCACGCATCACTCTATATTGCATAATGAAATATACGCCATATAAAATAAAAGTCATTATGCCAAACTTGTAAGCACTTCCCACTATGCCGACATCTGCTAGAAAAAAGTTTTCTCCATATAATCTTGCGAATCCTCCATTCCACAATGAGGAGAGTGCGCCAGATCCAAGCCATGCACCTGCTGAAATTTCACTAACTATTGTATTGGTAGTCAGAATTCTGGCGCTAGCCTCTAGATATTCAGCCGAACTTAACTGTAAAAATAAGGCCTGATATTTGATAAATAAATTATATGCTGCATTTGAATTGACTATTGTCACAGCTAATATCCCTGTTGTAATAGCTGTCCATATTACAAATCGGGTAGTACCTAATAAAATTACACTGGATATGAGGAGTGCAATTAATATCTGACGAGTCTGTATTACCATAACCAATATAACGACTAAGAATAATAATTGAGAAAATAACAACCAACGTTTGTATTTTGATATCTTGAAAAGTAATATTAAAGAAGCTAATGCAATATAGGCTGATCCAATTCCAAAACGATCCGTTCGAATTGAATTTGCCCCTACTTCCCTGAAGTTAAGCGGTGTAATCGCCCCAAAGTAAACCAGCATGGAGAGTATTCCGCAAATAAGTGCAGTGGTGATAATCCAGCCAAATAGTTGTTCAATGGTAATAACATCTTGGCGAATTCCCCAGGTTAGAGGGAAATAAATCATAAAGTACAATATCCGACGTTCTTCAATTAGCCCATAAACAAATGGTTGACCGAATCTCATTTGAGCCGCAAGCGCTGAATAAAATAAGGTTATCCATATCAAACTGAATACTGTGAGATCAAGTTTTGAGACAGTCCCCTTGCGACTTATCTGATGCCAAAGGAAATAGAATGAAAAGAAAGTACTAATTAGTAATACTAATTCGCTGGCCCCTTTGATTCCGAATGGATTGCTTGATGTCGATGCAAATATGCCGGCATTCATGAATACCATAAAGAACAGGAATATTTGCCCACGAGTTTTGGGAAGAAAGAAATGCCGTGAGTTTTGCGATGCCAGAATCATTATTAGAAGTTGCAGCTCAATTCACGATGATTAAGTGGGGGGCATGGTGATTTCTGATGTTTGATTGTGCCAAGGGACTTCTTGCATAATCAATTTTTCAAGGAATGCCGTATCGTCACGATAATGATCGCGTAGCTGGGATGTTAAATTTGGAGAGTGGTTTTCTAAGGAATCTTTATTTTTGATGAGGTTATGATGGTGAATCCAGAACCAAATACGTGACCTAATTGAGGGTGGGATTGCTTTCCAAGTTGTGCGTACAATAAAGAATTTCGCAAGATGCCGGTAAAACGTAAATCTTTCGCGCTCGCCTCCCTCGTGAAACTTTTTCCCGATAGAGGCTGGGCGGAATGAGTTAACCCCAAGAAAATTAAACAACTTATCTAAGACGGCAGATGGATTCGACTCAAGTTCGGATGTAAAAAGGATCAATATATTTTTATGCGGAAATATATCAAAGTAGGGTGCAAGTAATCTGCCATATTCACCTCGAACAATATAAGTGCGCGTTTCTGAAGCCGGGCCTGTTGGCAGTTTACGGGCTTCAGCTAATTCTTCTGGTTTCATCATTTCAGCAATCGCCTGCTCGAATGTTCTATGCTCAAACCCTCGGCGGACTGACATTCTGAATTGTGAGAGAGCCCTTTCAGCCGGTTCCCTGAGTATTGCAATAATTTTAATGTCTGGTTGTAACCTAGCTATTCTTTCTGGAGCTCTTGGGTCATTTAAATAATGAGGTGTTGCTTTTCCCCAGAGTTTGTTTGAAGGGGCCGATCCAAAATACTGATTCAGATAAGCATTTAACCCTTTTTCATACAATTCATCTTGTGTGAAGAAGGGAGCTTCTTTTCCTGCGGGCATATATATTTTGGAATGCTCCGATAACAAAGTAAAAAGTGTTGTAGTACCTGCTTTCTGAGCACCAATGATAATAAAATCAAGACATTTCATTAGAGACCGCGCCACCATGAGTATACTCGTCGCGCCAGATTTCGGGGCTGCCCTGTTTTCTGACCATGCGATATGCGTGATCCCATTAAGTGGTCAAACATTTTGCGTAACTGTGCTGATGTCACATTTTCGCAATCATTGGACTCACTTTTTACAGCTACCAGTCCAAAATCGATTTTTCTGACAACATTAAATAGATGGCGTCTGCACCAGCCGCGAATAGGTGGGGGCATTAGATTAAAAAAACCAATGTAATGATACCTGTGGAAAACTTTGGAAAGGTTTATTGTGTTTTCCTCCTCCGCACTTCCCTTTAGCTTACTGGAGTCGAAAAATGAAAATGAGTGTTCATTGAAGTTGTGCAGGTGATATGGATTTACGAGATGGAATTCGGTGAGTGTTACATAAGGTACACCGATCAAGAGAATTCCCCCATTCTTTAAAACCCTGTACATTTCTGAAAGTGCAAATAGATAGTTAGGTACATGCTCCAAAGTATGGTATGTAAATATCACATCAACACTGCTGTCTGCAAATGGCAATTTCTCTTCACTCAAATTAAGCGAAATGTCTGCCTTGTTGGAAATATCAATATTAATAAATCCAGGGATAAATGTTTTTCCCGCCCCAATATTTAAACTGATATTTTGTTTATCATTCATACATCCCTTCCATTCTTTGAATTGTCTCTGTGACCAATTATTTTAGCTGGTATGCCACCAACGACGGTATAAGGTTCAACATTCCTGCTAACAACAGAGCCGGCGGCAATAACAGCACCACGTCCTATGCGAACTCCTTTCAATATGATTGCACCGTGACCTATCCAAACATCGTCCTCGATTTCAACTGGAGCTGTCTCAAATCCCTGTTGGTTGATTAAAGTATGTGTATTTTTATACAAGTGGCTGGTATCTCTGATAGTTACGGCGTCTGCGATCAGCACATTGGCACCTATAGTTATGCGTTCATTGCATCCGAATATACAAAATAACCCACAAAAACTTCGATACCCGAAAGTTATAACCCCTGTCCCCTGAAAATGCGTATCTCGGAAAATCTTATTTTCTCCTTTTAATACTATTCTGAGACACTCGTTTCGAAAAAAAAACTGACGAACAGTTACACCCCGGTCGATTTTACAGTTTGCGCCGACCTTGAATGATGGCCAATATTTGATTCGGGCTGATAAAGTACTTATGAGCCATTGGGTATGCAACATTAACCGCCAATATGTTTTTGCAACAGGACCAAGTGAATTATTCATTTTATCATCCGAGTCTACGTAACAATTGAATAACATTCATGTCGAAGTTTAGGATAGTCTGAATGCATACAGAGATTATTTTCTTAACTTGCTAAACGCATGCACACTTATACCCAGACGTCTGTGTACCAAGATGCTGGCCGCTATGGAGGTGTATATAGCAGTTATTGTAACTGACCATGCTACACCCATTAAACCATAATGCTGAGCGAGCCAAATCGCCAGTAGAGTGTTCAGCATTGCGCTTGAAGTGATTACATTGCGCAGATCCATTTCGTGACCGGTCATCATTAGAATTTGTCCTAGCGAGCCAGTCAGTACATTCACGGCTTGTCCGACAATAAGTATCTGCAATACTGGAGCCGCGAATCCAAAACCTTCGCCAAATAATTCCAGCAGAAAATCTGGAATCAACATGCAAGTCAAAATTACAGGGGTGGCTGCAATGACCATTAGGCGGGTTGTCTTGATAGCGGTTCGTTCCATTTCAAGCATCGTGCCTGTTTTGTAAATGGTAGCAAACTTGGATGCGGTAATACTGTTCACTGCAATGAGGACAAAGCTGGGCAGCCATGCAAGTTTGGTGGCTGCATTGAAATAGGCAACATCCACTGGTGTGCTATATATGCCCAAAACAATGATCGCAATCCAGCCATTGACAAAGAACATGGAGGCAGCCCAAAGCAAAGGCATGCTGGAGTGTAATAGTGTTTTGCAGGTTACGTTATCTCCACCCACCATTACACCGGGAAGTGCTCTACGCCATAATATGACAGCGAGGGCCATGGTGGCGGCAGTGGCAATAATATAACCAGTTGCTGCACCGGTTACACCCCAGTGAGGCACCAGCACAAATAAGCCTGCTAAGGTAATAGTTGGCACGGTTACACCTTGCAGAGCATGGTAGGCAGCAATATGCTTTAGGCCGCGTAACATTTCGCCGTGAAGTAGTGCTATCGCCATAAAAGGCACAGAAAATGCCATGATAGCTATGTTCGGTCCCAATGTCTGGTCACCAAATAGTTCTGCAGCCAAGAAATCGCTCGCAAAAAATAGCAAGATGGCCGAGACGAGAGAGGCTGGAACAGAAATAATTAATGAATTGCGCCATATTGTGGATACGCTGTGCCAATTACCCACATGTGAGTTAGTTGAAATGAGGCGGACTAATACATTATCAAGCCCTGCACGCGCGAAAACAGTTGCTAGTGTTACACAAGTGAGGGTAAGCACAAATTGGCCCGCACCATTTGCGCCAAGCATTCTGGCTATCATGACATGGAATATTAAACCGACCATTGCTGCCACAAGCTTTACTGCAAAAGCAACTGTAGCACCATAAACTATTTCATGCATATGGTGATCGGATTTCTTGAGGAAGCTAAATATCACTCTATTGTGGCCGTACAAATGGGTGATGCTTATTGGCCAACAATACTGCGTTGTATGAGCATGTCGATAACCCTTTGAGTGCAGACATCTAGTTCTTCAACTCCAGTTTGTATGGTCAGTTCAGGATTTTGTGGAATCTCATATGGTGATGAGATGCCGGTAAATTCACTGATCTGGCCAGCACGGGCTTTTTTATATAGACCTTTTACGTCGCGCCTTTCACAGACTTCAATGGAGCTGTCACAGAATATCTCGATGAAGTCGCCGTGCTCGACCATTCCGCGTACTCGTTCTCGATCCTCTCGAAAAGGCGATATGAACGCAGTTAATACGATTACACCTGCTTCCATGAATAGTTTTGCGACTTCACCAATACGGCGTATATTTTCCACTCTATCCTTTGAAGTGAACCCTAAGTCACCGCATAGGCCGTGACGCACATTGTCACCGTCCAGTACGAAAGTCCTACAACTACGCTGATGCAAGGCTTCCTCAACAGAATGTGCCAATGTGGATTTGCCAGACCCGGATAACCCGGTAAACCAGATGATGGAACCGCGATGACCGTTTTGCTCTTCGCGGCGGTGTCTGGTAACAGTTGCATGATGCCATACGGTATTGGAGGATGCGGGAGGTTGTGTTTTCATGGCAGTAAATTTTCAGGAAAAATGTTTAAAGGTTAACTGTTACCAGTGTGCTGAGAGAGACTGGTTGTTGCAAGGTCGAACAATGCATTATCGGAATTGGATAGCACCAGAAACTCCGGATTATGCAGATCAGCCTTGTTGTATACCAATTCTTTCCCTGAAACGTTGCATACCTTTCCGCCTGCCGCATTGACTACGGCATGAGCTGCGGCGGTATCCCATTCCATGGTCGGACCCAGGCGCGGGTAGAAATGTGCCGCGCCTTCGGCAACCAGGCACAGCTTGAGCGAACTGCCCATGCTGATGCATTGGTGACTGCCCAGTTGCTTGAGCAACGCTTCGGTACGTGAGTCGCTGTGTGAGCGGCTGGCGACTACCTTGATAGGTTCGCCTGCAGTGTGCTGTTGGGTGGAAATGGGCTCAGCCGCAATACTGTCGCGTTGTACGAAAGCGCCCGCATTTCGTGTGCCATAGTAGCACACATCAAGTACAGGCGCGTAGACCACGCCTAGAACGGGCTCGCCGTTTTCAATCAAGGCTATGTTAACAGTGAATTCACCATTGCGCTTGATGAACTCCTTGGTGCCATCAAGTGGATCTACCAACCAGAAATGTTTCCACTTGCTGCGTTCCGAATATGAAATATCGGCCGCTTCTTCTGAAAGAATGGGGATCTCCGGGAAGAGTTTGGTTAATGCATCAACGATGGTTCGATGTGCTGTCAAGTCAGCCAGAGTAAGCGGAGACTTATCTATTTTGCTGGTCTCGCCAGTTTCACCGCTGTGGTAGATTTCCAAAATGGCTGTGCCAGCTTGACGAGTGATCTCAATAATTTGTAGCAAGTTTATTGCTATCATTATCTCTGACCTTCTTCCGCGCCTGGTTTATTGCCATATCCATATCCATAGCCATATCCATATCCATAGCCATAGCCATATCGGCTGGAAATACGCTTTAATTGACCGTTGAAAATAACCCCTTTCACTTCGACTCGCGCTTGTCCAAGGCGTTTTACAGCAGTTGTCAGTTCTGCCAAAGTGGAAGCATTGTCACGAACCACCATGAAAGTCGTACCCATATTAGGCCCGATTACTGCCACATCGGATACCAGTAATGCCGGAGAGGCATCTACGATCACTATGTCGTATTGCAGGCTGCATTGCTCAAGAAATTGTGGCAGACGCTGGTTTAGTAATAGTGTGCTTGGGTTGGAAACATGAATTCCGTTGGTAATGAAACTTAAGTTTGGCAATATATTTTTATGTGTAGCTTGGTCAAGCGTGATTTCCCCGGCGAGTATCTCACTCACCCCAGATGATCGGGTTAGACCGAAGTATTGATTTAGATGTCCTTTATGCAAATCTATATCGATAAGCAGTACGCGCTTACCTGCCTGTGCCAATACAGCCGATATATTTGCAGCCAGAAATGTCTTGCCTACTGCAGGGGTAGGGCCGGTGATCATTACTCGGTTATTCTTTGCATCCAACATGGCAAATTGCAGGGCCACGCGAAAACTGCGTAAACTTTCTATGGAAAGGTCGTCAGGGTGGGTTTCTGCCAAGATAAATTGACCTGCCTCTTTCCCTTGAATTTTCTTGGAGAGGGTTTCCTGATTTTTGCTCTCCAATACGGTTGCATAAACTTGGAGGCCCATCTCGTCCTCGATTATCTTTGAGTTGTCTATCGCGCCACGCATTGCCTTTCGGATGAATGTGGATGTTATGCCAAAGAACAAACCCATAATCAAGGAGATCAGCATGATCATTATCTTTTTCGGCTTGACTGGCTGTTCAGGTACGACAGCCTCATCAATCAGACGTGATGTACCTATCTTGCTGGCTTTTGCCAACCGTAATTGTTGCTCTGTATTTAACAGTGAGGTATATAACTCGGTGCCAACCTTAACATCTCTCATGCTTGAAATAACATCTTGCTCCACGCTAGGTAATCTTTTGATGCGTTCCTGAATTTCAGATTTCTGTGAATTTAGGATGTTTAATTGTTTGTTTGCATTTATGACGCTGGGGTGTTGTGTGGTAAATTTGGACAATAATTCCTCGCGGGTGCGTTTTACTTCGAGAAGTTTTACTTCTATTTCAACAGCCTGCTGCAAGGTGTTCTTAGCTTCTTCGCCTATATCGATAGTTCCGCGCTGGTCACGCAATTTGTTATATCTGGTTTCCGCATCTTCAACATTTCGCTTAATTTCTGGTAGATGAGAATTCAGAAATATGATGGTTTTTTCTGCCTCCTCGGATTTTCTGTCAACATTTTGGCGAATATACTCATGGCCGATGGCGTTTAATGTATTGGAGGTTAGTATTGGGTCGTCACCGTCCAATTTGACTTCAATTACCCCCGATAGCTTGCCTTTCTCAGCAATTTGTAAGTTTGTTTGCATGTTTTCAATAGCTTTCAATCTTGAATTCCGCCGGATCAAAAATTGCGTACCAGGATTTGCATCAAGCTTTGCAGCAAGTATTTCTACTTTGCCCAACGGAGTTTCTTGAGCCATCAAATTCCCAATTTTGCCACTTAATGAAAAATTGAAATCAGGATGCCGCAATTCGAATTCGTCATTTGTTCCTGAAATCAGAATGAATTCGCGTTCCTGCATTTCTACGGGCACATTAAATAATGTCACTTGAACTGTTTCACTGCCCCAAGCGTATCCATTGAATCCCAAGAAGCCAGGTTTGGATAATTGCTTGTTTTTGCTTGCTATCCAGCGTCCGATGAATGGGAAATACTTCGGTTTTGCCTCGATGTACAATCCCAAGCTATCCACTGCATTAGCTACCACCATTCTTGAGCTTAATATTTCTATCTCTGCAGACGCAGCTGTTTTAGTGTCGAACAAAGCGGCAACATCTCCCAGTAAGCTTTTGCTTGAACCGGGGCTATCTTCCACCTGAATGATCAGATTGGCTTCGTATATCGGCTTTGCCATAAATGCATAGGCTGTTCCCAAAGCGAATATTACGGTAGCAGTCAAAGCAAGAAACTTTCTATCCAGCCAGAGTGTATCCAACAAAGAACCAAGATGAATCTCGTCTTCGTTGATTCCTGCATGAATATTTTGAATATTTTGGTTCATGTTTATGATGCCTCTGAGGTTACTTGATGCTATTGATGCGCTTCACCCAATCATTCACTCCATTCTGAATTATTGACAAAGCCGAGTGAAATACCTCCGGTTCTTGTTTGTATGGATCATGAATATTCTGCTTGGTTGCCTCTGCCAGCAGGTATGTTTTGCCATATACATATGGGTATTGTATAGAGAGCTGTGCTTTTTGTGAGTCTTCCATAACCAAAATAAGGTCAGCATCACGTGCAATTACTTCGGTCAACATGCGTGCCCTGTGCCCTGAAATATCGATACCCAGTTCAGCCATGATGCGAACCGCAACAGGATCTGCACCATACCCAACCATTGCAGATATTCCAGCCGAGCTGATTTGCAGGCCAGGTAGGGCGTGCTTCAGTAAACCTTCGGCCATCGGACTGCGGCAGATATTCCCTATGCATACCACCAATATTTGTTGAATCATTTGAATCCGCGATTGATGATAGTAATGGTTTGTGCGGTAGGCAATATTAAGCTGATGATGCGATTGAACCGAACCATCGAAGCTGCATCGACATATACCACGTCCTTGGCTTTAAGCTCGAAGTTTTCCGCCAGAGCAAACATGACTGGCGACTGTGCATCAAGATGATAAACAATAGGTTTGTCATCACTTGCATTGCGAATCACGTAAATCTGGGTGGCATTTGCGGTTAGTGGATTTACTCCCCCGGCTTCCCCCAGTGCCTCATTGAGGCTTAGTCGACCGTTTCGTAACGCTAGTGAGGTTGGTTTATTGACTTCGCCAACAACAAATACCTTACTTTCTTCGCTTGATAGTACGCGCAGCAAGTCACCAGTTTTTAACATGATACGCGAAGGATCTATGCCGCTGGCGATAAGATGGAGCATGTTTACCCAATAAGTTTTGCCATCGCGGGTGATCGAAATGCGGCTTTGATCACCCATCTGGGTGACCCCTCCTGCGCGATTGAGCGCCTCAGGTAGTGAGAGGGGAATGTCATCGATAGGGATAATTCCCGGAAGTTTAACTTCACCATTCACGTAAACGCGTTTGCTACGAAAATTCAGTATCCGCAGGGTCACTTCTGGTTGTTTGATATAATTCGACAGGCGTTCAACCAATAAATCACGGGCCTGCAGCTCTGTCAGCCCCCCCACTTTAAAGTCTCCAGCGTATGGAAATTGAATCTTCCCTTCCGCGCTGACGGTATAGCCTGCCGGGATTGTTCCAGATAACGTGGACATTGTTCCCAACATACTGCTTACCGGCATGACTAATTCCGGGTGATCCCACACTGTTATCGCCAAATGGTCGCCAGGACCTATCGTATATGGTTGTGCTGGTGTCATAAGATCAGCAAGGTCTGTTTGATTCTCTGTCTGGGCGAGTTGAAGCTCCTGCTGGATAAGCTGCGGCGTAATGGCCTTAATGATGGGTTGGCTGGCGGGAGGGCCTTCGATTTCCTCAATCCTGGAATTGCCGCTATTAAAATGCATTCCAGGTGCCAGTGCACATCCTGACAAGAGCGCAATGGAAATAATGACTACGTGAAGCGGGGTGATGAATTGACTAAAATACTTCATAAATGGAAATCCAATACATTCGACACGTCGAAATTTTCTGATATTGCCAGGCTCAGGGTGAATCGCGTGCGTATCTTAACACTTAGCCTGTTTCCAAGGCGAATTTAAGATGTTGATGCAGGCCGTTCAACTCCCTGTAACTTAGGCGAAGAACATGACCATTGAAATTGAAATTGATGAATTTTGTATCTAAAAAATCGATTGCAGGTTGACCATCACGATCAATATCACTATGATGCGCACCTCTTCATTCCCTGATAGCTCAGTTGGTAGAGCGACGGACTGTTAATCCGCAGGTCCCTGGTTCGAGTCCAGGTCGGGGAGCCAGATATGGAAAGCCCCGCAGAAATGCGGGGCTTTTTCTATGCAACCCATTAAATACTATATATCTTAAAGACAAGCAGGCATTCACTTTTAATTATAGTTATTCGTTGATGTAAATACACAGGAAGCTAATTTGGGAGGCTTGAATTTTTAAAATTGACAGCAAGTTTGATCGCGTTGAGACTAACTAAATAGAAACAACGTTGATTTGTTTGGCGTCCCCAACGAGATTCGAACTCGTGTTACCGCCGTGAAAGGGCGATGTCCTAGGCCTCTAGACGATGGGGACTGTGACTTTTATGCTCTTTGGTGGAGATAAGCGGGATCGAACCGCTGACCTCTTGCATGCCATGCAAGCGCTCTCCCAGCTGAGCTATACCCCCGTACCTCGAAAGAGGGCGCATTATAGTGATGCGACCTGAGCTTGTAAAGCCGACTCCTAAAATAATTACAGATATCTTTTGAGTCGAGCCAACACGGTCGCGCGCGGGAATAAAGTGACTACGGCATCCACTGAAGGGGTGTGGGTTTGCCCAACCAGCATCACTCGTAACGGCATTGCTAACTTGGGCATTTTCAAATTATGTTTGCCGATTATCTCCTTGATCAGGGCACCGACTGCTGAAGCATTCCAAGTGATATCCGCAAAACGTTCAGCCAGTTCCCGAAGTGCCGGCAAAGCTTCGGCGGAGAGGTGCTCATCCAGCAGGTCTTTGGCAGGGTGCAACTCAATGTAGAACACTTCCGCTGCATCGGCCAATTCATTCAAGGTTACCACGCGACCTTTGTAAAGCGCCACGATGTCATCCAACTTGGGCGCATCGCTAACCACCACTTTTCGAGTTTCAAGACGCGGTCGTATCAGCGCGGCGATACGTGCATTGTCGGCGAGCTTAAGGTAATGCTGGTTGAGCCAATTTAGCTTTTCTGTATTGAATTGAGCGGCGGAAGGGGTGATGTGATCAAGATCGAACCACGAGCAGAACTGCTCGACTGAAAATACTTCCTCATCTCCATGCGACCATCCCAGACGTGCCAGATAGTTGATCACTGCTTCGGGCAGGTACCCATCCTCGTCATATTGCATCACGCTTACGGCACCATGGCGCTTGGAGAGTTTGGTTCCGTCGTCGCCCAGGATCATTGACAGGTGAGCATATTGTGGCACAGTTGCGCCTAGTGCTTTAAGTATGTTGATCTGGCGCGGAGTGTTGTTGACATGATCGTCCCCGCGTATCACGTGTGTGATGCCCATATCCAGATCATCAACTACCACGCAAAAATTGTAGGTAGGAGTACCATCGGCACGCGCGATGACAAGGTCATCCAATTCACTGTTGCTGAACCCGATGTATCCTTTAACCAGATCTTTCCAGCCCACCATACCTGTAATTGGATTTTTGAAACGTATTACGGGAGAGACACCTGCCGGAGGTTCGGGCAGCTCTACGCCGGAGTTTGGACGCCAGCGACCGTCATAGCGCGGCTTTTCCCCCCGCACACGTTGTTCTTCACGCATCTCATCTAATTCTTCCGGCGAGGTATAGCAGTAATAGGCCGTTCCTTCATCCAACATCTGCCGGAGCACTTCCTTGTAACGATCCATGCGCTGCATCTGATAAAACGGACCCTCGTCGTAATTCAATTTCAACCATGCCATACCATCCAGAATTGCTTGCACCGCTTCTGGGGTTGAGCGTTCCACGTCAGTGTCTTCGATGCGCAATACAAAGTGCCCTCCATGTTTTCGGGCAAATGCCCAGGAAAACAATGCGGTGCGTGCGCCACCGATATGCAGGTAGCCGGTGGGGCTGGGGGCGAAGCGTGTGCGTATGGTCATGACTTAAATATAGCTGAAAGACAAATCGAAGCGCTTATTTTACGGGCATTGTAAATTTCTCGCACGGGGTGTGGTTGGGTAATTGACTGTGTGTAAAACGTTATGCTTAAATTCCCGCATTCTTTAGGGCGGTTAGCTCAGTGGTAGAGCACTGCCTTCACACGGCAGGGGTCACTGGTTCGAACCCAGTACCGCCCACCAATATAAAAGGGCTCCGGCATCAGCCCGAGTCCTTAATATCATCAAAAATCAGGAATGATGCTTGTTTGCCGTTATAGACAGAGGGTCTCAGGCATTTTTTATCGCACGCTCGATCTTCGCATCGGCTTCAACGGCAAGAGCCATTAACTTTTCGTCACCCATGATTTTCATCATGCCTGTCGGTTTGGCGAATTCGAGTGAAATTTTGCCCGGTGCAATCTCGCGAACCACCGCGTTGCAGGGCAATAGGCTCGCTACATCGCTGTTTGCGGTATAGGCTTCAAAAGCCAGATTCGGGTTACATGCGCCAAGGATCACCGTCGGGACGATGTCCTTGCCGGTCTTTTCCTTGATCTTGCTGTGCATGTCGATGCGGGTGAGGATGCCAAAACCTTCGGCGGCCAGCGCCTTGGTCGCGCGCTCGATGGCGCTATCCATGGTGCTGCTGATTTCGCGCTTGAAATTGATGATCATAAATAACTCCCGTGTGAATAATTAGAGGCGGCTAATATATCCCCGATTCGGTATCAGCACAACCACAACGAGCCGCGTTGGTATTTATCGCCGGACGGGCAAATTTGTAGCGTATGCACCGAGCTTGTCGAATATCTGCAGAGCCAAATCGGGTGCGAGGCAATCGAGTTCGATATTCTCCGGCATCGAGCGCAGCCAAGTCAGCTGGCGCTTTGCCAGTTGGCGTGTTGCGGTGATACCGGTCTCCAGCAGTTGTGTCTTGTCGATCTCGCCTTCGATGAACTGCCAGGCCTGGCGGTAACCGACGCAGCGCATCGAGGTCATGTCCGCATGCAGCGGGTATTTTTCGCGCAGCATTTTAAGTTCATCCACCAGCCCCTGTTCGAGCATCGCCTGAAAGCGCGTCGCGATGCGGGCGTGGAGCTGGGCGCGATCAGAAGGGATCAGCGCGATGGAGGTGATGTCGTAGGGCAGCTCGGCGCTGTGTTGCCGGCCGATCAGCGCGGTCATGGTCGACCCGCTGATGCGATAGATCTCTATCGCGCGCTGGATGCGCTGCGTGTCGGTGGGTTTCAGGCGCGCAGCGGTTTCGGCATCGACTTTTGCCAACTCGCCATGCAGCCACTCGATGCCGTGCTGCACGATCTCGGCATCGAGCGCGGCGCGTACTTCCGGCTCCGAGGGAGGCAGGTCGCTCAGTCCCTCGCGCAACGCCTTGAAGTATAGCATCGTGCCGCCGACCAGCAGCGGAATCTTGCCGCGTGCGGTGATGTCCGCCATCAGCCGCAGCGCGTCGTGGCGGAACGCGGCGGCGGAATAAGCTTCGGTCGGGGTGATGATGTCGATCAGGTGGTGCGGCGCTTTCGCCAGCGTCGCGGCATCCGGCTTGGCGGTGCCGATATCCATGTCACGGAACACCAGTGCCGAATCCACACTGATAAGTTCGACGGGCATGGATTGGGCCAGTTCCACCGCGATGCCGGTCTTGCCGCTGGCGGTCGGGCCCATCAGGAAGATCGCCGGGGGCAGCTTAGCCATTCTTTTTCACGATATGCGTGGGCAGGCCGTCCAGGCTGGCCTGGTTCTTGTCAGCCCAATATTGCCTGATGCCTTCTTCGCCTTTTTGGGCCGCCCATTCGGTGAGCATCTCGCGTTCTCCGGCATAGTCAAAGAAAGGAACGGCAAAGCCGCAGGATGATTGCACCATATCGATAGCGAGGTCGAAGATTTGCCTTGGGCCGGTCTGTGGAGGGAAATGCCGGTACAGCTCGTCCCAGTCCGCATCGGTGTGATGCACCACCCGTGCGCTGCCGTACAGCCGCAGGATCAGCGGGTCGCCCTCGAAGGCGCAGAACATGATGGTCATGCGCGGGTCGAGCTGTACGTGCGCGGAAGTCTCGTTGCCGCTGCCGGTGAGATTGAGCCAGATCGCGCGTGAAGGACCCAGCACTCGGAACGAGTCCATACCCTTGGGCGACACGTTCACCCGGCTATCCGCCGTGGCGGTGCCGACGAAGAAAATCTTCTGTTCGGCGATGAAGCGGATATGTGCTTCCGTCAGTTCGTTGTA
>Ga0224495_10000748_pt1 | contig 24805 bp, 18 predicted proteins | sample SF_Jul11_sed_USG_FD_168128 | JGI IMG/M metagenome (GOLD analysis project Ga0224495, IMG submission 168128) | Sediment microbial communities from San Francisco Bay, California, United States - SF_Jul11_sed_USGS_4_1 | ecosystem: Environmental > Aquatic > Marine > Sediment | place: USA: California...
CCCAGCCAGCGCGCTATCTGGCGAAACGGCCTCAGGTTCATCCGCCAGGTCTGACGGTCCGCCGAATCGATCGCCACAAAAACATACTCCGCGGCCTGGTAAAATTCTCTGGCCGGCTTCTCAATAATCAGTTTCCCGGCTCGCAGGGCTATTTTCAAATTGACCAGCAGCGCCGGTTCATGGAAATGCAAAACCCCTTTTCTGAGCTGTGAAACCAGCTCCGATTTCTTCTCTAAAACTGTTACGGTATGGCCTTTTCGGGCAAAGAAAACTGCTGTCGCGAGGCCGACATATCCAGCGCCGACAACCAGCATGGGTTTCTTAGACGTCATCGTGAAGCATATTCCCGCGGTAACAAGTCATTGCCCAATATATCGCTTAACCCGAAAAACGCCAAGCTCTTTCAGCATGACTACCCTTCTCCGGGGCCCCCATTTTCCCCGCAAAGTCGATGCTGTTTCTGCGTTCGCCCCCGCTTATGGATGATTATGTCGAAAATACATACATTTGTGCCATCTGTACGCACAGAGCGGGTTCCCGGGGAGCAAAGTGACCGGGAAAACCGTCCCCTCCCCTCAAATTCACTACCAATATTGTGGTCCCCAAATAAAAAACGAGAAAACGAACCCATTTCCTCGTAACCGCAAGGGCACAAGCCGCTTACGCGGATTTAGCCAAAATCCTGCAACTGCCGTATTTTAACGGGTGAAACTCGTCAGATGTGCTTGAATCCCCAGTCAACCAGCCGCCGCGCCTCTTTGAAACGCAGACGGTCGCCCGGCGCCCCCAGCACTACCACCGTCAGCCTCTCCCCCTCGTTGTTCTTGACCAGGCTGGCCAGGCAATAGTCAGCCGCCCGGATATAGCCGGTCTTCCCGGTAAGGACTTCGTACGGAGAGACCACCAGCAGGTTGGTGTTGGCCATCTGGACAGGCCGGTTCTTCTTGTTCACGACCTTTACGTTGTATCGCTTCTTCGAAGTAATCTCGGCGATCAAGTCATAGTCGTGAGCATAGTGGACAATCTTGGCTATTTCGTGCGCCGTCGACACGTTGCGCGCATCCAGACCCGTCGGCTCATAGAACTCGGTCTTCTGCAGACCCAGTTTGGCGCACTTGCGGTTCATCTCCCTGGCGAACTCCTCGATACTCCCGCAGGTCGCTCTCGCCAGGGCCCGGGTCGCCCGGTTGTCCGAGTTCATCAGTGCTGCGTGCAGCAGGTCATACAGCGTTAACTCATAACCCACGCGCAGGCGCGACCGCGATGACCGCTGTGCGTCCGCCTTGGTGATTTTCTCGGTCCGGCTCAGGTCCACGCCTTTGTCGACCACCACCATAGCCGCCACCAGCTTCGAAAGCGATGCCACCGGTTGCCGCTTCTCGGCGTTTTTGGCGTAAATGACACTGCCGTCCTCGTAGTTGACCAGCAGAGCTGACTTCAGATTGAGATGCGGGCCCTTTTTGACGACGTCGTCGAAATCGAGATGATAGGTCCGGTCCAGGCCGGCTTTCAGTACACTGTCGCCCGCCTCGATGAAATAGACCGTGTTGGCCGAGAAAAAGACGAAGGCCGCCAGGAAAAGAAGAACTTTTGGAAGTGTCTTGCGATCAAACACGGCCGGACAACCTCCTCATGACTAATACCTGATCCACTTCATTATCTCCGGGAACGTCGGCCGCTTGCCGTACATCAGTATGCCCACTCTGAAAATCTTGCTGGTCAGCCAGGTCATGCCGATTATCGTCAGCACCACGAGGATAAATCCCAGCACTGCCTCGCCGACGATACCCGAGAAGAGACTGTATTCGGTCAGCGAAGGTGCGATAAAAATAACCCGCATCATCATCATGGTCGGCGTAAACACCGGTATCAATGACATGACCACCGACAAGGTCGAGTTTGGTTCCTGGACGACGTGGATGCCGAGAATAACCGGCACGATCATGGTCAGCGTAATCGGCGCCACGAAATTCTGGGCCTCCTTTTCACTGTTCACGATTGACCCTACCAGGGCAAAGAGCGTCGAGAACAGCAGATAGCCGGTGATCATGAACAGTATAAACGATATTATAATGAACGGATCGAAAACGATGCGCGCAATCGATGGGTCGATATCCAACGTACCTCTCATGATGTAGATGCCTAGGCCGATGACGTACCACACCACTAACTGCGTGAAGGTCGCGGCGCCCAATCCCAAAATTTTGCCGAGCATCAACTGAAAAGGACTTACCGAGGATATCAGGACTTCCATTATGCGGGAATTCTTCTCCTCTATCACCGAGCGCATGACCATCTGTCCGTAACCGATGGACATGCCGAAGATGAGCATGACAAAAAGCAGCGCCCCGAAATATTTGATCTGGAACGGAATCGACTCGCCTTTCGCGTCCTGCACCGTCAGATCGATCCTCTCGGTGAGACTCAGCACCGAATCCACGGGGAGGTTGATAGACGACATCTCCAGCCGAATCGAAGAGACGATATCGGACAGCTTTCGCTCAAAGCGACCTATCGAACGAAAGTTTTCCGAGTTGGTTACCAGGTAAAGGTTGCTGTCGGCAAGGTACGCATCCTTTTTGATAACGAGGAAGTACTTCAGGTCCTTGCTGTTGATGAGACGGCGTAGCGAATCCTGGACGGCCGCAAAAGTGGCAGTGTCCTCCGGATCGATGGTGAATACTCTCTCGATAGCGTAATAGGGCCGGTCACTGTCCGGCAGAGTGTACACTTTCAGGGCTTCTTCCAGTTGGCTGCCCATCTGCAGGCCGCTCTGGTCGATCACCGCGAGTCTCTCGGTCGTGGAGGACTGCACCCGGGCCAGCATTGAGGGCACGATCGTGAAGGCTGCCATCAGGGCCGGGGTCAGAACGATGCCGACTATGAACGACTTCTTTTTGACCACCTGAGCGTATTCGCGCTTTAGAATTACCCAGAACTTATGCATCGGTGCCCCCCTCTGGTTTGACAATCTCGGACGGGTCGACTTTGGCCATGTCGATGAAGATGTTGTAAAGCGAGGGTTCCACGATATCGAACCGGCGTACGCGCACGCGCTCGGCAACGTCCTTGAGAATCCGGTTAGTGTCGGCATCCTCGGCCAACTGCAGTTCGATATAGTTGTTGAACTCGGTGATGCCCTTCACGCCCGAAAGAGAGGCAATGAAATTACCGTCCCCTTCGATATCAATCTGTACGCAGTTTTTGCCAAACCTGGCCTTCACTTCGCTCAGGCGGCCGTCAATCACTTTTTTGCCGCGCGAAATCATGCAAATACTGTCGCACAGCTTCTCCGCCTGTTCCATGACGTGAGTCGAAAAGAGAATCGTCTTCCCCTGGCGTTTCAGCTCAAGCAACACATCCTTTATGAGTTCTATATTCAGCGGATCGAGTCCCGAAAATATCTCGTCGAGAATAATGATGTCCGGATCATGAATGATCGTCGTAATAAACTGCAGTTTCTGCTGCATTCCCTTGGACAACTCTTCGACCTTGTTAAGCTTATAGTCTTGCAGGTCCATGCGCTTAAGCCAGGGATCCATCTTGTCTCGCACTGCCCGCGCGGTCTGACCTTTCAACTCACCCATGTAAATCATGACCTCCGAAAGCGTCATCTTCTTATACAGGCCGCGCTCTTCCGGAAGGTAACCGACGCGATTTCTCAGATCGGGGCCGACCTCCTTTCCGTCCATCAAAATCTCGCCGGAATCCGGGCGGGTGATATTCATCACCATGCGGATAGTCGTCGTCTTGCCGGCGCCGTTGGGGCCGATTATGCCGTAGATAACGCCCTTGGGTACTTCCAGGGAGAGCTTGTCGACCGCGACCTTGGTATCGAAGGTCTTGCTGATGTTCAGAATCTGCAAATGCATTGATATATATCCTTATCAGGGTGACAATATTTGCCGCCGGTGACTATTCGTCAACAAAAATCGTGAATCTCAGGGAAGGTCGAGCATCTTTTTGAATTCAAGAGCGTTGCCGGCGGCCTGACCCAAATGGCAATTGTTGAAAAAGACGTAAAGCCGCTTTATCTTGTCTCTTATCTTGTCGATCCTGGCCCGCCATTCCTCCAGTTCCGCCGGCGAGTACTTGTAGTCGTAGCGTTCGGCGCCGCCGTTCCACCAGTGCTGCTGGTTGCGCCCGTGTAGTCTGATATAGCCGGTGTCGGTGGTGGCAAAAAGATCGGGTTTCAGCAAACCTCGCAGTTGCGGTTCATCGACGGCGACGTAACCTATCCCTTCAGCCCTCAGCCGGTCGTACATAGTGCGGTTGACCCAGCCGCTGTGGCGAAATTCGACGTACAGGTCATGCGGCTCCACCGCTTCCCGGCAGATGGACACATAGTCCAGCCCGTCCGCACTGAATTTGAAGGAAAAGGGAAACTGTGCCAGCAGGCCGCTGAGAGTGCCCGCATCTTCCAGGGGTTTGAGGGCTTCTCGAAAACTTTCCACGTCCTTCTCGAGGTCGGTCCGGCGATGGGTAAAAGACTGTGGGACTTTCACCATGAAGTCGGCTCCTTCGGGAGCCTTCCTGGCGATGTTGTGCATTACCGCCGGGTGAGGAATGCGGTAATACGTGGAATTGATCTCGACCGTCGAGAAGTGCTTGAAGTAATGGTCGAGCATCTTCCCTTTCTCAATATCCGGCGGGTAAAACTCACCGCGCCAGTCCTCGAAGCTGTAGCCCGAGGTCCCGACCCTGATTTCCATCTATCCTCAAACCTGTTTTTGAAGCTGCCCAATCGCAGGATCTTCTGCTTGTTGTCGATCCCGAGTTATGGCTTGTACATCTACTTTGTGAAAATGTGACGAGTACGGCCGCCTTGTCAATACTTTTTCTCCTTGCCGTTTTGAAAACGGACCAGCCCGCACTTGGGACAGACCCACTTCCTCTTTTTGTGAAACGACCGTTTCTGTTCCTTCATGGCGGTTTTGCACCTGGGACAGGTCACGGTCGGCTCCTGTGATTGTCTCTTTTGGAAATCAAATGCTTATACGTCACTGGTCAGTACAAGTGCAAGAAATCCGCCAGCAGGAACTCCATGCGCCCGATGAATGTCGACATGCGCGACATGACCGTATAACCGAAAGTCGTGCCGAAAAACACCATCAGGAAAAAAGTCCCCAGCCGGGCCGATTTGCCCAGCGCTCCTTTGTGTTCACGACTGAAATAGAAATACGTCAAAGTAGAGATCACTCCCACAATCACCACGATGCTGCCGACGTTTGGTAGTCCGCCCTCAGATATGATCGGGGCCACAGTCGCCGACATCTGCTTGAGCGTGCGGGCGTGCAGCATGGCGGGAATGGCTACGCCGGCCCCGGAGCCGATCAGAAAGCCGATGGGTATCTTAGCCAGCCAGCTCGTCTTCTGGTGGAACCGGGCAAACATGAGCAGGCCGAGAGCGAGCGGTATGAGCAAAAACAAGTCTCCCTTGGCAAAGAGCGGCTCAAACATGGTGTCCATAAGGGTGTTAGTCCAGGTGATAACCAGGAAATACCCGATAGATACACCAATAAGGAGGGATTCCGCCATTTTGTAGACCGGGTTATCCCGATAGAGAAAGGACAGAATGGCCAGGGTCAGAATGCCCGCTATAATGGTGCCGAAATCCATCAGGCCGCCCTTCTTCTTCGCGATGCGAAGTGAATAATGTTGCCAATGATTATCAGCACTACGACATAGACATGGGCGCTTGACTGGGCCAGCATTCCCCGTATACCGCCGCCTTCCCTGGCGATCAGTTGCTCATACTCGGCGGCCCCGCGCAAGCCCCCCACCATGGCATCCAACTGCCCCGACGCCACGTACGGATCATAAGTGGTGACCATCGCTGCTGTCACACCGGCCGCGACGGGGATGTCAAATCGACCGCGGCCGTATTCGATCCAGTGAGTGGTGAGCGACCCATCGGCAATCGACAACACCCCTGCAATGTCACTGTAGTTTTCAATGCCCCTGAGCATAGGTAAACTGTCGTAGTCGTTGCCCCGGTAATCCTGCGGGTAAGTTTCGCGAATCGACTTGCCCATCGACAATATTGCGGCGATATATTGTGGACGAAAACCCAGATACACGTAATCGGCCCCGTAAACCCGTCCGTATTCTTCGGCCGTCTGGCGCATGAGCCGGTAGCCGATAAGAGTGCCTTCCGCCAACAACGCCACGCCTATGAGTTTGTGTCCCTTCTTGAAAGCATGGCGCAGAATCGACAGGGCAATCGGCCGGATCTCGGGTACCGACGAAGCCTCGTGGTCGAAAGACACTATCAGCGTCGAGCCGGAAGGAAGCTGCTCAATATAGTCATAGAGAACGCGGGTGCGGTCGCTTACCGGGATGTCCAGCCTGAAGTTCAGTAGCATCGTGATTCCGATCGTCAGGAACAAACCGATAAAGGTCCAGTGCCGAGCTTCCAGTCGCTTCACTTCTCTCCTCCCAGCCAGGTGCGCTCGATACCGATAATCACTCTGAGTGATGTCGTCAAAGAGCCGAGCCCGATACCGACCAGAATAGCGCGCCGTGCCGACATTGACGGAAACTCGCGCAGCCAGTCCGCTGCGTCGGGGAGATATTCGATCACATTGCCCAGCGGCGTGCGGCTCATGAGGACCAGCAGCGCCGTTACCAGCAGAACGCCAGCTGGCAGAGAGCGGGCTCGGAAGCCGCGAAAGGACGCCGATGCCACGAAAAAAGCCAGGAGGGCGAACACCGTCGACTGCATCGGCACCTGGATGTTTTCAAAAATCCAGATGAACGGCGTGTCGGCCTTGATACCCCAGACGGCCGCTGCTATCGGCATGGCCGCAAATCCCAGCAGAGAAACCATCCGATAAGGGCGGTCCTGCCGCCGGCGTATGGCATTCAGGTTGTTTTTTGCATAGCTGATAACGCCGATTATCAATGTGAAAGCGAAGACAATCTGCCAGTAGATCGGGACCGACAGGTTGATAACCTCGGCGACCGGATGTGAAGAGAAGTACACGGCAAACATCACCAGTCCCGACAGGAAGCAGACTGCCAGCGGAATGCGTCGCGCCATCAGAAACTCCACCATCCCTGGGGGGCATGGCCTGTCAGTACGTTCACTGTGCTCCATATAACCGCCAGCAGGAGCAGGCTTATGATGATTACTTTCAGGATGTCCTGGGCGCGAACCGAGGCCAGAATCGACCGATTTCCCGAGAGGTATCCCGAAGCCGCAAACAGCTCCTCGCCGATGAGAGTGTAGTCACAGGCGACGATGAAAAAGGAGAGCTGGATGGTGGAGTCGGTGCCCGCGATCTGAATGGCTCCGACCGAGTTGCCGGTTTCGGCCAGAATCAGCGACTCCGCTTCGAACGTTCCCAGCAGAAATATCGAGGCGGGTTTCAACCGACTGATCATGCCGTCCACGGCAGCAGCGTAGCCGAATTGTGTCGAGGAAACGTAAGTGATATTTTCCTCGCGATAGCGGTCGGGATAACCGGCCCTGATGTAACTCTCCCGGGCGACTTCCTGGGCGACCGTCATGATAACCGGGTCATGAGTCGGGTACACCAGGGAGCAGTCGTACTGGGCGGTCTTTTCGGCCACGTGGCTCAGGAAATTCATCGAGGCGATAGTTGTCGGCCGCTGGATGTCTCCCCCCCAACCCGGTGTGAACAGCAGGGGACGCGCCATCTCGGTGGCTCGACCAACAGCCTCCTCGACCGCTTTTATGCCGCCAATCTCTCGCACCTGGTAGCTTTTCCGGCTCTTGCGATGATATGTGGTATATAGAACGATTATAATCGAGAGGACAGCGGCAATGAGGATCGACAGTTTGCCACTATCGAACCAGTTGACCTGGGTTACGACAATGGCTATTTGGCCGGCAGGGAACATCGCCGCCAATTAAAGTCCATCCTCGGCGGAATCAACAAAAAAGATGATCCGCTACGCCAAGCGGCGGAACGCATCGCAGTTTTTATTTGACCTCCGGGAATATCTGGCATATGCATGACTTAATGTTCTGGAGCCGGCGGTGTATGTGTCGGAAAATACGAGGTGTTATGGGATCACAGCTTGTTACGATTGTGTTGATTGCGGTTCTGGCCGCACCGTCGGTTATCGCCGGCACAACCATCGAATGGTGGCAGTTCTGGACTGATCCCGGCATCAAGCCGACGATAGAGTCGATGGTTGCCGAGTTCGAACAAGCTTATCCCGATATTGACATCAAACTTTCAGACCTGACGTGGGCCGACGGTCACGCCAAAATAGTCCTGGCACTGGCCTCCGGTACCGGGCCGGATGTGCTGGAGCTTGGCTCTGACTGGATCGCGCAGTTTGCCGCCGCCGGTCACCTGGCTGACATCACTGACCATGTCGCTGCGCAGCAAGATGGGTTCCAGGGGTGGGGCATGGCTACGTATGCCGATCGGATTTATGCCAAACCGTGGATTCTGGGAACGCGGGTGTTGTTCTGCAACCGCGGCCTGCTTACCCGGGCAGGTTTCGATACGGATTTCGCCCCGATTACATGGGAGGACCTTCTGAACGCTGCCGTTAAGGTCACGGCTCTTGGCGATGACATTTACGGCTGGGGATCGAACACCGCTGAGAAGCATCGTCTTTACAAGAAGTTCCTGCCGTTCTTTTGGTCGGCGGGCGGCCAGCTTTTCACCGATGATGGGAAATACTGTGTGCTCGCGTCGGACCGGGGTATTGCGGCTCTGCACTTCTACAAGCAGCTACATGATTCTTGCGGCTTTGTCTCCAATCAGCGGGGAATCGAGGACGCCTTCCTGGACGGCAAGATTGGTATGACTATCTCAGGCGACTGGCTTTTGAAACGTATTGAAATTGAAAAACGACCGATAGATTTCTTCACGACTCTGATTCCGGGTATTGAGTTCACCGGCCGGTCGTTTCTGGGTGGCGAATTCCTGGCTGTAAATGCCGCCTCAAAAAAGACAGACGCCGCCCTCAAATTCATTGACTTCATCACGTTGGCCAAAAGCCAGGTTGCCTTCTGCAAAGCCAACCGGTCCGCTAATCCAGCCAGCGTAGAAGCTCAGCAGGACCCCTATTTTAAGACTAATCCCAATCTCCAAATATTTATCAAACAAATCTTCTCAGCCAACCACCCGCCGGTCAACCCTGAGTGGGTCAATATGGAAACTGCCATCGAGGAGGCGGTGGAGCAGGCTCTCTTTGGCTCCCGCCTTGTCGCGACGTCGCTTCACGAGGCTGAGAAAAAAATCATGAAGCTGATGCAAGAATGAGATGGTCCAAGCCAACGGCCCTCGCTCTGGCACTGCCCTGGCTGCTCACTTTTGCGGCTTTCTGGCTCTTCCCCATCGTTTACTCGCTGGTGATGGGGTTTACCGACTACCAGCTCCTCAGTAGAGGCTACGAATGGGTCGGCCTGGAGAATTACCGGCAGCTTCTTGCTGACCCGGATTTCATAAAGGCATTAAAGAACACCTTTGTGTTCGTAGGCGGCACTATTCCGGTGACCACCATCGTATCGCTGGGGCTGGCATTGCTGGTCAGCCGGCAGTTTAGGGGCCGCGGGCTGTTTCGTGCCGGTTATTTTGTCCCGTCGATTACGTCGATGGTCGTGGTGGCCCTCATTTTCACCAACCTGTACCAGCGAGGGGGCTACGTGGCCCTGCTGACCGAGCTTGTCGGCTTGTCCCCCCCTGAACACGGCTTCCTCTTCGACGAAAGTACCGCCCTGTATTCGATCATGGCGATGGATGTTTGGATGGCGGTCGGCTACTATATGCTCATTTTTCTGGCCGGTCTGAAGTCCATTCCGGTTGAGCTGTATGAGGCGGCCGAAATCAGCGGCTCCGGAAGAATCCGACAGTTCTTCTGGATTACTTTACCCCTGCTGCGTCCGGTCGCTTTGTTCATACTGGTCATCAATACCATCAAGTCATTTCAAGTGATGGTTGAGATATTCGTCATGACTAAAGGGAAGTTCGACACTTCGACGATGGTGTACTTCGTGTACGAAAAAGGCCTGACGACTCAGTTTCAATTTGGATATGCTTCGGCGGCGGCCTACGTGCTTTTTGTCATCATCGCCCTGTTCAGCGTGGCTCAGTTCAGGCTCCTAAGGAGGCGACAGCCGTTATGGTAGTGCCCGCCGCCCGCTCAAACATGCTGGTCTCGCTTGGCCGCTATGGCCTTCTGTCGGTCATACTGATTCTCATGGTTTTTCCCCTGCTCTGGATGCTCCGGATATCCTTTATGGGCACAGGCCAGGCTATATCCATGAATCAAGTTTTAGCCGCAGGATTCACGTTTTCAAATTATATGGACATTTTCAGTGGTGATTTAATCGGTCGGCCGCTTCTCAATTCGGCCGCAGTCGGGCTGGCCGTGACGGGTGGCAATATCCTTTTCTGTTTCATGGTAGCCTATTCTCTGGCCCGCTTCCGGTACCTGGTAAACAAATTGCTTTTCATAACCGTCATTCTCATCCTGATGATTCCGGCCCACATTATTATAATCCCCCTTTATGTATTGATGCTCAAGACCGGCTTGTACGATTCGTACTGGGCTCTGATCCTGCCCTGGCTGGTCAACCCGATCGGCATTTTTCTCGTCAAGCAGTATATCGAGTCGGTCCCGCCGGCCATGGAGGATGCCGCCAGGATTGACGGCGCCGGTGATTTCCGAATCGCTTTCAGAATAGTCATGCCGTTGTGCAAGCCGGCTCTGGCGGTGCTCGCCATACAGGTCTTCTTCACCAACTGGAACTCCTTCCTGTTTCCGTACATTCTGACAATCAGCAGCGAATTGCGGACGTTGCCGGTCGCTCTGGCACTGTATCAAGGTCACCAGGCCGTTGACTGGCAGCATTTGATGGCCGGCTCGTCGATTGCTGTACTGCCCGTGCTGGTGTTGTTTATGTTCATGCAGAGGCATGTGGTGTCGGGAATTACCGCCGGGGCCGTAAAGCAATGAAACACAGGTCCCATATTTTTCAAAATAATTGTTGCTTTCGGCCGACCGGCATCAATAATTGAACCTATAAAACCGCAAATAGGCAGATAATTAATTTCTGAAAGGAAACCTCAGGGATGAAGAAGGCTTTAGTGTTTCTTGTACTGGTGGCCTTGATTATCGGCGGATGCGGAGCCAGCAAGGATTACGTGGCTCAGCAAATAGCTGATTCCGAAGGCCGCACCGGCGCTCAGATCGCTGGTTTAACGGACAAGACCGACGGCAACGCAGCCGAAATCGCCAAGCTCCGCTCGCTGGCCAACGAACTGTCCAAGAAAACCGATATGGCCATAAACGAGGCCAAGGGTTTTGAGAACTACCAGATCATCTGGTCAGGAGAGGTCAACTTTGATTTTGACAGCTATGCTATTACCGAGACGGCCGAGACTATTCTGAACGAAGCCGGCGAAAAGATGGAGGCCTATCCCGGGGCCGTGATCGAGATCGCCGGGCACACGGATCGAACCGGTTCCTCCGGTTATAACCTGATGCTTGGCGAGAAGCGTTCCAACGCCGCCAAGAGATTCCTCTCCGATCGGTTCGGAATCTCCCTGTATCGCATGTTCATTATTTCATACGGCAAGGATAAGCCGATCGCGACACCGGACGAGATGCACGCTGCTTCCAAGAACCGCCGCGTGACGCTCAAAGTCTGGGGTCGCCTGTAGAACTGCGCGCGGCATCGGATTTATGATTAGACGGGCGGGATAAAGATCCCGCCCTTTTGGCACTTAGGTGCTATTGTACCGGCTGCTCTTGTAATGGCAGTGTCTCCTTTGACCGCCATTCCTGCGAATGGCAGGAATCAATCCCACTCTTTTCTGAACCGTTGTCCCTGTCCGTTGCTGTTTACCCTGGGGCATCGGCGGCGACAGGCCGCGTGGCCGGGAAGAAGGTCTTACCTGAAATTGAACTGGATATCGGTTGTCTCGAACCGGGCGCGCACGGCAACGGTGTCGGGATGGGTCGCCTGCGTCTCTGAAAGTCGGAACGGGTAGATTGACCCGGCAAATCTTTTGCCGTCCACGTCGGTGTCAATAAAGCCGGACAGAAGGTATCGACCGGCCGGCAGCCTGATGGTGAAATCACCGGCGGCCGCTGTCATATCGAAAACCTGGTCCGTCCCGACCTTGCTGAACTGAAGAGCCACGATATCACCCTGTCGGCCAGGGAGACCGATGTTAATCATGCCCCCTACCGAGCCGAGAGAATCGTCATCGAGTACGGCAAAGGAATACGTCCTGAGTGAATCACCCAGCGTATTGCCGGCCAGATCGGCAATATCGAATTCCGTGACAGCCAGACGGTACCTACCTCCAGGCTGTATGTTGGCGGACTCAAACCGCACGTGGAATGGGTCGACCCAGGCGTACTGAAGCGGCAGGCTACGGTCTGAGGCATCGACCAGAATAAAACTCTCGTTGGTCATACGCGACGTATCCAGCGGTTCGCTGAATGTCGCCTCGATTACCGCCTGCTCCAAAAAAACCGGTTCCGGTCCGGGCCGGAAGGCCGTCACCTCCGGTCGCTCCCTGTCTTCGCCGCCGGCAAACTCGAACCGCTCGTACACCAGCGGCGGCAGGGGAGTATCCAGGACGCATTCCAGGCGATACGCACCCGGGGGAACCTCACCAAAGTATGTGTTAAGGATGGCCGCGTCGCTCTTGTCGGATTCGAGAAAACCAACGGAGGGATATGCTATCGACGAGTCCTGTGTCAATACCAGGCGCAGCCGGGCCGGATCCCGGCGGAGCCAGTCGGTGGGTATTTCCCTGGTGAGCCGTATCCTGGTGAGGCGGCTGGGAGTAAAAGTAACGGAAATGATATCCGGCACGAGAGTATCCTGCTGCGTGAGAGTCATACGTAAATCGTCGAGAGCGATATCTCCGCCGACAACCACTCGGCGGTCAGGCACGGCAAAAGCTTCCCGGGCGGGATTGAATCGCTCGTCGCGATTCTTATCGTGGAAAGCGATAAGATAGTACTCATTGTCAGGCAGGTATTGCAGTACAAAGCGTCCATCCTGGGTCGTCTGGGTGACATAATCCGGATACAGCGAGTCGTACACGGTTGTATCGCTGAGGCTACGGGCATCGAACAGGGCCGCTAACAACCCACCCTGGGGCTGGCTGTCCTTGGTTACGATGCCGGAGACGATTCCGGAGTCAATGGTTGGACCGGTCGAGAAGGCCACTACAAGGGAACTGTCCACGCGGTTCTTTCTCAGGTCGGTTATTTCAGAACTCACCGACACGAGATACGTCTGGTCAGCACTGAAATCATCGGCGAAGACTATTCTGACATGATCGGACTTCCACTTGACTTTCGGTGCGGTGGCAGGTCGCGGCGATATGTACACAGCCTGAGCGGTGGCCGGTTTAAGGATATCTTCTGAGAAGTAAAGAACAACGGTGTTGTCCGGTTCGACGTTGACGGCGCCATTTTGCGGACTGGAGCCGATCAGGAAGGGCTTCGTGCGGTCAGCATCTCCCCCCGGTGGGGGAGCCACTTCCGCACAGGCCAGCCATTGTACGAAGACCGTGAGAAGGGGGAAAAACAACACCAGGGAAGCGAGACGGCTCAAAGGCCCAGTTTCTCCTTGATAGCTTGGTTATCCGGCTCCAACTCGAGTGCCTTGCGCCACCAGGTACGAGCCTCTTCGATATTGCCGGTGGCTTTGCAGGCATCTCCCAGATGATCGAAAATCACCGGGTCGTTGTCAAGAGAAACCGATTTTCTAAGGTAAGTCAGAGCTCTTTTGTAATCACCGAGCCGGTAGAAGACCCAGCCATAGCTGTCGAGATAAGCGGCGTTGTCGGGTGACGTAGCTACGGCCTTCTCGGTCAATTGCCGGGCATACTCCAGGCGTTCTCCCCTGTCGGCGAGCATATATCCAAGGTAATTCAGGCTGGGCGAGTGGTCCGGGCTGTTGGCTATAATCTGTTCGAAGGTCGCCACGGCCTCATCGAAATGTCCGTTCTGCTCGTAGCTGGCACCCAGGGCGAAAAGCAGTCTGACGGCGCTCGTCTCATCAGCCATATGGTTGAGGCCGGTGCGATATGTGAGTATTTCCCTGTCAATGTCCCCTGACTGGCGGCAGGCAAAAGCGAGATTGAGCCAGGCATCGGCCGCAGTATCGGCCAGTTCCGTCCAGACGGTGAACTGCTCCACGGCATCGGGATATCTCTCCTGCAACATGGCAATCCGCCCCAGGAGCATGTGATTAACAGGGTTTCTCTCACCGGACTGCACCAAAAAAGCGAAAATCGAATCGGCCACCGTCAGCGAATCCATCAGCAGGTAAATGGAGCCGAGCCTCCTGATAGCGAAACGGTCCCTCGGTGCGAGCGTGACCACCTTCCTGGCGTGGGTCAGGGCCTGCTCCAGAGAGTCCAGGTCGGCATAGAGACTGGTCAGTTCTCGGTTTATCACGATGTTGTCCGAGTTTGTCTCGAACCCTGCCCTGAAGACGATCAAGGCCGAATCCAGTTGACCTGAGATGCGATAGATCTCCCCCAGCCCCACAAATGACAGGAGATTCGTCGAGTCACTGGCCGTCTCGATCGATGCCCAGTAGGAGTCCTTGGCATCGTCGAACCTTCCGGCCTCAGCCTGGAGACGAGCCAGTTCCTGCCGCAGACGATAATTATACGGATGCAGGCGGGCCAGATTTTCGTAGGCCCATATTGCCGAATCGGCCAGATGCAAATTGCGGTAAGAGCCGGCCAGGAATGAATAAGCCTGCGTATCCTGTGAGTCCAGTCGGACCACCTGCAGATAAGCCGCCCGAGCCGAATCGGCTTGTCTGAGCGCGTGAAAACAGGACCCGCGCAGGCTGTAGACCTGGGCATCTTCGGGCTCAATAAGCTCAAGAATCGTCAGCACGTCCTCGTAGCGGCGCATCATGTAGTAGACCATGGCCATCGAGTACCGTATTTCATAGGAATCGGGATAAATCTGCAGGGCGTTCTTGTAGCTGGCGGCTGCCGCGGGCAGGTCACCCACCTGCTCAAAAAACACGCCGTTCACGAAATGTTCCAGGGCACGGGTGTTTATTCTGCTCTTCTTTGATTGCGGCCGCGAAACTGCGTATGTCTTTATTTCCGCGTTGGCAGGCTTTACCTCGGCTGTCTGGCGGCGCACCGTGGAGCCGGCGCAGCCCAGAGTCAGCAAGGCCAGAATAATTATGGTAACAGGCGTTTTCTTCATTATCTTTCCGGCGGTTTCAAGCGGGGCCGGCTCTGTCATTTTAACAGATGAAAGTCGAAATAGTTTGCGCTCAATCGGCGACCAGCCTCAAAAAGCGTCTCTTGCCGACCCTGAGGACGATTCCCTCCCGTCGGCCGCGAGCCATGTCACCGAGGTCAAATTCGAAGTCGGCATCCGTCACCCGGTTGCCGTCCAGCGTGACTGCTCCCGCCTGAATCAGTTTCCGGGCCTCGCCGTTCGATTTCGCCAGGCCGGTTTTGGATATCAAATGCACCAAGTAGATTTTGGTGATATCGTCCACTCCTTTATGTTGCAATTCTGCCACGGAAATCCGCTCGATCTCATCCGGTAGCTGTTTTTGAGAGAAAACCCGTTCGAATTCCTCCCGGGCTTCCCGGCCGGACCCCTCCGGATGATACATGTCGACCAGGGTCTCCCCCAACTCCTTTTTTATGTCCATAGGGTTAACATCGGGCTGCGCGAGCTTTTGCTTGATCTTCTCGGTCTCGGCGACAGTGGCATCGGTAGCCAGTTCAAAGTACTCGTAGATCAGGTTGTCGGGGATAGACATGACCTTACCGAATATCTCGCGCGGCGGTTCGTCTATACCGATATAATTGCCGAGGGATTTCGACATTCTTTTCTCACCGTCTATTCCAACCAGGATGGGCATGGTCAGCACGACCTGGGGATCGACGCCGTAGGCCGTCTGGATAGTGCGCCCGGCCAGCAGGTTAAAGGTCTGTTCGGTGGCCCCGATTTCCACGTCGGCCCTTATGGCGACCGAGTCGTACCCCTGCATGAGCGGATAAAACAACTCGTGGATGGAGATCGGTATGCCGTTTTTTATCCGCGTTGAGAAATCCTCCCTTTCCAGAAGGCGGGCTACGGTAAACTTGGTGGCCAGTTCCATTATTTCGGCAAAGGTCATACTTTTGAACCATTCACCGTTGAAGTGCACTTCTGTCTTGGACTTGTCCAGTATCTTGAAGAACTGCTTCTGGTAAGTCTCGGCATTCTGCATTATCTCGTCGTAGGACAGGCGGGGACGGGTTGCTGATCGCTCGGAAGGATCTCCGACCATGGCGGTATAGTCGCCAACGATAAGGACTATTTTATGACCCAGGCTCTGGAACTGCCGCAGTTTGCGTATGCCGATAGTGTGACCCAGGTGAATATCCGGCGCCGTCGGGTCGAAACCCTGTTTTACCCGCAACGGTTTGTTCTCAGCTATGGACCTCTTGACGCGTTCCTCGAATTCGCCTTCGGGCAACATTTCGACCGCGCCACGACAGATTATCTGCCATTGGTGTTCGAATTCTTTCTGCTCAGACGGGCCCAAATCTGTTTTCAATCTCTTCTCCTTCCAGAGCAACCTTTTTGAGCTATCGGCATATAACAATCGAAGATTGAACAAGGTGCTTTCCGATAATATAGTATACGTCTGCAGAAGGAAAGGATAAAAAGCCGGCCAGCGCAGGCCACCCTGTTTTTTATTGACTTAACCGGCTTTTTATGGGAGAATTAAGGTGTATGGCAGTGGTAACCAGCAGGTTTAAGCGCGTTAATTCCCGCATGAGGAATTCCATTATAGTGCTGGTCGCACTGTGTCTGGTCCTCGTGTTCCTGGTCAGTTACAAAACCTACCGGGTCTACCAGTCCGAGCTGCCTTCGTTTGAACAACTGCACAACATCGAACCCAGCCTCAAGACCAAAATATATGACCGTAACGGCATTCTTCTTAAGGAATTCTACACCCAGAATCGCGTCCTGACTCCGTTTCGGGACATTCCGTCCCACATGGTGGGCATGCTGCTGGCCTCGGAGGACCGGGAATTTTTCGATCACTGGGGAATGAACATCAGGCGCGTGGCCATCGTGGCCGTCAGCAACCTGCTGAACTGGGAGATACAGGCGGGCGCGTCGACTATCACTCAGCAGTTGTCGCGGATGCTGTTTTTGAATCGCGAAAAGACTTATGAGCGCAAGCTCAAGGAGGCCCTGACCGCTATCAAGCTGGAGCGCACCTATTCCAAGGAAGAGATCATCGAGATGTATCTCAACCAGTACTATTTCAGTCGTGGCGCCTACGGGATTGCCGCGGCGGCCCAGCTATTTTATTCCAAGACGGTTCCGGAGTTGGATCTGAACAATTGCGCCACACTGGTCGGGGTGCTCAAGGGGCCGAACATTAACTCCCCTTTCAACAATCCCGACAAGGCCCTGGCGGCTCGAAATCGCGTGCTCTATTCTTATTATAATCACGGGGGCTTAACGCGCGAGGTGTACGATTCGCTCAGGAATGAGCCGATAAAACTGTCGTCGCCCGAAGAAGAAATCGGTATTGCCCCTTACTTTACGGAGACGCTGCGGCAATACATCTATAGCAAGTACGGTGAGAACACGCTTTACTCCGGCGGCCTGAAAGTATTCACTTCTCTGGACGTCGGTCTGCAGCAGGCCGCTGAGAAAGCTCTCTACAAAAAGATCGACTCACTGCGTGCCAGAACAGAACGTCTCTACAGTCTGGATAACCCTTACTATACGGAGATTCTCCCCGACACCGTGGATGAGTTTGGGGATTCCATCAGAGTATTTAAGAAGGTTCAGGGGGCGTTTGTGGCGCTGGATAACGCCAATGGTGACGTGCTGGCCATGGTCGGCGGACGTTCCTTTGAGGAGTCCGAATTCAACCGGGCGGTGCAGTCGCCGCGTCAGCCGGGTTCGTGCTTCAAGCCCTTTGTATATACGGCCGCCATCGACAACGGTTTTCGAACCACCGATATAATCGATGACAATCCCATAGTCCTGGACATTCCCGGCGCGCCTCAATGGCGCCCGCATAATTTCGATGACCAGTTCAAAGGACCGGTAACACTGCGGGATGGCTTGCGGATGTCCCGCAACCTGGTGGCCATTCGCCTCCTCCTGAAGATCAACCCGCAGCAGGCTATCTTCTATGCCCAGCGGATGGGTATCACGACACCCCTGCCGGCGGTGTCTTCGCTGGCCATCGGCGTCGGTGAGATAAAGCTCATCGAGATGGTGTCAGCCTTTTCGGTATTTCCCAACAAGGGCATTCACATACCCTACCGCATGATTCACAAGATAATCGATCGTTACGGGCGCGTCCTCGAGGACAACAGCGCAATCCAGAAAGAGGAGGTCCTATCGGCCCAAACCGCTTATATCATGGTGGATATGATGCGGTCCGTGGTCGACGGCGGGACGGGCCAGCGGGCTCGATGGATGGGCTTCACGCGCCCGGCCGGGGGCAAGACCGGCACCACCGACAATTTTACCGAGAACTGGTTCGTGGGGTATACGCCGCAGATAACGGCTGGCTGCTGGGTGGCTTTTGAAGACAAGACTTCGCTGGGCAAAAACCAGGACGGGGCCAAGAACGGCGTGCCCCCCTGGACGGAATTCATGATTGCCGCCCACGATTCCCTGCCGGTGGCCGGTTTCGAGGAACCCGACGGTATCGTCCATCTCGACGTTTGCCTGGAGTCCGGGGAGATTGCCACCGACCGCTGTGTCAACGTTCGCAACGAGATATTCACGGTCGACAATCAGCCCACGACTACGTGCCGGCTGCATCCCTCAAAGGGGCTCTACATCTCGGATAACCTTAAACAGAACGATTACCTACCCGAGGACACGGCCGACGAGCGAGTGCATTTCTAAGGTGATTAGCCCCGCTCTTGTCCAGGATCGCTTAGCACTTGACACAAGCGCAAGGGCAGATTAGCTTTCGGTCGATTACGGAACACGGTTGCCGGAGTGGTGAAACTGGTAGACGCAGGGGACTCAAAATCCCCCGGTGGCAACATCATGCCGGTTCGAGTCCGGCCTCCGGCACCAGAATCCGCATGAGTAACTCGGGAGGCGTATAGAAAGGAACTTTCTCGATTGAAAACCAGGTATCTCCGCTACGCCATGCTGGTGATCATCCTGGGTCTGGTGGTGTACCTGGCCCTGGGCTATAGCAGCTGTTCCTTTGAAGCATTCTGCCCGTTTGGCGGGATGGAGAGTCTGTGGGAGCTGGCGACAGTCGGCGAGTTCAGTTGCGCCCTGGGACCGTTGAACCTCTCCCTGCTGCTGGCACTGCTGGTACTGGTTTTGGTATCGAAAAAATCGTTTTGCGGCTGGGCTTGCCCCATAGGGTTTCTGGGTGAGCTGTCGGGCCGCCTGGGGGGCAAGGTCTGGTCGTCGCGACCTCAAATAAACCCGCGCCTCAACTTGTATCTGAAACTGCTGCGATATGTCGTTCTGATTCTGGCTCTGGTGTTCACTTTCAAGACCGGCGAGTTGATACTGCGTGGTTATGACCCGTTCTACGTCATCTTTTCCGGCCTTGGTCACGGAACGCTGGGCTGGGTGTCGTACGGGATTCTGGCCGTGCTGGCGCTCGGGGCGCTTTTGGTGCCGATGTTTTTCTGCCGGTATCTGTGCCCGCTGGGCGCGGTGTTCGATCCGCTCAGCAGGCTGGGGTTTATCAAAGTCACGCGCAACAGCGAGAAGTGCACGGCCTGCGGGAGTTGCAGCCTGGCCTGCCCTCATGAAATACCCGTGCAGTCCGTTTTGAAAGTCCGTCACCGCGACTGCACGAATTGCCTGGAATGCGTGGATGCGTGCCAGGAGTCGGACGCGCTGAAGGTTAAAATAACATTATAGGTTAAGCTATGAACATCCCCAAATATACCATACCGTTGCTGGTCATCCTCTCCCTCGTGGGCGGATTCCTGTTGCGCAACGCCTTTACGCAGCCGTCAACATCGGTTAATTTCCACGATCAGCGCGAAGGGGCCCGGCTGGAATGTATCGTGGAAGGCGTGAAATGCAAAGGCACTGCCTACTTCTTTACTACTCTCTATGATGGAGTTCCGGGGATAATCGGCATAGAAACTTTTGCCACCGAGCACAAAGCGGTTTTCACTTACGACCCGGAATTAATTTCACCGGCCGAGATTCGTTCTATCATGGAAGCCCCGATACCGATGCGTGACGGCACCGGTCAGCAGGTTTTCAGGTGCTTGTCGATGAGCGAATAAGTATGAGATCCTCCGCTCTCCCGCACGACTAAGCAGCAGCCGCTGAGCTTCAGACCTGAGATTCAGCCGCGTACCTGCAGGTTGCGCATCCAGTCATACCACCGCCGCATATAATAAAAGGGACAGGCGCCAGGAGCCTGTCCCTTATAAGAAGTGTGCGACATGCTATTTCAGCAATATCATCTTCCTTGTGGCGCTGAAATTGCCTGCAGTTAATCTATAGAAATACACACCGGATGCCTGGTCGCTCCCGGCATCCCACTCGATAGTCGTTACACCGGCTTCGCCATGACCGGTATACTCGGCCAGCTTCTGCCCTGCCACGTTGAATATGGTCAGGGCGTAGTCGCAGGCCGCAGGCAGGTTGAAGCTGAAGGTAGTGGTCGGATTGAACGGGTTGGGATAGTTCTGGTACAAGGCATAATCCGTCGGAACCGGTTTGGTTGTCACCGGCGTACCATCGTAGAGGGCCATCTCGACGGTCAGCACGGTGCCTTCTACCCGGAGGAACGGACCCTCGAAGGCCGCATCCCTTTCCACGCGATAGACGAGGATGCGAGTGTTCTGTCCATCGTAGTCAAACTTCATGTCCATATTGTCAACCAGCAGAGCCGGTTCGGCGCGGCCGCTGACTACCACGTAGGCAGCGCCCATGCGATCGTCAACAGAGAGCACGCCACCGTCATTGAAGAAGTTGACTTTGACGGGATTGACCTTAGGATATGGGAGGGCATCACCGACGACCACCCGGATAGTGTACACGAGATCGGCCACCGACAGTGTCAGGCCGTCGGCATTGACATCAGTGGCGGCGATCTGGCCATCAGGATTTATGGTAAACACGCTTAAGCCATACACGAAGTAGTTGGCGAAGAGCACCGCATCGGCCACCTCGTAAGGAATCTCGTTGAGGTTAATATCGCCGCGCGCATCAATCGAGTCGGCACAGGCGATATCAACGCCGCCGTTGCGGAAATCGATCCAGCGGAACGGTACCTTCTCTTCATTTCCAACGAAGCAGTCAGCATCCTGGGCTCCCCGATAGGTCGGGTAGGCGTACGGATCGTTATAATCGGCGATGTTGATCCACTCGGCGTACTCGGCATCCCAGGAGTACTCATATATATTACGGGATATCATCAGCGTATCGCCGGTTACATCCGAAAAAGAGTTGTCGCCGCATTCGAACCATATAAAGCGGATGGGCACGTACTGGCATTCAAACGTCCGGTCATTGGTGACCAGGAACTTGATCTTCACCAGTTCGTATTCGTCAGTATCGGGCGGACCGAAGCAGGACGGGTGGTTATCGCCATTGTTGGTCTCGGCAATGGCGACTATCCGCAACAGGCCTGACGGACAGGCGCTGCCGCAGTTTCCATCGGCGCCGAAGCGATAGGTGAAGTACTCCCAGCCGCAGTCCTTGATAAACTGTCCTTCCTGGATTGACGTGGGGTTGAGCGCCGTGGCGTCGTAGGCGAGGAGCAGGTTAAATCCGCCTATCTCATCGCTTATCACGGTCCAGATGGTGACGGTCGTGTCTCTGCCCTGAATGGCGCCGTGAACCTTGCTGATCGTGAGCTGGTAAGCGCGAACGTTGATCTCAAAGCAGCAAGTGTCGGCATTCGCCGGCGAGCACGGGTCACACACCGGCGCGGCATCCTTCACAGCGATGCAGGCGGTGAAGGTACCGGTGTACTCTCCGGTCGGATCGGTATTCCATTGGAAGCTGCCGTTCGGGTGGACCACGAAGTTCCCCGGGCCGTCAAAGTCCACGAGACTGAACAGGAGACCTCCGGGACTGGCGTCAGGGTCATAGGCGGTGACGGTTCCGGTAAGATCCTCGCCCCATAGAATAACCGTGTCGTTAGGACAGTCAATCACCGGCGGTTCGTTGTAAACACAGATGTGGAACGAACAGGTGTCGGCAACAGCGCACTCATCCGTGGCGATAACCATGACGTCACCGTCACAGACATCTTCGAAAGCAGCGAAAACCTCGTAGTAGCCGGTATTAGGATTAATTGTCCCGATCGAACCGGTGCCCAGCGAGAAGGTCACTACCTGGCCCTCGTCGGGATCATTTACTGTTGCCTGGGCCGTGAATGTCTGACCGTAAGGTATCTCGGCGTCGTCGGGACAAGTAACCACCGGCGGCTGATTCACATCGACACTCACGGAGAAAGTCTGCTGGCAGGTGGCGCCGCAGAGATCGACACACTCAATAGTAACATTGAAAGACTCATCTTGGGTGCCGGTGGTGTAACACCACTGACCGTCACTGATATCACCCGGACCGGCGATTACGTGGCAGTAATCAAAATTGCCGTCCGGGTCGGACACGGTTATATCGGCACAGATCTGCTGCGGCTCGCACGCGATGAGGTTGATATCGTCGATGGGGCCGCAGATCGGTGGATCGTTGACGGTGACAGTGATGGTGGTCTGGCAGACGTCGGTCAGGCCGCAGTCATCCTCGGCCGTCAGTTCGATGGTATTAACGCCTTCAACCGGCGTGAAGCACACCTCATTGCCCTGCAGGGTGCCGACGTTTACATCGCAGGACGCCAGGTTGCCGTCAACATCACTGCATTCGAAGCCTGGAATACAGACTGGCTCCAGATCGCAGAGAACCATACTGATATTGCCCGGGCACGTAGCGACCGGCGGCGAATTTACTACTAACGTTACGTTAAAGGCGTCTTCACAGAAATTGCCGCAGGCATCCTCGCAGCGGACAGTCACAGTGAAAGATTCGGTGCCCGTGGACGGCGTGTAGCACCATTGTCCGTCGCTTATCTGACCGGGGCCGGAAACCACCGACATCGTCGGATAAGAATCACAGTTATCGGTACATCCGACCGGCAGGCATATTTGCTCGGGAGCACAAAGCGTAATGGTAGCATCGTCCGGCACCGAGCACACCGGGTCGGTGTTATCCACAATTGTAATAATCTGAGTACATTCAGAGGAATTACTGCAGGCATCGGTGGCGACCCACTTCCGCGTTATCGTCTTCTCCTGAGGACAGGTACCCGGGGTCTCTGTTTCGCTGAAGGCTACCACCGGGCTAGGATCGCAGTTGTCAGTGGCTGTCACACTGGGTGGCGATGGCAGCGGGTCATTACAGCTTATTGTCTCGTTAGCGGGACAGCCCACAAGTACCGGCGGGGTGTTGTCTTCAACTGTGATCACCTGCAGGCACGAATCGGCATTGCCGCAGGCATCGGTGGCGACCCACTTGCGCGTTATCGTCTTCTCCTGGGCACAGGCGCCCGCAGTCTCCGTCTCGCTGAACGTCACCACCGGGCCGGGATCGCAGTTGTCGGTGGCCGTTACCGTAGCCGCCGCCGGGACAGCATCGCACTCAACCGTAACGTCGGTCGGGCAGCCCACCAGCGTCGGGGCCGCGTTGTCGATAATGGTAATAACCTGCATGCAGGAGGCCGAATTGCCGACACCGTCCACGGCCGTCCATGTCCGCGTGATAGTCTTCTCCTGGGGACAACCGCCCGGCGTCTCCACCTCGTTCATGGTGACAGAGAGACTGCCGTCGCAGTTGTCGGTGGCGGTTACGTTGGCCGGGGACGGAATGGGATCCTCACAGCTAATAGTGACATCAGCGGGGCAGCCGGTCAAAACGGGGTCTGTCACATCATTAACCGTGATCGTCTGAGTGCATTCATCAATGTTGCCGCAGGCATCCGTCGCGCGGTAGGTGCGGATTATCGTTATCGGCTGGGTCGGGCCGCTCTGGTTATCGCTCACCCAGGTTATCACCGGGCTGGGAGCGCAGTTATCCGTGGCACTGCATGATCCGACATCGGGAGACGGCACGTCCGCAAAACACTCCACCGTCACCGGACCGGGACAGGTAATCGAAGGCGGCGTCGTGTCATCAACCGTTATCGTCTGCGTGCACGTCGCCCAGTTGCCACAGGCATCCGTGGCCATATAGGTTCTCGTTATCGTCTCCGGACAACTCTCGTTGTCGGAAACATCACTCACATGTGTCACCACCGGACTGGGATCACAATTATCGGCGGTCGTCACCAATCCTATATTCGGGGCCGGCACGTCCGTCGGACACTGTACGCTGATCGCGTCGGGACAAGTAATCGAAGGCGGCGTCGTGTCATCAACTGTTATCGTCTGCGTGCACGTCGCCCAGTTGCCGCAGGCATCCGTGGCCATATAGGTTCTCGTTATCGTCTCCGGACAACTCTCGTTGTCGGAAACATCACTGACAAAAACCACCACCGGACCGGGATCACAATTATCGGTGGCCGTCACCAGACTTATATTCGGAACCGGAACGTCCGTTATGCACTGGACCGACACCGCGTCCGGGCATGTTATCTCCGGCGGGGTGTTGTCTTCAACCGTGATTACCTGCAGGCACGAATCGGCATTGCCGCAGGCATCGGTGGCGACCCACTTGCGTGTTATCGTCTTCTCCTGGGCACAGGCGCCCGCAGTCTCCGTCTCGCTGAACGTCACCACCGGGCCGGGATCGCAGTTGTCGGTGGCCGTTACCGTAGCCGCCGCCGGGACAGCAT
>Ga0224495_10000749_pt1 | contig 24779 bp, 26 predicted proteins | sample SF_Jul11_sed_USG_FD_168128 | JGI IMG/M metagenome (GOLD analysis project Ga0224495, IMG submission 168128) | Sediment microbial communities from San Francisco Bay, California, United States - SF_Jul11_sed_USGS_4_1 | ecosystem: Environmental > Aquatic > Marine > Sediment | place: USA: California...
CGCTCGGCATTGCGGCACTCGGATGAAAAATCGAGTTCGCGCCGCAGCGACAGTTCGAACTGCCGGACGACTTCAAGCAGGTGAAAGTTACGCAACTCCGGGTTTTCGGATTCGATAAGCTCCGCAAGGCGGACCAGCCAGCGCAGGTCTGCCTCGATGACCGGCTGTATGCCGGGCCTGCGCACTTTGACCACGACTGAAGTGCCATCCTTGAGTCGTGCACGGTGCACTTGTGCGATGGAAGCTGCGGCAAGGGGATCGGAGTCGAATGCGGCAAAGACCTCTTCGGGCGGCGCGCCGAGGTCTTCGTTGACCTGATCCCGGATTTCGGCGTAGGGCACGGGCGATGCGCTGTCCTGAAGCTTGCTGAATTCGTCGATCCATTCCGGTTCGAACAGGTCGACACGCGTCGCGAGTACCTGACCAAGCTTGGTGAACGTCGGCCCCAGCTCCTCGAGTACACGCCTTACCCGCGCGGGCGGCTCCATGTGAGCCAGTTCGGCGGCATGTTGCCAGAGCAGTACCTTTCCCGTGCGTTCCAGCGCGTTGGCCATCCCCATCCGCCTCACAATGTCGCCGAAGCCGTAGCGGATCAGCACCGAGGCGATCTCGTGCAGCCGCCCCAGGTCACGCGCCGCGACCAGCGCCTGCCACAACATTATTTATCCTTGTCTTTTGCAGAGCCGGGCTGGATGTGTTCTGCCAGTCCGGAGAGCATACCGGCGGCGATCTGGCGCACAAGGTCGGCGGTGTTTCTCGCCAGGTGCAGGCCGGCATCGACCTGGGCGCGCCCAGCCGAACCGATATGGTGCGCAAAGACGGACAGCGTGTCTTTCATCTGTCTGCCAACTGCAGAGCCGTGGGTGCGGGCGTGTGCCGCGAGGTCTTTCAATATCTCTTCCGCAGCATTTCTGGCAGTTGAGGCCGAGCTTTGCAGGGTATCCACGAACATCTTTTCGAGGTTTTCCAGGTCCGCCTTTGCCCGCTTCAGGTCATCGCCGGAATATTTCTTCGCCTTGCCGGCAGCCTCTTCCACGGTGAGTTTCGCCGCCTCGGCAAATTGCGCCAGCGCCACATCCAGTCCGGCAACGGCCTGTTTGAGATGTTCCCGCGCGATGTCTGTTTGCGCGGAAGATCGCTGCAACTCTTTTTGCACACCGGCGCGCGCGCCGCGCATCACGGCATCCGCCGTCTGGCGCACGGATTTGATGTCGAGCGAACGGGAACTGATGACGCGCAGGGTCAGCTTGCGCACCTTTTCTTGTACGTTTTCCCCCTGTTCGACGGCGTTGCTTACTTCTGCTTCAAGGGTGCTTGTATCCTTACCGGCTTCATTGTTCATGATTGATCTCCTGAAATGACATTTCGATTACATTTCGCGCAACAACTCCCGTGCCGTCGGGTTTTGCCCGGTAACACGGCAGCCAGCGCATCCTTTTACTGCAAACAATTTCAATGAATTCATCGTGCGAACCTCTTCAACGCCATACGGTCAGCAGCATAGATCAAAACTACAGGCATTATCACTGCCATAATGCCTTTGACCGCTATTTTAACCATTCAGGAAGATAAATGATGGGCGGCGTATGCCGGGAGTGCTTCAAGTTTACTCCTGGCTCCCATCTGCGCTGAATCCGGTTCCTTTCCTTCCTTCAGGGGGAGTGGCAGCATGTCATTTATTCAGCTTCTAGAACACTCCGCCCTGCTTGCCTTCGATGGCGCGCAGCTGTTCATAATGTTCACGCTCTTCACGGGAAAGTTTTTCCGGTACACGCACGTCGATGCGCAGGTACAGTTCTCCGTGGCGCCCGTTGCCGAATTCCGGCAGGCCTTTTCCCTTGAGGCGCAATACTGCACCGGGTTGCGTGCCGGGAGGGATGGTTACACTGGCTGAGCCGTCGAGGGTCGGTATCTGCAGCGTGGTGCCGAGCACGGCGTCGGTCAACGGGATGGCTTCCTGTCTTAACAGGTTGGCGCCGGAACGCTCGAAACGCGGGTCGCGCCGTGTATGGATTACGACGAACAGATCCCCGTTTGTGCCACCCGCTTCAGGGCTCGGCATCCCTTTGCCGGGGATGCGCAATGCCATGCCTTCTTCGACACCTTGCGGTATCTTCACCGTCAGGTCTTCCTGCTGTTCGATTTCGCCCCTGCCATGGCAGGTCTTGCAGGGGTGCTCGATAATGTTGCCGCGGCCGTGACAGGCCGGGCAGATGCTGATCTGCTGGATCAGGATGTGCTCTTTTTCCTTGCGGCTGCTGCGGGTGATGCGCCCGGTGCCCTTGCAGGCGTCGCAAGTCTTCGGTGCACCGCCCTCGGCGCCCGTGCCGCGACAGGAGGAGCATTTTGCCGGGCGGTTCAGGTGCACCTTCTCTTCACCGCCGCTCGATACCCGCTCCAGCGGGACGGCCAATTCAACTTCGATGTTTGAGCCGCGTGCTGGTCCACGGCGACGATGAAAGAAGCCTTCAAACGGGCTGCCGCCGCTAAAGCCGAAGTCAAAATTGAGCCCGCCAAAGATGTCTTCGAAGTTGATGCCGCTGAAAAGATCCTCCTGGCTGAAGCCTTCCACAGCGGCAAATCCGCGGGCATCGTATTCGGCGCGTTTCTTCGGGTCGGACAGTACCGCATAGGCCTCGGCGATTTCCTTGAATCGTTCCTCGGCCCCCGGTTCCTTGTTGCGATCCGGGTGGTATTTCAGCGCGAGGCTGCGGAAAGCATCCTTGATCGCTTTCTGTTCGGCATTCCTGGCAACGCCAAGTACCTCGTAGTAATCGCGCTGGGCGGCTTCAGAAATGATATTTCTCCCGGGTCACACGTTATCACTTGTTTTCTTTGTATTCGGCATCGACGACCTTGCCGCGGGGGCCCGATCCGCTCGGGCGCGGCTCCCCTGTCGGCGCATTGATGTCGGGCGGCGGTTCCGGCCCCTCCCAGCGGGTCTCCGTGTAGGGACCTCCCTTACTTGCCTGGCCCGATTGCGAGTAGAGCACCGCTCCGGCTTCCTGCAATACTTTTCGCAATGCATCCGCGCGCTCGGTGGCAAGGCTGACATCTTTTTTGAGCAGCGCTTCCTTGGTTTCGCGCAATGCGGTCTCGATACGTTTCTTCAAGTCATCGGTGAGCTTGTCGGCGAAGTTGGCGAGCATCTTTTCGGCTTCGTAACAGCCCGCATCGGCGGCATTGAGCTTCTCCGCGTCCTCGCGCCGCTTCTTGTCGGCATCCGCATATTTTTCGGCATCTTCCACCATGCGTTTCTTGGTGTCTTCCGACAACCGCGTTGAGCCGGTGATGTTGATCGACTGCGATTTGCCGCTGGCCATGTCTTTCGCGGAAACACTGAGGATGCCGTTGGAGTCGATATCGAAGGTCACCTCGATCTTGGGGATGCCGCGCGGCGCGGGCGGCAGGCCATTGAGGTTGAATTCGCCGAGGCTGGTGTTGTCTGCCGACATCGGGCGTTCGCCCTGGAAGACGTGGATCGTGACGCTGGTCTGCATGTCGGCTGCAGTGGTGAAGGTTTCGCTGCGTTTGACCGGGATCGGGGTATTGCGTGCGATCAGCGAAGTGGCGATACCGCCCAGGGTTTCCACACCGAGTGTCAGCGGCGTCACATCCACCAGTACGATGCCGCTGACTTCGCCGCCCAGTACGCCTGCCTGGATCGCGGCGCCGGCAGAGACGCATTCCATCGGGTCGACCCCCATTTCGGCCTTGCGCCCGAACAATTCCTCGAAATAACTGCGTACCACCGGCATGCGCGTCGGGCCGCCGACGAATACGATGCGGTTCCCGTCTTTTGGGGTGATGCCCGCGTCGTGCAGCGCCTGTTCCACCGGCGCGCGGCAACGGTCGATCACCGGCCTCACCAGTCGTTCAAGTTCGGTGCGGTTGAGGTCGAGCTCCAGATGATGCGGCTCGCCGTTGGCGGCGGCGAGATAGGGCAGGCTGATGTGCGTCGTGACGCTGGTAGTGAGTTCGATCTTGGCGGTCTCAGCCGCCTCGATCAGGCGGGCCGCGGCCTTGGGGTCTTTGCGCACATCCACGCCGGTGGACATCTGGAAGCGCTCGGCAAGGTGTTCGAACACGCGCTGGTTCATGTCGGTGCCGCCAAGCTGGGTGTCGCCGCTGGTGGCTTTGACTTCGAACACCCCTTTGCCGAATTCCATGATGGTGACATCCAGTGTCCCGCCGCCAAGGTCGATCACTGCGATGCGCAGTTCCTCGCCCAGCCGGTCGAGGCCGTAGGCCAGCGATGCGGCAGTCGGCTCGTTGACCAGCCGTACCACTTCCAGGCCGGCGATGCGGCAGGCATCTTTGGTGGCGGCACGCTGGTTGTCGTCGAAGTAGGCCGGCACGGTCACGACGGCTTTTTCCACTGACTCGCCGAGGAACGCCTCGGCATCGCGTTTGATCTTCTGCAGCAGGAACGCGGAAAGCTGTTCCGGCGAATAATCCTTGTCTCTCAGGCGTATGTTTTCGCGCTTGCCCATCCTGCGCTTGAACGCGCTGGCCGTGCCCTCGGGGTTTGCCGCTGCCTGGCGCCGTGCCGGCTCGCCGACCAGCATCTGCCCGTCGGCGGTGATCGCGACGTAACTTGGAAATGCCTTGCCGCCGATGCTGACACCTTCGGCGCTGGGGATGATGACGGGGCGGCCGCCGCGTAACACGGCTGCGGCTGAATTGGAGGTGCCGAGATCTATACCGATGATGTTCATGAGCGCTCCTGATTCGTCTGGTTGATTGTGGTTACCGCTGATATACGCCAATCAGAACGGAATGCGTAAGTACATGGCCCTGCATTGCCTTTTCCAGTGCTGCCCTGGTGGGGTGTTTCAGGTCGGGCAGAAAGGCATCCAGTGCATAAAGCTTGAAAAAGTAGCGGTGCTTGCCGATCGGAGGGCAGGGCCCTTCATATCCGGTGCGACGCCAGTCATTCGTTCCCTGAAGGGTCCCGGAGGGCAGGGATATCACGGAAACGCCTTCCGTCAGGCCGTTTGAATCGGCGGGGATGTTGTACAGCACCCAGTGTACCCAGGTCAGTTTTGGTGCTGCCGGATCCGGGGCATCCGGATCGTCAACGATCAGCGCCAGACTTTTTGCATTGGCCGGTATGCCTGTCCAGGAAAGCTGGGGCGAGACGTTTTGTCCGTCACAGGTGTGGCGCGAGGGAATGGCCCGGTCATGCAGGAATGAGGGCGAGGTGACGATCAACGGCATGGATATTTTTTCCTTTTCCGCAGCGGGCAGTTCCATGACGGCTGCATGCAAAAAGGGGGCGCTAGGCGCGAAGCCCAGCACGGAAAGCAAAATCAGGCGAAGGTGCGGAGAGGTGTCCATATCTCAGGATACGGGGATGGTTCTGGAATCCTCACCGTCGACTTTCGGCAGCCGAATGCTCAACACCCCATTTTTGTAGCTGGCCTCTGCCTTTTCTGTATCGACGTTGCGGGGGAGCGGGATGGTGCGCTGAAACGAGCCGTAGGCGCGCTCCATCACGTGGTAGGTGCTGTCGCCAGTCTCGCGCTCGAAGTGTTTTTCGCCACTCACATAGAGCACATTGCCCTCGATCGTGATGCGGCAGTCTTTCTTGTCCATGCCGGGGACTTCGATGCGAACCACGATCTCCTTGCCGGTTTCTTCCACCTCGCCTGCGAGCAGGCTCCACCGGGGAAAGGTAGCGAGCATGCTGCCTTCGTGTTGCGGTTCCTGTTTGCTGTTGCCCGAGAAATGAGTGAGCGCGTTACTGCTGCGGCTGAGCAGCTCGCGCCAGCCTTCGGACAGGCTTTCCCATGTGCGGCTGAGTTCCCGTCCGATGTTTTTTCCAGCCTGCTTCAATGAATCCAGCATATTCATGCTCCTTGCTTCAGGTTTGAAAATTACTGCACGGAATGTGATGCTGTGTTTATTCTCCTGGCGTTTCTCCGGTGTTTGCTGCGCGTTTCGGGCTGTGTTTTTTGACATCGCCGCGGATCTTGCGCGCGTAATCTTCAAGCTTGCGATTTGCTGCGTTGAATGCATCGCGCAATGCCACATAGACATCACCGGAATGGTCGTGGTTGATCACGATCTCGCTGCCGGGGACGCCGATGTCGATGCGGACATTGAACTGCTTTCCCTGCTGATGGTGTTTGTGCGGCATTTCGACAACCACACGGCAGGACGTGATGCGGCTGAAAAAAGCATCGAGTTTCCGGGCCTTTTCCCGGATGTGTGCATCCAGCGCATCTGAATGTTCGATATCGCGGATGGTGATTTGCAAAGGGGTCTGCATGGATGTCTCCTGTCTGGTTTATGTTAATGGCGGTTGCTGGCTTCTTTTTGCTGTTCATGCTTTACCAGCCTGGAAAGCGCCAGCAGTTCTTCCGCGAGCAGACCGAGCAGGTCGTCCAGTGTCAGGATGCCGACCAGTCCTCCGCTTTCCTTGACCACCGGCAAGCGTCTTACCCCTTTGGCGCGCATGTATTCGATCGCCTCGAATATGCCGGCGCTTTCCTTCACGGTGGCTACTTCGGGTGTCATGATGTCTCCCACGGTGATGGTTCCCGGGTCGAGTCCGGGCGCCACGATCTCGACCACGAGGTCGCGATCGGTGACGACACCGACGGGAACGCGTTCGCCGTCGCTGTCCTCTACCACCACCACGACATCGCCGACATGATACTGGCGCATGAGTTTTCCGGCCTCCAGCGCGGTTTCATCGGGCTGCACAATGACGACTTCACGATTGCATATTTCACTGATAGGCATGGTTGGTTCCTGATTGTTGATCTTGCGGTTACGTCTCCATCAGCTCGTATCGGCTGCGTGCAAGGTTAATAAAGAATTGTTATGCATGCGGCGGCGATGACATTGCCCTGCCCTCTCAATGCGCCCAGCTAACGCGCAACAGGTTTTGCTCGGGGTTGTAGTGAAACTCCAGTTCGCCTTTGTAGGCGTGGTGCAACGCCTCTCCGATGCCGCGAGCAAGATGGATGTCCGTTGTGGTCACCAGCGTTTCGCTGCCTTTGTCTTCCACGGCCATGATGCGGTTGAGCGGGTGCTCTGCGTTCTCCCGTTTTTCATGGTTGCGCACAAGATGCATGATTTCGGCGCGGTGAGCCTTGAAGAATTCGCCCGACATCTTCAGGAAACCGGCTGGATAATGGTCATGGATGCGATGGCAGGCCGGGCAGGTTTCCGCATGCGCATTTTCCGGGGCGATGCGCCACTGCCAGCGTCCTTCATGAAAGACTGCGCCGCATTGCGGGCAGAGAGCGGGCTCGGGGGGTTTGCCTTTGGCTTTGTAGGCATCGTGCCTCCGCTCCTTGAAGATATTGTCATGGCGCTGGATCTGGTGAAAACCGCCGGAAGAAGTGGTGTGACTCATGATGGTTTCTCCTTGGATATAAATAGTAAAGCTGGTATGCCGGGAGCTCAGTGGTGCCCGGACTACATTTCAGCACCCTCCATGGTGCCCGGTTGCGCTTCTTTTTCCGGTAGCTCGGCCACCATTGCGTCCGTAGTGAGGATCAGGCTGGCAATCGAAGCGGCATTCTGCAAGGCAGTGCGCGTCACTTTTGTGGGATCGAGTATCCCCATGGCGATCATATCGCCATACTCTTCGATGGCGGCGTTGTAGCCGAAGTTGCCTTTGCTCTCCATTACCTTGTTCAGCACTACCGAGGGTTCCCCGCCTGCATTTGCGACGATCTGGCGCAGCGGCTCTTCCAGCGCGCGCAGTACGATCCTGATGCCGGCATCCTGATCGCTGTTGTCGCCATGCATTGATTCGATCGCGGTGCTTGCACGCAATAGCGCGACCCCGCCGCCTGGCAAGATGCCTTCCTCGACTGCGGCACGGGTTGCATGCAACGCATCCTCGATCCGCGTTTTCTTTTCTTTCATGCCGGTTTCGGTGGCGGCACCGACCTTGATTACCGCAACCCCTCCCGCCAGTTTGGCGGCACGCTCCTGTAATTTCTCCCGGTCATATTTGCTGATTGTCTCGTCGACCTGCTTGCGTATCTGCCGAATCCTGCTCTGGATGATCTCCGGGTCGCCAGCGCCGCTGACCAGCGTGGTGCTGTCCTTGTCTATCTGGATGCGCTTGGCCTGGCCGAGGTTCTTCAATTCGGCTTTTTCCAGCGAAAGGCCGGCCTCCTCGGAGATCACCGCACCACCGGTGAGGATGGCAATGTCAGTCAGCATGGCTTTGCGGTTGTCGCCGAAACCAGGCGCCTTGATCGCAGCAGCCTTTATGATGCCCCGGATGTTATTGATCACCAGTGTTGCCAGTGCCTCGCCGTCGACCTCTTCTGCAATGATCAGCAGGGATTTTCCGGTTTTTGCGATCTGCTCCAGGACGGGTAGCAGTTCGCGGATATTGCTGATCTTTTTGTCATGGATGAGGATGTAAGGTTCATCCAGCAACACGATCTGCTTCTCGAGGTTGTTGATGAAATAGGGAGAGAGATAGCCGCGGTCGAATTGCATCCCTTCGACAATTTCCAGCTCATTTTGCAGGCTTTTGCCGTCCTCGATCGTGATCGCACCCTCGTTGCCGACTTTTTCCATGGCTTGCGCAATGATCTCGCCCACCGAGATGTCGGAGTTGGCGGAGATGGCGCTGACCTGGGCGATCTCCCTGTTCGTCGTGCATGGTTTGGAGATCTTCCGCAATTCCCCGACGACTGCGGTAACCGCCTTGTCGATGCCGCGTCTTAAATCCATCGGGTTCATGCCGGCTACGACATACTTCATTCCTTCGCGCACGATTGACTGTGCCAGAACGGTTGCGGTGGTGGTGCCGTCACCCGCCACATCGGAAGTCTTGCTGGCAACCTCCCGGACCATCTGCGCGCCCATGTTTTCGAACTTGTCCTTGAGCTCGATTTCCCTCGCCACAACCACGCCGGAATTGGCCACCAGGGGTGGGCCAAAGCTGCGGTTCAGGATCACGTTGCGGCCTCTCGGCCCCAGCGTCACCTTGACCGCATCGGCCAGGACATTCACGCCTTCAACGATCTTGTTGCGTGCCGCTTCATTAAATAAAACCTGTTTGGCAGACATGATGCTCTCCAGTGGTCAGATGATACCGGCAGATGACAGTTTATCTTTATCTGCTGTGGCCGGCCAGCATGGCCTGTGCTTTCATCCTGTGACCTTCCAGCATGAATAATTTCAAATGCTTGTGATGCACGCTTTACCAGTAACGCAGATTAATAATTGTAGCCGCCGGGGTCAGGGTTCATGGCCTTGCCGCCCGGGCCTTTGCCACCCCCGGGTTTCATCATGCCCCCGCCCCGGGCTGGCGGCTCGTCCGGGAGAGTCACGCCGCGCTGCTTGGCGCGTTCCTTCATTCGCTCGTGATGCTCTTTGCGGATCTGTTCCCTTTCCTCGACGGTTTTTGCGGCACGCATTCTGGAACGGTGCTCGATCCGCTCCTGCTCGGTCATCAATTGACTGCCATAAATCTGTTCTTGCGTCTGTTGTTGCATGCTTTTTCCGTCTTCTGCCCAGGAAAAGCCGCAGGTTATTGTCAATATTCCCGTCATTGCAGATATCACCAGTGTTTTTTTCAACATAATATCCTCCAAATAAAATGGGGCCGCCTGATAACCGGCATGGCCCCGTTTAACTGACTCTTTTCTGCCTTTTGATGCAGTGCCCCTGGCCTGCCGCGCACATTACTTCATGAAATGGAGATTTCCTTGCGGGACGCCCCGGGTTTCTTGGGCAGGGTAAGTTCGAGCACGCCGTTGTTATATTTCGCCTGAACCTTGCCCTGATCGACATCTTCGGCGAGGGTGAAGCTTCGTGATGCCATGCCGAAACTGCGTTCACTGCGGATCACACGCTCGCCTTCTTTTTCCTCTTTTTCATGCTTGACTTCGGCGCTGATGGAAACCCGGTTGCCGTCGACAGTCACATGGATGTCGTCCTTGTTGACACCGGGAATTTCCGCGTTGACCACGTATTTCCCATCCGCCTCTTTGACATCCATCCTGATCTGCGGCTCGATCTCCATGCCTTCGCGCAGAAGCGGACGCATCATGAATCCGCTGAAGAAGTCGTCAACGTCAAAAAACGGGTCGAGCCGCGAGAGCCTGCTACCGAATGGATTGAATCGCGTGATGTTGCTCATGATGTTTCTCCTTGTGTAATCAAGCGATGCGGGAACACGCGAGTCTGCAAGCGGCTGAGTGTTTTTTCAGCCCGGCAGCGTTCAGGCATTCTTGATATTGGATGCCTGCTTGCCCTTTGCGCCCTGCACCACTTCAAAGCTGACCTTCTGGCCTTCCTTGAGCGTCTTGAATCCGTTCATGTTGATCGCGGAAAAATGCGCGAACAGGTCGTCGCTGCCGTCATCGGGGGTGACAAAACCAAAACCTTTTGCTTCGTTAAACCATTTAACTGTGCCGGTTGCCATTTGATTCTCTCCTTGCGGGTAAAACAGGGAACACCCCCTGCGGGTTATTACAACATTGACTTTTCAGGCAGCTTCCAGAGAGCCGCCTTGCCAGAGGTGATCAATACAGTCGTCCCGCCACATGCAGTCTCCCTGGCCGCATTCGCGGGTATAAGCGGTACCGTAACACCTGAGGTTGCCCTCCTTGGATTGAATGTATTTGATCAGGGTTTTTTTTGACATTTTCCCCGGTTTAATGTTGCGCGATTCTGCAATGGCGCGGATCTCATCGAGTGTCATGATGGCAACCTTGGCTCTGGCTATTTATTGTTCCGTAGTGAATATGGAGGCTTCCATTCCTGTGGCCTAGGAGACAGAATACTGCGCCATTGCGTACGGGGGGAATATCGGGGTTTGCCTGATTTTGCTGTAAGGCGAAAAGAGAGATTGGTGTCGGTGTTTGCCTTACCGGTTTTAATGCCCGGGGTGGATGCTGACGACTGAGATGGAAGGAGTGGCGGCTACTGGATCTTATGGCCTGCCTCTTCCTTCTCCCTGGCAAGGGCGGTGCGAAGCTCCTCGATCCTTTCATGGACGTTTTCGGCGTCGCCATAGTCCAGAAAGTGCTTGTAGCGTGAGTGGGCGTTGCGTATTTTGCCCGCGTGCTTGATCGGGCAGAAATATTGTTCGGTCCGCGCGGTGACTTCGCTCGCAAAGGCCAGCAGCCCGACCGCATACGAGCAATACATGCAGTGCACTTTTTCGATGATGTTCAGGTATGCAAGGTGTTGATGGTCCATGACGAAATAATCGGCGCGCTTTACCCGGGCGACGCCATAGATGGGAAAACAGACCGTCTGGTATGTGTTGATACACAGATCGAACAGAACCATCGGCACGGACATGCCGTAGATGATCGGCATGGTCAGGTAATTTTGCGGACGGACGGTCAAGAACCAGCGAAAAATGCCGGTCTTTAGCCTGACGTGTGCTTCGGAGATGGCTTGTTCGAACAAGACCCGCTTGCCTTCGATCCGGTACCGTATTTTCTCTTCGTGCTCTTCGATTGCGGCATTGAGTTCGTTTTCCAGGGCGGTTATCTGGTCAATCAGCTGGCGAATCCTGTTGTTCATGCAAACCCTCTCGATCATATCCGCCGTGCAGTGACGCATGTGCGTAAGTGCGAAGTATACGCACGATCCGCGCCCGCTGTTTTGCAAAACGGGCTGCGGCTGGGCGCAGGCTAACCTTTAGCCGGGGGGCAGCAGCAAATATATGCCTAACACTACCATGACGGCGCCGCTGATCAGTTTGAGCCAGCGCCCTTCCTTTTCCTGAAGGCGGTGCTGGCTGAGCGTGATAATGCCGATAGCCAAAACGATCACGTCGTCTAACATGTAGGCCGCATCATAAAGCAGCAGGTAACCGTAATAGCTCAGGCTGTCCAGTTGCCTCAGCGTCAGTATCCGCGTAAACAAAGCCGGGAAACCCGAGGTGCACATGAACTCGACGATCTGCACCAGCACCGCCAGCATCAGAACGCCGATTATCGCCCCGGCCATATTCTCGGCATGAAGGATGCGCCGCATCCTGGCGTAGATGCCGGGTTTGGTGGAAGCGGGGATCGAAAGCGATACTCCCCGGCCGAATGCCCAGAAGTCTTTCAGGTTTATTGCGCCCGCCAGTATTGCAAGGGCAGCGATCAGGATTTCCGAGGCACGCGAGAGGCCGATCAGCAAAAACAGGTTGAGCCATGCAGCCAGGAAAACAAAATAAACGATGCCTTGCACTGCGACAAATGTGCCGGCGATGGCAAGCATCCGCTGCCGGTTTTTCATGGGAGCCAGCAACGAGATCATCAAAATCAGCACCCACATCGAGCAGGGGTTGAAGCCATCCAGCAAGCCCATTGCCAGTGTGAACAGCGGCAAGCCAAGCTGGCCAAGCGACACGCTGTGGCCGATGAGATCGATGGTGAAAGCTTCAGGTTTCGCTGCTGCAATGGGCTGATTCTCTCCGCAGGGCAGGACATCTTCGGCTTTGCAACTCCCGGGTGATTCTGCTGCGCTCAGGTTACGGCTGCGTGCAAGGCTGTTGCGGATGAGTTGACCCGTGGATGCTTCTTCAGAAAAGCCGACGACCATCTGGCCGTTGATGATAAACGCCGGCACCCGTACAGCGGTTGCGCCCTGCGCTTTGGCGATGCGTGCCAGACGATTCAGGGCATCAGGCGCCTTGTCTATGTCATGGACCGCGATTTTCAACCCGGGCTGTTCCTGAGCGAGCCTTGCAAGAAATTCTTTTGCCCGGGTGCAGTGCGGGCATCCCTCACGAACGAAAACCTCAAGTTCGGGTTGTTGTGGAAATGGTTCGGCGCCGGATGTCTGGGCGGCAGTGGGTAATGCGGCTGGTGAGTAGCCTAGGAATGCTGAGAGAAGAAACAATCTCCACAGTCCGATTTTCAGCCTGCTTTTCGGAATCAATGATCCTCCAGGTTTGAATTCAGGGGATCTGAAGATTCTAAAGTCTCTTGTTTGCCTTGTGTGCCAATGCGATTCCGGCCAGTTCAAGAAGTACGCCAAGGATCAGCAGCAGCAGGCCTGCCCATATTTCAGGGGCAGCGAGCATCAACAGCGCACCCAGTACCACCATCAAAGTGGCGCTGAAGCGCCGGATGCGTGAATTCTTGATCATCTCATTCCTGTTATTTTGACTTTATGGGTTAACGGACCCATGACCGTTGTTTTTCAGGAAATTTCCAGGCAATCCTCACGCCAAAGACAGCTCTCCTGGTTGCATTCGCCACCCCGGGCAGAAGCATAACAAGCGGAATTGCCTTCCTGGGTTTGAATCATCCTGATCAGCTCGGTTTTAGACAGGTTGCCGGGCTTGATTTGGCGCAATTTGGCGATGTTGCGTACCTCTCCGATATTCATGGTCTTCTCCTTGGGTTGAATGAAATAAAGGTTCCGTGGGTAGTAGATTACATGCTCCAGACATACGGGTATGCTTCGCTAAAACCGTGTGCAGACTTTACATCCCGGGCGCCGATAGAAGAATTACCGGCTATTGCGCTTGCCTCAGGAAGCGTGCTTTGAACAGTTTTTTTTAACGAGAGCTTTTGCTTTGCTGGGTTTGGTTTCGTTCCGAAAAGTGCCAGGTCATTGGATGCCAGGGTGCGCAAAATGAGATCGATCTCTTCGGGTTGGGTCAGGTTCTGGCTCATGGATATATCCTTGTGAAATACCGGGCAAAGGATATGTTCCGTTATGCCCTGTTTATTTATTTCAGCGCCATTGCCAGGAAGGGTCATTGTGCAGAAATTTGCGCGTACTTCCCCGCAAGCTGTGCCGAAATACCTGATCCAGCGCCTCCTCACATCGTATTCTTAGCCTTGCCCCATGCCACGGTGTGGCTATGGTTGCGTTTCCGGTAGTAGAGGTAGTTTCCAAAAAACTTCCGGAAATCCTCTACGCGCCGCTGAAAGCGCTGAAAGAAATGCGGCATTCCCAATTTGAAATGCATGGTTGTTTACTCCCAAAAAACTGTCGAACAGCAATGGGTGCGTTCCAGATGTCAAGTTGCAGCATGCCTGATGCAAAGGGAAAAGCTGGATGCGAATAATCTCTCCCGGTGCAATAAATATGCATCGGTGTTTGACTGATTGTGGCGTAAGGCCAGAGGAGAAGTTATTGTCAGTGTTTGCCTGACAGTTTGGTTTCCCATGCAATTTTCCAGCAAGCTGCAGCAGCATTAAAGCGCGCTGCCTATCCTGGAAATGGGAAGCTCCTTTGCCATTCAAGCCGATAGCAGCATGAATTCAAGGGTCAGGGCCAATCTGATTGGAAGTTTTACTCAGCCGGGTTGTTGTCCATGCTCGCGGGTGGCGTGAAACTGCACCTTGGGCCAGCGCTCCTGCGCGAGGCGCAGGTTCACGCTGTTATCCGCCAGATAGGCGTAGTTGCCGTCGACATCTTTGGCCATGCGGCCCTGGTTGGCCTTGGCGAACTCATTCAGGTGCGCAGCATCGGGGCAGGTCACCCAGCGCGCGGTGTGGATGCCCGCTCTCTCGAACACCGCGTCCACGCCGTACTCGGATTTCAGGCGGTGCTCGACCACCTCGAACTGCAACTGGCCGACCGCGCCGATCAGTGGCGCGTTGTCTAGCAGCGGCGAGAACACCTGCACTGCGCCCTCTTCGCCCAGTTGCCTCAGCCCTTTTTCCAGCTGCTTTGCCTTCATCGGATCGCGCAGGCGCGCGCGGCTGAACAGCTCAGGGGCAAAATAGGGGATGCCCTTGAAAGTGAGCGCTTCGCCCTCGGTGAGCACGTCACCGATCTGCAACTGGCCGTGGTTGTGCACACCGATGATGTCTCCGGCGTAGGCTTCTTCCATCCGTGAACGTTCGTTGGCCATGAAGGTCACCGCGTTGGCGAGCTTCATTTCTTTGCCGGTGCGGCGGTGCCTGACCTTCATGCCCGAGGTGTACCTGCCGGAGCAGACTCGCAGGAAAGCGATACGGTCGCGGTGGTTCGGATCCATGTTTGCCTGGATCTTGAACACGAAGCCGGTGAATGCCGGTTCGGTCGGCTGCACCATACGTTTGTCGGTTTCGCGCGGCAGCGGCGCAGGCGCCCAGTCGATCAGCGCGCGCAGCACTTCGCGAACGCCGAAATTGTTGATCCCGGAGCCGAAAAACACCGGTGTCTGCTGGCCCTTGAGAAATTCCTGCAGGTCAAACGATGCGCCTGCGCCCGTGACCAGTTCGGTTTCCTCGCGCATCGCCTGCATCTCGCTTGGGAACTGCTGAACCAGTTGGTTGATTTGTGCGCCCTTGAGCATTTCAAAATTGCCACCGGCCTTTTCTTCGCCCGGCGTGAAGCGCAATATTTCGTCGTTCAGCAGGTGATACACGCCCCGGAATCGCTTGCCCATGCCGATCGGCCAGGTGACCGGTGCACAGTGGATCTTCAGCACCGATTCGATCTCGTCCAGCACCTCCAGCGGCTCACGTACCTCGCGATCCATCTTGTTGATGAACGTGATGATCGGTGTGTTGCGCAGGCGGCATACTTCGAGCAGCTTGATAGTTTGCGCCTCCACGCCCTTGGCGGCATCCACCACCATCACCGCCGCATCCACGGCGGTCAGCACGCGATAGGTATCCTCGGAAAAATCCTGGTGACCTGGCGTATCAAGCAGGTTGATGATGCAATCGTCGTAAGTGAACTGCATAACCGAGCTGGCGACGGAGATGCCGCGCTGTTTCTCGATCTCCAGCCAGTCGGAAGTCGCGTGCCGTCCGCTCTTGCGTGCCTTGACCGTGCCCGCCATCTGGATCGCGCCGCCGAACAGCAACAGCTTCTCGGTGAGCGTGGTCTTGCCGGCATCGGGGTGGGAGATGATCGCAAAGGTGCGGCGACGGCTGACTTCGCGCACAATAGCGTCATCGCGCGTTGTCGGATCCGGGGCTATTGAATTGTTTTCTTCCGATGATTGATTCATAACTGTTTAAACAATAAAACAAAAGGCTCGCTGGAATCCAGCAAGCCTTTGTCAATTTGACAGAGCAGGCGAAGCCATATAACCGGCATAATGCTCCTGAAGTTATAAAGCCGAAAATTTTTGAACCCAGTGTCTCAGGACAGGGATTGCCTTCAACGGCAAGCCTCGACGGTTGATCGGGCGAGCCACGACTCTCTGGTGTTCAGCTTGGATATTATCAGAATATCGCCATTAAACGCATTATTCATTCCGGACACCTTTGTTGACGAGTGGGGTGCGGGCAGAATTCGTGCAGCTACCATTTGTGTCATCTAGTCAGTTTTACGTATTTCAATTTTATGGCGTTAGCCGTATATTCAGCGATTGATATTTATCAAATTGTAATATCGAGGTCAGAAAATGAAGTTTTTTCAAAGAAGTATTTTTGCCATTGCTTCGATCGCATGCCAGGGCATCGCCGTTGCCAACGCGGCAGAATATGCGAGTGAGCAGGCATATCTGGAGGAATTTCCTGTTGTATTGAGCGCATCGCGTCTGTCGCAACCACAGTCGGAGGCGCCCAATGCGGTGACGGTCATCGATCGCGCGATGATCAAGGCATCCGGATTTCGCAACATCGCAGATCTTTTCCGGCTGGTTCCGGGTATGTTTGTCGGCTACCAGAACGGGCATTTCCCGATTGTCGGTTACCACGGCTCGATCGACCAATATTCCCGACGGATGCAGGTTCTTGTAGATGGCCGCAGTGTTTATCTCCCACCGTTCAGCAGCGTTTCATGGGAAGAGATCCCTTTGCATATCGCTGATATTGAGCGTATCGAGGTCGTGCGCGGCCCGGCTGCGGCTTCGTACGGTGCGAATTCAGTGCAGGGTGTGATCAATATCATCACGCGCGACGCATCAGGCGCGAATGTAAACAATGTTTCCGTTACCAAGGGGAACGGCGGCATTTCAGACGTGTCGGCACATCTGGGCAGGGCCGGATCGGAAATGGATTACCGGATCACGTTGGGTTACCGTTCCGACAATGGTTTCGATACGGAAGTGCTGAATGACAATAACGTTACTCGCCTGGCCAATGTGCGCGCCAATTATCACCCCAGCCTGATGGATAGTTTCGATATCCAGTTGGGCTATAACGAGGGGGTGCGGGGAGAGGGTGGTCAGACAAATTCTGTTCCGTTTGCCGATACCCTGGGACATTCAGATTTCCAGCAATTCACATGGGTACGCGCATTGCCGCAATTTGACGAGTTCAAGCTGAATTACTACCGGATCTACCGGAACTCCAAAGACAGATCCTACATGCCTGCGGTCGTCGATATCAATGTCTATCGCCATGAGCTGGAGTTGCAGCATACCTTGCACACTCGCGGCGACAACCGCATCGTCTGGGGGGCGGCATACCGGGTCGATTCGGCAGAAGCGCTTTCTGTAAGTGTTTTTCGTATGGCGCAAACATTCAGGCAGTCACGGTTGTTCGCACACGATGAATGGAGCATTGCCGAGTCTGCAGTGCTGAATGCCGGTGCCATGATCGAAAACGACGGAATGGGGCACCGCAATACTTCTCCAAGGGCGACGCTTAACTACCACCTCGCCCCGCAGCACACGTTGCGTGTCGGCGCATCAGTCGCCTACCGCAGCCCGGGAATGTTTGAGGAAGTGGCCGACGTGCCCGGGGTGTATCTGGCGCGCGGTGGTTTGAGGCCGGAAAAGACTTATTCAAGGGAAATTGGTTATCTTGGCGAATTCAACGGCAGCGGGGTTACGGTCGATGCAAAGATATATTACGACCGGTTGAGCGATTTCATTTATTATGATCCGGATCCGGCCACGATGATGTACAGCTTCAGCAATCTGCTTTCCACAACCTATAAGGGTATTGAAGGCACGATCAAATACCGCTGGGGAGAGAGAAGCAACCTGATCTTCAACTACGCCCGCCAGCAGGCAAGCTGCGCAGTAACGAACGAAGTGCTCTGGCCAGCGTTCTATCAGGCAACATTGCAGGCTGCCGCCAATGAATGCGCTTTAATGGTGCCCCGCAACAGTGGCAGCATCCTGCTGACACAGCAGGCGACGGACGATATCCAGCTCAGCACCGGCTATTACCACCAGGGAAAACTGCAGTTCCTGGAGACCCTTGCCCCATTGACCGCGATGCGCAGGCTGGATTTGAGAGCAGCCAAGACCTTCGGAAAGCCATTCCAGAGCGGTGGCGGGGAGGTGGCGCTGGTGGTTCAGAATGCGCTGGGCGACAACTACACGGAATACGCGGCGTCGCCTCCGGCAACCGGGAAAGTGATCTTTAAACGGCGCACCTTCCTTTCGGCGACGTTCGGCTTCTAGATGCTGGAGCTCCAGGACTGACCACGATGACCCACCGCATAACCATGCTGATATTGTCGGGCGCAATTGCGCTGGCGACAGGCGTGGTGCGTGCGGAAACGATATACGTCGGACTGCTCCTGAGTGATACCAGCCCTCCTTACCTGCAATTTGCCGATGCCTTAAAAAAATCGCTGAGTACGGCAAAAACCGATGCAGCCATAGTCGAATCGCAGGCGGCCGGAAGCGGGATTCGTGCTGACCTGATCGTGGCGGTAGGCATGAAGGCAACAGAAATGGCGGCTGCGCAGAATGGCACACCGATGCTTGTAGCGATGGTTCCAGAAGCCGGTTACAAGAAGTTGATTGCGCAGGCTTCGCATCAAAAACCGGGCCGCCAGATCTCTGCAATCTATTTGAACCAGCCATGGGCACGACAGATCGACTTCCTGCAAGCGGTGCTTCCACGCCGACACAGGATTGGTTTGTTATTTTCGCCGGATGCGGGCATCGACGTCGAAAGCCTGCGCAAGCAGGTTACTGGCCGCGGTGGCTCACTGGTCGCAGTAAGCGTTCAGCCAGGCGGGAAATTTTTCCCCGGACTGGAAAGCGTCCTTGAAAGCAGCGACATGTTGCTTACTGTTCCCGATAGCGCGATCTACAACAACAGCAATATTCGCAACATTCTGCTGACCAGCTACCGCAAGGGCGTTCCCATTGTCGGACTGTCGCAGCCCTATGTCAATGCGGGAGCGCTGTGCGCGGTGTTTTCCACAATAGAGCAGATGGCGGAACAGACAGCCACCGCCGTGGATTCGTTCTCGCGCAGCAGGCATTTGCCCGAACCGCAATACCCGTCCGGTTTCACGGTGGCGGTGAATCTGCAAGTGGCCCGATCCCTGGGTATAGACATACCTTCACCGGAAGAGATCCGCAACCGGATGGGCAAGGGTGGGAGGTGGAAAAAATGAAAGAATTCAGCATCCGCCACCATGTCGCTTTATTGACATTCACCCCGCTGCTGATAATGGCAATCAGCCTGGAGTCATTTTTTTTACATGACCGTTTTACCGATCTGGATCATGACCTGACTGAACGCGGCCAGCTCATTGCCAGGCAGATAGCCGCCGGTAGCGAGTATGGGTTGTTTTCCAACAATCGCTTCTATCTGCAAAACATCGCTCAAGCGGCGATTCATCAGCCGGATATGCGCAGAGTGATTATTCTGGATGCGGAGGGGGAGATCATTTATGAAGAGGAAGCACTTTCCAGTGCGAAAGCGAATCCTTCTGCTTCTGCTGAAGCCGGTATAGCCCCTGCGCTTGTTAATATGCAAAATCCGCTCCTGAGCAACAACAAGAGTCTGTGGATCTACCAGCCGATCATCCCGGCGCAAGTCGGGCTGGATGAGCAAACGCTGGATTCAACTGCTGCGGCAAACCCTCGGCAGATTGGCTCAGTCATCCTGGAATTGAGCCGCGAGCAGGTTGTCCAGATGAAGTCGCAGCTTTTCTGGGGAACTGTTGGTGCGTCGCTTTTGTTCCTTGCATTCCCCTGTGTCTTGATATTCCTGTTCAGCCGCGGCATCACGACGCCCATCGGCAGGTTGAGCGATGCCGTGCTGCGCATTGGTAACGGCGAACTGGAAACACGCATTCCCTTGTCCAGCAAGGTGAGCGAACTGAATGTCATGGCGCGCGGTATAAATGATATGGCCGAAAAGCTGCAGCAGGAAAATGCGACGTTGCGGCAGCGCGAGAGGGAGGCGACGCGGATCGCGGCGATCGCTTTCGAGTCGCATGAGGGAATGATGGTCACCGATGCCGATGGGGTGATCATCCGGGTAAACAGCGCATTCACGAAGATCACCGGCTACACTTCTGAAGAAGCGGTCGGCCAGACACCCAAGTTGCTCAAGTCCGGTGTTCAGGATGATGACTTCTATGCATCGATGTGGGACAGGATCAATTGCACCGGGGTGTGGCAGGGGGAAATCTGGAACCGGCGCAAGAACGGTGAGATATTCCCGGTGTGGGCTGCCATCACCGCGGTGGAAAAGGAAGACGGCACCGCTGCCTATTATGTGGCCACCTATACCGACATCACGCAGCGCAAGGCTGCCGAGCAGGAGATCAACACCTTTGCTTTTTATGACACCCTGACCCAGCTTCCCAACCGGCGCATGTTTTTCGATCGTTTTTCCAAGGCGCTGGCGGCCAGCAAGCGAAGCGGGCGTTTTGGCGCGCTGATGTTCCTCGATCTGGACAACTTCAAGCCGATTAATGACCGATATGGCCATGCTGCAGGCGATTCGCTGTTGATCGAGGCGGCACGACGGCTGTCAGGATGCGTTCGTGAGGTGGACACCGTGGCGCGCTTTGGCGGAGACGAGTTCGTTGTCATGCTGGGCGAGCTGGATTTCGACCGGGCTGAATCTGCCGCCCAGGCCGGCATCGTCGCGGAGAAGATCCGCGATACCCTGGCCTTGCCCTATAAACTGGAAGTCCATGCTGGCGGGCACCATGAAGTTTTCATCGAACATTGCTGCACCACAAGTATCGGCGTGGTGTTGTTTTCCGGCCATGATGTCAGCGATGATGAACTGGTCAAGCACGCCGACAGGGCGATGTACCACGCAAAGCAGAGTGGTCGCAACACCATCCGGTTTCACGGGATGTAGAAGTGATTGCATCCGATCTTGCAGGGTTAAAGCCGGGCTGATTTTGCCGGCCGCACCCGGCGCAAATGATCGGGCGCTCGTGAAGGTGGCGGAAGCGGCCGGACGCGTCAGGACTTGAAGCTGTTGCTCAGCGTGACAAGCTGCTCCAGTCGGGCCTTTGCAGTTCCGCTGGCGATCACCTGGTCGGCTTTGGCCACCCCTTCCTGCAGACTGGCGGCCAGCCCCGCGACATAGATCGCTGCGCCGGCATTCAGTTGCACGATGTCGCGCGGCGCGCCTGCTTCATTGCCCAGGACACCCAGCAATTTTTCGCACGCTTCATCGGCATTCGCCACGCGCAACATTTCATTGGGAGAGAGCGGAAGTCCGAAATCGCCCGGGTGCACGGTGTATTCGCGGACTTGCCCGCCCTTCAGTTCCGCGATGTACGTTCCCTCGCTGATGGATATCTCGTCCATGCCGTCAGCGCCATGCACGACCAGCACGTGGCGGCTGCCGAGCTCGCCGAGCACTTGCGCGAGCTTTGCCGTGAGTGACTGGTGGAAAACGCCGATCACCTGGCTCTGCGCGCCTGCCGGGTTGGTCAGCGGGCCGAGCAGATTGAACATCGTGCGCACGCCCAGCTCGCGGCGTACCGGCGCGGCGTGCTTCATTGCGCTATGGTGGTTGGGTGCGAACATGAAACCGACCCCGATACTGTCGATACATTGTGCGACCTGTTCGGGGGTGAGGCTTACGTTCACGCCAAGTTTTTCCAGCACGTCGGCGCTGCCGCAAGTGCTGGATACCGAGCGTCCGCCATGCTTGGCGACATGTGCGCCGGCCGCCGCTGCCACAAAGGCGCTGGCGGTGGAAATATTGAACGTCTGTGCGCCGTCGCCGCCGGTGCCACAGGTGTCGATCAAGTGTCCGGACTGCTTGACGTTCACCTTGGTGGACAGCTCGCGCATCACCGCCGCGGCTGCGGCGATCTCGGTCACCGTTTCACCCTTGGTACGCAGCGCGATCAGCACGGCGGCGATCTGTGCTGAAGTCAGTTTTCCGCCCATGATGTGTTCCATCAGTTCGCGCATCTCGTCGAACGCAAGGTCATGGCGGTCGATCAGGTTGGACAAGGTATGAGAATAATTCACTATCTGGCTCCCTTTAAAAAATTATCCAGCAAGTTATGCCCGTGCTCGGTGAGGATCGATTCCGGGTGGAATTGAACCCCGTGAACCGGAAGCGTCTTGTGGCGCACGCCCATGATCTCTTCATCGTCGGTCCAGGCGGTGATCTCCAGGCAGTCCGGCAGGCTTTCGCGCTCGATCACCAGCGAGTGGTAGCGCGTCGCGGTGAACGGGTTCGGCAGGCCGGTGAAGACGCTGGTGTTGTTATGATGGATCGCGGAGGTCTTGCCGTGCATCAGCTGTTTGGCGTGAACAATTTTGCCGCCGAATGCCTGGCCGATGCTCTGGTGACCGAGGCACACGCCGAGGATCGGGATCCTGCCGGAGAACTGTTTGATGGCAGCGACAGATACGCCCGCCTCGTTCGGCGTACACGGTCCGGGTGAGATCACGATATGCTGCGGGTTCATTTTCTCGATCTGTTCGACCGTGACCTCATCGTTGCGGCGTACCACGACATCCGCGCCGAGTTCGGCGAAATACTGCACCAGGTTGTAGGTGAAGGAGTCGTAGTTGTCGATCATTAACAGCATAATTTTCTCTATTCAGTAAGTTTCGCTCGCCCCGGGTCTGTCGGGGGCCGAGCATTCATGCTTCGTCGGCTCAGTACGAATGTCATGCGTGATTTTAGTCGCGCATCATACTCAACGCCACCGCTTCGGCAACCTCGATGCCATCCACCGCCGCCGATAGTATCCCGCCCGCGTAGCCCGCCCCCTCGCCGGTGGGGTACAGCCCTCTGGTGTTGACGCTCTGGTAATCGTCCCTGTTGCGCTTGATGCGGACCGGCGACGAGGTGCGCGTCTCGACGCCGGTCAGCACCGCGTCGGGCAGGTCGAACCCCCTGATCTGTTTCGCGAACGCGGGTAGCGCTTCGCGGATCGCCTCGATCGCATAGTCCGGCAGCGCGCTGGACAGGTCGGTCAGGTGCACGCCGGGCGTATAGGACGGCAGCACCGCACCGAATTCTTTGGACGGCCGCCCCGCGAGAAAATCGCCGACCAGCTGGCCGGGCGCCCGATAGTTGCCGCCGCCCAGCTCGAACGCGTGCGACTCCAAGCGGCGCTGGAATTCGATTCCCGCAAGCGGGTCGCCCGGATAGTCCTGTTCGGGGGTGATGCCGACGACGATGCCGCTGTTGGCGTTGCGTTCGTTTCGCGAATACTGGCTCATGCCGTTGGTGACCACTCGCCCCGCTTCCGAGGTCGCGGCGACCACCGTGCCGCCGGGACACATGCAGAAGCTGTACACCGAGCGCCCGTTGCTCGCGTGGTGCACCAGCTTGTAGTCCGCTGCGCCCAATAGCGGGTTGCCTGCGTTGTCGCCGTAGCGCGCGCGGTCGATCAGCGATTGCGGGTGTTCGATGCGCAAGCCGATCGAAAACGGTTTAGCCTCGATGTAAACGCCGCGCCGGTGCAACATTTCGAAGGTGTCGCGCGCGCTGTGGCCGACCGCGAGCACCAGGTGATTCGTCGCGATGCGTTCGCTGTTGCTGAGCAGCACGCCGCATACTTTGCCACTCTCGATTTCGATGTCATCCACGCGGCTTTCAAAACGAATTTCGCCGCCCAGCGATAAAATCGTCTCGCGCATCTTCTCCACCATGCCTACCAGTTTGAACGTGCCGATGTGCGGATGGCTTTCGTACAGGATCTCTGGTGGCGCACCCGCCTTGACGAATTCCTTCAGCACCTTGCGGCTCAGGTAACGCGGATCCTTGATCTGACTGTACAGCTTTCCGTCGGAGAACGTCCCTGCACCGCCCTCGCCGAATTGCACGTTGGATTCGGGATTCAGCACTCCCTGCCGCCACAGGCCGAAGGTGTCCCTGGTGCGTTCGCGCACCGCCTTGCCGCGTTCCAGGATCAGTGGGCGAAAGCCCGTCTGCGCGAGGACCAATCCCGCGAACAGGCCTGCCGGTCCCATGCCGACGATGATCGGGCGCTCAGTCAGGTTGTCCGGTGCCTGTGCTACAAAGTGGTAACTGGTATCGGGCGCAATGCCGATGTGCGGGTCTTTGGGAAGCCGTTCGAGCACTTCCGTCTCGTTGTGTAATTCGACATCCAGCGTGTAGGCAAGCCGGATGTTGCGTTTGTTGCGCGCATCGGTACCGCGCTTGAAGACGGTATAGCCGACCAGGTCGGCCTCGGCGATACCCAGCCGCTGGAGGATGGCTGCCTTGATGTCGCTGTCGGGATGGCCGAGCGGCAATTTGATTTCGGTCAGGCGCAGCATGGCAGATCAGAAGCTAACGATGCACTTCCGCATCGAGCCCGTCCAGTACCATCTCTGCAGCGCGCAGCACGGCGCGAGCCTTGTTCTGCGTTTCCAGCCATTCGTTTTCGGGCACCGAGTCGGCGACGATTCCCGCACCGGCCTGAACGTACAGCGTGTTGCCCTTGATCACGCCGGTGCGTAGCACGATCGCCAGATCCATATCGCCGTTGAAGCCGAGGTAACCGACCGCGCCGGCATAGATGCCGCGCTTGCTGGGTTCCAGTTCGTCGATGATCTCCATCGCGCGCACCTTGGCAGCACCGCTGACCGTTCCTGCGGGGAAAGTGGCCTTGAGTACGTCGATCGCGTTCAGCCCCGGCTTGAGCTCGGCCTCGACATTGGAGACGATGTGCATCACGTGCGAGTAGCGTTCGATGATCATTTTCTCGGTGAGTTTGACAGTGCCGTTCTGTGCGACGCGGCCGAT
>Ga0224495_10000750_pt1 | contig 24771 bp, 24 predicted proteins | sample SF_Jul11_sed_USG_FD_168128 | JGI IMG/M metagenome (GOLD analysis project Ga0224495, IMG submission 168128) | Sediment microbial communities from San Francisco Bay, California, United States - SF_Jul11_sed_USGS_4_1 | ecosystem: Environmental > Aquatic > Marine > Sediment | place: USA: California...
AACAAGGTACAGTTGCGCAGAGAAACTCTGGAGCAATTGCCTAAACTGAAGATGGTTGCGGTCGCAGCGACCGGGACCGACAACGTTGATATCGCGTTCTGTAATGAGCGTGGCATCGTTGTTTCCAACATACGCGACTATTCGGTGCACACCGTGCCGGAGCATGTTTTCATGTTGATACTGGCATTGCGCCGTAACCTGTTGGCTTTTCATGCCGACGTGCGCAACGGCGCATGGCAAGTGGCAACACAATTCTGTCTGTTCACGCATCCGGTGAATGACTTGTATGGAAGCACACTGGGGATCGTCGGTCGCGGTGCAATCGGCAAAGCGGTGGAACGGATCGCGTTGTCATTCGGGATGAAAGTGCTGTTCTCCGAGCATAAGGGTGCCAGCGAGATCAGACCGGGTTACACCGCGTTCGATTCGGTAATCCGGAATAGTGATGTGATCACGCTGCACTTGCCGCTCAATGCACAGACGCGCCACTTGATCGGCGCGGAGGAATTTTCGCACATGCAGGCACACACACTTTTGATCAATTCCGCGCGCGGCGGTTTGGTTGACGAAGCTGCCTTGCTGGAAGCGCTGCGCACCAAACGCATCGGCGGTGCGGGTTTCGATGTGCTGGGCAAGGAGCCGCCGACCGGGGGAAATCCGCTGTTGGAACTGGACCTGCCAAATTTCATTCTGACTCCGCATATCGCATGGTCGGGGAGAACTGCGATGCAGGTTTTGGCAGATCAGCTCATCGCCAATATCGAAGCATACGCTGCGGGATCACCCCGGAACCGGGTCGCTTAAAGCGATTCTATGAGGAAACTACCATGAAATATCCTCCAGGTATCAATATCACCGTTCCGGTCAGTCCGGAACAATCCGACATCCTGACTACAGAGGCGCTGGCCTTTATTGCCGAACTGGTGCGCGAGTTCGGACCGGTTCGCCAAAGTTTGCTGGAACGTCGGGTAAAGCTTCAGGCCGAACTGGAGAAAGGCAGGCAGTTCGATTTTTTGGGCGAAACAGCTTCCGTGCGCAACGGCGACTGGACCATTGCTCAGGTACCTGCTGAACTGCTGGACAGGCGCGTCGAAATCACCGGTCCGGCGGAACGCAAGATGCTGATCAACGGACTGAATGCCGGAGCAATGGTGTACATGGCCGATCTGGAAGATTCCATGACCCCGACCTGGCAAAACGTGATCGAGGGCCAGATCAACCTGCGGGATGCGGTTGCTCGCACCATCAAACATGTCAATCCAGACGGCAAGACGTATCAGTTGAATGAAAAAATATCGGTGCTGTTCGTGCGCCCGCGCGGCTGGCACATGGTAGAGAAACATGTGACCGTGGATGGCAAGCCGGTGTCCGGCAGCCTGTTAGATTTCGGCCTGTACTTCTTTCACAATGCAAGGTCCCAGTTGGCACGCGGTACTGCTCCTTATTTCTATCTCCCAAAGATGGAAAGCTATCTGGAAGCCAGGCTATGGAACGATGTTTTCATTCATGCCCAGGACCGTCTCGGTATTCCACGCGGCACCATCAAGGCAACGGTGCTGATCGAAACAATCCCCGCAGCTTTCGAGATGGACGAGATCCTGTACGAATTGCGCGATCATTCGGCCGGATTGAACTGCGGACGCTGGGATTACATCTTCAGTTGCATCAAGAAATTCGGCGGCAATTCGGATTTCATCCTCGCCGATCGTGGCCTGGTGAGCATGACTTCGCCTTTCATGCACGCCTATTCGCTGTTGTTGATCAAGACCTGTCACCGCCGTAATGCACACGCCATAGGCGGAATGGCGGCCCAGATCCCGATCAAGTCGGACACTGCGGCAAATGAAACCGCACTGGCAAAGGTGCGCGCCGACAAGGAGCGCGAAGCGGAGGATGGCCACGATGGTACATGGGTCGCTCATCCCGGTCTGGTGCCGCTGGCGAAGGAAGTGTTCGATCGATTGATGCCCGCAGCAAATCAACTGAACAAAAAACGGGAGGATGTGCAGGCCAGCGCTGAAGAACTACTGAGATTCGAGCCGCAGGGCCCGATCACCGAGGCGGGTCTGCGCTTCAACATCGAGGTGGCGATAGCCTATATCGGTGCGTGGCTGGCCGGTACCGGCTGCGTACCGTTACACCATCTTATGGAAGATGCGGCCACTGCCGAGATTTCCCGCTCCCAGGTATGGCAATGGATACACAGTCCGAGAGGCTTATTGGATGACGGACGCAAAGTGACGCTGGAGATGGTGCGCTCGATGATACCGGCGGCGCTTGAGAACATCATCACTGGTGCAAATGAAAATCGTTTCATTCCGGGTAATTTCCAACAAGCAGCGGTTGTATTCGATCAACTGATCACTGAAGTACCGATCATCGATTTCCTGACTAACCATTGTTACGAGGTCATGGAGTGATTTTGCCGGTACGGTCTCTTGCCCATGAAGATCTGGGGATGGTCAGGACGGATGCACGGATTTCTGCCGCATAAGATCTGTAAAGGAAACGGCTGCGCAAGTTCATTCTCAATCCGACAATGCCCAGGTGATATAATCCGCGCCTCTCTATAGGTGCCGTTTCATGTCTGCCGCAATAAATTACAAATCCCATTTATCCGAACTGTTTACGCAGGCCTTGCGCGTTGTTGCACCTGATGCAGCTCAAGCCGAGATCATAATCGAGCGGCCCAAACAGGCATCGCATGGTGATTACGCATGTAATCTGGCGATGCAACTCGCCAAACCGCTGCGAAAATCACCGCGTGAAATCGCGCAAGCTCTTGTAGCCGCTCTGCCAGCTTCCGAGGTGGTGGAAAAAGTCGAGATTGCCGGGGCAGGGTTCGTCAATGTGTTCATTACGATTGCCGCCAAGCAGGCGATTGTCTATGCGGTGCTGCAAACGGCCGATAATTATGGACGGATGAACTTGGGCGGAGGCCGTAAAGTTCAGGTTGAATTCGTTTCTGCCAACCCGACCGGCCCTTTGCACGTCGGACATGGTCGTGGTGCAGCCTATGGGGCGAGTCTTGCGAATGTGCTTGATGCTGCCGGTTACAAGGTGTTCCGCGAATTCTATGTGAACGATGCCGGGCGGCAGATGGACATACTCGCTCTGTCTACTTGGTTGCGCTATCTGGAGTTGCGCGGCGCTAATCTGGCATTTCCCGGCAATGCCTATCAGGGTGGCTATGTGCGCGATATGGCGCAACAGATCAGCTCGGCGCACGGGGGAAAATTCGTACGCGCGACCGAAGAAGTGTTCGCCAAAGTTCCTTCAGCCGGAGATGAGGCGGATGGCCATCTGGACGCACTGATCGCAAACTGCAAGAAATTGCTGGGTGAGGATTACGCCTATATCCATAATTATTCGCTGACCGAGCAATTGGGTGATTGCCGCAACGATCTGGCCGAGTTCGGTGTGCATTTCGACGATTGGTTTTCCGAACAGTCTTTGTTTGATAACGGTTTGGTCGAACGTGTTGTTGAGTCTTTGAAACGCAACAATTATTTGTACCAACAGGACGGCGCCTGGTGGTTTCGTTCCACTACCTTTGGCGACGAGAAGGACCGCGTGGTGCAGCGTGACAACGGGCTTTACACCTATTTCGCTTCCGATATCGCCTATCACCTCAACAAGTACGATCGCGGATTCGACCGCATCATCAATATTTGGGGCGCTGACCATCACGGATATATCGCGCGGGTCATCGGCGCGCTCAAGGCGTTGGGGCTGGACAGCGACAGGCTGACCATTGCGTTGGTGCAATTTGCAGTTTTGTATCGCAACGGCGAGAAAGCGGCGATGTCCACGCGTAGCGGCGAGTTCGTCACGTTGCGCGATCTCCGCATGGAGGTTGGTAATGACGCGACGCGCTTTTTTTACGTGATGCGCAAGAGCGACCAGCACCTGGATTTCGATCTTGACTTGGCAAAATCAAAGAGCAATGAAAATCCGGTGTATTACGTACAATACGCACATGCGCGCGTGCACAGCGTGCTGGCCCAATGGGATGGTGATCGCGAGATGTTGCACGATGCAAACGTTGCGCTATTGGATAGTGATTACGAAAAGGCGTTGTTGCTTCAATTGATCGACTACCCGCATGTGATCGAGAATGCCGCGAAGGATCTGGCTCCGCACATGATCGCCTTTTACCTGAAGGATTTGGCTGCTGAATTCCACAGCTACTATAATGCATCCCGGTTCCTGGTCGAGAACGAGGCAATCAGGCTGGCCCGGTTGGCTTTGATCGCCGCAACTGCGCAAGTAATGCGCAACGGACTTGCCTTGCTTGGGGTGGGCGCGCCGGAACATATGTAACCGCAGGCGTGAAATTGATAAGGAATAATTGATATGAGCAGCAACACCGGGAACAGATCCGCTGCACCACGTAAAAATACGGATCAGTTGGTAGCGGGCATTCTCATCGGGATGATCATCGGGGTCAGCATTGCGGCAGGAATAGCATGGTACATGATGAAGTCGCCAACCCCATTTCTGCAGAAAGCGCCCCTGGCAGACAAATTACCCGTAGCGACAGACTCGAAGGGCCCGGTTGCCAAGCCTGAGAACCAGGGTACCAGCGACAAACCGCGGTTCGAGTTTTACAGGGTGCTGACAGACAAGCAGGATAAGACCATAGTCGTACCGCCCAAGCCTGCTGACAAGGCCATGGCTTCTGACCGCAAGGAAATTGCCGCCTATGAGCCGCATCTTCTGCAGGCCGGTTCTTTCCAGAATGCAGATGACGCCGAGAAACTTAAGGCCAAACTTGCACTGCTGGGTGTTGAAGCTAATGTCCAAAGCGCCAACATCCCGGAAAAAGGGGTGTGGTACCGGGTACGATTGGGGCCATACAAAACTTCCGAGGAGGAGAGTCGCGCCCGCAATTTCCTGAAACAAAATGGGGTGGATAGCACTCCAATCAGAGCGCAATAAACAATTTCCATTAACTCGTGAGGAGCAATACGTGAATAAATTTGTCAAAGGAGTAATGATCGTTGCAACATTGCTAATCGGAGGTACCGCGTTCGCGGCTGCACAACTGGGCAAAGACTACACTTTGTTGAATCCATCGCAGCCGACCGACAACAAGAAAATAGAAGTGCTTGAATTTTTCTTCTACGGGTGCTCCCACTGTTACCATCTGCATGAGCCGCTAACCGCATGGGAAAAATCCAAACCCAGGGATGTGGTGCTGACATTCGTCCCCACGATTTTCCGCGACTCCATGGAACCCATGGCGCGCACCATGTATGCCTTGGAAAGCATGGGCCAGCTCGACAAATTGCACGACGCGCTTTATAACGCCTGGAACGTGGACAAAATAGAGTTGTTCGATGAAGCTTCCATTGGTGACTTTGTGGCGAAGCACGGCGTGGACCGAACGAAATTCACGGATGCATACAATTCATTTTCAATGCAAAGCAGGGTGGCACGCGCCAAGCAAATGGTTCGGAGCTATCGCATCAACGGCACACCGACATTAGTGGTGGCTGGCAAATACGTGATTACCGGTTTGCAGCCGGATGATACCGTTCGTGTATTGAAAGAGGTTATAGATATCGCGCGCAAGTCAAGGTCCGGCAAAAAGTAGGTTTGCCAGACAAGACAACAGACAAACCATACGCTGCACCGGGATCGCTCATGATTTGGACATGCCGCAGCGTATAGTAATTAGCGGCGCTTCGAGCGGCCTCGGCATGGCGCTGGCGCGCCATTACCTGGAACGCGGAGCAATTGTCGCTGCCTTTGCCAGGCGCGGCGAATTGCTGCAGGCGCTAGCTGCAGAGTTTCCGGGTCGTACTCTTTGCTATGCGCTGGATGTGCGCGATGCCATGGCCGTACTGCAGGCTGCAAGCGACTTCATGGCTCGCTTTGGTTGTCCCGATGTGGTCATCGCCAATGCCGGGGTCAGCACCGGCACATTGACTGAATATGCCGAGGATATCGATGCATTCCAGCAGTTGATGGACATCAATGTCATGGGTATGGTGAAAACCTTCCAGCCGTTCGTCGCCGCGATGCGTACGGTTCAAAACGGAACTCTGGTCGGCATAGCAAGCGTTGCAGGCTTTCGCGGACTTCCTGGTGCGGGCGCATACTCTGCATCCAAGGCTGCCGCGATCTCTTATCTGGAATCCTTGCGGGTCGAGTTGCGTGGCAGCGGTGTCAAGGTGGTCACGATCAGTCCGGGCTATATCAGGACACCGATGACCGCGGCCAATCCTTATCCTATGCCGTTCATGCTGGATGCCGATGAGGCTGCCAAGCGCATGGCGAAAGCAATCGACCGGCAATCCGCCCGCATCGTGATTCCATGGCAGATGAATTTGGTCGGATACTTGCTAAAAGTATTGCCTCCATGGATATTCGATCGATTGTTCGTCAACGCACCACGCAAGCCGCGCGTTAATGAATAGGATATAACTGTTGTCGAGCCAAGTTGTTCCGCTTTGCCAAGTTGGCGAGTTTTCTGTATTCTGGGAACCTGTTAGGCTTTAAGAAGTCCGACATCAGGCCTTATTGGATTGCGAGGCTTTATCCAAACTGTTTATTATTAATTAAGGAAGTCATGATGAAAACCATTTTTATACTGCTGGCTCTGCTAGCCTTTTCCGGTACTGCAATAGCAGCACCAGATGCACCCGCAGGCAAATCAGCCACAGCCGGCAAATATCCCAATACTGGCAAAGTGTTGCAAGTGATGGATGCCTCGATCTACACCTACATGCAGGTAACCAGCGATAACGGTCCGGTCTGGATCGCAGCCTCCAAGACCAGCGTCCCCAAGGGAGCCACTATCAGCTATCCAAACGGCGCGGTGATGGCCAATTTTCATAGCAAGTCGATGAACCGCACGTTCGACAGGATCATTTTCCTGGACAAGATTGAAGTGCTGAAGAAATAAAGCCAGCAACAATAAAAAAGCCCCGGTATATCACCGGGGCTTTTTATTTGGCGCCATCAAGCTTGCGTTTCAAAATTTCGTTCAGCTGCGCCGGGTTGGCCTTGCCCTTGCTGGCTTTCATCGCCAGACCGACAAAAAATCCGAACAGCCTGTCCTTGCCGCCGCGATACTCGGCGACCTTGTCGGCATTGGCAGCGATGATCTCGTCGACGATCTTCTCGATCGCGCCTGTGTCGGAAACCTGCTTCAGTCCCTTGGCTTCGATGATGGTGTCGGCATCGCCGCCTTCTCCCCACATCGCGCGGAACACTTCCTTGGCGCCTGAGTTAGAGATCGTGCCATCAACGATGCGCTTGATGAGGTTAGCGAGTTGGCTGGATGTGACGGGACAAGTATCCAAATTAACGTCGCCTACCATTAACTTCAAATTGGAGTTGATTTCTCCCATTATCCAATTGGCACAAATCTTCGCATTGTTGATTCCGACAAGCCCCACTGTCTGCTCAAAATAATTTGCAGTTTCCAAAGCATTGGTTAGTTGCATGGCATCGTATGCGGACAAACCAAAATCCTTCACATAGCGTGCTTGTTTTGCCTGTGGCAGCTCAGGCAATGCTGCGCGTACCTGCGCTTTCCACTCTTCGCTGATATCCAGCGGCAACAGGTCCGGGTCGGGGAAATAGCGATAGTCGTGGGCCTCCTCCTTGCTGCGCATCGTGCGAGTTTCGCCGGTGTCCGGATTGAACAGCACGGTTGCCTGTTGTATCTTGCCGCCGTTCTCCAGCGTGTCGATCTGCCATTGCACTTCGTAGTCTATGGCCTGTTGCATGAATTTGAACGAGTTCAGGTTCTTGATCTCGCGTCGCGTGCCGAGCGGTTCGCCGGGGCGGCGCACCGACACGTTCACGTCGCAGCGGAACGAACCTTCCTGCATGTTGCCGTCGCAGATGCCAATCCAGCGCACCAGCGAGTGCAGGTTCTTCGCGTAGGCTACCGCTTCGGCTGCCGAACGCATGTCCGGTTCGGACACGATCTCGAGCAGCGGGGTGCCGGCCCGATTCAGGTCGATGCCGGTCATTCCGTGGAAATCTTCGTGCAGCGACTTGCCCGCGTCTTCTTCCAGGTGGGCGCGGGTGATGCGCACCACTTTTTCATAGGGCTTGACATTTCCGGACAGCGGCTCGACCTGTATCGTCAGCGCACCCTGACCTACCACCGGAAGATCAAACTGGCTGATCTGGTAGCCCTTGGGCAGGTCGGGGTAGAAATAATTCTTGCGTGCGAACACCGAGCGCGGCGCAATGTGCGCGCCGACCGCGAGGCCGAACTTTATCGCTCGCTCCACCGCGCCCTTGTTTAGTACCGGCAGCACACCGGGCAGCGCAATACTAACAGCGTCCGCCTGGGTGTTCGGCTCGGCGCCATACGCGGTGGATGCCCCGGAGAATATCTTGCTGCTGGTCGAAAGCTGGGTATGCACTTCCAGTCCGATGACGATTTCCCATTGCATGCTCATGTCCTTACAGCCCGATATTTTTCGGGGCACGATCATGATGATCGGTCGCCAGCTGGTATTGATGCGCGACATTCAGCATCCGCGCTTCGGCGAAATAGTTCCCGATGATCTGCAAGCCAACCGGCAGGCCGTTGCTGCCGAAGCCGCAAGGAATGGACATGCCGGGGAGGCCAGCAAGGTTCACCGCGATGGTGTAGATGTCGGATAGGTACATCTGCACCGGGTCGTCGCCCTTTTCACCAAGTTTGAATGCGGTGGAAGGGCTGGTCGGACCCATGATGACATCGCATTGTTTGAAAGCATCGGTGAAATCCTGTGCTATAAGGCGGCGGATTTTCTGTGCCTGCAGATAATAGGCATCGTAGTAGCCGTGTGAAAGCACATAGGTACCGATCATGATGCGCCGCTTCACTTCCTCGCCGAAACCCTGCGCGCGGCTCTTTTCATACATATCCGCCAGGTCACTGTATTCCGGTGCGCGGTAGCCGTAGCGCACACCATCGTAGCGCGACAGGTTGCTGGAGGCTTCCGCCGGGGCCAGCACGTAATACACCGGAACTGACAATCTGGAATTCGGCAGGCTGATATCGACGATAGTTGCTCCAAGTTTCTTGTATTCGGCTATCGCAGCGTAAACGCTATCGGCGACATCCTGGGACAGGCCCGCTGCGAAGAACTCCTTCGGCAGGCCAATGCGCAGGTCGGACAAAGGATTGTTCAGATCGCGCGTGTAATCTTCCTTGTCGCGCTGGAGGCTGGTTGAATCGCGCGTATCGAAACCTGCCATCACATTCAGCAGCAGCGCCAGATCCTCGGCACAGCGCGCCATCGGGCCGGCCTGGTCCAGGCTCGAGGCGAACGCGATCATGCCGTAGCGAGAAACCGTGCCATAGGTTGGCTTGATGCCTGAGATGCCGCACAGCGCTGCGGGCTGGCGTATCGAGCCTCCGGTGTCGGTACCCGTCGCCGCAGCGCATAACCGAGCGGCCACCGCACACGCCGCACCACCCGAACTGCCGCCAGGCACGGCGTTGAGATCCCATGGGTTTCTTACCGGGCCGAAATACGAGGTTTCATTGCTTGATCCCATCGCGAATTCGTCCATGTTGGTTTTGCCCAGATTGACCGCCCCGGCCTTGTTGAATTGCTCGATGACATGCGCATCGTAGGGTGCAATGAAATTCTCAAGCATCTTGGAGCCGCAGGTGGTGGGCCAGCCTTTGGCACAAAAAATGTCTTTTTGGGCAACGGGAATGCCGGTCAGCGGTTGTGCATCACCTTTTGCCAGCATTGCATCTGCGGCGCGTGCCTGCGCCAGCGACATATCGTCGTGGTTCACCCTGAGGAAGGTGTTGAGTTGCGGATTGTGTTTGGTGATACGGTCGAGGTGTATTTGCGTGAGTTCAACGCTGGAGATCTTCTTGGCGCGCAGTTCCTCGCCCAGTTGTTTAAGGCTGGAATTCAACATATTGGGCTACTCGATAACTTGAGGAACCAAATACAGTCCAGCTTCAACCTGCGGCGCGATGGATTGGAATAATTCGCGCTGGTTGTTCTCCGTGACCGTATCTTCACGCAACCGCTGGGATACATCCTGGGCATGGGACATCGGGGCGACGCCATTTGTATTGACAGCCTGCATTTCGGCAATCAGGTCAAAAATACCCGATAATTGGCTCCGCGCGGTAGCGATTTCGGCTTCGCTCATCGCGAGTCGCGCCAGAAGGGCGATTTTCTTAACATCTGCATCAGTGAGGGACATAGAAAACTTTATTGAAATTTTGCTAATAGGGTATCATACAAGGGTTTATCAGGGGGTTGAAAAACTACTGCGCTCGGTATAACTGTGCTGCACAAGGGTGAAAAAGCTCATTTACTTTAAGTAAAGTCTGCTTTTTCGCACTTTCGCGCCTTGTTCTGTCACCGCTCGCTACCATTTTCGTTACCCAGGTATTGACGCTTTACTTTGACTACAGGATAAGACATGTTGCGGTTTTTCAATGGCTATTTTTCTAACGATCTGGCAATCGATCTTGGTACTGCTAACACACTGATCTGGGTACGCGGCAAGGGTATCGTGCTTGACGAACCTTCGGTAGTCGCGATCCGGCAGGAAGGCGGACCTAACGGCAAAAAGGTGGTCCAGCAGGTCGGACTTGCTGCCAAACAGATGCTTGGGCGCACGCCGGGCAGCATTACCGTTATTCGTCCGATGAAGGATGGCGTGATTGCAGATTTCACCGTCACAGAATTGATGCTGAAGCATTTCATCCGCAAAGTTTACAAGGCCGGTATTTTCAGCCCCAGTCCACGCATCGTGATTTGCGTGCCATGCGGATCCACGCAGGTGGAGCGGCGTGCGATCCGTGAATCCGCGGTCGGTGCTGGAGCGCGCCGCGTGGAACTGATCGAGGAACCGATGGCTGCGGCAATCGGTGCCGGCTTGCCGGTAGAGGATGCGACAGGTTCGATGGTAGTGGACATAGGCGGTGGCACCACCGAAGTTGGCGTGATGTCGCTGGGTGGCGCGGTGTATTCCGGTTCAGTTCGCGTAGGAGGAGACAAATTCGACGAGGCGATCATCAACTATATTCGTCGCAACTATGGCATGTTGATCGGCGAGACCACGGCCGAGGAAATCAAGAAGACCATCGGCTCCGCATTCCCGGGCAGTGAAGTACGCGAGATGGAGGTCACCGGACGCAATCTGGCCGAAGGTGTGCCTCGCAGTTTTACCATTTCCAGCAACGAGGTTCTTGAAGCGATGACAGACCCACTCAACAACATCGTCAGCGCCGTCAAGACCGCGCTGGAACAGACCCCTCCGGAGCTTGGCGCGGACATCGCCAACAAGGGAATGGTACTTACCGGCGGCGGAGCACTGTTGCGCGATCTGGATCGTCTGCTGATGGAAGAAACCGGTTTGCCGGTATTGATTGCAGAGGATCCGTTGACTTGTGTGGTACGCGGTTCCGGCATGGCCCTTGAACACATGGACAAATCAACCAGTATCTTTACTACAGAATAATATTCCAATACATAACCCTCAAAGAGTTGCTATGGAATATCGTTGATGGAAAGTACGCAGTCCTTCCGATTTTTCAATCGCGGCCCCAGTCCGATGGTTCGGCTGGTATTCTTCGCAGTGCTGTCAATGTTGCTGCTATTTGTAGACGCCCGTTATCGCTATCTCGAATCGACACGCAGCGCATTGTCAATAATGGTCTCGCCGATACAGCGAGTGGCAGCTTGGCCGGGATTTCTGTGGAAACAGCTTGGCGACTTCTACATCACGCAGAGCAGACAACACAACCTGATAAAGGAAAATGAAGAACTGAACAGGCAACATCAGTTCGATGCTGCGCAATTGCAGCAATTGCAGGCGTTGCAGGCGGAGAACCAGCAGTTGCGCAACTTGGTTGACCTGCCGTTGCGCACGGAGATTTCGACCCAAATGGTCGAAGTCTCTTACGCGGAGCGTGATGTATTCAGGCGCAGGCTTCTGGTTAACAAGGGCGAGAATGCCAACATCAGAATCGGACAGGTTGTGATGGATGACGTTGGTATCGTCGGACAGGTCACACGCGTCTATCCATGGCTCTCTGAAGTCACATTGATCACCGAGAAAGATCATGCTGTGCCGATACAGGTATTGCGCAACGGTTTGAGGGCCATAGTTTTTGGCTCGGGTGATACCAGCCATTTGTCGTTGCGCTATATGCCGGTCAGCGTGGATGTCCAGACCGATGACATTCTTGTCACTTCAGGTATAGATGGCATCTATCCACCCGGTATACCGGTAGCGAAGGTAACCAAGGTGGAACGCGATCCAGCCTATCCGTTCGCGAGTGTCACCTGTTTGCCGGTGGCCGGAGTCAATAATCACCGTCATCTGCTGGTCTTGTCTGGCATTCCCGGACTGCCCGAGCGTCCCACAGAAAAGCCTGAGCAGGACAATGTGGACAAGCGAGCAAAAACCAAGAGAAAGAATTAATGCAATACACAGCCATTAACGCCAGGTCTGAAATTCAGCGCCCTGTCAGCAACACCTTTATCCTGATGAGTGTACTGGCGGCGCTGCTCATGAACGGATTGCCGTGGGAAGGTGTCTGGCTGATGCTGCGACCGGATTTTGTGGCAGCAGTACTGCTCTATTGGTGCATGCACAAGCCTTGGCGCCTGGGCATCGGATTATCATGGGCAGTCGGCATATTCGCCGATGTGGCCGATGCAAGTTTGTTCGGGCAACACGCTCTGGCGTATTCGGTGCTTGCGTTTGGCGGGGTAGTGCTGAATCATCGCTTGCAGATGTTCGACCTGCGCCAGCAAACTACCCATGTATTCGGCATCATGGTGCTTGCTTACTCCGTATACGCAATGGTGCACTGGCTGGTTAACGGCTACGTAGTCTGGTTGTATTTCCTCGGTAGCCTGACTTCGACTTTGCTATGGCCTCCGCTCTGCATCTTGTTCCAGGCGATGCGGCAAAAGCCTGTGGAACGTGAATGAACAAGTACGCCGAGTTTAAAAACCACCAGCGCGAGATTTTCCATTTTCAGTTGCGTCTGGTCGTCAGCATCGGTTTTGTATTGCTGCTTCTGGCGATATTGTTGTTGCGCTTCTTCTATCTGCAGGCGTTTCGCCACAATTATTACCAGACGCTAGCCGAGAGCAACCGCATTGCCATTGTCCCCATCGTTCCAAATCGCGGTCTGATTCTCGATCGCAATGGCGTGGTGCTCGCGCGCAATTATTCAGGCTACACACTGGAGATTAACCAGAACAAAACGACGGACATGGAAGCCACGATAAACGAGCTTTCCACGCTGGTCGAAATCACTTCCAAGGATCGCAGGCGTTTCAAGAAACTGCTGGCCGAGAGCCATGACTTTGACACGCTGATGATCCGAAATCGTCTGACTGATGAAGAGGTTGCCCGTTTCGCAGCGCAGCAGTATCGTTTCCCGGCTGTCGAGATAAAGGCACGATTGTTCCGCGACTATCCATTTGGCGAAAAAACTGCCCATTTGGTCGGTTATATCGGCAGGATCAATGAAGCCGATGCGGCCCAACTGGAAGCGAACGATCTCGCGGCAAATTATCGCGGTTCCGATTACATCGGCAAGACCGGCCTGGAGCAGAGTTATGAAAGTGATTTGCATGGCACCACCGGCATAGAGCAGGTCGAGGTCGATGCGGGTGGTCGGCCGGTGCGCATGCTGTCGCACACTGCACCTGTGTCCGGAAATACGCTGGTATTGAGCATAGATTCCAAGCTGCAGGAGATCGCCGAGCAATCATTCGGCAATTATCGCGGCGCACTTGTGGCTATAGATCCGAACAACGGCGAGGTGCTGGCCTTCGTCAGCAAACCCGGCTACGACCCGAATCCGTTCATCGATGGCATCGATAGCCAAAGCTGGGATGAGTTGAATAATTCTCCGGATGTGCCGCTCAACAATCGCGCACTGCGCGGACAATATCCGCCCGGCTCGACGATCAAGCCTTTCATGGCGCTGGCGGGTTTGAAATTCCGCACGCGCAAACCTGAGCAAACCATCAGTGATCCGGGCGTATTTTCTTTGCCGGGGAGCAGCCGCCAGTATCGCGACTGGAAAGCGGGGGGCCATGGCAGCGTAAATATGTTCAAGGCCATCCAGATGTCCTGCGACACCTATTTTTATGGTTTGGCGACCGAGTTGGGCATAGACAATATCTTTGATTATTTGTCCCGCTTCGGTTTCGGCAACAAGACCGGCATCGACCTGGAAGGTGAATCGTCTGGGTTGCTGCCTTCACAGGATTGGAAGATGAAACGCTTCCAGCAAATCTGGTATCCGGGCGACACCGTATCGGTCGGCATCGGCCAGGGTTATAGCTTGGTGACGCCGACCCAGCTTGCTTTCGCCACAGCAACGTTGGCCAACGACGGTATGGCATACAAACCGCACCTGGTAAAAGAAGTGCGCAGCTCATTCGGGGAACAGAAGCGGCTGATCGCCAGTGAGCCGTTAAATGATCTGCACATCGAAAAAGCAGGTCTTGATCTGGTAAAGAAAGCCATGGTTGCTGTCACACAGCCAGGCGGCACTGCAGTATATGCGTCATTGGGTACACCCTATCACATTGCCGGCAAGACCGGGACGGCGCAAGTCGTTGCAATGAAACAGGGCGAAAAATATGATGAAAAAAAGGTCGACGAGAGACTGCGTGACCATGCTTGGTTCATCGCATTCGCGCCTGCCGAAGAACCCAGAATAGCGCTGGTAGTGCTGGCCGAGAACGGCGGACACGGGGGAGGGACGGCGGCGCCGATTGCGCGCAAGGTGCTGGACTATTACCTGCTTGGCAAGATACCCAAGCCGCTGCAAGAAGTGACGGAGAAGGAGGGCAGCGAACATGACTAGGCGGCAACTTCTGCAACGCTTGATCGCCCATCTTGACAGGCCGCTATTGCTGGGGATCGGTCTGTTGCTGGTGACCGGCTTGTTGGTGTTATACAGCGCCGACAATGCTAGTTTGGACCGTCCACTGAGACAGTTACTCAACATGTCGGTCGCGCTCGCCTGCATGTGGCTGATCGCAAATCTGCCGCTGCATTACCTGATGCGCACCGCTGTGCCGATCTATTTGTTGGGTATGGTATTGCTGGTCGGCGTGGCGCTGTTCGGCGAGATCAGCCATGGAGCAAGACGCTGGCTTAATCTCGGTGTGGCGACTGTGCAGCCATCCGAACTGATGAAGATAGGTGTGCCGTTGATGATGGCATGGTATTTCGAGAAACACGAAGCAACACTCACGCTCAAGAATTACTTCATCGCTGCGATGTTGCTGCTGATGCCGATCGCGCTGATCGCGCGGCAGCCAGACCTGGGAACGTCGATATTGATCCTTGCCAGCGGATTTTACGTGTTGTTTCTGGCTGGCTTGAGCTGGCGCGTAATGGGAACAGTATTCGTCGCCGCGCTGGCCAGCGCGCCGTTCATCTGGAAATACATGCTGCATGAATACCAACGTCACCGTATCATGATGCTGTTCGATCCCTCGCAGGATGCGCTGGGGAACGGTTACCACACCATCCAGGCGACTATCGCTGTTGGGTCTGGAGGCATACTCGGCAAGGGATATCTAAACGGCACGCAGACGCACCTCGACTTTTTGCCGGAGCGCACCACTGATTTCATTTTCGCGGTGTTCTCGGAAGAATTCGGCTTGCTGGGTTGCCTGATCCTTTTAGGGATGTATTCCTTTGTGATCTGGCGTGGTTTCAGGATCACCGCGAATGCCTCCACTTACTTCACGCGGCTCATGGCAGGCTCGATCACGCTGACCTTCGCCACCTATGCGTTCGTCAACATGGGCATGGTATGCGGTATCCTTCCGGTGGTTGGTGTGCCATTACCGCTGATCAGCTATGGCGGGACTTCGATGCTGACCCTGCTGCTGGGTTTTGGTATGCTGATGAGCATAGAGACTCACAAAAAACTGGTCAGAACATAATGAAATCCGTAAAAAATTCAGATTTCATCCCAACTGCGTCGTTGCAGGAAAAAATTCCTGCTTACATATACATCATATACGGTACTGCTAATCAGGGTAAACAGGCAATCCGCGTAGCTGATGCCCGCAAATCTTTCCGCTCCTTGCATTTGGGCGGACTCTGAATTGTTGTGACTTCCATAAAACACTAGGAGATTGAAAGAGCATGAAAAACAGAGTTTCGTCCTGTTCAATACTGTTTTTGGTTGCTGTTATGCTTGCCGCTTGCAGCAGTGCCCCCCAGCGCAAGGCGGAGTCCGGTGCGACCACCGCACCAACAGGCGGCGGCTACCTTGCCGGAGACGGGCCTGGTGCCGATGCGCCAGGCAATCTGGACGCAATTCCTGATGCGGTGCCAAAATACGAGCCATTGCACCGTTATGCCAATCGTCAGTATGTTGCATTGGGTAAGACGTATACTCCGCTGACGTCAACCGGCAACTTCAAGCAGCGCGGAATCGCTTCATGGTATGGCAAGAAATTCCATGGCCAGCGCACTTCGGTCGGAGAAGTGTACGACATGTATGCGATGACCGCCGCACACCCTACCTTGCCTATCCCGAGTTATGCACGCGTGACCAATCTCGCCAATAATAAATCCGTTGTTGTTAGAGTCAATGACAGGGGTCCGTTCCTGCATGAGCGTGTGATAGATCTTTCCTATGTCGCAGCCTACAAGCTTGGAATCATAGGCGACGGCAGCGCGGAGGTCGAGGTCGAGAGCATCCCAGCCAATGTAAGCGTCAAGCCCCTGGCGGCCAGCACCGTACAAAGCAAGCCGCTGGAAAGCAGTTTGCCCTCCTCCGCGCCAGCGGCTACCGCTGAAATTACGATAGCTGCACCGGAAAATAGTGACACCGGCGTTTACCTGCAACTCGGTGCGTTCAAAACACAAGAAGCGGCGGAATCGTATCTGGAAAAAATGAGAAACGAACTGAGAGACAATGGCAAGCAGCTCAAGCTGACAAACAAAGACGGGTTGGTGCGCGTGCATATAGGCCCGTATGACAACCAGAGCGAAGCACGCCTCAGTGCAGATGGCTTGGAGAGCAAGCTGGGATTCAAGCCAATGGTGAATCTGCCTTAGTTTGAGGAGTACCTGAGTCCTGCTAAGTTATTCTCAGCACAAACCCCTTCAAATAAGATCCTTCAGGAAAGCTGAGCAGCACCGGGTGATCTGCGCTGGCGTGCAGGTGATGGATAATTTGTGCATCTACGCCGGCATCCAGTGCCGCACCGGCGATGATCTTCTGGAACAGGTCTGCGCTGATGCCGCCTGAGCAGGAATAGGTTGCCAGCAGGCCGCCCGGCCTGAGCAGCTTGAAACCGAGCAGGTTGATGTCTTTGTAAGCGCGCGCGGCTTTTTCGGCGAACGCGGCGGTGGGCGCGAACTTGGGCGGATCGAGGATGATCAGGTCGAACTTGCGTCCCTGGTCGCGCAGTTTGCGCAATGCCTGGAACACATCGGCTTCCATCCATTCGGCACGCGAAGAATCCAGCTTGTTGAGCACAAGATTCTCCCTGGCGGTTTGTAGTGCACCGGCCGAGGAATCCATCGACAATACTGATTTCGCTCCACCGCGCAATGCATGCAGGGAAAAGCCGCCGGTATAGCAAAAACAATTCAGCACGTCGCGGCCGTCCGCCAGCGTTCCGGTCAACACCCGGTTGTCGCGCTGGTCAAGATAGAAGCCGGTCTTTTGACCTGCCACCACATCAACCCTGAAATGCAAGCCGTGCTCGATCGCCTCTATATTGACCGGCAACGAACCGCGCAACACACCATTGCGCGGCTCCAAGCCTTCCAGCACGCGAGAATCGGAATCAGAGCGTTCATATATGCATGCGGGCTTGCACAGCTCCTGCAGGATGTCGGCGATCACTTCGCGCCAGCGCTCGGCACCCGCGCTGCCTATTTGCATCACGATCAAGTCGCCATAACGGTCTACGATCAGTCCCGGCAACCGGTCGGATTCGGCATGGATAAGACGCATGCTGTTCCCGTGCCGTGCAAATGAAAGCACATTGCGTGTCTCGATTGCCGCGGCGATCTGCTTGCGGAAGAATCCTGTGTCGACCTGTCCATTCTCATCCCACGACCATACCCTGGCGGAAATCTTCGATTTCTCATTGTATGCTGCATGGGCGAGAAAACGCCCATCCACAGCGTTTACCAGCACAGTGTCGCCGTTGTCCGGCGAACCCTCGACACGCTGGATGGCCCCGGAGAATATCCATGGGTGTCTGCGCAGCAAGGACTTTTCCTTGCCGGCCTTCAGAACGATTTTGTTCATCTTGACTTTTTCTTTGCGCGCGGGTGGGCCGAGTCGTAGACCTTGCTGAGGTATTGAAAGTCGAGATGGGTATAGACCTGTGTGGTGGAAATGCTGGCGTGGCCGAGCATCTCCTGTACCGCGCGCAAGTCTCCGGATGATTGCAGCACGTGGGTGGCGAAAGAATGGCGCAACAGATGCGGATGCACGTTGCTGGCGATGCCCTGTTTAACGCCCCATTGGCGCAAGCGCAATTGCACCACTCTTGGCGAAATGCGTGAACCGCGTTGCCCGACGAACAGCGCAGTCTCGTCTGCCCGGGCAATCTGGTTACGCGTGGCCAGCCAGGCTTGTAATGCGGCTATGGCATAACGGCCCAGGGGCACAATGCGCGTCTTGCTGCCTTTGCCGGTAACGCGCACTTCACCTGCGTTCATATCGAGCTGTGCCGGATTGAGGTTGACCAGTTCCGCCAGCCGCAGGCCAGAGGAGTAGAGCAGCTCGAACATCGCTTTGTCGCGTATCGCTTCCGGCGTGTCGATCGCTATGTCGACCAGATGCGCTGCCTCGTCCGGCGACAGGGCTTGCGGCAGTGTCCTGGCCGATTTGGGAGCGCGCAAACCGGCACATGGATTATCCTTCAGGCCGTGGTCGCGCATCAGGTAAGTGAAGAAACCCCGCCAAGCCGATAACATGCGTGCCAGTGAACGGCCGCCCAAACCCTTGCTGTGTAATTGAGCAATGAAGCGGCGTATGTGGTGGATCCCGAGATGGTCCAGCTTCGTACCGGCACTATATTCAAAGAGGTGCTCGAGATCGCGCGCGTAGTTTTCTATGGTCAGTTTGGAGTACTGTTTTTCATTGCGCAGCCAGGCCAGGTAGCCGCGCAAGTATTGCTGGTTGGTGGTGGAAATTTCCGCCATACAACTCAACTATTCAAGCTTGCTGCTCAAGATAAGGATGTAGTGCACTCTCGACGCCCTCGGCGATGCGCTGAAGGAACACTGTGCCCATTCCCGGATAAAACCGCTGCTTGTCCTCGCTGGCCAGCACCAGCAACCCTATGGTTACATCGCCGGCATGCAATGGCAGATAGGAGTAGGAGTGTAGCTGTGCGGATATTTCGCCAAACCACGCGGTAGTGTCGTGGGCTGCCTGATGCAGACAAACCGGTTGAACCAGCGCATCGGTGAAAGCCAGTATTTCCGAGCTGGGCGGTTCCAACTGCCACAATCGTAACACTGTGTGCGGCACGGCGAAAATGTCGCGCAGCAGACGCGGGATCATTTCCTGCAGTGTGGCCAGATCGCCGGCGGCAAACAATGCAAGGATGAATTCATGGACCTTGTGCTGCAGTGCATCGTTTTCCTGCGCGAACGCGATCATTTCGCCCAGCTTCCTTTCCAGTTCCTTGTTCTTCTCGCGCAGCGCGAGCAACTGGCGCTCGCTTAGTGAGATCGTGCGGCCACCGTGTGGATGTGCCAGATTGATCTGGGCGAGCGTTTCCGAATGATCCTCAAAGAACTTCGGGTTATCCTGCAAATATCTTGCGACTTCCTCGTCTCTCATCGGCTTCCCCCTATAAGTTTATTTCGCCAGTGAATACTGTGATTGCCGGTCCGGTCATCAGCACCGCTGTGGCATCGCCATCCCAGGATATGGCCAGCGTTCCCCCGCGCGTTGCAACATTGACCGGACTGTCCAGCAGGCCGCGCCGGATGCCAGCAACGGCTGCGGCACAGGCTCCGGTGCCGCAGGAAAGTGTCTCGCCGGCACCACGTTCATAAACGCGCAGCATGATGTGAGTTCGGTCCATGATCTGCATGAAGCCGGCATTGACACGGTTTGGGAAGCGAGTGTGATGACTGATCAGCGGCCCCAGTTTTTCCACCGGTACAAGCTTGATGTCATTCACCACCTGCACGGCATGCGGGTTGCCCATCGACAGCACGCTGATGTCCGAAATTTCACCGGCCACCTCCAGGGGTTCAGTTACGGCTCCGAGGCCGTCCTTGAAGGGTATCTTGTCCGGCTCGAATATCGGCTGACCCATATTGACTGTCACACGCCCGTCCTGCTCGAGCCGCGGCGTGATCAAGCCGCTGCGAGTTTCCACCACGATCTCGCGCTTGTCGGTGAATTGTTGGTCATGCACGAAACGCATGAAGCACCGGGCGCCGTTGCCGCATTGTTCCACCTCACCACCATCGGCGTTGAAAATGCGGTAGCGGAAATCGGCTTCATGGCTCTGGGGTCTTTCAACCAGCAGGATCTGGTCGCAACCGACCCCGAAGTGACGGTCTGCTATCAGGCGCAGCTGTTCCGGGTTGAGTTCGATGTCCTGGCGGAAACCGTCCAGAACCACGAAATCGTTGCCGGCGCCATGCATTTTGGTGAACTTTAATAGCATCTGTTTAAATCCATTTATGTTGCGAATCGCGGTGTCGCGTGCTCGCTCATTCCTCGTTATCCAATCAGATATGCCTCGTCATTCACTGCGCGGCTCCTTGCGCTTCATCCCGAAGCGGTTTAAGCAGGCAATCCGCAAAGCGGATGCTCGCAAAAATGAATTTCTGTCGATGTTTATACTATATGTAATTCTTTATGCCTGAAACAGTCTGTCGTGTGGTCGTTTACCATGCCGGTCGCCTGCATGTGGGCATAGCAGATGGTGCTACCGACAAACTTGAAACCGCGTTTTTTCAATTCCTTGCTCATTGCGTCCGAGGCAGGAGTATTTGCGGGGATATCGGCAAGGCTGCGCCATTTGTTCTGCTTCGGCTTTCCATCGACGAAGCACCAGATGAAAGCATCAAAGCTGCCAAATTCTTCTTGTACGTCGAGAAACTTCTGCGCGTTTGTTACAGCCGCAGTAATCTTTAAGCGGTTGCGCACGATCCCCGGATTTTTCAACAGCGATGCTATTTTACCCGCATCGTAGCGGGCAATGTGTGCCGGATCGAAACCGTCGAAAGCAGCGCGGTAATTTTCGCGCTTGCGCAGGATGGTGATCCAGCTTAATCCGGCCTGCGCGCCTTCCAGGATCAGGAATTCGAACAAGCTGCGGTCATCATGCAGCGGCACCCCCCATTCCGTGTCGTGATAATGCAGATACAACTCGTCGGCACCCGCCCATGCGCAGCGCTTGATATTAACGGATGCTCTCGCGGAGCCGGCAGTGCTCATGACGGCCGTGCGCCCAAACGTGCGGCATCGCGCCACATACAGCGATCAATTACAACGGTGATGCCCGCTTCTTTTGCTCTTCGCGCCGCATTTTCGTTGACGACACCCTCCTGACGCCAAAGATTCTTGATGCCGAGCTTGATGCAGCTCTCGAGGATGGCAGGAATATGCTGTGAAGCGCGAAATACATCCACGATGTCCGGCTTCTCGGGCAGGCTTTCCAAGTCTGGATAGGCCTTTTCGCCCAAAACCTCGGCAACCATCGGGCGCACCTCCGACACGTTACTGGCATAGCCGGCCGATTGCGGGAGGAGGTGCGATGCGGCCACTCCCGCACCAGAGGGCTCCGCCCCGCCGTGTCGTGGCCGCACCGGCATGATTCGGTAGCCAAACCCCTGCATGCCATGCGCAACCCGATGGCTTGGACGCGCAGGTTTGGGCGACAGACCGACCACGGCTATGCTGTGCACTTCGCGCAGCAGGCCGTTGATCTCATCGGCTGAGGGATTGGCAAATTGCATGGCGGGTATATGAAATATTGTGCGGCTATAATATACCATCGCTGCGATTATTGAGAGGTCATGCCTTGAGTGCGATCCATGCATCACAGTTGTCGTTTTTTTCCTCTCATGCGCCTTTCGATCGGATGGAGCACGAGCATCTGCTGTGGTTGCTGGAGCATTTGCGTCTGGCCTATTACGCGAAAGGGGAGGTTCTTGTCGAGCCGGCTCACGGCAAGGTGGAACGCTGTTTCATCATCAAACAGGGTTTGGTCCAGGGAGCACGTCAGGGCAGCGTGGACGATGCCGTGTTCGAATTGCACGAAGGCGAGACTTTCCCGGTAGGGGCATTGCTGGCAAAGCGCGCAGTTACATCAGTATACCGCGCTGCCGAGGACGTGTTCTGTTTCGAATTGAGTGCCGACGATTTCCACGCATTGCTGGAATTGTCCCTGGTGTTCAAGGATTTCTGCACGCGTCGCCTCGCCGCGCTGTTCGACCAGTCGAACCAGGCGATGCAGGCTCAGTTCGCGCAGTCCGCCAGCGAGCAACAATCGCTTTCCAGTTCGTTGTCCACTGTAATCCGTCATGCCCCGGTATCCTGTGCGCCGGACACACCATTGCGCGTAGCGCTGGAGACAATGCACGAAGCAAGCGTTGGTTCGATGGTGGTAGTGGACGGGTCAAACAAGCCCCTGGGGATTTTTACCTTGCACGATCTGTTGAGTCGCGTGGTGCTGCCCGGATTGTCAATCGAATGTCCGATATCCGAAGTGATGAGCCCTGACCCGGTATCGCTGCCGCCGAGCGCACCGGCATACGAGGCTGCGATGGCTATGGCACGCGCCGGCTTTCGTCATGTGCTGGTGACAGGCAACGAGGGAGTGCTGCAGGGAATTTTATCGGAACGCGATCTGTTTTCGTTGCAGCGTGTCGGGCTGCGCCAGATCAGCGGCGCACTTCGCCAGGCCGAGAATATTGAAGTGCTGGTGTCGTTGAGCGATGACATCCGCACGCTGATACACAACATGATGGCGCAGGGTGTTGCTGCGGAGCAACTGACCTTGTTTATCTCTACCCTCAACGATGTACTGGCTGAGCGATTGATCGAGTTGGAATGCACTGAGTCCGGATTGCTCGATACACCATTATGTGAAGAGATCTGCTGGCTGGTGATGGGATCCGGCGGACGCTATGAGCAGACACTGAACACCGATCAGGATAATGCACTGCTGTTCACCGTGCCGAAAGGAATGACGGCAGATCAGGTGCGGGCGCAGTTGTTGCCGGTCGCATTGCGCATTAACCAGGCGCTTGCTCGTTGCGGTTTCCCGTTGTGCAAAGGGAATATCATGGCTTCCAATCCGAAATGGTGCCTGTCTATGGACGAATGGAAAGACGTATTCACCGACTGGGTGGACCAGGGTTCGACAGAGGCCTTGTTGCATTCCTCGATATTTTTCGATTTTCGCGCATTGGCGGGACAGCACCGCCTCGCGGAAGAACTGCGCAACTGGTTGGCAAAACTTGCGCGCAGCAATTCGCGTTTCCTGCACCAAATGGCGGCTAACGCGCTGCGCAACCGTCCGCCGCTGGGACTAGTGCGCGATTTCGTGCTGAACGATTCCAACCGGCTCGACCTCAAGATCAACGGCCTGATCCCGTTTGTCGATGCGGCGCGCATCTTCAGCCTGGCGACCGGAGTGATCCAGACCAGCACCATCCAGCGATTGCGCATGAGTGCGGCGGATTCGAACATTCCGCCTCACGAAGTGGGCGCATGGATCAATGCCTTTCTGTTCATCCAGATGCTGCGGTTGCGACATCACTATGAGGCGGGCGCGTTGCGAAGAGATGCCGAATTGGACAACATGATCAATCCCGGGCAGTTGAACGACCTCGATCGTCGTATCCTCAAGGAAGCCTTTCGCCAGGCGCGCAAGGTGCAGCTCAAATTGGCCCTGGACTATCAGCTTTGAAGTCTTTGTTGCGTCGCTGGTTGGCACCAAGGCCGCGTCTTGACCCGAAGCAGGCAGCACGCTTGTCCGCTTGGTGCGAGCTGTCGGCAATCGGGCAGAAGGGGAAATCAGGGCTATCGCGTTGTGTGGTGCTGGATGTCGAAACGACCGGCCTTCATCTGATGAAGGACACGCTTATTTCGATCGGCGCTGTAGCCGTAGTAAATGGTCGCATTGTGCTGGCGGACAGTTTCTACGTGGTTCTGCAGCAGCGCGAGAGCAGCCGCAAGGAGAATATTCTGGTACATGGCATTTCGGGCTCGGCGCAACGCGAAGGAGAAACGCCGGCTGATGCCTTGCTGGCGTTCCTGGAATATCTCGGCAACGATCCGCTGGTTGCATTCCATGTCAAATTTGACGAAACGATGATTCGGCGCGCCATGCGCCAATATTTGGGCTTGTCGTTCGATCATACATGGCTTGATCTGGCGTATGTCCTGCCGGCACTGTTTCCCGATCTGATGCATAGTCATCGCGGGCTGGACGACTGGTCACGCCATTTCAACATAGGCAACGAGGATCGCCATAATGCCGTGGCCGACGCACTGGCTACAGCGCAACTGCTATTGGTCGCGACTAAAGCCGCATCAGAAACCCGCGATTCCGGCTATGACGATTTGCGCAGCCTGGAGCGGACATATCGTTATGCCAGTGGCGTGGGATAAGCCGCCAAACCCTTTTGAATATTAAGGATATAGTCGAATTGTTTGGTAATTTACTTTTCTTTCTATACAATCCCTTTATCTCAAGCTGAGATGTCCGGGATAATTCTGTTTCGATTGCAACAATAACAGAGGAGAACTGCAATGGATAAAAGCGGAGCGGC
>Ga0224495_10000751_pt1 | contig 24771 bp, 13 predicted proteins | sample SF_Jul11_sed_USG_FD_168128 | JGI IMG/M metagenome (GOLD analysis project Ga0224495, IMG submission 168128) | Sediment microbial communities from San Francisco Bay, California, United States - SF_Jul11_sed_USGS_4_1 | ecosystem: Environmental > Aquatic > Marine > Sediment | place: USA: California...
GTTGACTAGCTTCATGAGTATTCTTACCTGACTATCCGTAACCATCTGGATCTCCTTGACATAAGGAAAAACCAGATAGCCTACCGGGTCTTAAAAAAAAACCGGTAATTTTAATTGTCGTTGAACGGTAAGAATAATTGTCGCTGATCAGGTGCCATGGGTGGCATCTTGGAAAGCATTATGGGCCGGTCTTGTCAGTTTCAAAACACCTAATAAAAAGCCCCTGCAATCACAGGGGCCAAACTGAAGATGCTCATCCCTGACCTTTAAATAATACAACTGCTACTTCATGTAGCAAAGGGTGAAAGATTCCGTCACAATTCATGTCTCTAAAATGTCTCCACAGACACTGATTTTGCCTTAATCGAGTCCAATATATATCATTTTTTGGCTAAATATTGCAATTTTCAAAAAAATATCGGACCAGTGGAGGATTCAATGTCCGATTTCAAATCCCCTCATTGCGAACGAGATATACAGATTCTATATAAGATGAGATTCAATTAGACCTAAAAAATACTTGACATGTTCGTAAGAATAATTTAATTATAGATTATCCATGATCGCATTTAAGCCTCTGTGGTTTATCTCGCTTTCTCCTCTCCCTCCGCACCACAGGGGCTTTTTCACTATATTTGTAAACTCGTGAAACTCTCACTTTTCCCACCAATTCCGATAACACGAGAAACAGCCGTGTCAGGGCAGATGTCCTTGCTTCTTTTTTTATAAAAAGTTACTCTGTTGGCATATAATAAAGAGGATGTTGCTAACTTGCGGTTATTAAGGAGAAAACCGGGTATAAGGTGACGATGTTTTTTGTGATTATAGAATTTTAGTTTAGGAAAGAGGTAAGTATGAAGAAAAAAAGGATCTGGGTGAAAAGTGGTTTATTATTCCTTGTTACAATGGGATTAGTATTTGGAGCAGAAGGCATAAAGAGTGAGCCTGGGATAAAACAAGGTGCTCCAGATAAAATGCCAATAGATAAACTGACTAAAGAGATGGTCAACGCCAAAAAGTATGGTGTTATTGGCGATGGCAAATTCGACAATACAACTGCATTGCAGGCTGCACTGGATGCTGCAGTTACAAAGAGTCCTATTTGTTACCTGCCTGCTGGTCATTATAGACTGGATGGTTCTCTGACAGTTCCTCCGGGTGTAACTTTATGTGGTGCATCTGGCGGAGTCCCTCATTCAGAGCATCCTATTGGAACTGTTCTTTTAGCATATGGTGGTAAGGGCAAAGCTGATGGTGAGCCGCTTGTGACATTGAAGCCCAATGCAGTAATCCGAAACCTTGTTATTCATTATCCAGAGCAAACACTGCCGGATGTTGTGGCTTATCCCTGGACTATCCGGGGTGATGGGGAGATGTGTCAGGTTTTGGATATTACAATTACAAATCCTTATCAGGCCCTAGATTTTGGCACAAAGTGGAATGAACTCCATATCATACATAATGTTTTTGCATGTCCTTTGAAGATTGGGGTGTTTATTGACCAGTGTACAGATATTGGCAGGATTGAGAATGTGCATTTTAATCCGAATTTCTGGACCAGGATGGCCCTGAAGCCAAAGTATCCAGGGGGCAATATCAAGGCCTATCTGGAGAAAAATCTTATTGGATTCAAGATCGGCAAGACCGACTGGGAGTATATGACTAATTGCTTTGTTATTTTTCCTCTTATTGGCTTTCATTTTGATGATTTTGGACATGGCCCTGGCAATGCTGTGATTACTCAATCAGGAGCAGATATTTGTCCAGTGGCTGTTCAAGTGGATAAGGTTCAGGGACATGCGGGTGTGCAGTTTGTCAATGGCCAGTTTATGGGGACAATTGAGATTGGAAAGGATAATAGGGGGCCTGTGAAGTTGAGTAACTGTGGATTCTGGCCTGTGCCTGAGACCAAAGAGCAGGTAGTGAAGAAGGGTCCGAGCAGTTTGATATTGAGTGCATGTCATTTTGCAGGCTGGGATTCTAAGGATGAAGGAAGGCCTTGTATTCGTGCTGATGGCGGCAGGCTCATTGTCAGTGCTTGTGATTTTATGCAGAGTAAGAGGCAGATTGTGCTGGAGAAAGGTCTGACTGCAGCGACAATTACCGGGTGTTTGCTGCGGGGCAAGGAAGCTGTTTTGGATGAGTCAGGAGCAGCTGTCCAGTGTGGTTTGAATACGCCAAAGTAATGGGGATTTATGATGGTGAGGGCAGATGTTCAGGTATATCAACTGAAGATCACGCTGCAGGAAATCGAGCCTGCTATATGGCGGAGGCTCCAGGTTAGAAGGCAGGTTAGACTGGATAGGCTGCATCTAATGATTCAGGCTGCAATGGGATGGACGAATTCGCATTTGCATGAGTTCCTGATCAAGGGACAGAAGTATAGGGATCTTGAGCAGATGTATGAGGATATTGATGAGCCTGATATGAACAATGAAGAGGAATTTCGTCTGGCTAAACTCGTGGGTGAGGGTGATGTTTTTGAATATAAGTATGATTTTGGTGACTGCTGGCAGCATGAAATTCTGGTGGAGGACCTGATTGAACCTGAGCCTGGGATTAAGTATCCGAGGTGTCTGGCGGGTGAGAGGGCATGTCCTCCTGAGGATTGCGGAGGGCTCTGGGGCTATGAGGAGTTGCTGGAGGCCCTTGGTGATCTTGAGCATGAGGATTATGAGCATTATCGCGGGTGGGTGGGCGAGGATTTTGATCCTGAAAGGTTTGACCTGAAGGCAGTCAATATGGCCTTGAGGCGTGTGTGATTGTAGGCTTTTTATAAGTCTCAATGCCAGCGGTCGTATTGAGTATAAATGAAGGAGTGGCTCTTGAGAACTTTGTTTAGCCCGGACCGAATCGGACATTGAATCCTATATTTTTTTTGAAAATTGCGTCCGTGGCCGAATAATCTACATTTTTTCGGTCTCGATTTAAGCAAAATCAGCATCTGTAGTGACTTTTTGGAGACAAGGTTTTGACGAAGAATTTTGACAATTTGCGACTCAGGAGAAGGGTACTGGTGGCGTAACAGCGCGCTGGAATTAGCCGTTAATGTTTATAAACATAACAAAGCTTTACCAATTTCATGATGTAGTACCAAATGAGTGGTTATTAAAAGAATCCGACGTGGGCCATCCGCTCGATCCCGACCTCAGCGGCGATGGCAAGGTGAATCTCAAGGATTACAATATCCTTTGCAGTTACTGGACGCAATACTATCCTGATACCTGGCCTTGGTAATGATATACAAATTATCACTACTGTCCCGTTATAAGTCGAATAATAACAATTGGTTATGAAACTGAAAAAAATCGTTTTGCGACAGATTTTTCGTAAGTACTTGTGTAATAGGTACTTTCTCGAAAAGTACAATGCTGAGAATTTGCAAGATTTCGCCCAAACTCAACTCGATTTCGAGTTCTTTCTTGATAATTGCTACGAGAACGTAAACACTGAGGGCAATCCAGATTTGAGTCTTTACCGCGTTTTCGGTAATGCCGAAAAATGTTTTGATACGCAAATACTGCTTGATCCATTTGAAGAAAATTTCTATTCGCCAGCGGCATTTGTAAAGTCGAACAATTGTTAAAGGTGGCAGCGTAAAGTTGTTTGTTAAAAAAACTAATCTTTTGTCGGTCTCGACATCGAAGTAACTGATTCGACGAAGAACTGCAGGGTAATCCTTCGATGCATAATAGCCGTTGAGCCTTATCGTCTGGTCGCATCGCAAACCGGTGGTTTTGTTGACTTTGCGATAGTAAAGGCGACGATAATCGAAATTGCTCTTGGCTCTTGTAATAAAGTATGAAAGGTTTTGAGTGAATGTATAAAGGCGAGCGAAGTCGATGTAACCGCGGTCCATTATGTAGAATGAACCAGGTTCCAAAACCAGTTCGTCGAGGATGTTTACATCGTGTACTTTGCCGTCTGTAATGCGGATAAAACAGGGTATAGAGCCTCTCAGGTCCATTAACGTGTGTACTTTGACTGCGGCTTTGTGTTTGCGAAACTTTGCCCATGGAAAAAGTGACAGACATAAATCGATGGTTGTTGAATCCAGAGCGTAAGCAACTTGCTTCAGTTGAACGCCGAAGTCTTCGTTCGTATAGAGCTTTCGAGCGATGTTTATCAACACTTGTGCGAAGTCGGCGTATATTCGCCAGTCTCGACTCTCGTTTGCCTTTGCCAAGGTGTTGCGAGAAATTTTCCCGCGGATGCCGCAATGGTAGAGTCTGGATTGCATTGCTCGCAAACAGATTTCGATGTCGCGAAGACTCTGTCGATATGTTATCTGTGCAAAAGCCATACAAAGAAACTGATCGAGGCAGGAAAAAGTTCTTATCCGATAGTTGCCTCGGTATCGGCGAACGCATTTGTCGAATTCGCGCTTTGGCAGAAAGTCTATCAGTTGTGAGAAAACAATTCGCCCTATGTGCATTGGCCAGCCCTTTCAATGTCTCCATGAAAGTAATTTGGCAAAAGTTTATAAGCGAGTTGAAATCGATCACAGTCATTTTTTCTCACAACCTCTTGAATCTATTTGGTTTACAGCAATTTCCTAAAACCTTAACGGGACAGTAGTGACAAATTATAAAGGAATACTCTGGCGGTCTGCCATACTTTCTATCGATCCTTCCGAAGTGCTGCCGCGGCGTCTGCCTGAGCCTTCGCCAGGCTGGACTTAAGTTCCTTCACCTTGTCGAGCTTGCCCTGCTTCCGCAGGATGTCGCATGCAGCCTCGGTGGCCTTTGCGAGGGTCTCGCTGGCACCCGTCAGAACGGGCTTATCCGGAGTTCCCCATGGAGCCCACGTCGTGCGGTTGCACACGTTGAGGTATGCTTCGAGAGCTTTATCATCGTCCTGCAGATACTTCCGATAGAAATCACCCAAACGCAGCCATGTCAGGTCGTGAATCGCCTCCCCGGACCGGTAGCTTAGCTGAGTGCGCTTGTCATTTATGACCCTCAAGTCTGCTCCCGCTGCCTTTAGGTTTCCCGTATGGATGTAGGCGAGGGCGCGATAGTAGTACAGGTCCGCCATTACGTCTTCCTGCTCAGGATATATGAAGCTCTTGTGGAAACTCCGCCCGCCCATCGCTTTCTGCGTGAAAGCGGCCAGCAAGGCGTCATATCTTTCTTGTTCCAGCATCAACTGCATCTGGCGGTGCATCGAAAGCGGGATCACTGGAATATCTTTGGCGATTTGTATTGCCTTGTCGTAATCCTGAAGCCTCTGGGCGCAGAGCGACGCCTTCTCCAAAAGGTCCGCTTTCACCCGCTCACTCATGGCCATATTCTTCGCCAGATTGGTATAGGTAGCCAATGCCTCGCCATCCTTGTCGGCCTTGGCCAGCGCCGCGGCGGCCTTCTCGGCCGCGAGGAACTCCTCCGCCCATGCCTGATCGTACGGCCAGTCGGTCACGTTCAGATGGAAATCGTCGAACGCTTCTGGCTGGAGGCCGATGCTGCGCGCGACAAGTTCCGGATTGGTCGTAAAGAACTTGTCGAAATCCTCGTCGGAACTATGCTGCCAGCCCTGAAGGCGGCCCGGCGTGCCGGGCATCATAGGATTGGCAGCGAATGCATTGGAGCCGGTCATGGTACGGTAGATCGGCAACGGCAAGTTGTTGACGGCCAGCTTCTCTTCCTCCGGCCAGCGCAGGTAGAAGCAATTGTCCGTCTCCCTCACGTCCCCGGAAAGCTCCAGGAGCGTTTGAGAGGTCTTGTTGCGGACGCACTCGCAGAAGACGTTTCGGTACACCTTGGCTGGCGAATTGCAGACGAGCTGCCGCAGGATCGTCATGATGAAAACGTTGTTCTCGACGAGCGAATTGGGGCAGCGGTTCAGGGTAACCGAGTTCCATCCCCCGTGCAGCACGCAGTTGCGGATCAGCATCTCCGGGCTTTCGCTGGCGTCCACCATGGTGTTGAGGCAACGCGTGATCTGCATGCGGGGGCTTTGGCGCACGACGAAACCTTCCCGCCAGAATCCCTCTTCCTGGAAATACAGTCCATCAAAGCGGTTATCAGGCTTCAAGATGACCTCAAAGGACCGGGGGAGGTTACCGGCTAGCATGTTCGCCTTCTCGCCCGTTACGCTACGGAAGGTAATCGGCCGCTCCGGGATTCCCGCGGCGCGAATGCGCACATTTTCTGGGTAATCGCTAGCTGCAATCAGTACCGTGTCGCCGGGCCCTACGCCGTCCGCGGCGCGGCATATCGTGCGAAAGGCCTTCTCGCGGCTCAGGCCGTCGTTGTCGTCTTTACCGTCCGGCGCCACGTAGTACACGCGCGGATCAACCGGCGCGACGGCTGTCTTGAACGTCAAGGTAGCGTTATCCGGTTTGAGCGCAGCTGGCCCGGCGCCTGCACTCGAAGCATCCGCCGAAACGATCTTGAAGTAGTACGTCCGGCCGGGCTTGAGGCCGGTCAGGCTGAATGTGTTGAAGCGGCCCAAGCCTCTGAAATTGCCCACGGTATTCTTCATTTCCGGTGTCTCGCCCCATGCCAGCGAACAGGTTGCCGGTTGCGAAATCCACCACTCGATATTGGCTGTTTTGTCACTTGACGATTGAAGGAACGGACCGACCAAAGCCAGGGTTTTCGGAGCGACGTCGTATTCATGATAAATGCCCAATGCCGTGCTGTGCGGGCCAATACTTCTGAATTGATTGTCGTCTTTGAGGCAGGGCACGCCATCTGTCACGGCGAATTGCGGCTTCAACGTCCGCGAATAGCGGTCATGCTGCTTCTGAAGGGAGGCAAAGGACCATTTGGTGTTCTTGACCTTCCAGCATTGAGCCTTGTCCTGGTAGTTATTGTAATCTGAGTAAAGGATGGCGCCGGTCGCGTCAAGCTCCACCGTGGGTTTGCCAGCATTGGCGTAGATGTTGCCGCTTAGGAAGACGCCGCTGCTGTTCTTTATGTTAAGCAACACGCCCGCGAACACACAATGCGCGACCTTGAGACCCACGACATGTTCCACTATCAATCCAGCGGAGCGACCGAAGAACATGCAATTCTTGAAGGTCAGGTCACTGCTGTCGTTAAGCGAGACACTGCCGGAGAAATTGAGACGTTCAAACCCAATCCCCGCGCCGCCGGTCATGGTGAACTTGCCCCTGACGACAACCGTATCTCGGCCGCGACCGCGAATCATGATCGGGGATTTGCTGTTGCCCGCCTTGTTCAAGGGCGCGGCCGCGTATTTACCTTCGGCCAGATAGAGCGTATCTCCCGACTTCAGGCTCCTGAACGCGCGCGCTAGCGTTCGCCAGGGCTTGCGCATAGACAGACCGTCGGCTCGATCGTCGCCCGCGGTTGATAGGTAGAAGATGTTTTCCTTGTATTGATACGGGCCGCGGTCGCTCCCGTCCGCAGATGTGCCGCGGAACCGAGAATCGGGCTGAAGGCGGTAGTCGAGGTTAAGTGGATCGGCGAACTCGAAATCCTTATCCAGATTCCGCTCGCGCACAAAAAGAATGGTGTCGGCAGGCGCGTTGGACCTCCGGTCGTATTCGTTACCGCCGCCGATCAGGTTGTGGGACATCTTGTTAGTGGAGATCCGGATGAATCCCAATCCCACGCAGTTTTCCAGTCTTTCCTGCTGGTCGCCCTGCTTAACGGAATAGTTGAAATTATGGCCCCAGGAGATATTGTTCTTGAAGACGAGCGGTCCAGTCATGCCGGAGTAGTGCATAACGCCGAAGTGCTCCTGCCCTTCGCGCACGTTCCTGTAGGTGTAGCAATCGCGGACGACATCGTTGTTGGCGCCGTAACGCACGATCCCTCCGAATGTGTTTCCGTACGCCACGCACTTCTCCACCACATTTTTGGACCCGCCGTCTCCTTTTCCGAGGCCCTCGTTGGGCTCCAGGATGATGCCTCCGACGTTCATGAAACACACGCAGTTGCGGACCGTGCACGAAACGGGCTGTCCGAGCAATATGCCCCAGCCGGGATAGAAACCGGTTGCGGCCAATCCGTCAATAATGACCCGCTTGGGACTGTGGAGTTCAAAGCCGCTCGTCCCGGTCATGGCCAATGTGTAGCGGCACTGGTCCGGGGCGCTCAGGTCCTGATTGGAAATGTAGAGCCTCTTGGCGGCAGCGTCGTAGTGAAAGAAGCCGGGATCAAAATCGAGTTCGGGGACATTGGCCTTAGGCAACATTGTATGCATGTGGTTATGCTCCAGGACAGCTTGCGGCTCGCTCTCGAGGGGGGCGGCATAGACGAACCGGTATCCTTCAACCTTCTTGAACTCGGGCGCTGGCACGTCGCCCCGCAGCAAAGCCGTACCGGGGACTTCCGCGTGGATAACAGTGTCCACATCCAGGCTCCCGAGATCCGCACGTTCCACTTTTTCACGATACTCGCCCGCACCGATGGTCAGCGTGTCGCCAGCCTTGAGCGAGTCGAGACCCTTCTGGATCGTCAGGAACGCATTATCCCTTGTCAGGCCGTTGTTGGTGTCGTTCCCTTGCTTATTCACGAAATACTCGGCGCCGAGCACCGGCAACGAGCCAATCATAATCAGCACTGCCGTGAGCGTTTTCATCGCAAACCTCCGATATGGAACGGCAGCGGTGATGCCGACGCGTGTACGCGACGACGATTTACTTAAGTCTGACATTTCCCTATGAGTTAATTATCTGTTTATATTGGTATAATTCTCTTTCATGAGAGTAACTGCCTTGTAGCCGCTGCGCAGCGGCTACAAGGCACGCGGACCAGGATGCGGCAGGGCCCGGGATTTCCTGCCCTTCGAAAATGGGCAGCTCGCCGCTTCCTGACATTCGCAAACGGCTGATACCGAGTCGCCCGTCTGTAACGACAGGGCCTTCATAGGGATGCCGCTGACGAATGATTCGTCCATTACATTAATTATAACTTAATACGGAAAGGATTTCATTATGATTATCGTTGGTCTCGATTGGTCTCGATCCAAACATGACTTCGTAATAATGGACCCGCAGGGAAAAGTTATCGAGCGGGGGGCTGTCGCTCACAACGCCAATGCGTTGGAAGAACTGGACGCCAGCATCGAACGTCACGTCAGCGGTGTTGAGCAGGTTTATGTGGGCCTGGAATTGAACAACGGTGCCTTGCTGGCCTGGTTGGTCGTCAAAGGATACTCCGTATTCGGGATCCAGCCGAAAAGTGCCCAACGATTCCGAGACATCTATCGACCCAGCGGCAGCAAAGACGACCGAATCGATGCATTCGTCCTGGCAGAGTTCGTTCGGGTCAACAAATGCCGTTTGAGGCCTTGGTGCCCACCATCAAAGATAACTCTGGAACTGGGTGAACTGCTGCGATGGCGTGAAGAGCTGGTCCAGCAGCGAACCGCAGCTTATCAGCGTTTGCGTGCTCTTCTGGCCGAATGGTCACCTCAGCTGGAAGAACTGTGTGATAACTTGGACTGCATCTGGCAGTTGGATCTCTTGAGCCAGTTTCCAACTGAGACGAGATTATGCCAGGCCCATGGTAATAGTATCCGTTCCTTCATTCGCAACCATCGTATGCGCCCAAAGAAACAGCAGCAAATCGAAGATATCCGAAGATCCGTTCCAATGCCTGTTCCAGCCGGTCGAGCCCAGGTTGTGGAGAAGCAAACTTCATTCCTGGTCGAACAAATTCGAATGCTCAGTACCGAGATTGACCATATCGAACAGGACTTACAGCAGTTGACCACCCAACATCCTGACATTGATATCTTTGAATCATTACCGGTTCGAGGAATCGTAACCATTGACAGCCTGTTAGCCATCTTCGGCGATGACCACGAAAAAGCTCTCTCACCAGACGAACTTGCCGCTGTATGCGGGGTGGCCCCTGTGACGATAGCTTCAGGTAAAACCAAAAAAGTTCGACAGCGACGAGCCTGTGATCATACGTTTCGCCAGGCACTTGTCCATTTCGCTTTCAACACTGCTTTCAGGGATGGTTGTTGGGCTGCACAATTCTATCAACGAAAACGTTCCGAGGAAGCTACGCACTACGCTGCCCTGCGCTGTCTGGCCAAACGCTGGCTCAAAATCGTCCACAGATTATGGAAAGACCGTATTACTTACGATGAAGCTTTACATCAAGCCAACCAGAGACGTAACCAAAGTCATGTAGCATAAAAATATTAAAATTTCAAAGAACTTGATTGACATACCGAGTCCATTTACACATTTAAAAAACAAGTTTTACTCCTTAATGCATCTACAATTTTGCCAAAACGCCTGTTTCAGAGTCAAGGAAATTCATTCTCAAGGCCATTTTACCAGTTACCGGTAATTTACACGCTAAAACGGTTTTTCAAGCTCTGATAATTTCCTCATCCCTGCTTGTGCCCAGACCTTGACTGTATTGGCGTTCATCAAATCAGGTTTTTTATTGATTCTTTGCATTAGTTACCCAATCGGCACAGGCTTCAAGCGATGAATCTTTGCGAGGACTTCATGAAAAAGAGATTTCGACATAAGCACCTCCAACATCTGAAACTTCGCATAGCGGATTTGGCTCACCACTTTGGCTCCGATCTTGACTAACTTTTCCCGCATGGTCCGCAGGGACCAGTCATTGCTGATTGGCATATCCTCAAAGCCAGACACGACCGGGGGCGAATGCCCAAGCCTGTACTAAATGGTGGTGATCCTTAGACCATGTCTTGAGCATTAGACACCTATGAAGATCTCAAAGTCAAATAGTAAAATCTCTGTTACCACAATTTTTTTGGGCATAAAGGACATAATTAGCAGGTGGAGTCTCTTCATCCTTCTGTACATGAAATTGATGCTTCATTGTTCGATTCACAGATCTCTTTAATCTTTTTGTCAGGATCAATCATAACTTTAAGACCAGGTGAAAGTGTAATCTTGTTCAGCGTTATTAAAACTGTGGAAGGCTGCAGGTCTCTGGACTCTGGAATAATATCTATCACAGTGCGTGCAAGTATACGTTTTTTGCACTGAGAACCACTCATAACAACAACCGGCAGTTCTCTTGCGGGTGCACTTCCCAGGTTATGAACAGTCAGCTTCAGGGTTGCAAGTTTTTCATTTGCTTTAAGAATCGTAATATCATCTTTACAGACAGCCGGGTCGGGCAGTGGCTCCCTGCGTTTCAAGGCGTCTACCAGTTGAAACTTAATTATGATTTCCTTGCGTGAAGGAACGTCCATTTCGTATCTTCCAGCCCGCTCCTCAAGTATAAATTTTTTAATTGCAGATTTGGTATCCTGAGGTTTTTTTGAAGTTTCTCTTTGGATTGGGCCATGACGGACTTCGTATTCGCCCGGCAGCAATTGCCAAAGGCGCATACCTACTTTCATGTTCTCAGGTCGATGGTTGTAAATCCAGACACACAATTCTTTCGGGGTGGCACCAACAACCAGGGCGGAAAAATCCGCATGTGGGACATCCCATGTTACAGCCATTGTCGGCATCCCTGCATCTTTCCATTCGCGGACACCGCCGGTGTAGGCACCAAACGAAAGAGACGATCCTGCAAGTCCCGCACGGTCGGTCTGGATGACTTCTCGTGTTTGAAGATTGAAGTTGATTCTTAATCGCCGCAGTGCGTTTTCGATTATTTTCAGAAAAGATTCGTAGTCGCCCGTCAATTGAAGTTGTTGTGCGGGCCACAATCTTTCTGTAATAATCTTGTCGTAGGTATTGTCCTGGGTCAGCCAGCGGTATTGCGCAAGGGTATTGCCGTTAAGTCCTCCTTTGGCCTGGCTGATAGCCCAGCCTAAAGGATCTTCATCCAAATCGGGGAATCTTTTTGAGCCCTTCGGCATTTCGCTCTGCTGCCAGGCCATGAAGGTGTGAAACGGCTGAAGAAATTTATTGTTACCTGATAGTTTGTAGGCTGAGAGAAAAGTATCCTGCATCCAGTAGTTTGAAAGATTGCAGCAACCCATGTAGTTATAGTATGAGTCATTCCACGGGGCGCCGTTTGGAGGCGCAATGTCTCCGGAAGGATACCAAATATTGGCCGGAATGATACCAGCAATCTTGTTGTATTTTTGGGTCATGGTTGTGTCGAGCCAACCATCAACCCAATTCAGGTAAAAATCCCTTGCAGCAATGTTCCCGTACCAGGACGCCCATAAGAAGTGTTTCATCGGACGACTTGAGTAATAATTGTCCCCTCCTTCCCTGATATTAGTGCCGACACGCTCGCCTCCGAAAAATGCTGACTTGAAACGTACATATCCTTTTGCATCAATACCTGTATAGAAATCCCGAATCCGTCTGCAGCTTGCCAAGTTTCGTTCGAACCATATCGGATTGCCGTATTTTATAGCGAGCATCGTTGGAATGGTGTCGGCCGAAGGTTCCGCAGAATGCTCAACGTCACCATAGCCGGCTTCGAAGCCATCAACAAGCACCTGGTCCCAGACTCCCTGACATAGTTTTTCGATGCCATCGGTTATGAGAGGCTCCGCATTTGAAATCGTTGCAAAAGGTCCCCATGAGCGAAGGATCTCGACATCGTCTCCCCAACCCCCGCCGAGCTGTCCATCTTCTCTCTGGCGTACTTCGAACCACCATTTAAGTACTTTAAGCTGTCGGACGTACATCTCGTGCAGCAAAGCCGCCCAGCGAGGAGTGTCGGGATCATTGTCAATGAGCTCTTTACCCCACGGGATTCGCTCGCCTGTTAGTTCACGAAGAACTGTGTGCCTGGGCGCCTTACTTTTCAGTTCCTTGAACATAGTTGTTGCTGTTTCGATTTTCCTGCGGTCCCCGCCCTCCAATCCGCTTGCGCGTAAGAATCGGGCCCGGTAAAGCTTAGCTTTATCGTAAAAGGGATTGTCTTTCGGGCCCAGCGCCATAAGAAGACTGCATGCCTTCGGATCGCGGGGAAAGATACGAACGCGGTTGAAAAGTGATGCCGCCCAAGCATACTCGGTTAGGCGTTTGTCCTTTGGATTTTGTTCATGGAGTTTCGAAAACAGTCCGTCAAGATAGGCGAAGTCGTTCGGCTCCTCTTCGTAATAGAGGTTGCCATATACATAAGCCAGACCCGCCGCCTTGTATTCCCCGGATAACGTTTGAAAGATCCTTTTTGCCTCGTTCAGGTTGCTGTTATTGTAGGCCTGAACAGCTCTTGCCACTCGAGGGGACGCTTTTGTCGATGCCCTGACTTTTCCAGCATGGTCTGTTGACAAACACAATCCTTTAAGGTTCAGGACATACCGGGGAGTATCGGGATGGGGTTCTACACGCTCATAAACACGAACATTATCAACATACATACCGTTCCATGTCACGAGCCCGACGGCGTCGAAGCCGGGACCGCCCATAATCTGGTCATCATAGCCTTCGAGCAGCAGCTCGTCGTCCAGCACAAGTGACAAACGTTTGCCTTCCTTGGCTGCGACAATATGGTATTTTCGTTTAGGTTCTATAAGTTTTTCGGGATTTTTGTCGCGAACCGCTTTAAGTTTTCTGCCGCCTATAATTTTATTGACGGTGTTATTCTCGCCGCCGAATGCAAGCAGGTAATTCCAGTTCATGGCGCTTAGACGTTCTGCAGCCAGTGTAACGGAAAGGTCGCAGGGAGGTTTCCCTTCGAAGGCTTCGGCATCGAATTCAATTCTGACATCGGTGGGAAATGCTTTGGTGATTTTGGCGCACGCTGGCTGATTGCTGCCGACGAGCATTCGGCCTTTGCTGATAACGGCATCGTTGCTCGTCCAGTCATCACCTAATTCAGTTCGTTCGAAATCATCCTGAAAACTGAGGGTCCAAAAGTCTCCAGCCTGTCGATTTCCAGCGGCATGGACAAAACATGTAAACAGTATGTTGATTGAAAATATAATATAGAGAATTCTCATGCGTTGTTGCTTCTTGAAATATCACTTAATTTGTGCGTTTATCACTCCACCTGTTTAGATTATACTCTACAGTGAAACGATTGTATGTTTTTCAGGTTAAAAGTCAATAAAAATAATAACACGTTAGACGACCTATGAATTTGGGACGAGGGTAGTAATCAACATCTATCAAGCATCCTTGACCATGTTTAGAGTGAAGGGCATTGAATCCTCTATGTAGCCAGACCTGTCAAGTCTGAAATCTGATTTGATTTATTCAATCCTCTGACGGATGATGAAACCATTTCGGAACGGCCAAGATTGTCTTGACATCGTCGACACTCAACTCTACCCGTCCTGGACTGACCAGTCGCAGCTCGGTCTTAAGTGAGCCTGACCCATCTTCGTCAGTCGCGGTTAGCACATGCAGAAACACTGTTTGGCGTATCCGGCCGGCCGTTTCGATTTGTACCACGCTACTGCCAAATTTTCGGTGGTAGGGATTGCCCTCACATGTTCCCTGGTGACGGCCGTCTGCATGGAAAGCCTGTGCCTCGCCGTCTGCGTGCAACAGGAGCGTGTAATCCCGTGGCGCCACTGTCTGGCAGAAGAGCCGGGCCTCCTCACAGTCTGACTTCAACGTCGGATCAGCCCAAGATCTCTCCGGCGGACGATTGCTGATAGTGTATTGATGGTCGCCGATCTGTGGCTTAGTGGGGCAGTGAAGTTGCCACTGCGACTTGATGCCGGGGGAGGCGGTTTCGATAATATCCAGTACGATCAAGTGCTTGTCGGCCAGCCACACGAGTTCCCGAATCCACATTTCGCATCTGCTCTTGGGATTGGTTGCGGTCAGGTCAGCTCGGCAGCGAGCCTCCCCGTCGGTTGCTTTCCAGTTGAGTATGCGGGCCACATCCAGTTCGCATCGCTCGCATATGGCCAGCCAATCCGCCCAGGTCTTGTGGTCTTGCTTCAATCCACATCTGGAATTTTGGTCGCCCCGATCATCAGGGTCATTTGCATCGGTGAACAGGATGACGTTGGCCGAAATGCAATTGCGATGGTATTGGTCCGCCGGGGAGTCATAGGAACTTTAGCGACCGCTGCGGGCCGCCAGCGGGGCATATTTGAATATCTGAAATTCTCCGGCCGCTACCCCGCCATGCACGTCCATAGGATCGCCGCAACGAAAGAACACGTGGGTAGCGTCGTCCGGCTTGTCCGACGAAGGCCAGTGGCTCCGGAAGAAACAGTATCCGCAACTGTCGCGACCAAATAGCTCGGCCCGCGGTAGATTGCTGAGCGATTCAGCTCTTAGCGTTACATCCCGAAAGATAAAGTTGTGAGCATACTCCGTGTGATAGAGTGCCGAACCAAATCGTCCCATCCAACGTTGTGACCAGGCACGTCCATAGGTGCTACGGGTGACGTAGCCGGCAATGTCGAGTCCCTGGCAAAACTGGTCATGCGAGTTCCAAATGTTGCGATATTGGTCGTTAATATCGGTGAAGGCAAAGCCATGCCGCATATACCACAGGTAGAACCTGACAATGCCGTCCAGCCATCCGTCCTGCTTATCGCGAATCCACGGTGTCGGATTTTTACCAGTGGCTGACCACCAAGCGGCGCAAATTTGCGGTAGAGTTACATATGTATAATCGAGGGTATATGTTCCACCAGTAGCCGCTCCCTCAACCCACTGATAAGCTTTGAAGTACTCCGCGACACCGAACTTACGGAATACATCAAGGAAGTCGTCGGCTTTGTCGCTGACACCGTTCAGCGCAATCCCGGAGACAGCTAAACCAGCTAAGGCACCGGGTGTTCGTGTATAAAAGAAGGGCGCACGGCCCGCCCTAACGTGCTCAACGGCGTCGTCTCCTGCTTGCTCGATCCGCGCAATGATTTCAGTTCGCGTTTGCTGATCGAGTTCATTGTATAGCCAGTCAAATAGAGTCGCCAACCGCACAAGTTTCTCGCCTCGGTAGGTCCAGGAACCGTCGCCAACCTGCATCTTCTTCAGACCAGCGACCGCCGCCTCCATACTCTCAGGGTTTCCTGTGATCATCCACTCAATCGCCTGCCCCAGCGGTCTTCTTTTCCACTTTGCCCGGATCGGGACAAACTCCGGCTGTCCGGCTGCATCCCGAAGCTTAGCAACCGTTAGCCCCTTGAATACACCACGGCGAATGAACACCCGCGGCCGAACGTCCAGAATCGGAGCCTGGAATGGATTGTCTTGCAGCTCGCCCGACTGGCCTGCGAAAGTATCCAACGACATTGTTAGGAGCAAGAAAATTGCCGTTTTACAAACCGCCCGATTCATAGCTGGCACCTCCATCGATTTAGAAAATTTATAATGCAATTAACGAGTATCGAGTCCAATTAAAAATAGTCCTTTGGATCACCTGATATGCTCGAGAAAAGACTATCTAAGGCTATATCTTATATATTCGCCCAAATTAGCAGGTCCATTAATTACAAGGAATTCACGCCTGCTGGGTATCAAAATCGTACTCATATACGCCCTATAGTTGCAGATTGACCAGTCGCTCTCATTTCGATAGGTATCCCTAAGAATCTCCTTCATAATCTCAAGCGTTACGTGTTTATTTTTCTTAATCTGCTTACCATATTTCTCAAACGCGATGATACGATCTTTATTTCGAGATTCCATCTTCTCCCGGCGAGTCTTTGTTGTTACCTCCGAAAGAAGGTTGTTAACAGCATAAAGGAATCCATCCTCATCAGGATAACGAACACTTACGAAAGTCTGCTTATATTTTTCAACAAGTGCTACATTATTACCGGCATCCACGAATAATAGATTCCCATGTCCGGCAATATCAGGCCGTTTCATAAATTCAATAGCCTCCGCTACTGTTTTACAATTTCGCAATACACGCTGCGGGCTTGAAAATTTATCCGTTAGAAAAGATGGTTTAGACGCTTCCTTGGTATACTGTGGCAGCGCTGTGGTGCCTACCATACCAAGTCCGTGTTCATTGATGCCCTGCCCACAGCCAATCGTCCCGGGCCAGGTTACAGCGATAGTACGATACTGACCCGTAATAACGGCATCACGTAAAAAATAAATTGGATCATCATCTAAATTACCTCCGGCAATCACCCCAAGTGTTGATTTCTGAAATGCCAGGCAACAGCAATCTACATCGTAACCCAGATGCCTATTGATTAGAAATATCTGTTCGAAATCGAGCCCTGCGCCTTCCGCAATGCCTTGAATCTCCTCTATCTCTTCTGGAAATCGTTTGCTGGTTTCGTCTACAAGCCGTTCTGTTAATAAGTTCAGCTTCCTGATGTCCCACTCATAAAAACGCCTCCTAACCCGACGCCATGTGTACCGGATCATGTGTCGCATCTGCTCACCTTGCTGCCTGCCAACTTCATATGGAGTACCCTGGAAACGCAGGTATGTCGGCTCAATCATAAATTTCAGAGAAATATCGTTCTTCTTTGTAAGATTTATGCTCTCTTTACCATCTCCGACAGACATACATCCTGAGATCCCAACTGCGCTCATGCCAAGAGCTGTGCTTTTCAAAAGGTCCCGACGAGATAAATTCATTTTCAAAATCCTTTCATGACGGCAGTGCTATGTTATTCCTAACCCGGCTTTAAATAAGGTGATACAAATCAAGGTATAGCTCACTGTTATATTTTTACATAATCAACACAGATTGCAAGGTAAACGTACTGTTATGCACTTTCCCGTGTTTGCCGTCATTTTTTGATAAGAGTAGTAAAGTTAATATAAGAGCTTTGCTTTTATCAGATAAATCTGGTATTTTTTGGAGAATTGAGAAAGTTATCATTATAGAAAGGAGCCATGTTGGATTCTCACCAATAACGCTCTTAAGAGGAATCTCGAAGCTGTGTGGAGGTCTTGAAATTGGATTATTCAAAAATCTTAAGACGCGATAGTATAATACAATGTCTTTTCACAGTATTGGTTTTTCTTAATACTTTGAAGCTTGAAGCGGCAGAAATAAAAATACTGGTAAATCCCGGACCATTTGCAAGCATAGAACAAGCCGCTAATAGCGAGGAGGAAGTGAATTGGTGGGACGCCGAACTCTCTGATGATCGTGCCTGCACAGAGTGCTTTGCAGCCATAGAATTGGCTCACTTTTTGGCTGCCTGTACAGAACTTCAGGTGGACGAGATTAGTATAGGCTTCCAAAATCGCCTGCCAGCCAAAGACCATATATTTTTAGTAGGTAGCAGTCGGTCGAATCCACTCATCGCTTCACAAAAAATATCGGAAAGGCACAAGCTAAATACAGAGGAATCCTTTCTTCTAAAAATAATACCCGATGGAGGTAGAATCATTACGATTATCGAAGGCAAAGACCGTGTTGGCACTCTATACGGTGTCTATGCTTATCTGGAGCAGTTCGGTATTCGTTTCTATGGATTAGGCCAAAAGGGGACAGTTTATCCTGACAAGCCGGTTGAGTTACCACGAAATTTAAATATCGTAGAAAATCCTTCCTATTTGACACGCGGTTTCTGGGCCTGGGAGGATCGTGGTAACCAGGAGTTTTTCATCTGGATGGCTCGAAATCGGATGAACTTCTGGACCGCTGCTGAAAAGGAAGTCAGTCTGCTTAAAAAACTTGCAATGAAACTTACTGCCGGCGGACATGTTATTCAAAAATACTTCCTCGACCCTCAGGCTGAGTATCCTTATAATCACCCGACGTTCAAATCGGATGAGGACAAACCGAAAGATCCATATCCTGTAAATTCAGAGTACAAAGGCGACACAAGTAGAGATGGCAAACTTACATATTTCGAGGCCCATCCGGAATGGTATGGATTACGAGCAGGTAAGCGAAGTGACCACATCAGAGGCGATTTTGGTGACAACTACTGTACGTCCAATACATACGCCACAAAGGAACTGGCAAAGAATCTCGTTCAGAATCTTATAGATGGACGCTGGAGATATGTTGACATTGTCAGCTTCTGGATGTTGGATGGTGGCAAATGGTGCCAGTGTGAGAATTGTAAGAAACAGGGCACTTATACTGACCGTCTTTTCGAGGTCGTTCATGAAGTCATGACCGAGATAAATCGAGCACAGCGCCAGGGACGTCTGAAGCGTAATGTTGAGATGTCTACCCTTGCTTACCTGGAAACTCTTTCACCGCCAACAAAGCCAATACCACAGGGCTTTGATTATAATAAATGTTCCGTTACATTTTTCCCAATCCTGCGTTGTTATGTCCATTCATTAGCAGATCCAAAATGTACAGAAATTAACAATCGCATACTGCGAAACTATCAGGGCTGGACCACTGCTGCCAATCGCTTATATCAAGGATCGATATTCATTGGTGAATACTATAATATAAGCGGCCTGAAATCACTGCCTGTACTATATAAGCAAATCATTGAATCTGACATCCCATGGTACTATCGCACTGGCGCACGGCACTTCCATTACATGCACACACCCACGCGCCTTTGGGGAACCTGGACCTTGAACCAATATCTTTTGGCTCGTCTACTCTGGGACACACAAGCAAATGTGGATAATCTTCTCAAAGAATATTTTAATGCATACTACCCAACAACAAATAAATACACACGTGATTTCTACGACCTTCTGGAGTTTGCGATGGCAAACACCAAGACTCTTAAGTATAGTTTACGTGGGATATTGGCTAAGGACAATGTTCAACTATTTAGTCTGGATCACCTGCATTACGATTCGTTTAGGCCTTCGAATAATGATGCCCCCGACATGGTGGAAATTGTCGATGCCCTGAAGCAGGCTCGCAGTAAGCTCGACGCAGCAATGATAAAATGTACGGACAATACTGAACAGTTGCGACTACTGGAGGACGAGAACCGATTTGCGTATGGTGAAGCTATGATTTATTTCTATTATCACCTTACACGTACGGCTGTCTTTCACCGCCGTGGAGATGAGATTCTGGCACGCCACGAATTCGAGAAGGTTGAACAGTACGCTAAAAGGCTTAAAGCCATTACGGATCTGGTTCATGTTGCCTCAAGTCACGCAAACGCAAAGGACGGATTAGAAGCGACTCAGGCTGTCAACGCGTATGAATTCTACAGGAAAAAATATTACAAGTAATGTTCGTCATTCGCGAACTGATAACCGTACCAGTAGTTTAATTTTAAAGCAAATGAAGATAAACAAAGAGATTGAAACGAACAATAGGAGGTGAAATATGTATTGTAAAATCGGTGGTCTTATCATTTATTTAATTACTCTTGCTTTAAACGTTCACGCGCAACCAGCCGGTCCGGAATTTTATGATGACTTATCGCTGTTGCCTTATATTTATCCAAATGTTGAGTCGTTTTACCTTTCCAGCTATGACCGAACAGGTGGTAATGACGATGGTTTTAGAGGAACTTATTCGCAGCTCTATGTCGATGATAAAGGAGAGCACGTAATATTTGAACAAGAGGGACCCGGCTGTATTTATAATCTCTGGTTTACGGGCAGCGGACGCAGTTTGCACTGGGGTAAAATCAGGTTCTATTTTGACAGGGAGAAGACACCTCGTATCGAGTACCAGGCCGTGGAATTCTTCAGTGGAGTGCATCAGCCTTTTGTTTATCCGCTGGTAACACATTCATTCATATCAAGCGGTGGTTTCAGTTGTTCGGTTCCGATATCATTTGCCAAACATCTCAAGATAACAACTGAGAAGACAGTGGGTTTTTACAACGTCTACTACCAGCTCTATAAGGATGTTACCCTTGAATCATGGACAGCAGAGCAGAACTATTCGAAGTTGATTAACCTTTTTGAACGGTGTGGCAGTGATCCCAAACCTATCACCGAGAAGATCGAACTCGTTCGTAAAACAGTTGAATTAGTTGCTGCAACTCGTGGAAAAACTCCAGAAACGGAGCTTTTTTCATTAAACAAAGAAGGTACCATACAACATATCAAGATAAATCCCCTTTATAAGCCGGATTCATATAGCCTGAATCATATCTTTCTGCGAATTTTTTATGACAGTCAAGCCCAACCCGTTGTGGATGTTCCTATTGGGCCGTTTTTTGGATCCGGTCTTGGTGAGGCAGATGTTAGAGGTCTGTTTGTGGGGATGTCCAGCTCCGGGACGTACTATTGCTATTTTCCGATGCCATTTAAAAAAGGTATTCGCATAAGCCTTCAAAACAGAAGTTATGAATCAGGCTCGGAATTTTTCTGTGAAGTTGGCTATACTACAAAATTCCCCAAGAAACGAAAAGGTAGTTCGATTGGATATTTCGGAGCCAGGTACAACACAGCCTGGCCAATTGTAGAGTTGAAAGACTACGTGCTTTTTGACTATAAAGGTGCCGGTGCTGTGGTAGGACAGGTTATGACTGTCGAGCCGGTAAAACCGGATCGAAAACGATGGTGGGAAGGGGACATGCGAATTTACATAGATGGTGAGAAAAAACCGCGTTTCCATGGAACAGGCCATGAGGATGAGTATCAAGGAGGTTGGTCCACCTTTTGGTTGACAAATCCCTATTCACTGCCCTTGTTCGGTGAGCCCAAGACGGAGGATCTAATTGATGTTTTTGGCCAGGTAAATGGCTCAACTACAGCCTATCGCTTCTGGCCGGGCAAGGTTCACTTCCGAAAATCAATAAGGATTTCCACAGAACACGGCAACCAAAACGATACTCCTGCTAACTATGCGTCACTTGTGTACTATTATTACCTTCCTTAAAAGATAACGCCCTCATGAGGTAACTATAGTGAATATCACAAGGAATCGCATCGGCCATTGAATCAATTGATCAATTAAGAGTTTTTGTGTCGCGAATCAATTAATCAATTAAGAGTTTTTGTGTCGCGAAGCCGACACAAATGCTGGATTGGACTGAACCGAGGCCGGATCTTTTGGAATTTTAATAAAGAAACGGATTCTGTGTTATCGGTCAGCAGTGGGCAGATTGACGAGATTAGATAGTGCCCGATTAGAGACTGGCTGATCTGTTTGATGCGCCTGCTGGCTTATCAGGCCTAACAGGTGGCGAATTTGGGGGATTCTTTCACAGGATAAATGCACCGATATTGTCATGTACACTGAAGTGTCATGTTTCGGATGAGACTTAATCGTCGATGAGATGAAGCCAGGCTGTCTCATGGTGGTGCTCTTCCCTGGCGGGGCAGACGCCGTATCCAGATCAGCGTGCCCTTCTGGCAGTGGGGGCATTCTCTGGCTTCTGATAGCACAGATGCCTGTGCATCAGTATCTTCTTCAAATCGTACCTGCTGATTATTTCCTAATGGGATCAAGATCTGCTGTAATTTGCACAGTTTCTTGCGATTCGAGGGACTCCACAGACCATAGTAGCGAACTTTGTGAACACCGGCCGGCAGCACATGCTGTAGAAAACGTCGAATGAATTCCTGGGCACTGACGGTCATGGTTCTTATCTGGGCACCGCCAGAACCCTTATACCGAAAGGTTACCTTGCCGTTGTCGGCCGAGATGATTCGGCTGTTGGTGATGGCAACACGGTGAATGTAGCGGGCCAGATAATTGAGGACTGCACAGCTGCCCTGTACAGCCGGTTTACAGTGAACGACCCAATCCTTTTGTCGTATGGATTTAGGCAGGTTAATACCTTCGAATTGCCTGCGAATACGGTCGAGGAAGTTGCCACGAAACAGTCTTGATAACGCCCTGACGGGGACCAGGTAGTCCTCTCTGGCAGACATCCACGTGCGTCCACCTGACGACAGACCTCCGCCGGTCACCAGACAGTGTACATGACAATGGTATGTAAGATTTGAACCCCACGTATGCAGAACCGCCATCACGCCAACTCGACCGCCGACGTAATGGGGATCGGCAGCCAGCTTGATGATAGAGTGGGCTGCGGATTTGATAAGCAGACCGTAGACTTTTTGCTGATGCCGGCGCGCAAATGCCCCCAACTCATGCGGCAACGTAAAAATCACATGATAATACGGTACCGGCAAGAGTTCCTTCTCTCTCGCCTGGAGCCATGCCCGGGTGTCGCTCTTGTGGCATTTCGGACAACTGCGGTTACGACAGGAGTGATACGCATACTGCTGTCGACCGCAGTGATCGCATTCAAAAACATGGCCACCCATGGCGGGTGTACGGCATCTGAGTATGTCCTTGAACGCTCGTCGATGACTGTGTGGCATTCTTTGGCCGAACTTCCGGAGGTACTCAGAGCCGTAGCGTCTGAAGACATCGGCTACTTCGATCACGGTGATTGCCCGGCAGATCAATGATGTCGCATGATCTCGTTGATCTTCTTCTGGACGTCCGCCATAGTCCCCTGGGTCAGATGCATATAGACAAATGTGCTAGTAATACGTTTGTGGCCCAGCAGCGCTTGAATGACACGTAGAGGGACACCGGCCTCCGCAAGATGGGTGGCATACGAATGCCTCAGAGTATGGCAGGTGACGTTCTTGCGTATATGACTTTGCCAGAGGGTGGCCCAGAGGCAGCGTTGCACACAGTTCTTCGTGATGGGCGAGGTACCTTAACTTAGACAGAGAACAGCAATGCAGGACTAACAGTAAAGACCACCAATCCCATACCTTTGACTTTTTGGGTTTTACCCATTACTGGGGTAAGAGTCGCAAAGGTAACCCGACACTGCGCCGTAAGACCAGTGCGAAGAAGTTTCGCAAGGCATGCAAGGGGATGAATGAATGGCTCCGACAGATACGCCGCACTGCGAAGCTTAAGGAATGGTGGCCGACGTTGCGGGCGAAGCTGAGAGGCCACTATCAGTATTATGGTATCAGCGGTAATAGCCGAGCTATTGAGCGATAACATTATGTGACAAAGCAACTGGTATTTAAGTGGCTTAATCGGCGGAGCCAGAAAACATCTTTCAACTGGAAAAGCTTCGAAGCATATTTGGAGCATTATCCGCTACCTGAAGCCCGCATTGTTCATCATCTGTATACATTGTCGTTTGGTTCGTGAGCTTTACTGAAGAGCTGTGTGCTGGAAATCTGCGTGCACAGTTCTGTGAGGGGCGTTGATGTTCTTTCACATGGCAGAATATTGTGACACTCTTCAATCGAAAGAGAAGAGAAACTGGGAACACAAAGCATGCCTAAATGAGAGAGCTATATTACGTCTACTCGACCAAGCTTTTGTCTAAGAATTCTGACCTTTTGCGACTCAGAAAAAGGGTGTCTTGTGGTATAGTCTCTTACCTAACTATTACAGTCAAGATACATGGATATATATTGTAATATTGATAAATCAATCAAAAACTCACCTATAGTCTAACAAACACGGCACCTACCTCCTTGACTGCACGGCTATATCAAACATTCTCTCTTTCGTCCAGATTAAATTTCTGCAGAAGTCTTGCAAGTCTAATCAGCTCTGAGAGCTTCTATTGGTGCCAGCTTAGCAGCGCGTATGGCTGGGTAAATTCCAGAGATTATTCCTACGGTAATAGAAAACGCAAGAGCTGCGCCCACTGCCGGCCAGGAGATGATAGTATGCCAATAACCCAGTGACGACAAAGTAAAAGCTAAAACCGCACCTATGGCAGCCCCGACCACGCCGCCGGTACCAGATAACAGGGCAGACTCAATAAGGAATTGATTTCTGATATCGCGACGAAGCGCGCCCACAGCTCGCCGCAGGCCAATCTCGTTCGTTCGCTCCCGTACGGAGATCAGCATCACCGCCAAAATGCCCACTCCGCCAACTATCAACGAGATGCCAGCGATACTGCCGATCAGCAGCGTCATGGCGGCGGCAGTTTCCCGTTCCACCTCCAACAACGCTACCTGGTTCTGGATGGCGAAGTCATCGCGTTTGCCCCTGAGTCGGTGCCGCTGGCGCAACAGTTGACCGATCTCCTGCTCGGCTGTTTCGAGAAGTTCGGCATTGAGCGCTTGGACAAAGATGGTCTGAACGTATGTGATGTTCATGAGTC
>Ga0224495_10000752_pt1 | contig 24752 bp, 25 predicted proteins | sample SF_Jul11_sed_USG_FD_168128 | JGI IMG/M metagenome (GOLD analysis project Ga0224495, IMG submission 168128) | Sediment microbial communities from San Francisco Bay, California, United States - SF_Jul11_sed_USGS_4_1 | ecosystem: Environmental > Aquatic > Marine > Sediment | place: USA: California...
GACAGAAAAAAAAAAAAAGCCAGCAGAAAAAAAGGCAGCAGCAAAAAAGCCAGCAGCTAAAAAGGCAGCAGCTAAAAAGCCAGCAGCTAAAAAGGCCGTAGCCAAGAAGAAGCCAGCAGCTAAAAAGGCAGCGGCTAAAAAGCCAGCAGCTAAGAAGGCGGCAGCTAAGAAGCCAGCAGCTAAAAAGAAGGCGGCAGCTAAGAAGCCAGCAGCCAAGAAGGCGGCAGCCAAGAAGAAGCCAGCTGCCAAGAAGGCTGCTCCAGTGGCATCCAAGCCATCAATGCCTTCACCTTCATCTCCAGCACCTGTACGTCCGGCCGCAACATGGCCTTTTCCTACACCAGGAATCGGTAAGCCGAACTAATCCAGGTTTTGGCTGTGGCAGCAGCCCCGGATGCTTCGGCAGTAAGGGGCTAGCCGCAGTAAGCTTGGTCTTTTGGGCGCACTAACTGGTGCGTGCGCCTTTTTATTTCATCAGCCTCACGTTGGTGCGGTTTGTTGACTCCATTACAAGCCGAATAGCTTGCAGGCGTGGTGTCTTTTTCATTTGTTTCCTGACAAATGTGTTTTGCAAAACACTTCCGGTTCCAGTTAAGCCGTGCTTTCTTCCGGAGTCTCCTTGGTTTTTCAGCACAACGTAGTGCGAGGTAATCAGGGCGCAACTGCTATTCGGCGTGATGCCATCCACATCTAGGCGCTTACAATGACAAAAGTAGCATCGCGGTGCACACAGCTTGAGGCCCTGCGCAAACGCGTTTCTTGGAGCTCTTGCGGATCTGAGTGATAGCTACGTCGAACGCGAATTTGGTGCCCTAAACCACTCTACTAAACCGGCAATAGGCATTGATTAGTCATTCGGCCAAGGCGCAGGCCTAATGCCATTGGCGGCAATTAGCACCGTGATGCGGATATTTTTCTTGATGCCAATTTTTCTGGCAGCGACTATAGTTGACATAGGCGCGCTCCAATCGTTTTAACTGCTTAAGAAAACTTCAGATCAAGTGATGAGTTTCTATTCTGTCGACCTGCCATACCAATCCGATGCTGCGGGATACTACGCAGCACTGGATTGTCTGCCTTGGGCTGTATGGCTGGACAGTTGCGGCATGGCACGTTATGACATCCTGACCGCAGCGCCGCAACGAACGCTGGTGCTGAAAAATGAGGCTATGCAAAGTGACCCATTCGCTTTGTTGCGGAGTGAGCTGGGTGAGCGGCTTGTGCCTATAGAAGGCGTGCCGTTCGCCGGTGGTGCGCTGGGATATTGGGGTTATGATCTGGCGCGCCATACGATGACCTTGCCAGACATCGCACAAGATAGAGAACAATTGCCGTCCTTGGCGGTGGGCATCTACGATTGGGCAATAGTACTGGATCACCAACAACGCAGTGCGCGGTTGGTATCACATCAGCGGTTTGCCGAGACAGCACAATTTCTGCCTCAGTTATTGTGTCGTCTGGAAAGCAAGCCAGTACCCACCCCGGACACATTTAAGGTGCGGGGGAAAATTTCCTCCAACTTCACTCCGGCTAGTTATGGTGAAGCCTTCAACAAAGTGCAAGGTTATCTGCGCTCAGGCGATTGCTACCAAATCAATCTGGCTCAGCGGTTCAGGGCAAAGGCCGAGGGTGATGCGTTCAGAGCATACCTCAGATTTCGTGGCTTGAATCCGGCGCCATATGCGGCTTATTTGAATTTCCCGCATGCCCGGATTCTTTGCACTTCTCCAGAGCGGTTTCTGAGGGTGCGAAACGGCAGGGTGGAAACCAGACCGATCAAGGGTACTCGTCAGCGCAGCAGCGATACGCTCCTGGACCGACAGCTTGCCGATGAGCTGCGTAACCATCCCAAAGACCGCGCGGAGAATCTGATGATCGTCGATTTGCTACGCAGCGATCTTGGCAAAAGCTGCATACCCGGTTCGATACGGGCTTCTAAATTATTCGAGGTGGAGAGTTTTGCCAACGTACATCATCTTGTCAGCACGGTGGAAGGGCAGCTCGCGGCAGGCCGCGATGCGCTGGATGTGTTGCGCGACTGTTTCCCCGGGGGCTCTGTCACCGGCGCACCCAAGCTGCGTGCAATGCAAATCATAGATCAGCTCGAGCCTGACCGTCGCGGCGTCTACTGTGGCGCGATAGGGTATATTGGATTCGACGGGAGTATGGACAGCAACATCGTCATCCGGACGCTGGTTCACTCCGGAAAGGAAATCAGGTGCTGGGCGGGTGGCGGTATCATCGCGGATTCTGACGTGCGGGCCGAGTATAGGGAGACCATGGACAAGGCGTCGGCCATGCTTAAGCTGCTTAAAATTTATGGGGGTGAGTATGAATAAAACAGCAAATTGCCAAGGAATACCCGGTATGAACATTACAAATGCCCCCGATCCTTTGCATGCTGCGGATTGGCTTCGCCTTTTCCGTGCACACAAAGGTTATAGAATGGGATATTGATGATAGTGCTACGTAAAGCCTCAGAGCGAGGTTATGCCCATCATGGCTGGCTGGAAAGCTGGCACAGCTTTTCTTTTGCCGATTACCGCGATCCGGTGCATGTGCATTTCGGGCCATTGCGAGTGATCAACGAGGATATCGTGCAACCCGGCACCGGTTTTGGCACGCACGGGCACCGCGATATGGAAATCCTGACCTATGTATTGAGCGGCAGGTTGCGCCACCGCGATAGCATGGGACATGGCGAGGACATCTGCTACGGCGAAGTGCAAGTGATGAGCGCGGGTACAGGCGTGCAACACAGCGAGGTTAATCCCTCGCTTGACGAGGCAGTGCACCTGCTGCAAATCTGGATCTTGCCCGATTGTCATGGGTTGACACCGGGTTATCAGCAAAAGAGTTTTGCGCTGGAAGAAAAGCTGGCGCGCTGGTGCATGCTGGCCTCGCCCGATGCTGTGCAAGGTTCGTTGCTGATCCATCAGGATGCGAGGGTGTTTGCAGCGCGGCTGGATGGCGGGGATATATTGGATTACCCGGTTCCGGCTGGAAGGAGGATATATCTGCATGTTGCGCGTGGATCCCTGATTGTGAACGGGCAAGCACTCGCCGCAGGAGATGCGCTGATGTATACGGATGAGGCGGGGGTTGAGTTGCGTGGTGCGAAGGAAGCGGAGGTGTTGTTGTTTGATATGGGGTAAAGCAACCCCCCACCCGTGCAACATCACGTTGCGTTTTTCACCCGAATGATTCGCACCACTTCCTGTATTTTGCGCAAACTGCGCATGACATTGGCGAGATGCAGGCGGTTGTCCACTTCTAGCATGAAATGCAGCGCAGTATATTCCCCTTCATGCGCGAAGCTGATGTTTTCGATATTGGCGCCGGCTTCCGCGATTGCGGCGGCAACCTTTGCCAGCACACCACGCTGATCGGCAGCCAATAATTTGATGTTAACATCGAAGGGGCGGCTGATGTTTTTGTCCCAGACCACATCCAGCCATTGCTCGCTGCTGCTGCGCCCTCTGCGCAGGTTAGGGCAGTCGTGGGTATGAACGATCAGGCCCTGTCCGCTGTTGATCACCCCGATGATCGGGTCGCCCGGAATCGGGCGGCAGCATTGCGCAAACTGCACCGCCATACCTTCTGTGCCTTGTATCGTGATGGCCGGAGTTGAGGCAATGTCATTCGATACGGTTTCTCCGATGCTGGCCAGTTGCCTTGCCACAACCACGTTAAAACGACGTCCCAGCCCAATGTCGGCGAGCATATCCTGGCGAGTCTTCACGCCAGTATCCCTGAGTAGCTTGTTCCAGTGTGCTTCGCCCATGTCTTGCGGTTTGATACCCAACGCAAGCAGCGCCTGGTTAAGCAGGCGCTCACCGAGTTGTGCGGATTCTCCAGACTGCATGGTCTTAAGAAAATGCCGGATGTTGCTGCGCGCTTTGCTGGTGGCGACATAACTCAGCCAAGCCGGATTGGGCTTGGCGTGTGATGCGGTGACCACTTCCACCCGATCGCCATTCCTTAGTTCGGTGCGCAATGGTACCAGTTCATGGTTTACCTTTACTGCGATGCAGCGATTGCCAATGTCGGTGTGCACGCTGTATGCAAAATCCACTCCGGTAGCGCCGCGCGGTAAAGAAAGTATCTTGCCTTTGGGTGTGAATACATAGACTTCGTCGGGGAACAGATCCACCTTGAGGTGTTCAAGGAATTCTGAAGAATCGCTGCTTTGGCTCAGGCTTTCCAGCAGATCCTGCAACCACTGATGGGTTTTCTTGTGCAGATCGTTAATCGAATCGTGACTGCTCTTATACAGCCAGTGTGAAGCGACACCTGCTTCGGCGATGCGGTGCATATCATGGGTGCGTATCTGTATCTCGATGGGTGTGCCGAAAGGTCCGAACAGCGTAGTGTGCAGCGACTGGTAGCCGTTCATTTTGGGAATGGCGATATAGTCCTTGAACTTGCCCGGTATCGGCTTGTATAAACCATGCAGCACCCCCAGCGCCACGTAGCATGAGGCAAAATCATTCACCAATACACGAAAGCCGTAGATATCAAGCACCTCGGCAAAGGCCAGCGATTTGCTCTGCATCTTCTTGTAGATGCTGTAGATGTTTTTTTCTCGGCCGGTGACGTCCGCCTCGATGTGCTGCTCGGCAAGGCGTTGTCGTATCGTCTCGAGTATTTTGCCGAGCACTTCTCGCCGATTGCCGCGCGCGACCTTGAGTGCCTTGGACAGCACGGCATAGCGATTGGGATGCAGATGCTTGAAACTCAGATCCTGCAATTCTCGGTAAAGGTCGTTCAGGCCAAGGCGGTTGGCGATCGGCGCATAGATCTCCATGGTTTCGCGGGCGATACGCTCGCTTTTTTCGCGAGACACGGAACCCAGGGTGCGCATGTTGTGCAGGCGGTCTGCCAGTTTGATCAGAATGACGCGAACATCACGCGCCATTGCCAGCAACATCTTGCGGAAGTTTTCCGCCTGGGCGTCTTCGCGGGTTTCGAACTTGATCCTGTCCAGTTTGCTCAGCCCTTCTACCAGCTCTGCGACGGGCTTGCCGAAATTTTCCGCGACCTGTCCGGTGGTGACCTCGGTGTCTTCAACTACGTCGTGCAAAAGCGCAGCGATGATCGCCTGAACATCGATGTGTAGCGGGGCAAGGATGCGCGCAACGGCGATTGGATGGGAAATGTAGGGATCACCGGACTGGCGCATCTGGCCTTGATGCGCTTCACGGCTGAAATCGATTGCCACACGGACGTGCTCGACGTCCTTGGGCTTAAGGTAGGTGGATAGCTCCTCTATCAGTAAATCTGCGTCGGCCATTCAAGGATACCTCTAAAAACCCGGATTTACGGGCATCCGCCAAGCGGGATGCCTGCTTGCTCCTTTTCCACGCCTTGCATTTGGGCGAACTCTGATTTGCTGGAGACACCCTTAGAATCACGTCGATTATGCCTGGCCGCGATTGAGTATTTCTTTGCCTACCTTACCCTCGCTGATTTCACGAAGGGCTATGACGGTGGGTTTGTCCTTGCTGCTCTCAACCAGATGCGCCGCACCATTTGATAACTGGCGTGCGCGATAGGCGGCAGCCAGCGTCAGTTCGAAACGGTTGGGGATTTGCGTGAGACATTCTTCTACGGTAATACGAGCCATGTTTACTCCGGTTTCTGTAACTGATTGATTAAGGCCTGATGTCGTGTCAATTGCTTTGCGCATATCAGTTTGGCGGAAAGTACCACCGCATTGAGTTCGCGCAACGCTTCGTTCAGGTTGTCGTTGATAATAACATAATCGAACTCGGAGACATGTGCCACATCTGCACTTGCCGCCGCCAGGCGTTTTGCGATCACCGCATCATTGTCCTTGCCGCGTCCTTTCAGGCGTTGTTCCAGCGCTTCCATCGAAGGGGGAAGAATGAAGATGCTGATGCACTTTGGAAACAATCGCCGTACTTGCGCCGCACCTTGCCAGTCGATCTCAAGCAGGACATCACGTCCTTTGGCGTTTTCCTGGCTGATCCACGTCTGAGATGTGCCATAAAGGTTGCCATAAACCTCGGCGCTTTCCAGAAACTCGCCACGCTTCGCCATTGCAAGAAATGCATCACGGCTGACAAAATGATAATCCTTGCCATCCTGCTCGCCGGGGCGTGGACTGCGTGTGGTGTAGGAAACCGACAGGTCGATGTGCGGATTGATGTCGAGCAATGCATGCACCAGACTGGTTTTCCCGGCACCTGAAGGCGCGCTGACGATGAATAAATTTCCAGACATGTTAGAGTCCATTCCAGTAAGGTTTTTTTCCGCGTGGCTTGCCTGCGGGATGCAGTTCAAGACGTGGATTGTACCGTGGAGCCATTTTACACAAGCGGAATTCAATGCAGCAATGCGCTCGCAGCTAAGCAGCCATTCGACTGTGGGGCATCACAAAGTTGCTGACCGGGCTGCTGGTGGTGCGAACAGTTGCTTGCGGGGGCGTACAGGCGGCCAACCCCACTCCCACCGCTTTGTGCATCTTGTCATGGTCACCATTAAGGCTGCGTGCTGAGTCCTGTATCCATCCGCGGCTAGGCCCAATGCGGGGTATAAAACAATCTGAAATGGAATGCTACTCCAGGTTTTGAATCTGTTCGCGCATCTGCTCGATGAGAATTTTCATCTCCATCGCGCTACGCGATACTTCTGCATCTACCGATTTTGATCCGAGGGTGTTGGCTTCGCGGTTCAGCTCTTGCATCAAAAAGTCCAGTCGCTTACCCACAGCACCGCCATGGGCAAGGATACGGCGCATTTCGACGAGATGGCTGGCCAGCCGGGACAGCTCTTCATCCACATCTATCTTGCCGGCGAATAACGTGATCTCCTGCCGGATGCGATCATCCAAAGCGTCATGCGCCGGGAGATTTTGCATTGCGTCACGCAGTCGCGCGGAGATCTTTTGCTCATACGCAGCGATTGCAGCAGGCACATGCGGGACTACGCTGGCACGCAATGCTTCGATCTTGTCCACGCGCTGTAACAGGAATTCCTTGAGTTTTTCACCTTCGCGGGCACGCGCGGCGGAGAATTCATGCAGCGCTGATTGCAGCAGGTCGAGCAGGGCAGCGCGCAACTCGTCGTCAGCAGCGGTGGGAGTTTCCAGCATACCGCTCCAGCGTAATACATCGGCCACATTCAGGGATTTTGCATCGGGCAGCACAGCCTGTACCTCCTTATTCCACACGGCCAGCTTTTGCAGTAAATCGGGGTTTAGCGAGGTGGCGACTTGGGCGGTTCGAGCGACATAGTTGACGCGGCATTCCACCTTGCCGCGCTGTAACTGTGCGGAAATCGCCTCACGCAAGGAATTTTCAAGGCTGCGCAGCTCATCGGCCATGCGCAATTGAATGTCCAGATAGCGATGGTTCACGGCACGTAGTTCTAGCGTCAATGAGCCGCTGTCGAGCTCAATGCTGGCGCTGGCATAGCCGGTCATGCTCAGGATCATGGTGGGGCCCCCGAAAAAAATGCTGTGCTGGAGCGCCGCATTATATTACGATTGCATCCTGTAATATTATTTGATGAGCCCTATACTTCCATGAATTTCTCCATACACCAGGCCACCGACGTTGGCAATCGTAAATCCAATCAGGATCGAGCCGCCTATGGCTACAGCAGCGACGCGCTGGTTATAGTACTTGCGGATGGCATGGGAGGGCATTTGAAAGGCGAGTTGGCAGCGGCTGCCATCGTCGATACATTCGACAGTTCGTTTGTCCAGCAGGCGCTGCCGCATATAGCAGATCCTATGGTCTTTCTCGTCGATACTATGAAGATTGCCCACGAGCGCATCATGGATTTTTCACACAAAATGGGGTTGGGCGGATTTCCAGGTTCGACTTGCGTGGCCGCATTGGTGCAGGATGGCAAGTTGTACTGGGGTCACGCCGGAGACTCACGGCTTTACCTGATGCGCAATGGGGCAGCGTTAACCAGGACGCACGATCACTCTATTGTGTCACAGTGGCTTGACTCTGGCGTGATCAACCTCGAAGAGGCGCGTGTTCATCCCCACCGCAACCAGATCACCAATTGTCTTGGCGGTATAGACGACATATTTTATATGGAGCCGGGTGGACCGCTCGAATTACAATCAGGCGACATCCTGTTGCTTGCTAGCGATGGTCTATGGGGGCCTTTCACTGAAAAGGAACTGGTTGAGTCTTTCACTTCGCGCCCGGTGCAGGAGGTGCTGGATGCTCTGATCGAGCGTGCCTTTGAGCGTGAAAACGGACGTTCGGATAACATCACCGGCGTGGCAGTGCGTTGGGGCGACGGGGAAATTGCTCAGGACACCGCAGAGCCGGTTTTCCGCATCTTGTCAGTTTAATAATATTTCGACCACTCTAACACTCCGTATACTGTCATGCGGCCCAGCCTGAGATCACCCAACCAGTTGCGTGAGATATGCATCACCCGCAGCTATATCAAACACGCCGAAGGTTCGGTTTTAATCGAGTGCGGCGACACCAGGGTCATCTGCACGGCCAGTGTCGAGGAACGTGTGCCGCCGCATAAAAAAGGTAGCGGTGAAGGCTGGGTCACAGCTGAATATGGCATGTTGCCGCGTTCCACCGGAGAGCGCATGAGCCGCGAAGCTGCCAAAGGCAAGCAATCCGGACGCACCCAGGAAATCCAGCGGCTGATTGGGCGCAGCCTTCGCGCCGTAGTCGATCTGAAAAGGTTGGGTGAGCGCACCATACAGATCGATTGCGACGTGATCCAGGCTGACGGCGGCACTCGCACTGCCAGCATCACCGGTGCGTTCGTGGCGCTGTTCGATGCGGTGAGAGATTTGCTTAGCAAAGGTTTGATCAAGGAATCCCCGATCAAGGACTACATCGCCGCAATCTCGGTCGGTATCTACCAGGGTATGCCGGTGCTTGATCTGGATTATCGCGAAGACTCCGAATGCGATACCGACATGAATGTAGTGATGTTGGGTAGCGGGCACTTTGTCGAAGTTCAGGGTACAGCCGAGGGACATCCATTTAGCCGCGAAGAGATGGCTATCTTGCTGGAACTGGCGAAGGACGGCATCGAAGAGTTGATCGTAATGCAGCGGACAGCGCTGGAGAAGGATTAATTGACGCGATGCCTTTTACTGGTTAGTTAATGTAGCGCTCGCGCACCATCGTCGACCGCCGGGTTGTGGCATAATCATTGTGTATTGCGCAGGAGCACTCTGCTGGTTGATCGGGCGTGTCGGATGGTGTGCTGGATATGTGTTGCTGTCCGCGATCATGAAATTGCGGGCCGGGCCCGTTCCTTGCAGGCGTCACTTTGTTAGAATAGGCGCATGCAAAAACTTGTTATCGCTTCCAACAATCCAGGCAAGCTGCGCGAATTCCAGTTTTTGATGCAGCCGCTCGGCATCGAGGTGCTGACGCAGTCTCAACTCGGCATCGGGGAGGCGGAAGAACCCCATCCAACCTTCATAGAAAATGCGCTGGCCAAGGCGCGCCACGTCAGTTATTTGAGCGGCCTGCCCGCACTGGCGGACGATTCGGGCATCTGCGTCACTGCGCTGGGCGGCGCGCCCGGTGTGCTTTCCGCGCGCTATGCGGGAGATAATCCCAAGTCCGATCTACGCAACAACGAAAAGCTGCTGCGGGATATGCAAGGAGTGGCGGATCGCCGCGCGCATTACTACTGCGTGCTGGTGCTGATGCAGCATGCTGAAGATCCACAACCTCTGATAACGGAAGGCGCATGGCACGGCGAGATCGCGCACGAGGAGCGCGGCGATGGTGGCTTTGGCTACGACCCGCTGTTCTGGCTGCCTGAGTTGGGCAAAATGAGTGCAGAACTGGATCGCGAACAGAAGCATGCCCTTAGCCATAGAGGCAAAGCGTTAAGGGCACTGCTGGAAAGGCTGCAAGCAATGCAGGGGTGAAACCCTGGCGAAGGAGGTGGCGCTCCGGGGTGATATTCCGATACGCATTAGAATCGATTACTGCGTTGGCTTCGTCTTCAGCTCCTGGCCGCACTAAATGTTCTGTCTTCGTCGCCTTATCCTTGCCCCCTTGCGCTCCGTCCTAATGCAAATCGGAATTATGCTGCCGATTTCAAGCAGTTGCCGCCGATTTCCTTGGCAAGCTGCAATGCTTCGTCGGCACGAACGAACAGGTTGACCAAAGTGTCGTCCTGACGAGCCTGGCAGATACCAATGGATACGGTAATTGATGGCAATGCATCTCCGCTGGGCAGTACGACAAGGGATTGGTTGACCGCTGCTTTGAGCCTTTCTGCAGCAGTGTTTGCATCGGTTAGCGTTGTGCCCGTCAGAAAGATCGCGAATTTTTCACCGCTGTGGCGTCCAGCTTGGTCGTCCGGGCGCAGACAGGACAATATCGTGTGAGCGATGTCCCGCAGCGCTTGATCGCCGCCGAGTTGTCCGTGTTTCCTGATAAATTCCTTGAACTGATCCATCTCCAGCAGCAACAGGCAGCTTGGTTCTTTGCCCATGAGATTGCGACGCAAATGGCGGTCAAACTTTTCCTGCGTCCAGTGCTGATTGTAAAGTCCAGTCAATTCATCCACCAGCGAATTTCCTGAAAATCCATGCTGGTGTTCGAGGCTTTCAGCTGCGATCAGGTTGGTATTTCGTATGCGGCTGGTCAGTATGTTCAGCATGTTATGTGCGGCCGCATGCGAGCTGTTGATTAGTTCCCATATGGCTGCATGATCGACTGCAAGCAATTTACAGTCCGTAGCGGCGATGACGAAGGCCGAAACAGTCGCGTCGCCCAGCATGGACATTTCACCGACACACTCACCTACACCCAGAATGGCAATTGGATCAACTTCGAATTCCTTTGGCTTGATGCTCAGGCGTCCGCTAAGGATGATGTAGATCGTGTTGTTAGTCTGGCCGGGAGTTAACAGAACCTGGCCAGCACTCATGGGATGCAGCCTGAACTCGCTTAAATGTTTAGCGAGCAAGTTACCGGGTATCCCAAGGAATAGGGGGGCTGATTCCAGTACTTTTAGAATCTCTGGGGAATGGATCATGTTATTACCCTTGTGCAATTAATTCGTATAAAGTATCGACCATACAATGGTGCAGGGAACTTGCCGAAACGGTATTGTAAGTCAACATACATCCGGCTGGGCACTCGTTTCGCGCACCTTTGGAAATGAGCAGGCCGGTTTGGCATGCCTTATATCACTACAAATCATGACAAGCCACCCGCTGCAACCGGTTTTTCTCAAATCTCAAGCCGTTAATTTACAGGCCTTGCCGCCGTTGTCGCTGTACATCCACATTCCTTGGTGCGCGCGTAAATGTCCGTATTGCGATTTCAATTCACATGAGGTGCGCGGAGCGTTCCCGGAACTAGAATACATCGCGGCGTTGATCCGTGATCTGGAGCTGGCTTTGCCGCTGATCTGGGGGCGCAAGGTTTACACGGTGTTTTTCGGCGGAGGCACTCCCAGCTTGTTGAGCGGAAAGAGCATCGCGGAAATTTTGCGCAATGTGCGCATGTTGCTGCCATTGGATTTAAACGCCGAGATCACGCTGGAGGCCAATCCCGGCACGATCGAAGCGAGCCACTTTGCGGCCTATCAAGAGGCTGGCGTGAACCGTTTGTCGATGGGTATTCAGAGTTTCAACGACTCGTATCTGCAAGCGCTGGGGCGTATCCACACAGCCGGAGAAGCCAGGCGAGCAATCGATATTGCGCAGCATCATTTCGATAACATCAACCTTGACCTGATGTATGCACTGCCAAACCAAGGGGTCGAAGATGCGCTGCAGGATGTGAAAGCTGCACTTTCCTTTGCGCCGCAACATTTGTCCTGCTATCACCTGACGCTAGAGCCGAACACGATGTTCTACCGTAACCCGCCCCGGTTGCCTGATGATGATGCGAGCAGCGACATGCAACAGCGCCTCGAGGAAATGCTGGAGGCGGGGGGTTATCAGCATTACGAGACTTCCGCGTTTGCACAGCCCAAACGCCGCGCCAAACACAATCTCAACTATTGGCAATTTGGCGACTATCTGGGCATTGGTGCTGGTGCGCACAGCAAGCTGAGCTTCCCCGATAAAGTAATACGCCAGATGCGCTACAAGCAGCCTCGGGCGTATATGCAGCAAGTTGCCAAGGACTTCCCGATACAGATCGAGAATGAAGTTAGCCGCGATGAACGGGGGTTCGAATTCATGATGAACGCATTGCGCCTGAATGAAGGTTTTGACAGTATGTTGTTCAGCGAGCGCACCGGCCTACCGCTGCTCGGCATTCAGCGCGAACTGGATGAGGCGGTGCGGCGCGGACTATTGTTCAGGGATCATCAGCGCATCACGCCGACCCGGCAGGGTCAGCGGTTTCTGAACGATCTGCTGGGGATATTTCTCAGGGATGACAAGTAGGGAGGCAACTCTACGTGCCCCTGCGAATTGATCTACGTACCTTTAAATCCACACTGACGCCACGCTTCGTATACCGCTACTGCTACCGAGTTGGATAGATTCATGCTGCGGCTGCCGGGCAGCATCGGCAACCGCACGCGATGCCCTGAATCAAATAAGTTGAGTATTTCAGCTGGCAAGCCGCGGCTCTCCGGGCCAAACAGGAATGAGTCACCTGCCTGATAGTGCACTTGCTGGAAATCTTGCGATCCCTTGGTGGTGAACGCGAACGCTCGCGCCGGATCGAATGCAGACAGGCAATCTGCCAATGAGTCATGTACTTGTATCGATGCGTATTCGTGATAATCCAGCCCTGCGCGGATCAGTTGTTTGTCCTCCAAAGTGAATCCGAGCGGTTTGATCAAATGTAAGCTGCAGCCGCTATTGGCGCACAAGCGGATGATATTGCCGGTATTGGGTGGAATTTCCGGCTGGTAAAGAATTACATGAAACATTAAAAATCCCGCCAAGTCCTTGTCACCATCTTAAAAAAAGGCTAACTTCCGCTACCGGGCATTCCTGAAAAACCACATTACATTCCAACTGCTGTGTTGCAGAAAAAATTTCTTGCTTACATATACACCATATTCAGCGTTGCAAAAATTTTTTCCACGTCTTGCATTTGGGCAAACCTTGAATTTTTGGAAGCGCCCTACAGTGAAAGTCATGCCACAAATATCTAAACAGGGGGAATTATGGCGCGTCCAGAAAAAGTCCGCTTAGGCGATTTGCTGGTACAGCAGAAACTCATTACACCGGATCAACTCGAGTATGCGCTCGGCCAGCAGAAGCGCAGCGGCCGTAAACTGGGGCGTGTGCTGGTAGATAATGTTTTCGTCACTGAGGAGGTTATATCCGAGGCACTGGCCCACCAACTAAGCATTCCCTATATTAACCTCAAGAATTTCCATCTCAATCTTGGAGAGGTGCGATTGCTGCCGGAGAGTCAGGCAAGGCGCTTTGGCGCGATCGTGCTGGAAGAGCGCAATGGCAAATTGCTGATCGGAATGGCTGACCCTACCGATTTGGCGGCTTTCGATGAAATTGCAAGCATTCTTCATCGCGATATTGAAGTTGCAGTGGTTACTGAAGGGCAATTATTGCAGAGCATAGATCGAGGGTATCGGAGAGCTGAAGAGATCACCGGATTGAACCCTGTATACAACGAAGATGCCGGTGGCGCCCCTGCAGATTTGGGAACATTGGCGGGTACGGCAGGAGCGGAAGATGCTTTGGCGGTGAAATTCCTGTTGGCCATGTTTGACGATGCCATGGAACAAAATGCTTCCGATATTCACATCGAGCCGCAAGTCGGCAAGCTGGTGGTGCGTTTTCGCATTGACGGCTCATTACGACTGAAGAGCGAAGCTGATCATAAGTTGGGTTTCAGGCTAATTTCGCGCCTCAAGTGGATGGCCGGGATGGATACGCCGGAAAACCGCTTGCCGTTGGATGGACACTTCAGTTCGAAGGTGGGAGGTCGGGCAGTGGATGTGCGCTTATCTACCATGCCAACCCAGAACGGCGAATCAGTGGTGATGCATTTGCTGCGCCAGGATGAGAAGCTGCTAGGTCTGGATATGCTGGGCATGCCTGCCGATATGTTGAAGCGCTTGCGTGAAATTATCCATGACGGCAATGGAATGATTCTGGTGGCCGGTCTTGCCGATTGCGGCAAGACGACTACACTCTACTCCGTGATTTCCGAAATCAGTTCCACCGACAAGAAAATCATCACCGTTGAGGATCCTGTGGAATACCGGTTCCCTGGCATCAATCAGGTGCAGATCAACGAAAAAGCAGACCTGACTTTTTCGCGCGTGTCGCAATCCATTCTGCGGCAGGATCCAGATGTGATCTTGATAGGTGATTTGCGCGATGCAGCAACCGCGCAGATCACGTTGCGAGCTGCAAAGTCCGGCCGCATGGTGTTGTCCACCTTGTTTGCCTATGATGCTGCCGACGCATTGTTCAGGCTGGTGGATATGGGCATGCCGCGCTATATGGTGACTTCTTCGGTGCAGCTCGTTGTTGCGCAGCGTCTGTTGCGCAGGATATGCGCCGACTGCAAGGAGCCGTATGTTCCTAGCCAGCTGGAAGGCGAATGGCTAATAGCCAGAGGCGTGACTTCCGGGAAGCAGAGTGGTTTGATGTACGGACGCGGATGTCCGCGTTGCTTTAATTCCGGTTATCACGGACGTCTTGGTGCATATGAAATGCTGGAGATGAACCGTGAATTGCTCGATGCGGCCAAACAAGATGGCGCCAATCAATTCATGCAGGAATTAAACCGGCAAATACGCGGGAAATCACTTAACGATCACGCGATTGAGCTGATGCGCCAGGGCCACACTACGGTGGCCGAGGTAATACGTACGGGCAGCCACGCCGGCAATTAACAGCTGGCTTGCGAGCTTATCCGGGGCAGGGCTGTTAGTGTTTGTGCGGCAGGGTTCTTGCCACTACCCACGCGCTGATTTTTTTGCTCCCCTCAGACGTACTGCGCTAGCAAGCGCATTCAGGCTGGCGCCGGTGGTTATCACATCATCCACCAGCGCTATGTGCTTGCCGGCTAGATCCACATCGCAACGAAATACATTGCGCACATTCATGTCTCGTTCACTCCACGGCAAAGCGGATTACGGCGGTGTACCTCGTACGCGATTACAGCTATCTGGCAATATCCTGAATCCAGTTTGCGCGCGACCGTTGTAGCAAGCAACAGAGATTGATTGAAGCCGTGTTCGCGCAATTTGACGGGATGCAGCGGCATAGGAATCACATAATCAGGCAGCGAGGTCTTGTCTAGACGCTGTGCTGGTTTTTTTCGAAAGCATGGGACAGGGCGAGTTGCTCGCCATATTTTATTGCTTGTATCAGCTTGTCGAGCGGGAATGAGTGGCTGAATACCGCTGAGGTGATGGTGAACAACGGCGGCTTTCTCAGGCATTTTCCGCATATTTCTCCGCTGGGTGTAGTCAATGCGCAGACTGGGCAGTGCGGTGTATCCGGATAGGGCAAGCTTATATCGCAGACCGCACACCACAAGCCGTCATGGCTCATGATGCCGCACATCACGCCGGGTTGAGCGGGCAGGAGGGGCTCAATTATTGTGCGAATGTTCAGATTTGTATCGCGCAAAATTGACAAGCTATAGTCCTTTCCGGGATGATGCACCGCTGAATACACTCTTTCGTTGCTCATTTAGCGGGCGGTGGCGGTCGACAACAAATCATACCTTTGCGCAAGTAAATATGAACACTCAAACCATAGAATTCATCCGCCCTGTGGGCAAACGAACTGTCAGTCCACAGCGCTGGAACGTTCCTGATGTGCAAGCATTGTTCGAACTGCCGTTCGCCGATCTGGTGTATCGCGCGCAGCAGGTGCATCGCGAACACTTTGATCCGAACGCGGTGCAGCTCTCGACGCTGTTGTCGATCAAGACTGGCGGTTGTTCCGAGGATTGCGGCTATTGCCCTCAATCGGCATTTAACTCGACGGGCATAGAGAACCGGAAGATGCTGGAGGTGGATGAAGTGGTCAGGGCGGCCAAAGCCGCACAACAGAATGGCGCGGGACGATTCTGCATGGGCGCTGCATGGCGTGAACCCAGTGATGCGGATATGGCCAGCGTGGTGGAGATGGTCAAGGCGGTGCGGGGTTTGGGCATGGAAACATGCGCCACGCTGGGCATGCTGAATGATAAGCAAACCGAACAGTTACGCGCTGCCGGACTGGATTACTACAACCACAATCTTGATACTTCGCCGGAATTTTACGGCGATATCATCAGCACGCGCGATTACCAGGATCGGCTGGATACGCTGGAAAGGGTGCGCAAGGCGGGCATGCATGTGTGCAGCGGCGGCATCGTCGGCATGGGCGAAAACTTGGCGCAGCGCGCCGGGCTGATCTCGCAACTAGCCAACCTCAATCCCTATCCGGAAAGTGTGCCGATCAATAATCTGGTCAAGGTGGAAGGCACTCCTCTGGCACAAACAGCAGATCTCGATCCGCTGGACTTCGTGCGCACCATTGCAGTGGCGCGCATCACCATGCCGACCGCGCGGGTGCGCCTTTCCGCGGGGCGGCAGCAGATGTCCGATGCGGTGCAGGCACTGTGTTTTCTGGCCGGGGCGAACTCGATCTTTTACGGCGAGCAACTGCTTACCACCGGCAATCCAGAAGTGGAGCGTGATCGCGCACTACTAGACAAGTTGGGCATGTATCCCTTCGCTGACACGCACTGATGCCCTTTGCAGCGCTTCAATTCCAACTGGAGTCGCGCGCCCGTGATGGCATGCTCCGCCAGCGGCACACACTGCAAAGCCCGCAGTCGCCGCACATCGTGGTCGATGGGAAATCCTGTTTGTCTTTCTGCAGCAACGACTACCTGGGACTCGCCAATCATCCGCATCTGATCGCTGCGCTGCAACAGGGCGCAGAGAAATTCGGTGTCGGGGCTGGTGCGGCGCATCTGATAAGCGGTCACACCCAAGTGCATCATCAGCTCGAGCACGAACTTGCGGAATTCGTTGGCAAGCCTGCCGCGTTATTGTTTTCCACCGGCTACATGGCTAATCTGGGTGTGGTGCAGGCACTGACTGGCAAGGGAGATACGGTATACGCCGACAAGCTCAACCATGCTTCGCTGAACGATGCGATGCTGTTGTCCCGCGCAAAAGTGAAGCGTTACCGGCACAACGATGTGGCGCAGCTCGCGCAACTTCTGGAGCAAAACGGTAGCGGCAGAAAGCTTGTTATCACCGATGCCGTGTTCAGCATGGACGGCGATCAGGCGCCGTTGCCCGAATTGCTGAAGCTGTGCGATCAGCATGATGCCTGGCTGCTTGTCGATGATGCGCATGGATTCGGCGTACTGGGTGAACAGGGGCGCGGTTCATTGGAGGATTTCAATATTGCATCACCGCGTATCATTTATATGGCGACGCTGGGCAAGGCAGCAGGCGTGTTCGGTGCATTCGTTGCGGCAGAAAAAGTAGTGATCGAAACGCTCATCAATCATGCCAGCAGCTATGTTTACACCACCGCCACTCCGCCCGCTTTGTCCAGCGCGCTGCTGGCAAGCTTGCGTCTGATCGAATCGGGTGAAGATCTGCGCACCCATCTGCAGCAACGGATCGCCAGGCTGCGCAGCGGTTTGCGTGGCCTGCCATGGCGCCTGATGCCATCCACTACGGCGATTCAGCCTCTGCTGGTGGGAGATAATCTGGCTGCGTTGCAGCTGAGCGCTGCATTGCGCGAATGCGGCATCTGGGTCGCGGCGATCCGTCCGCCGACAGTGCCGCAGGGAACCGCGCGTTTGCGAATCACCTTGTCTGCCGCGCATAGCACGACGGATGTGACGCGCCTGATAGAGTCCTTGCATGAGCTTGCACGTTGACGATCATGCATACACAGGTGAGGGTGACGGAGGCTCGTCGCTGCTGTTGATCCATGGCTGGGGCATGCATGGCGGCATGTGGCGTGATATGGCGGAAAAACTGGCGAGCCATTTTCACGTCTATGCTGTGGATCTGCCCGGGCATGGGCATAGTTCAGGGATGGAGGAAAGCAAAGCGTCGTTTACGCTGGATTCCGTCGTCGATGAATTATCCGTGCAATTCACCGGTCCACTTGCGGTATGCGGCTGGTCACTGGGCGGACAGATCGCATTGCGCTGGGCGATGCGGCACCCACATCAGGTCAGCCAACTGGTGCTGGTTGCGAGCACGCCGTGTTTTGTGCGCCTCGCTGATTGGAAATTTGCCTTGAGCGTGGAGTTACTGGAAGAGTTTGCGGCCAATCTGCGGCAGAATTATGCGCTGACTTTGAAGCGTTTCCTGTCCTTGCAGATGCGCGGCAGCGAGCAGGAGCGCGAGATACTGGCGGTAATGCGCGATGGATTGTTCAGTCGCGGCGAACCCAAACTGTATGCCTTGCAATCAGGGCTGGAGATTTTGCGTAGCAGCGATTTGCGCGGTGAATTGCCGGAGCTGAAGCAGGCCACACTGGTCTTGGCGGGTGAACGCGATACGCTGATCCCGTGGCAAGCCACAAAGTATCTGGCCACCCGGATAAACAGGGGCCGGTTGGCGATGATCAAAGGCGCGGCGCATGCGCCTTTCCTGTCTCACCCCGCCGAATTTCAGGAGCAAGTGGTGAATTTTCTGGGGGAAGATGAACATGGATGAGTTCCTGATCGATAAGCGGGAGTTGCGGCGCTCGTTCAATCGCGCTGCGGCCGGCTACGATACGGCGGCGGTGTTGCAGCGCGAGGTGTGCAAGCGCATGTTGGAACGGCTGGATTACATCAAACTGCAACCGCAGCGCATACTGGATGCGGGCAGCGGCACCGGCTGGGGCACGCGCCAGTTGGCGCAGCGCTATCCGGCAGCGCAGATGGTGGCGCTCGATATCGCCATCGCGATGTTGCAGACTGTACATGCCCATTCCGGCTGGTGGCAAAAATTGTTCGGCGGGGCCAAACAAAGGCAAGTATGCGGCGATATCGAAATCCTGCCCATGGCGTCGAATTGCGTCGAGATGGTATGGTCGAACTTGGTGCTGCAATGGTGCAATGACCTGCCTGAGACTTTTGCCGAATTGCACCGTGTGCTCAAGGTCGATGGGTTGCTGATGTTTAGCACCCTCGGGCCGGACACCTTGAGGGAGTTGAGGGTGGCCTTCAATGGTGTGGACGAGCACAATCATCTGAACCGCTTCACAGACATGCACGATATAGGCGATATGCTCATGCGCAGCGGTTTTGCCGAACCAGTGATGGACATGGAATACATCACTATGACATATGATGATGTGCGCGGGGTGCTTTACGACCTGAAGCACATCGGCGCGCATAACGCCACGGTAGGGCGTGCAACGGGATTGATGGGCAAACATGCCTGGGCACGCCTAGTGGAGAATTACGAGCGGTCTCGCTGCGACGGAAAATTGCCCGCCACCTACGAGGTAGTGTATGGCCATGCATGGAAACCACGGATAAAACAGGTGCCGGACGGTCGTGCCATCATCCAGACATCCTTCAAACTCAAATGAGTTATTTTGTCACAGGCACGGATACGAACGTAGGCAAGACGCTGATCAGCTGTGCGTTGCTGCATGGTTTCGCCGCGCAGGGAAAAAAAGCAGTCGGCATGAAACCGGTAGCGGCGGGTGTTGGCGAAGATGGCATGCACGAAGATGTCAGGATGATGCGCGCGGCCGGCAATGTGAAGGCCAGCCTTGAGCAGGTCAATCCTTATTGCTTTGCGGAGGCTGTTGCACCCCATCTGGCAGCACAATCCAAAGGCGTTCTCATAGATCTCGAACGTATAGTAGTATCGTACGCCAGGCTGGCCGCTCAGGCAGATGAGGTGGTTGTGGAAGGTGCGGGCGGGTTTATGGTGCCATTGAATGCCGGACAGGACAGCGCGGATCTGGCCACGCGATTGGCTTTGCCCATCATACTGGTTGCGGGTGTGCGGCTCGGTTGCCTGAACCATGCGCTGCTCACGGTGGAGGCGATCGCTGCACGCCGCTTGATGCTGGCGGGCTGGGTCGCGAATGTGCTGGATGAAAATATGCCGAGGCAGGCAGAAAACATCAAAGCATTGCAGCAGCGCATCGGAGCGCCTTTGCTGGGCGTGGTTCCATATCAGCAGCAGCCGGACTCACGCGAAGTCGCAGGCCGTTTGAATTTGAAATTCCTTTCGAACTCAAAATCTCTGGAGAAAATTTGAGCGCATGACTGAATTCAGCATCATCGCGGTATTTTTTGTCGGACTATTGGGAGGTGTTCATTGTCTGGGCATGTGCGGCAGCATCGTCGGTATCCTTACTGCGCAGTTGCCCAAGACCGGTGCGCGCTGGCCGTTCCATCTCACCTACAACGGCGGGAGGTTGGCGAGCTATACCGTAGCGGGTGCGCTGGCCGGAGCAATCGGGCAAGCCGGATTATTGTTGCGCGATGAAGTGCCGGTACAGCATCTGCTGTTTGCATTGTCCAGCCTGATGCTGATCGCGCTTGGCCTGTATCTTGCGGGCATCTGGAGTCTGGTGCGGCGCATAGAACATGCCGGTGCTGGTCTGTGGCGACGCATCCAGCCGATGACTCGCGGCCTGTTTCCGATCGCCACACCGTTGCGTGCCTTTTTTCTTGGTACGCTGTGGGGCTGGCTGCCTTGCGGCCTGGTGTACAGCGTGCTAGTTACCGCTCTAGCCAGCGGCCATGCGCAGAGCGGCGCATTGGTGATGCTGGCATTCGGCTTGGGCAGTTTGCCTAATCTGCTGGCGATAGGCTTTTTCTGGGAAAGTATCAAACACTTGGTGCAATCTCCACGCGTGCGCATGACGGCCGGTTTGCTGGTGGCGGGGTTCGGCGTGTACGGACTGATCAAAGTTGGCTACACTTTTTACATTCACGGTTGGGCCGGGAGTTGTCATGTTGCTGCGTAAAATCATTTTACTGATGTTGGTTGCCTTGTTGGCGGCTTGTGAAGAACCCCGGCTACCGTCGCCGTTCCACGCCAGCGATGTCAGTATGCCGTTGGCCGGTGCAAATTTCAGGCTGTCCGATCACAATGGCAAACAGCGAACGCTGGAAGACTTTCGTGGCAAGGTGGTGGTGTTGTTTTTCGGTTACACCCACTGTCCGGATGTATGTCCAACGACATTGGCCGATCTTGCTCAAGTGGTGGGATTGCTTGAGAAGGATGCGGACAAGGTGCAAGTGCTGTTCGTGACGGTCGATCCGGAGCGCGACAAGCCGGAGATACTGGCGAAATATGTATCCGCTTTCCATCCGGCGTTCCTTGCGCTACATGGCGATGCACCGGCTACGCAACAAGCTGCCAAGGCATTCTATGTGACCTATCAGAAACAGCCGGTCAAATCCGGGTACAGCATAGATCACAGCGTGGGTACGTTTTTGATCGATCCACAGGGCAGGGTGCGGCTGCGTGCTCCGCTTGCACAACGTGCAGCTTGGTTGGCCGATGATATTCGGTTGCTGCTTGCTGGGGTATGATGCATACCACTATGATGCGGGGCAACGCGGGTTGGAAGTAAAAAGGCAGCCCCCCCGGGCGGAGATGTTTATGGATCAAAATCTTACAATGCCGATATTTCGTTTTATTCCGGCTATCTGTCATGGCTGAGGCGAGAAGGGATACGCCTGCCGGAAAGTTGTGGGTATTGCTGCGCGAATCGCGCTGGCTGTTATTCAGCGCCGCTGCGCTGTATTTCACCGTTGCGCTATATGGTTACAACCGCGCCGATCCAGCCTGGTCGCACAGCGCCAGCGGAGCGCTGACCAGCAATCCCGGCGGGACGCTGGGAGCGTATCTTTCCGACCTGATGTTTTACCTGTTCGGATTTTCTGCATGGTGGTGGGTGTTATTTATGCTGCAGCGGGTGTGGGCAGGATACCGTCTGTTGCGTCCGGACAGCATCTTTTGCAAGCGCACATTATGGGTCTCTGTTGGCGGGTTCGTGGTGTTGTTGCTGTCCAGCAGTGCGCTCGAAGCGATACGCTTGCATACTCTGAAAATCGCTTTGCCGCTGGCGCCAGGAGGGATGCTGGGCGCAGTGACGGGCGACGCGCTAACCGGCTGGTTCGGTTTTACTGGCGCGACGCTGCTGCTGTTGGCCCTGGTTGCTGCCGGCTTCAGCCTGTTCAGCGGATTGTCCTGGTTGCGTTTTGTGGACTGGTTGGGAGCGTTGCTTGAAACGATCTGGCAAGGCGCGCGTTTTGCTTGGCAGACATACCAGGACAGGCGTATTGGTGCGCGGGCGATGAGCGAACGCGGCGCCGTTGTTGAAGAGGAAAAAAGACGCGTCGAGGAACATCTGCCGATACATATCGAAATGCCGCTCTTCGAAGTGGCCAAGTCGGCTCGTGCCAAAGAAGAAAAACAGACGTTGTTGTTTTCTGATATGGATGACTCTGAGCTGCCGCCGCTGCATTTGCTGGATCAGGCCACACAGCATGTCGAAATCGTTTCCGCCGATACTCTGGAATTTACCTCCCGCCTGATCGAACGCAAGCTGAAAGATTTTGGCGTGGAAGTCAAAGTGGTCGCAGCCTACCCCGGACCAGTGATCACACGCTACGAGATTGATCCTGCAGTCGGTGTGAAGGGCAGCCAGATCACCAACTTGGTGAAGGATCTGGCGCGTGCGCTGTCGGTGGTGAGCATACGCTTGGTCGAGACCATACCCGGCAAGGCCTACATGGCGCTGGAATTGCCCAACCCCAAACGGCAGGTGGTGCGCTTGGCCGAGATACTCAGTTCGCAGGTGTATGCAGATATGGACTCGGCGCTGACTATCGCGATGGGCAAGGATATTTCCGGAAAACCGGTGGTCGCCGACCTGGCCAAGATGCCTCACGTGCTGGTGGCGGGTACGACCGGCTCGGGAAAATCCGTGGCGATCAATGCGATGATCCTGAGCCTGATCTACAAGTCCACGCCACAGCAGGTGCGTTTGCTGTTGATCGATCCCAAGATGCTCGAGTTATCTGTCTACGAGGGCATTCCTCACCTGCTCGCTCCGGTAGTCACCGACATGCGCCAGGCTGCTTCCGCGCTTAACTGGTGTGTGCAGGAGATGGACCGGCGTTACCGACTGATGTCCGCGTTGGGCGTGCGCAATATCTCCGGTTACAACCAGAAGGTGCGCGATGCCATGAAGGCTAGGCAGCCGCTCACAAACCCTTTAACGCTTACTCCCGAAAGCCCGGAGCCGCTCGAAGAGTTGCCGCTGATCGTGGTGTTCATAGACGAACTCGCCGACCTGATGATGGTGGTGGGCAAAAAGGTCGAGGAGCTGATCGCTCGCCTGGCGCAAAAGGCGCGCGCTTCCGGCATACATCTGGTGCTGGCGACGCAGCGCCCTTCGGTGGATGTGATCACCGGACTGATCAAGGCCAATGTGCCGACGCGCGTGGCGTTTCAGGTGTCCAGCAAGATCGATTCGCGCACCATCCTCGACCAGATGGGGGCTGAAGCATTGCTCGGGCAGGGCGATATGTTGTACCTGCCGCCCGGCAGCGGTTTCCCGCAACGCGTGCATGGCGCATTTGTGTCCGACCAGGAGGTGCATCGGATTGCCGAGCACCTCAAGGCACAAGGCACACCACAGTACATCGATGGCGTGCTGAATTCGCTGGAAGATGCGGACGGTAACGGGGAAGGGATGGTGAGCATGGATGCGGAAGCCGATCCGCTTTACGACCAGGCTGTCGAAATCGTGCTGAAGTCACGCCGCGCTTCGATCTCACAGGTGCAGCGCCATTTGCGCATCGGCTATAACCGCGCCGCGCGTCTGGTCGAGCAAATGGAGGCTGCGGGTATCGTCTCGCCGATGCAGAGCAACGGCAATCGCGAAGTGATCGCACCAATCAGGGAGTAGGGGCGCGGCACGCTGTGTTCCTACCTTATTGGTTTTACCCCATCTGGTTCAGAAAAATGATGAAATATATTTTTACCGCTTTGCTGCTGTTTGTATTGCCGCATTCAGCGCAAGCAGCAGCCATCGAAAGACTTAAGACATTTATTGCCGAAACTCATTCCGCGCAGGCGAGTTTCACCCAGGAAGTGCTGGATCAGAACGGCAAGCGTATCCAGCTCGCGTCCGGCATCATGCAGTTCCAGCGCCCTGGGAAATTTCGCTGGTCTTACCAGAAGCCTTACGAGCAGATTATCGTCGGAGACGGTGCGAAGTTCTGGCTGTACGATGTGGACCTGAATCAGGTGACAGTGAAAAAACTGGATGCTGCCCTGGGCAGCAGTCCCGCCGCCTTGCTTTCCGGCAACAACGAGATCGAGCGCGGTTTCGCTCTCACCGAAGACGGCAGCCGGGATGGACTGGACTGGTTGCTGGCAATACCTAAGGTTCAGGACAGCGGCTTCGAAAAGATACGCATGGCTTTTGACGCCAAATCCGGCCTGGCTGTCATGGAGTTGCATGACACTTTCGGGCACAAGACTATGCTGAAATTTTCGGCGATGCAGCGCAATCCTATACTGCCCGAGCAGCAGTTTCGTTTCACCCCGCCCAAAGGGGCCGATGTGCTGGGCGAATAGCAACGCTGGGCCTTATGCAAACTGAAAGTCTGTTCGATGTCATTACACCCGCCGCACCATTGGCGGAGTGGCTGCGCCCAAAGCATATAGACGAAGTGATCGGCCAGTCACACTTGCTGGGTGAGGGCAGGCCGCTGCGCCTGGCATTTCAATCTGGCAAGCTGCATTCGATGATCCTGTGGGGACCACCGGGCGTGGGCAAGACCACGCTGGCGCGACTGATGGCCTCG
>Ga0224495_10000753_pt1 | contig 24731 bp, 23 predicted proteins | sample SF_Jul11_sed_USG_FD_168128 | JGI IMG/M metagenome (GOLD analysis project Ga0224495, IMG submission 168128) | Sediment microbial communities from San Francisco Bay, California, United States - SF_Jul11_sed_USGS_4_1 | ecosystem: Environmental > Aquatic > Marine > Sediment | place: USA: California...
CACGCACGCGAGCCCGGCGGCGCAGCGCGCGGGGCAGCCGGGGCTGAGCTCGGGGCCGCCGCAGTCGACGTCCGTCTCGTTGATGTCCGCGCGCTGTCCTCGCAGGGCTTTGGGGCGGCGGGGCGATCCCGCGCGCTCTTCTCAGAGGCCCTGCCGGCTCCTCCACCCCCCCTTGCACGCGGGAACCGTGGTGAGGCAGGAAGAGTAGTCGGAGCACGAGCGATCCAGGCATTGATAGGTCGCCGACAGGATGTCGGCGCTGTTGATGCACGCATCGAGCACGGCCTCCTCCGTGTCGGCGTGGCCATCACACCACTTGCGACACTGTTCCGCCTTCACCGAGTCGACGTCACCACACGACTCGGCCTTGTCGCAGAGGTCGTTGCAGGTTGCGTCGGCGCCTGTCGTGCAGCCGGCGAACGCGAGAATGCTGGTGATTGCCACTGCCGTCAAGGCGCCCAAGATTCGGATCGAACACATGATTACCTCTGCTATTTGACGTGTGAGATCGGGCACATGCCCGGCGCAGCCGCGGTCGGGCCGTCGCGCTACAGGCAGACCATCTTTGTGCACTTGCCGCTCTTGCAGTCGGTGCCGACCACGCACGCGAGCCCGGCGGCGCAGCGCGCGGGGCAGCCGGGGCTGAGCTCGGGGCCGCCGCAGTCGACGTCCGTCTCGTCGAGATCCCTCGCGCCGTCCTCGCAGGGCCTCGGTGCGGCCGCGATCGAGCAGTTGAAGTACGTAGCCGCGACGGGCTGGAGCGTCGCGCCAGTCTGCTCCAAGGCGTCGCTCGGGTACGCCACGTCGGTGGGCGGCCAGTAGATCGTGAAGCTCACCGCTCCGGGACTTCCGATGCCGCCCGGGTTGATCACGAGCGCGGCGTGCGGGACGAGCTGCGCGAAGACCGGGCACTGGCTCTGCGCGCCGCCGTCCACGGTGGCGGCCGCACCCTCGGCCTCGAGTAGATTGAAGCGGTGGCTCTCGCCCGTCGGGCACGTCGCATCGAAGGCGTCGCGGCCGGGCTCGAGGACCTGCGTGTAGCTGCCGAACCGCACCGAGGCCCCCGCGTCGCTCGTGCCAGCATCGGCGCTCGCCGTCACGCCGGCGTCGGGCGGCGCGTTGATGGTGAAGGAGAAGCCGTGCGGGCTCGCGTAGGTGGCCGAGCCGCAGTCGCTCCCGTTCGGGCGCTTGAACGACATCTTGTACGTGATCGGATCCGCGAGCGGCGACAGCGGGTAGTTGGCGAGATCGATCGGCGGATCGAAGACCACCTGGCCGCCGCCGGCGATGAGGCAGGCGTCGAGCTTGTCGCGCCCGAGGAACGAGCCGTTCGACGTGCCGTTCGGGTTCGTCGGATCGGCGAGGTTCACCGGCGAGGGATCGCCGATCGGCTTGCAGGTCTCGCCGTTCTCCACGGAGTCAGCACGGAACTTGCGGTAGCAGTTGTCGGGATCCGCGACCCACAGGCACACCGACTCGAACGGCTCCTCGGCGGAGCAGCCGTGGACGGCACCGAAGCCGAGCCCGGCGACGAGCGCCGTGCCGGCGATTTGATGGAATGTCGAACGCACTTGTCCCTCACTTGTCTGTCTCGTGGACGTCATGGCTGCGCCTCGATCGCGATCTCGATCGAGAGCCGCCCCGGATCGTGCCTGCGCTTCACTTGCAACAGGCGGCAGCGCTCACCGGCTTCGACTCTGCGCTTGAACTCCTCAAGAAAGCGCAGCAGGGAAGCTATGGTCTCGAACTCCGCTATTCGCGCATGGTCCTCGGGTGTGCGCTCGCCGAGCGCCCGAAGCCCGCCGCGCGCGAGCGCGTCGCGCAGCTTGCGCAGCGTCTCGAATTCGGGAATCACCATGCGACGCCAGTGCGCCCCGGTGGTCGATGGCTTCGCGGAGCAGTCTTTCCTGTCGCCGCGCCCCAAGGTTGGTGGACGACCCATGGTCACCTCGTCAGGTTCGATGCGACCTCAGCGAAGAGCCGCGTCCACGTCTCATCGACGTTGGGCTCGCTCGGCTCGCCGAGAGCGGTCGTCTCCCGCTCGCTGTCGAACGTGCGCTGGTATCCCGTCACGACGCTGCGGCCGGGTTCTTTCTCGCGCACCGAGATGACGAACGCATGGCTCACGGGCACGAGATCCCCGCCTGTTGAGATCCGGACGACTGCGAGACGGTGCACCTTCGGCGCGGTCTTCAGCACCCCGCGCTCGGGATCCGCGATGGTGACCTTGTAGCCGAAGGTCTCGAGCGCGGCCGCGGCCGCACGGAACGTCTGCTCCCGCGGGGCGTCGAAGCTGCGCGTGTAGCTCATCGGCACACGAACCATGCTCGTGGCACGTGGACGCGGCGCGGCGCAGCCGAGGGGTACGCCTCCGAGCGCAACAACTACAAGAGTCATCATCATGACATGGAAGAGCCTGGCCGCTTGAGACATGGAGATCCCCTTCGCGCGCGCACATCGGTGGATGTGCCGCGCCTCTGTTGCCTTCATCAATGGATCGCTGTGGCGGGGATCGCAGTGTCCGAAATTCGTAAGCGCTCAGCAGGATTTCGACGCCGCGCGCCGCGTCCAAGGGATCAGCGCGTCATCGCTCGCGCTTTCCGGGGTCGGTCACGTCCACCCAGATCGGCTCCGGCAGAGGCTTGCCCGTCTGCGAATCGAAGCGCACGAGCCGCTTGCCCGGCGGTCCGGCGGGGGGCTGCATGAAGGGCAGCGCGGGCCCGAAGGCCGCGTCCCTGTTGATCATCACTGTCGCATGGCCGTCGTCTTCTTCCGGCGGCGGAGGCGCCGGCGGCTCGTGCCGCTCCGGCGCCGTGGCCGGCACGGCGGGCGCTCCGGCAGCGTCGCCCGCGTGGGGCGGCTGCATGAACGGCAGCGAGGCCCCGAAGATCGCCACGTTCTTGAGCATCACCGTCTCGTGGCCGTCTTCCTCGTCCGGCGGGGGAGGCGCCGGTGGCTCGTGCCGCTCCGGCTCCGCGGCCTGCACGGCGGGCGGTCCAGAAGCATCGCCCGCGTGGGATGACTGCACGAAGGGCAGCGCGGGCCCGAACACGACGTTTTGGAGCATCACCGTGCCGTGGCCGTCGTCCTCCGGCGGCGCCGCAGCCCGCACGGCGGGCACCTGCGCAGCATGCACCGGCGGCGGGGGGAAGCCAGGCGACGGCGGACCTTTGACGAACGGCAGCAGTGATCGACGGAGCGCCTCGACGTTGACCTCCGCAGTCTTGCCCCCGACGTCCTGCGCGCCAGCCCACCGGGCCCAGCGCATTTCGGGTGCATCCACGAGCGGGGGGAGAAGCGGTGCGGGAGCTTGGTCAGGCGCGAGCAGATCAGGCGCGCATACCGGGTCGCACGGCGGCGGCTGCTCCGGGACGTCGCTGTCCTCGTGCTCCGACTCCTGGGCAACGACTTCTCCGGCGGGCTCGGGCGGCCTTGCCTCGACCGTGGACTCGTCTTGGGGCGGCGCCGTCGTCGAGGCGAACATCTGCTCCACGGCGTCCACGATGAGCTGCTCGGCGACATCGTGTGCGATCTCCTCGGTGGTCTCGAACCGCGTCAGCTCGACCGGGCTGCGCTTGAGCTCCAGCTCGGCGATCACCTGCCAGCCCCGCGCGGCGTCCTTCCGGGCAAAGAACCGTATCGTGTCCTTGGAGTCGCCCCGGTCCGGGATGAGGATTTGGAAGTCGATGGCCGGCGCCCCTTCCTCTCCGCCGGGGCTGATCCGGAACGCGTACCCCGACGCCTTGAGCTGCACGCCAATCTCGGCCATGACGGGCCGCAGCACTTCATCCCGCACGCGGGCGAACGCGGCGAGGAACGCCTCGTCGGCCTCGCTGTCGCTCATCCCCTGCGCTGCACTCTTCGCGTGCCTCGCCGCGATCCTCTCCAGCCGTAGGCGATTCTGCTCGTTCATGGCGCCAGCACCAACACGTTGGTCACGCTGGGCACGATCTTGGCCCCGGGCGCGTTGGTGTTGTTCTGCACCGTGACGCTCGTGAGCCGCGCCAGCGGCTTACCGCCGACCAGCACCGTGAACGCCGCCGTCACGGTCCGCGCCGGGCCCATCACCGAGCCCGACGCGACGCCGGTCGCGAGGCCGGCGTTGTCGCCGTTGGTCATTGGCGGCTGTGTACCCATGTTGTGCGCCGGCGCGCAGGTCATCAACACATTGGGCACGAAGCCGACGTTGGTCGGATCGAGCGCGATGTTCGGATACGGGATCGGGATCGGCGCCGGAGCCGGCGGCGCCGGGGTCAAGCACACGTCCGGGAACGCGAGACACATGCCTCCTGCGGATGTCTTGGCCAGCATCGTCGAAGTCCTCCCTTATCAGCCGATGTGGATCTGCTCGCCGTCGACCTTCGCCAGCACGCGCGCGGAGAGCACGGCGTTCTCCCCGCGGATCCCGATCATCTTCTCGGCGCGCATGTCGACCGTCCCGGCGCGCGTCTGATCGATGTCCTCCACGAACCGGAACGCGCGCTTCACCCGCTGCGAAAGGCGCTCGGCGATCGTATCGACCTCCTGCGCCGCGAGCGTGACCTTCGCCACCTGCGCCTGCACCAGTCGGCCGAACACGCCGAGCTCGTCGATCGCCACGGAGCCCTTCGGCGCTCGTACGTTCACCTCGCGCGCGGCGACGGACACGTCGCTGCTGCTCACGAGCGCGATCCCTTGCCCCGCGCCCACCGTCACTCGCCCGCCGCGGGACTGGATCTGAAGATCCCCGTCGACGGATACCTTCGTCGGCGCCGCCGCGCGTCCTTCGAGCACCGCCAGCGCATAGGCGCCGTCAGCATCGATGGCGCAGAGCACCTTGTCCCCGACCTCGGGCGCGACCAGGCAGCTCTTCGCGCGCCGGGCCCTGCACGTCCCGCTCGCGAGGCGCACCTCCAGCACGTCGTCGGCGATGCGCTCGACCCGTCCTGTCTCGAGATACGCTTCCACATGTGCCAGCTTCTTCGCGGCCGTCATCGTTCCTCTCTTCCTCTCGCTGAATCCTGATCCGTGGCGCGCTCGGCGCCGTGCTTCGGTGTCCACGTCTCGATGCGTGCCAGGTCCTCGTCGTCGCCGAGCCATCCGCCGAGCAGCGGCAGCACGGCGCCATCACGCTTGGCCATGTGGAGCTTCGTCCGAAACAGGCCCGCTCCGGTGAAGTCTGCCGCTGTGAGGTCCGCGTGCGAGAAGTCGGCCTCCCGCAGCTTCGCGCCGGCGAAGATGGCCTCCGTCGCCATCGCGTAGCCGAAGTATGCCTCCTCCAGCAGAGCCTCCGCGAGGTTCGCCCGCGCGAGCTGCGCCTTCTCGAAGATCGCCCGGCGGAGATCGGCTTTGGAAAGGCGTGCCCCCTCGAGCTGCGCTTCCCCAAAGAAGCACATCGGGCCGAGCGCGCCCTCGAACGTGGCGCCGCGCAGATCGGCGCCCATGAAGTTGCACTCCGCGCACTCGACGCCCGCGAAGCTCGCGCCGGCGAGATCGCTCTTCATGAACTGCGTGCGGAACAGCCTCGTACCGGCGAACTTCTTCGGGCCGATCTTCGCCTCGACCAGCGTCGTCAGCACGAGGTTCGCGCCGGCGAGGTCGGCAGTGCGGAGATCGGCCTGGTACAGCGTCGACTTCTCCAGGTTCGCCCCGGCGAAGCTCGCTTCGTGCGCGTCGATCTCCAGGAAGTTGGCGCGATCGAGGTTGGCGCCGACGAACGACGCGCCGCGGAGCGAGGTCTTGACCCAGCTCGCGATCGACGCCTCGACGCGCGCGAAGACCGCGCCGTCGCCTTCGCACTCGTTGAAGGTTGCCGCGATGAGCTTCGCGTCCTCGAAGCGCGCGCCGGACAGCTTGCAGCGGTGCACGGTCGCGAGGTGCAAGTCCGCACCGCTCAGATCGCAACCGCTGAAGTCGCACTCGACGAAGGTCGACTCCTTGAGCAGCGCGCCACGGAGCGCCGACGGGAAGCGCACGGCCTCGAACATCGCGCCCGAGAAATCGACGCCGTCGAGCGTGAGGCCCGACAGATCCTCGCCGCGCACCGGCTCGCCGTACCGCGCCTTGTCGAGCAGCTCTTCGCGGTTCATGCGCCACCTCCCACCGTCGCCTTGGGCAGGAAGCGGACGTGGCCCACCTCCGCCTCGGCGAACGTCGTCTCCTGATCACCCACCACGCGCGAGAGGTCGACGCGGTACAGGTTGGCGCCCGTGAAGTCCGCGCCCGCGATCCTGGCCTTCGACGCGAGCGCGTCCATCATGTTCGCGCCGCGGAGCGAGGCGCCCTGGAGGTTGGTGCGGATCATGACACCGCCCTTCACGACGGCGCGCTCGAAGCTCGCGCCGCCGGCGTCGCACTCCGACAGATCGGCGCCGCCGAGGTTGGCCCGATCGAAGCGCGCGCCCGCGAGCGACGTGCCGTGGATCGTGGCCTCTCCCAGATCGGCATCCCGGAAGTCGGCGCCGGGAAACGACGAGCCGTGCACCATGACGCCCTGCCGGAACTGCGCCTCGCGAAACGACACGTCGCGCCCGTTACATCCGACGAAGCTCGTCTTGGTGAGCGTCGCGCGCGAGAGGTCGGCTCCATCGAGCTTGCAGTTGACGAAGTTCGCGCCCGACAGATCCACACCCGCGAGCTGTGCGCCGCTCAGGTCCGCGTCGAGCAGGTTGCACTCGCCGAGGGTGCTGCCTGAAAAGTCCACCGCACCAACGCGCGTCTCGAGCCAGTCGACGCCGGTGAGGTTCGCGTGGGTGATGCGCGCGCCCGCCAGCTCGGCGCGGCTCAGGATGCCGTCGGAGAGATCGACGCCCTCGAGCACCGCGTCGCCGAGACGTGCGCCGCCGAGGTTGGCGCCGTGGAGCTCGGCGCCCGTGAGATTCGCACCGCGCAGGTCGGCCTTGGCGAGCACCGCGCCGGTGAGATTCGCGCCTGCGAGATCGCAGCCCGCCAGATCCGCGGCTTCGAGGAACGCGCCCGCGAAGTCGATGCCGGCGAGCTTCATCCCCGCGAGGTTCGCGCCGGTGAAGTCGCGCCCGGCGAGGCTCTCGCCGGCCTCGCGCGCGAGATCCACGACGATGCGTGCGCGATCCGAAGTCTCCCCATCCATCGCGGCGGCGGTCGGCTGGAGATGCCCGAAGCGCCGGTACATTTCGAGCAGCTCCCCGTGCTGGCGCTGGAGCTGCGCGCGAAGCGCGGGATCGATCTCGTCGAGATCGGCATCGTCGAGCGGCGGTGGCTTCGGCGGCCCCATGCCCTGCTTCGACGCCTGCTCCATCATCGCGTCGTAGTCCTCGCCCATCTCGGCGTATGCCTCCCGCGCCTCCTTGCGTGCCTCCGCCTCCTTGGTCTTCGCTTCGGCAAGGAGCGCGTCGGCGCGTGCCGACTCCGCCTCCATGTACGCAGCGAGCGCATCCAGATCGTCGACCGGCGGCGCCTCGGGCTCGGGCGGCGGCTCCGCCAAGCCGTAGTCCTTCGGATCCAGCCCCTCGGCCTCGATCTCCGCTGTGAGCTCGGCGCGCTTGCGCTCCTCGCCGCGCCTCATGTTCTGCGCCACGAGGTTCTCGCTCTTCACCCAGCGTCCGATATCCATCTCGCCGATGTTGGGAGCGACACCCGATTCCCGAGGTGGCATCAAGTCGCTGTCGGAGAGCTCGGCGATCGCCCCCTTGTCCTTGTCGAGCCGGCGCGCGAGCGCGGCGGCATAGTGCTCGATGGGCCGGCGCGTCACAGGATCCTCGCAGGCACAGACCAGGTGGAGGACGTCGGCCGCGTCGTCTTCGGCGACGGGGAGGGTGCCGTGCGCGATCACCACGCCTGCTCCCGCCGTGGGGAACAGCCATGCTGTGTCCCAGCGGAGCGGGATCTCGATGAAGCGCTCGCCCTTGGGCACGCGTTGAGTGACGAAGCAACGGGCGACCAGGCCGGGGAGCCTGCCTTCGAGCCTCGGTGTATCAGGGTGCATGTTCTCGACGAAGAGCTCCTCGTCGCCGCGAAAGTACCCGTCGATCCACTGGTCCTCGGGAGCCGTGTTGAAGAACGTGGGCGCTGCGTCCGACGGCAGGCCGGGGAAGTGCTCCTCGAGCCACGTTTGATCGTACGTTCCGGCGCGGGCACGGCGCTGGGCGAAGGTGACATCCATGGGCAGGAAGCCGGCCGGCTCCGGCCGCTCGGAGGCGGACCGGACGAGCGCGCCATAGCGCTCGACGTTGGGGAGAGGATGCACGAGGCGGCCGTCGACTTCGACGGACACCGCGCCCTTGCCGTAGGGATTCCCCTCGAAGCCGGCCCCGCCGAAGGCGTGCGTCCAGTCGATCGGCAGCGTCGATATCGGCTCGGGCTCCGTCGGCACACCGTCGCGCCAGTGGCGATTGCCGATGACGGCAAGGCGCTTGTCGATGCCGCCGAGCTTCGCGCGGACGTGGGAGGCGCGGAGCGGCGCGCCGCCCGGCGCGTGGAAGCTCCCAGCGACCAGCAGCTCGCCCTGCGCCTTGGCAAGCCCCTCGTCGATGACGCCGCCGGCGCCGAGCGCGGCGCTCACGGTCGCCCAGAAGGCGAGCTCGTCGAGCAGCGCGCGTGGGCTCGCGAGCGGGAAACCGAGCATGGCGGCGACGTGGAGCTCTGGCCGGCGCGCGCGCTCCACCACGCGGGTCAAAATCGGCACCTTCGCAGGCTTCGCGATCTTCATGGTTTAGAGCTTCTTGAATCCGAATGTGCCGATGGAGATCGCGACGGTTCTCAGCGAGAGAGGAGCTTTCTGTGCATCCGCCCCAATCTGGTTCTTGAAGCCGACCTGCTCGGCCTTGAACCCGACCATGTCGCACTTGAAGCCGAACCTCGCGATGGCGCCGCTCGACGCCTCCATCTTGAGGCCCGTGATGTCGTACTTGTGCACGCCGATGGCGTTCTTGCTGCCGAAGCCCTCGACAGATTTGGCAGTGAAGCCCTTATGCGAGCTGCTCCCCTTGACCGCAACATTGGCCCCGTTGATGGTCACGTTGGGCGCGTTGATCGTCACGCTGGGGGCCTTGATCTCGATCGGTCCGCTGCTCACATGCACGCTCTTGTATACGAACGTTCCGTCTCCGCAATTCTCCTGGACGGGCCCGCACGTGAGATCATAGCTCCCATACTCCTCGCTCACCGCGGCCTTCACCTTGTGGGAGAAGGTTCCGCTGACCTCTTGGACGCGGGCCCCCGTGACCTTCTGGAACATGGTCCCGACGACGTTGTGGGTCATCCCTCCACCCCAGATCGTCTCGTTGCGCCCCTTGCTGATGCTGGTGACCCGCTGTCCGAAGCACGTCTCGTCGAGGTCCGCGTAGACCATCAGGTCCAAGACCTCGCAGTGAATCAGCGCGTTGCCATCCGTGCGGAGGATCATCTCGTGGTCGGCGTTGGGCGACCCCATTCGGATCATCGAGTTCTTATGGGGCGTTGACAGCGTGATCCTCTCGAACCCGGCCTTGTCCTCCAGCTCGATCCTGTTCCGCCCTCCCGTCTGGAGGACGTTCCTCGTGTGGTTCGCCTTGTTGACCGGGCTCGGCGTGTGCGCGTTGGGCACGACGCCCGCGATCACGGGCCGATCAGGGTCGCCGCCGAGGAATGTGAACAGCACCTCGGTGCCCTTGCGCAGCGGGAAGTGCCACCCCTCGGTCCCGCCTCCGTGCGGCTGCATCATCCGCACGCGCGTGGACGCCTTGCCGTCGCCCAGGTCGCTCTCGTCGAACGCGAAGCGGACGGCGTAGCGACCGTGATCGTCGAGCTGCGCGTACTCGCTGTCGGCCTCACCATCGACGATCCCGTGCTCCGTCCCGTAGATGCGCGGCCAGGTCGTCCGCGCCTCGGCTCGGAACTGGACAGTGGCGGGGATGGCCGTCACGTCAACATGGTACGTCTCGTCGATGGCGAGCCCGGTGAGCCGCTTGCTGTCGGGCGTCGATGCCGCCTGGTTGCCGTAGTGCTCCACCTCGATCACGAGGTACTTGGCGTCGAAGCCGGACCGGGGGTGGTCCTGGAGCGCGAAGGTGTAACCCGCCCGCAGGTAGAATGCCGTCCCGCTCGCGGTGAACACCTGCTCGCGCGAGAGGATCTCCTCGGCGCGGAGCTGCGCGAGCCGCTTGCCCGCTTCGGGCGTGAAGAACCGCGCGCCGTGCACGCTGATCTCCCCGAGCCCCGCCTTGGAGACCGGTGCGCTGCCGGACACGTCGAGCGCGGGCTTGGCGTAGTCGTAGTCCTTGAAGCGGACGCTGGCCGGGAGCGCGCGGTGCCGGCAGACGAAGGTCTGGAGGCACTCCCCCGCGCTCGCGTCCGCGCCCGAGAGCGCGAAGAAGCGCACGGGGGTGGGCGCGAGGTCGTCGTGCGCGGACTTGCTGTCCGCGATGATCAGCTTCTCGCCGTCGTCGCCCTGCTCGAAGAAGTAGTACAGGCCCTCGCGCTCCATCCACCGCGAGAAGAAGTCGAAATGGCTCTCGCGGTACTGGCAGACGTGCTCTTCGACCGGGTACTCGCGGGAGAGCTGCAAGCGGTAGTCGGCCGAGGTCAGCCCGCCGTCATCGAGCGTCTTCTTGATGATGTCGGAGATCGAAAGTCCGGTGAAGATGCGGCTGTGCTGCGTCTGCGTGAGTCGCCAGAGCCGCGGCACGAGCACGGCGCGGACGAGGGCGCGGCCGTCCGGATCGTGGTGGACCAGCGACACCTCCGAGAAAACGCCGTGGAAGGCGAACGGCGGTCCGCCGTCCTGGCGATCGAGCACCAGGGTGCCCTTCGCGCCCACGGCGCTGGAGAGCTCGAAGGCGTCGGCCGCGTCAGGGCCGAGGGTCACGTGGATCTCGAAGGCGTAGAGGCGCGAGATCCCCTCCGCGCCGCGGAAGCCGACCACGCGCGTGCCCATCGGCAGCGCTGAGGAATGAATCGTGAAGACGTCGAGCATTGCGTTACCTTCTTTGCATGGCGCCTCACGCGCCTACTCCGCGGATTAGCTATTAGCTTCCGGCCTATTGCTTTGCACTGTCGACCAGCCCGCGCGGACTGCCGTCTGTGATGTTAGGCTCTCTTCACGGGATCACTCCAATTCCAACGAGATGACCACCCGCGACGCCTTGGCACCTGTAACCTGTACCTCCAGGATCTGCCCATCCAGTCGAAGGGTCGGCGCGTCTGCCGCACTGGCGACACCGATAGGCCGCGCACCATCGTAGGTGCAGCGCACGTCGGTCCCGGCGGGGAAAAGCAATGCGCCGCAGCGCACATCAGCCACGCACGCTTCACCGTTACCTGTTGGCATTGCGCGCAAGCTGCAAATGGCTCCCGGCGAAACGATCGCAGCACCAGATACCGTGGTGACCCGACCGTGTCGACGCAAGCGCTGGCCGACGCCGCTGAGCGGTGCTGTGGGCTGACTCTTCACCGGCATGGTGAGCTCGACCCGCCAACGCGGCGAGGTTTCGCGGAAGACGACTCCACTGCGCTTCGTCGAGTCGAAGTCCAACTGCGACCGCGCCCCCGTGCGCGTGCCGACGTCGTTATACTGGAGCGTGAACGTGCTCTGGTCGTCGCGCGGGCCGAGCTGTTCGCGGGCATCGTTGTCGAGTTTCGCCATCCCCGCAAACGAGTCGCCCTTGCGGTAGAGCGTTTGTCCCCCGCACCTGAGTTCGAGGTCACTCACCCTGGCGTTCGTTCCGGTCGCCTCGACCACGGCTTCGATGAAGCAGGGCGTCCCTCGCGCCAGCGCGATGCCCTCAGCGCGCCTCACTGAAGCGCTCCAGCGTGGCTTTGCGGAGCGCGGCGCGGTCCGCGGCGTCGCCGGCCTCGGAGGCTTCGCGGGGGCGGACTCGACAGGAGGGGGCTCCGGGGGCGGAGGAGCGACCGGCGCGGACCGCGGCGCGGGCGGGACCAACGCGCAGCCCCCGCCGCGTTCTCGGTAATAATCGAGCCTGCCCTCGCAGTATGCATCTTCGGAAGCCGTAAAATTGCAGGCCACCTTGGCCATGCATGCGGCGGCCTTCTGGCAGGCATCGCCCATGTCACCTGCGGCGGGGGAGCAGTGTTTCTCGAGAGTGTCGAGGATCCCCTCGCACACGGATTGCGAAGTCGCGTCCCTCCATGTGCGGCCCATGTAGTAGTTGCGGCAGCACTCTGCGGCACTCGCGCAGACTCCATGAGCTGCGCTCGGCGGCGTGCCGGTGGTGAGCCCGGGCGCGGGGTCGTGCCGCTTCAACACCACCGCTCCGACGCCGAGCCCCATCGCGGCGACGACCACGACGCCGATGAGCCGCACGCCGCGGCGGGGAGAGCGCGGCCCCTGAAGCTGCTTCTTCGCCTCTTGGAGCTTCTCCTCCAGGTTCTCGACGCGCCCCCGCAGGGCATCTCGCTCATTCCGATAGTCCATGGCGTGCTCCCGGCGGCGCTCTCAGAAGATGACCGCGATATCCTGCGGATTCATCGGGTTGACCCGCACCTGAACCGTCGCGCCCGGCTGGAAGCGGGGGATCATCATCTGCGGAACGACGGCCATCGTCTGCACCTGAAGGGCCCCTGCGGTCCCTGGACCTCGAGGACGGCGTGTACCTGGGGGTTCATGTTGATCATCGCGCCGGTCTGCTGCACGGAGAGCACCCGCGCCGTCATCGGCGTCCCTGTCATCGCGAGCTGCTCCTTGGCGTGGAGCGCGTCGACCATGGCGCTCGCGCCGCCGAGCTGTGCCATGAACTTCGGCAGCGTGAACCAGCCGGTCGCGGCGAGAACGACGCCGGTGATCAGCAGCCCGCCCCCCGTGCCGACGTCGACCGTGAGCACCATCACCAGACCGACCACGGCCAGCAACGCGCCCAGCCCGGCGAGGGCAATCTGTACGACCTTGAGCGTCGCGCCGGCGCTCTTCAGGCCCGACTGCGCTTGGGTGTAGCGGTTTGCGCCACCGGGAGGCGCGCCTGGATTCATCGGGTTCATCGTGACCATTTCCTTTCTTGGATCTCGCTCCTCTTGCCTTCACAAACGGATCGGCGTGGCCGGTCCCGCAGTGTCCGCAATTCGTCCGCGGTCAGGACGATTTCGACGCCAGCCGCAAGAAAACCGGCGGGAAGCACACCCCCTGCGACTCGCCGTGCCGCGTCGCGGCGTCGTACGTCACCTCGCGCTCCCGCGCCTCGCGGACGGCCTCCTGCGCGGCGGCCGCGGCCGCCGCGTCGAGCTCCTCCTTGGTCCCGAACGGGGGCAGCGTCATCAGCCGGCGCTGCACCTCGGCCCCGGCCGCCGCCGCGATGTCCACGTGCCCTCGCTCGTGCTCCTCGATGGCCGCGACGAGCGCGTGCCAGGCCGTCACGAGGTCGGCCGACGCGGAGCGCGGCGGGTTCCATCGGGGGAGCATGATGCGGGCCGAGACGTCGACGGTGACCTCTGCGACCCGTCGAGTCCCGCGGTCGTCGACGTGCCGGTAGCGCCAGGTGACTTCCCAATCGGTGAAGGCGCCGAAGCGCCGGCCCGCGCGGACGGGGCCGAGGGCATCGAGCGCGGAGCGGAGTTGCTCCACGGAGGATCCCACGACCAGATAGGGCAGGTAGCGGATCCTCATGTCTACGGTGCAGTTGGTGAAGAGGGAGGTAGGCAAGCTAATCAGTAGTGCTTGGCCGGGAGATAGCCGCGCTCCTCTCGATACTTGTTTTCCGAGAACGGATACTTGTTCGGATCGTCGTATGGAGGCAGACCGACAGCTTTTCGCTCTCCGCACAGGCAGGTCTTGGTGAGCGTGTCGCCTCCAGGGTTGTCGCAGACGTGCTCGTCGGCGGTGCCATGCGTGATGTCGTTGGCATGCACAGTCTCGTGGAACAGCGTCGCGTCCCCTGCTGCCGGGTTGTAATATATCTTCGCGTCGGTGCCTGTGCCGTCCGTTGAACGCGGATCGTTGTATGTCACGCCGCCCCCGGGGAGCTGACGCTCTTTCTCGAGTCGCGGGTCCGTGTCAGTGTGTGACCGTCCGGATGTCTGGCAAATGGTGACTTTGCGCCCCTTTGCCCCGGCGTCGGCGATCTGGGCGAGGAGCAGCTTGCCGCTCTTCGTAGAGGCGATCAAAACCATGTCCTGGAGCACCTTGGATTGAAATCCAGGGTCGCCAACGATCGTGATGCACGAAGGCAGCGCGAACGTGCTGCTGCCGATGAGCACCGTGGGCTCACCCCAGATGACCACACCGCCGTCGAGCGACTTGACGCCGATCCGGGCGGCCGGCATGCCCCGCACGAGTACCTCCGAGGCTCCCTCGGCGATGGGCGAAATATGGCCCAGGCCGCACGTGCAGAAGTCGGAGAGCTTCGCCGCGATCTGACCACCGATGAAGACCTCCGGCGGATCGGGCCTGGCGATCTCGGAGTGGATCATGTGCTGCGTGCACAGGTAGCCGTCGGTATAGCGTGAGGCGGGGCTGCTCATGGAGTTGCCTGCGGAGGGTTGGGGGACGAGCTCTCCATACTGAACACGCGGCGGATGTAGCTCTCTTCGGGGGCAAGCCGTCGGACACCCATGGCGCACTTTATGCCGTTCACCACTACGGCCTTCTGGCCGTGCTCCCGGAGGAACATCCGCACAGCGTCCTCGTGCTTGCCATGGACGACATGCTTGTAGACACCGGCGTCGTCCGGCGGAGGCAGCCAGGTCTTCGGTAGCGGCGGCAAGTCGGCGGGCCACGGCACGACCTCGCGCGCATGGGCGAAACCCCAAAGCATGATCTCGATCTCCTCGGGGATCCAGCGCAGCCCTTCGGGGACGTCGGGAGACAGCAAGGCCCGGTAGGTCTTGTCAAACGCGGCGATCTGGGGGTCGCGACTCACGGGCGAGTCGCGGCGCAGCCCCGATACCGCGACTCGCTTCCATTTCACCCCCTGCCGAAGCGCGATGGCAACGGTCGGTGAATGCATGTCGACGTGGTCGGCCATGTGTCGAGGCAATCCGAGGAACTCGGGTGTGGCCAGCGCCCGCACGAAAGCCATCGCGTCGCTGGGCTCGATCTGGCCCCGAAGCCCGTTCCACCGCGGACCGCGATCGGTCGCGAGGCTGTTCTGGATGATCAGCCCGTCCTCGTAGACGACGATGGTGGGCATGTCGGAGCCGATGACGTCGAGCCGCGGGGTCCATTCGAAGAGCACGACCAGCGGGCGGCGATGGAGATCGGAGAGGCCAGGCACCTCAATCAACGGGTCCGGCCGGGCCGGAGGACGGCCTTGGCTCGTGGCCGTAGGAGAGGGCGTGCTCGTGGTTGCGGAGCTCGTGGGCGTTGTCGCGCAGCCGGAGCAGCCCGCGAGTCCCGCCGGGCCGACCAGGACCAGAAACAACAGGTGGCGCATTCGTCGCTTCCTATCGCGGGATTGCCGACCGCACATCATCGTCAATTGAGCCTGATCGGATGCCCTTCGATCTTGGCCTCGCCGCCTGCCTTGATCTGGACGGTTGTGGCGTCGAGCACGATGGTTGTTGCCTTGAGCGTCATAACCCCGCCCTTGATGCTGATCTCGCCGCCCTCTCCCTTCAGCTCCAGCCCTTGTGGCGAGTCGATGATGCCGCCGCCGGTGATCTTCAGCTCCGCCGCCTTGTCCTTGGAGTTCTTCCAGGGCGCGGCGTGTCCGGCGCCGCCTCCGCGCGCGCTGCCGCCTCCCTCGTCGGCCCCGAGCGGCGCCGCCGCCCCCTCAGCCGGCCCGCGCCCGTGCCCCTCTGCCGCCTCGGCCGCTCGACCCGCGTTGGCCGGGGGCCCGTCGTCCTCGCTCGCCGCGCCGTCGACGTGGATGATCTGCCGCCCCGCGATGTGCATCACGAGGTTCTTCCCGATCGAGACGACCTCGTTGCCCTGCACCTGCCGGACGTGATCGCCGGCGATGTCCATCGTGCGGTCCCGCCCCACGCGGATCGCCTCCTGCCCGCCCACCGTGCGCGCGTGATCGTTCCGCACGACCTCCTCCAGATCCCGCTGCGCGTGAACGTACACCTGCTCGCGGCCGGCGGCGTCCTCGAAGCGCAGCTCGTTCGCGCCGGCGCCGCCGGGCGTGCTCCGCGTGCGGATCCCGCTCTGCGTCTTCTTGCCCGGCAGCGCGAACGGCGTCGCGTTCGTCCCGTTGTAGAGCGCGCCCACGATCACCGGCCGGTCGGTGTCGCCGCCGAGGAAGGCGACGAGGACCTCCATCCCGACCCGAGGAATGAAGAGCGAACCCCACCCGGCGCCGGCCCACGCCTGCGCGACGCGCACCCAGCACGAGCTGTCCTCGTTGCGCTTGCCGTCGAGGTCCCACGGAAACTGGACCTTCACGCGACCGTGCTCGTCGGTGTGGATCTCCTCGCCGGGAGGCCCGACCACGATGGCCGTCTCCACGACTTGCTGGAGCACGTGCTCGTGCCGGCGCGGGCGGAGCGGGACATCGGCCGGCGCACACGTGAAGGTGTTCGCGTAGACGGGCTCGCCTTCGCGCGCGACCTCGGCCACGCGGCCTTCGTGCTCGACACGCGCGACGACGTAGGCGCGGTTGACGTGCTCGAGCTCGTGGTCCACCAGATCGAAGCGCGCGCCGGGAAGGAGCCTCCGGCACGCGCTCCGACCTTCGGTGACGAGCGCGCGGCGTCGTGCTTGCTCGAGCCTGGTCCGGGCGCTGCTGCCGTCGACGTCGGGCCGCTCGTCCTCGCCGTGGTGCTCGTAGACACGGCAGAGCTCCGCCTCGACGGGGAGGGCCTCGGTTGCAGCGGCGGCGCGCGGCGGGGCCGATGAGGGCTTCGCCTCCCCTCGCAGCTCCAAGAGCGGCCTGCGGAAGTCGTACTCGCGCTGGAGCACGGCGCCGTGCTTCACGGCGCGTCGCAACGCGAAGCGACCGACGTGATGCTCCTTCGGCACGAGGCCATCGGCGCCCTCCTCGAAGCGGTACGCGAGCTCGGGCTCGCCCGCGATCGGCGCGTAGAGGTGCGCGCTGTCGTGGAAGACCACCGTCTCCTCCGCGCCGTGCTCGAAGACGTAGAAGATGCCCTCCTCGGCGAGCAGACGGGTGACGAACGCGAGGTCGCTCTCCTGGTACTGCACGCAGTAGGTGCGCGCGGCGTACTTCTCCACCAAGGCCCAGCGGTGTGGGATGCGCGCGGCCTCGAGCACGGCCGTCACGATCTCGGGGACGGTCTTGTTCTGGAAGATGCGGCTCGTCTTGCGCTTTCCGAGCAACCACAGGCGGGGCACGAGGCGCACGCGGTACACGAGGCGGCCCTGCTCGAAGGCGTCCCGAGCCTCGACCGCGGCGACGATGCCGTGGACCTCGCGGAGCTCGCCGCCGGGAACGTGCATGGTGAGGGCGCCTGCTTGCGCGAGTAGCTCGGGCTCGAAATCGTGGTGCTCGGCATCGTCGATGGCGATCAAGATGTCGAACCGGAACGGGCGCGAGACCGCCTCGCGGCCGCGGAACGAGAGCACGCGCAAGCGGCCGGCGGCGAAAGGCCCAGCCGTGAGGATGAACGGGGTCATGGTGGCGTCGTCCAAGCGGACCTCCTTCGGCGCGAGGACACACCTCCGCCGTGGCACCTCGCCGACGCGCGGCGGGTGCGCTACTTGGCGCGATCGCGAAGACCGATCGCGCTTCTCATTCCCTTCACAAAGAGATCGGCGCGGCGGTGTCCGCAGTGTCCGTCATTCGTCCGCGCCAGCACGATTTCGACGCGCTCGGGAGCGCGCGGGAGGCAGCCCCCGCCCAGATCATCGCGCCGAGCGCACCAGCCCTGGGATCACTGAGCGCAGCAGCACCGCGACGACTGCGCCGTGCCGATGCTGACGCTGCACGTGGCGGTCCCGCTGTACTGCGTGCACGTCGTGTTGCCGAACGTGATCCCACCGACCAGCGTCGACCCGTACGGGTTGGTGCAGGTGCCCGCGCACGTCATGCCCTGGGATGCGCAATAGTTCTGGCAGGTCGTCAGGTTCGACTTCGGCAGGCACGCCGAGAGCGAGGGGCACTTGCCCTGCGAGCAGCTCCCGCCGGTGCACACGTGGCCGCACGTCCCGCAGTTCTGCTTGTCCGTCATCAGGTTGACGCACTTCCCCGAGCACGCCGCGTTGCCGTTGCACGTCAGCGTGAGGTTCACGGTCTGCTCGGCGGTGTGCGCCGCTTGATCGAAGAACTGCGCCTTGAAGGTCCGCGTCGCCGTCGCGCCCTGCGCGAAGTTGATGGGCGAGACCTGATGGATCTGATCCCACGAGAGGATCATCTGGTACGCGCCCTCCTGCGCGCTCGAGCCGAACGCGCCATAGGTGGCGCTGCCCCCGTCGAGGAGCGTGCCGCCGATCACGTCGTCGATGCCGTCGGGATCGGTGACGACGGCACTGAACGTCACTTGCTGCCCCTGCGTGAGCGACGTGACGTTCGTGCCGAAGGTCAGGATCACCGGCGGCTGGTTCACCGGCGGGCTGCCGCTGGAGCTGCTGCCGCTGCTCGAGCTGCTGGTGCTCCCCGTCGTCGCACCGCCTGAGCCGCCTGAGCCGCCCGTGCCGGTGGTGCTGCTGGAGGTGCCGGCGCCGCCTGTGCCCGAAGACGTCGCTCCGCCGGCGCCGTCCGCACGCACGCACGTGCCCGCCTTGCAGACGAGGTTTTCGTTGCACGTGTCGTTCGGGTAGCACTCGGCGCCCTCGGCCCCTTGCGCGCGCACACACGTGCCGGCCTGGCAGACGAGGTTGGCGTTGCACGTGTCGTTCGGGTAGCACTCGGCGCCCTCGGCCCCCTGCGAGCCTGCGCTCCCCGAGGAGCACGCCGCGGCGGTGAAGCCGATCGCGAACGCGGAGAGAATGAGAGCTCGTGCGATTGGGTTGAACGATGATGACTTCATGATTGTGACCTATGCTCCGATGGTCATGCAGCCCCACTTGCTACGTTATTGACGTTGAGCAGTCGATGCAGCCGCGGCCGCGGTTCGATGCGCGCAGGTCAGCGGTACGGCCCCAGCGCCGCCGGCCCAGCGTCGACGATGCGCACCCGTTCGGGCCAGCGCTTCGCGATCTCTTCGACTTGCTCGATCCCGCGCGCGTAGAACTCCGTGTATCCGCACCCCAGGCAGATCCACGTCTCGAAGCTGCCCAGCGTCTCCCTGGCCCACGGTCCGGTGCGTACCTGGTCGACGCGGTGTGCGATGATGGTGATCGCCGGGAATGGCCGCGTCATGTTGCTCGACTCCTGATCTGGATGCCGGAACTCGTCTGTCACAGCAAACTTCTTGCCGGAACACTTGGGACACGTCTGGGTAGATTGCATGGTCGAGACTCCTGTTCATCAGACCGCCGAGGCTCTCACTGGAACACCTGCACGTCGGCCACGACACCCGGCGCGCCGTTGCCCATGTTGCCATTCGCGTTATCGCCCAAGCCGCCTGCGCCTGCGGCACCGCCCTTCGCGGGGGTCCATCCGCTCATGGGCACCGCCTTGCCGGTCGCCGCGATCGCGATCGAATGCCCGCCCAACCCACCGCCGCCGTTGCCTCCGTGGCCGCCTTCACCGCCGAGACAGCCGTCGTTGAGCTGCGCGTACGTGGGCTTCGCCTTGCCGCCCGGACCACCGTTGCCGCCGTTGCCGCCGGTCTGCCCAGCACCGCCGTCGCCGCCCTTGCCACCGCTGCCGGCCTTGAGCGTCACGCTCGCGAAGCTCAGCGTCGCGTCGATGCTCACGAGCGCGATGCTGGATCCGCCCGCGCCCCCGGCTTTGCCACCGAGGCCGCCGCATCCGCCGGAGCCTCCGGAGCCTCCAGAAGCGCCGCCGGCCGAGGTCATGTCCGCGCACTTGCCGCCGCCCGTGCCGCCCTTTGCGCCGCCACCGCCGCCCTGGCCCGGCTTGCCTACGCCGCCCGGGCCACCGCTCACGCCGGTGTAGCCGCTCGCGCTGATCGAGCCGAGCCCCGAGGCTCCCACGCCGGGCGTAGCGGGCCCGAAGGTGTCGCCGCCATCGCCGGGCTTGCCTCCGCCGCAGCCCGAGCCGCTGTCGCCTGTACCGAAGTTCGTGGTGCCGAGCGGATTGCCGTCCGTGCCGTTACCCCCGCCTGCGGCGTCGCCAATGCCACCGGCTCCGCTCACCGAGTCGGGGTTGCCGCACGCGTTCGTGACGGCCTTTCCCCCGAAGCTCTGGTCCGCTACGCAGGCATCCTTCCCCGGGTTGCCGTCGCTCCCCGCCTGCGCCGCGGTCTGGTACGGCGTGCCCGCCGCACCCGCCGCACCATCCCCCGCCGTCACGTCGCACCGCGTGAAGCTCGCGGTCGCCTGCGCCACCAGCACCGCGATCGACGATCCGCCGTCCTGCGTTGCGTTCGCCGACGTGATCGCGAAGTCGTACACCTCCGTGTTCGTCGTCGCCTTGCTGATGCTCAGCGCGATCGCGTCCACCGTCGGCGCGAGCTGCGTCTTCTTCGCCGCGTCGTAGGCCCAGCCCTTCGCGCAGTCGAGCGCGCCGTAGAGCGCGGCGTTCTCCGTGATAGAGACGGTCTCCTTGTCGAACACCTCGCCGCACGCGTACACCCGCTTGCCCTTCGCGTTGGCGAGCGCCTGTGTGATGGTCGCGAACGGCGCCTCCTTGGTGCCCTTGCCGTTCGCGTCGTCGCCGAGCGAGCTGGAGACGAACACGCCGCACGAGTCGGCGATCGCCTCCACGTTCTCGCTCGGGATGCAGCCCGGCGGCGGGCCGCCGTCGTCGCCACCCGTGCCGCCGCTGGCGGTGCTGCTGGTCGTGCTCGACGAGCTCCCGCCGCTGCCCTGCGTCGTCGCGCCGCCTCCGCACCCGAGCGCGCCCGCGCCGACCAGCACCCCGAGCGCCGCGATCATCCCCGCTCTCATCGCACACGTCTCCTGTTGCTGACCGCTCGCCTACTGGCCGCACGCCTTGTTCGTTCCAAAGTCCCAGCACTCCTGCGCGAGCCCGTCGGCCCCCTTGCCCATGTCTGCGGTGGTGTTGTTGACGCCCCCTGCGCCGCCCTTGCCGTTCGCCGTCATGTCGATCTGGAACGTGCCGCCGCCAGGCGCCTTCGTGCCCTTGAACGCGATGCCGAGGGAGTGACCACCTTGCCCGCCGCCGCCGGGGCCGCCGCTGCCGCCCTTGCCGCCCTTGCCGCCAGGGCATGCGTCGGCGGCCGGGCCGCCCGCGCCGTTGGCGCCGCCAGGCCCTCCCTTGCCGCCGTTCTGCCCGCTACCGCCTGGGCCGCCCGCGCCGCTCTTGCCTGCGACGAGGGCCACCCCCGTGAGCGTCACATCCGCATTGAGCACGACGAGTGCGATGCTGCTTCCACCAGGTTTTCCGCCCCCGCCGACTGCACCGCCGCACCCGCCAATCCCACCAGCGCCGCCGCTCGCACCGGCGAGATTGTTGACCGGTGTGCCCATGCACGTTCCACTCGCGATGCCTTTCGCACCCCCACCGCCGCCGCCGCCTTGTCCGGGCTTGCCGATGCCGCCATCGGCGCCGGGCGCGCCCGCATAGCCCGTTGACGAGATGACGCCCGGGCTGGTTCCACCGTCTCCCGAACTGCCCACGGCGCCTGCGGCACCAGCATTGCCCGTGCCGCACACCGCTGATGCGTTCTGGCCCTCGCCATTGCCGCCTTTCCCATCGGGCATGCCGGACGCCATCGGGGCCGCGCTGCCGTCCGTTCCGTTTCCCGCCGGGTTGCTTGCAGCGTCTCCTCCGTCACCGCCACTGCCGCCAGTCGAGGATGTGCCGTCAGGGCACATCTTCGTCTTGCCCATCGCGCCCGAGTGCGTGCCACCAGGGCTGCACGTATCGGCGCCGGTGGCGCCCGTGTCGCCATCCAGCGTCGAATCATCCCCGAGCGTCGCCCCGGCGTCTCCGTCCTTTGCATCCCGCGCCGTCAGCACGCCGTTCACCATGGCGAGCGAGCCGCCGTTCACCAGCATCGCGATCGACGACGCTCCCGGCATCACGGCGGCAGGCGCGGTCACTCTCACGTTCTCGAGGTGGTTCGCGCCGCCGTCGAGCACGACGCCTGGCGTGTCGGCGACCGTTGCGATCTCGGCCTGCGAGCTCGCGTCCCACGTCCAGCTCGCCGCGCAATCGGTGAACCCGCCGTACACGTCGACACCGCCGCTGAAGGTCACCTGCACCGTCTCGGTGTATGCCCCCGCGCACGCGAACACGCGCTTCGCGCCGGCCGCGGCTGCATCCGCGAAGGTCGCGAACGGCATGGCCTTGGTCCCGTTGCCGTCCGGCGCCGCGCTTGCGCTCACGAACGCGCCGCACTCGTCGCGCACGAGCTCAGGATCCGTGGTCGGATCGCCATCACACGAAGGGTTACCCCCGTCGCCGTCCGGTCCGCCATCGTGCCCGGTGGTGGTGAGGTACTTCGAGCAGGTGAGTGTCCTGTCGCAGTCGTCGGCCTCGTTGCTGCACCCCACGACGTAGCCCGCCGCCAAGCCCAGCGCCCCGAGCGCCCCCATCATCCATCGCATCCCGTGCATCGTCGGCTCCTTGCCCAAGCTCGTTCACCACGTACCGACGATGGCCATTCCGCCGCCGTCCATGCCCACCACCGGCAACACGCGCAGCGCAGCCTTCGCCGGCCGCGGCGCGGGCAGCAGCGCGTACGTCACCGCGCCGATGGCGAGCACGCCCGCCGTCGCAAACGCGACGCGCGCAACATTCGCGGTCGTGTCGAGGCTCTTCAGCGTGCCCTTCAGTTCACCGCACGCTCCGGTGACGTTGGACGGCGGCTGCACGCACTGGCCGCCGCCTTTCAGGATTGCCGCGCGCTGCGCATCCGCATCACCGCTCTTGCCGTTCGAGATTACCGCGGTAGCGATCCCCACGCCGAGCGCCGCGGCGCTCACGCCGGCGAGCGCGAGCAACGGCGCTTTGCTCCGCGTCTCCGGCGGCTGGGGAACCAGCGTCAGCGCGAGATCCTTCGTGTCTCCCGCCTTGGCCTCGAATGAAACTCGGGCCTGCTGGTATGCTTCGCGCGTCGCTTCGATCACGTGCGAGCCGGGATCTACGAACAGATCGTGGGAGGCGTCGTCCGCGACCTCCCTGCCATCGATCGCGACCCGCGAACCGGGCACGCTCGCCTTGACGCGCACCGTGGCGACCTTCGCCTTCGCCTCGTCGAGGAGCTGCTGCGTGCGCTCGCGCTGCACCGCCTTCGCTGAGGGCGGCGCAGTTCGGAGGCTGTACTCGAGGTACTCCGCTGCTGCGCGAGGATTGCCGAGACGCAGCTCGACGAGTCCCAAGTTTGCTGCGACGTCGAACGTGCGGGTGATCTTCCACACCTCGAGGTACGCGACTTCGGCCTCCGCCCACTTCTTCTGTGCCAGCGCGGCGTTGCCCTGCTGAAACAGCTTCGTCGCGCGCTCGGCGTTGCTGTCGGCTGCGGCACCGAACGCCGTGAAGGTGAGGGACGCGCCGAGAGTGAGCGCGATCAGACGCGAGCGGAGAGCGCTTCGAGGGTGGATCATTACGCGGGTTCCCTGGGTTCAGTCGTAGACCGGCTTCTCGGACGTGGCGGTCGAAGGCGCTTTCGGCGCTGATGGAGCGACCGTAGGCGTCACGCTCGGCATTGCAGTTGGCATTTGCGGCGCCGTCACCACCTGGCTCGGCGCTGCCGCATCATACGGATCATCCAGCGCGCCGCGCCGCTTCGGCCTCGGCGTGCTCGCCGGCACGCTGCTCGGTGCGGGCGCTGCCCCCGCCGAGCTCGTCCCGCTGGCCGCCGGCGGCGCCTGCTCATCCACGGACGCCGACGGCGTGGGCATAGGCGCCGCCGCAGCGGTCGGTGGCGCCGCCGCCGTCATCGTCGCTGTCGGCGCCGCGCCCTCCGGCGAGCGCCCGCTCCGGAACGCCCGCGCTCCGATCACCGCCGCCACGACGAGGATCGCAACCGCGATCGCCGCGGTGGTCTTCGTCCGGTCGTGCACCGGCACGCCCGCGGGCTTCTCGCTCGTCGGCCGCGTGCTCGCCGGCGCATCGCCCTCGGTCGCGGGCAGCTCACGCGGCCGCAGCGACGAGGGCAGCGCGCTCGCTCGCACGTCGTCCGCGGTCTGCTTCGTCCACGGGCTCGGCGCTGGCTTCTCTTTGCGAAGCGTCGGCTCGTCGTCCTTGGGCGCGGTCGCCTCGTCCGCCTTTCGCACGACGACCTGGGGCAGCACCGCCACCTCGACGCGCGGGGGCGGCGGATCCGATTTCGGTCGTGCCGGCTGCGCGATGTCGACCATTGACATCGCCTGCTTCGCCTCCGCCTGCTCGGCCTTTCGCTCGGCGAGCCGAGCGCGGTCGAGCCGGATCACCTGCCCCTCTGCGGGTGGTTTGTTCTCTTGCCCAGGTGCCGAGATTTCCACGCGCGCGGCCGGCGGATCCGCTCGGGGACGAGTTGCCTGCGGGATGGCGACCGACGCGATGTGCGCCTTCGTGCTGCCGCTTTCGGCGGCCTCGCGGCGCTCTTCCTCGTCCATCTCGTCGAGCATCTCGATCACCGCCAGAGCAGCGGCGAGACGCGGGTTCTTGCTGATGTCGATCTTTTCCGAGGGGCCTGGCACGTAGAACGGACGAAGCTCGGGCGGCACCGTCTCGAAGGTCTCGCGCCCCGCCCCTCCCGTCGGCTTGTCGTCGGTGTCGTCGGTGCCCATGGTGCCGTCCCTCACGTCTGATTGCCGCTCCCACTCGCCGCGGGCAGCCCGAGGATGGTCCCGGATGCCTCGTCCGGCCACGGCGGCAGATTGTCGGCGTTGAAGCCCTCGCCGTCGAACCTCGCGCCGAGCAGCTCGATCA
>Ga0224495_10000755_pt1 | contig 24677 bp, 22 predicted proteins | sample SF_Jul11_sed_USG_FD_168128 | JGI IMG/M metagenome (GOLD analysis project Ga0224495, IMG submission 168128) | Sediment microbial communities from San Francisco Bay, California, United States - SF_Jul11_sed_USGS_4_1 | ecosystem: Environmental > Aquatic > Marine > Sediment | place: USA: California...
GCCACTGCATTCATCACCTGCTGGTAAAAAATATGGCCGTACAGGCAGCTCAATGCAACAAACAGACCAACTCAGTGAGCGGTTGTTACGCCTGCCGCTGCACTATGAAATGACGGAAGTGGAAATTTCACATGTCTGTAACCAGATTGGCAGTTTTTTCACACATTCAAAGAAAAGTAAAAGTCCTCTTAAACGCTGATCAAACCTTTCCAGTTAACTCCCCCACCTCGCCTCTATTTACCGCGAGATAACTGCCTCTTTAATAACTTTGAAGATTTACTTTCAACAAAAGTAAAGCTCAAATATGAAATAGCCATAATCGCCACCAAGGCTGTCAAAATTGAAATTAATGGTGGAACTTCCCAGGTTTCCATTGTCCTGTAAGCTACAGAAAGAATAATTACATGGGAAAGATATGTTGAATAAGACCAGTCTCCCAATCTTGTGAAATACTCAAAATGTTGCAAACGCTTTTCTTGAGATACCAAGGCAGCAACAATCACAGCACAAGGAATACTTACGTATATCAGCCGATCTCCCATATCCAATCCCTGCGAGCCATAGGCAGATGCAATTGAGTTTAACGATATGAAGATTAAAACCGAGGCCAACAGCCATCCAACCTTCCTTAACCACCCAGATTGAAAGACAACGGCGATCACAATGCCACAAAAAAACTCATAAACACGGCTGCTGTTATAGAACGCCCCCGCTGGAAATAACTTGTGCATCCCCATTTGCATGATCACCATACAAGCGAGAATGTATGGCAGCCTGTACCCTTTTGAAAAAAACAGTGCCATGGCAAAAATTAAATAAAAAGCCATCTCAAAATTCAATGTCCAGCCAACGGTAAGCACGGGGTAATACCCGATGCCGGATGGGTTCAACGCCGGGATGAATAATAAGGATTTAAACAAGAAGCCCATCTCAAATAAGGAGAAGGGAATCAAACCCTCAAAATTTATTATTAACAAGGCAGTCAGCAATGTATACACCCAATAAGCCGGCGCGATACGAATTAATCGGTTGGAAAAAAAGCGTGCACATGAAATATCTTTGCCCGCTGTCGAAAGAAAGATTACAAACCCGCTAATCACAAAAAAAATATCGACGCCTATCGAACCATATCTGGAAAAAAAAACCGAGAACCAATCCTTACCGTTAAATCCGTAAAATATCTGCATAACATGGTGGATAACAACCAGCCATGCGGCAACAGCCCTTAACCCTTGTATCGAAATCAACATGAGACTTCCTTCAACCTACATTAATTGCAATCAAAATATTTACACAAGAGATATGCAATTTGACATGGCATGCTCTGCTCGCGAAGAACCTTATAATAATCTTCCATTCCTCACAGAAAAATAAAATCGCTACTCGCGACCCGAAAAAACAAAATACCTGAAAGCCACAAACAGGAAACCTGCGACCACCAATATCGCAGCCGCCTGAATCCATTGATGGGAATATCCAAGCATATCGACAAATGTGAGCAGTATTGAGTAATTAATCAAATAGCCGAACATATGCGCGACAAAAAATCTGGCTCCCGATCCAAGCAGGGCCCCTTTATGCACAAATGTCCATTTACGGTGCCCGGCAAATCCGATCAACACTCCCGAAAGGTATATTACCGTCATTGCCTTCTTCGGTTCGATACCCAGATAGGTAATCAACCAGTAAGCACAATACAGAATCAAATTAACGACCACTCCAACAAGACCGTATCGATAAAGTTGCACGAAGAATTGATTCATTTCTCTACTCGACGCTTTTAATTAGATGCAAGCATGCTGAAATTCACCCATAGCCGAGTTCATCAAAATATCAACCAATGTGAATTCAGATCAAATTTATTATGTTATATGGTGATAAATATCTTGCGAATTTTTGAAACTGAATCCCAATGAAGCATATAGGTTTATTACTGCAAGATTGGATGCCGAGATCGAACTTCTCACTTCACCGTGGCCGTTCGTCAGCAGTTCACTGCATACTGAACTCCACCAGAATTTCGACAAACCTTTTCCTCGATATTTTCCGGCAATGGCATGCAGCACCAATACGTTTGCGCTATATCCGATAAAACCAGCCAATTCATCCTTCCAGTACAGACCAAAAACCTGCTTCGAATTGATCAGTTGCTTCAGCCAGTTGTCATAACGAAGATCAGAAGCGGATTTTGGCAGGTTGAAGTCACGGTGAAAACGACCATGAGCGAACACGCCGTGACAAATGTTCATAGCCGATTCGGTATCAAACTCCTTCGAGATCGTTGCCTCTGACTGATGCACGGCACGCAGCCGCCCTGCGGGGCAGACCGGCTCAATCAAGGTATCGCAGTAATAAAAACCGAATTCGTGCAACAGTTGCTTATCAGATAATGGATCAACTTTTAGCGTGTGGTGCCCAGGAGTCTGCGCAGCCTGCTGTAAGGCAACACGGGAATATTCGAGTAGCTCCCATGTGGGCATACCAAATGCAGCGGTGTCCCAAGGTGTGCTATTAATCAATGTTTTCATCAAAAGTTGAGCGTCTGACGATATATAACGGACGTTTTTTACTCTCATCAAAATTCTTGCCGAGATAAATTCCGATGATACCCAGTATAGAGATAATGATGCCCCCAATAAAAAACAGGGAAACGATCAAACTGTTCCAACCGGGTGTCACCGAACCGTAAGCCAAAGAACGGCCGAGTATGTATGTTCCATAGCAAAACGAAAAGAAAGCCATCAAAAATCCAAGTCTTATCGATATACGCAGCGGCTTGTCGGAATATGCGATGATCGTTTCGGATGCCAGCTTCCATAGTTTGAAAAAGGTATATGTTGATATTCCCTCAAAACGCTCAGCGTGCTGAACATCAATACTGGTGGTCGGGAAGCCCAGCCATTCAACCAGACCACCGAAGAAACGCAGCTGTTCACGCATCAAACAAAAACTTTGCACCACTTTGCGCGACATGATGCGGAAGTTCCCCACTTCACCGTCATATTCCATATCAGCCAGATAGCTAAACACCTTGTAGAAAATTCTCGAGGTCAGACGCTTTAACAATCCATCCTGGCGCGCACCACGGCGCGCCAGCACGACGTCATAACCTTCTCGAGCTTTGGCATAGAGCCTGGGAATTTCCTCGGGTCTGTCCTGCAGGTCGCAATCCATCACAACCACCCAGTCACCATCACAGCAATCCATGCCTGCGGTAATGCCGTAGTGCTGCCCAAAGTTTCGACTGAACTGCATTCCCTTCACCCGCGGGTCTGCGAAAGCCAGCCGTTCGATCACTTGCCATGAACCATCATCGCCGCAATCTTCCACCAGGAAAATCTCAAAATCCGGCGTAATACTTTCCAGCGCAGCTTTAAGGCGGCGATAGAGTTCATCGAGACAATGCTCAGCACGGAATACCGGCACAACAACTGAAATTAAAGCCATATATAAACTTTGTTAAGTTGCTTACATTTATTTATTGTCGCATGACGTTTGCCGAAACAGAACATATTTTCACCCGGTAATAATTCACAACGAATCTTCTTCTGAATTAACCTGCTCCGGCATCAGCAAGGCAATAATACCCAGGCCTACCGCAAACCAAAGTGTAGCCAGCCTTATCAGCACAGTGGCTGCTACAGCCTGCGGTTGGGCGACGTGATTAATCATCAGCAAGGCAACCATCGTTGCTTCGGCACCGCCCAGACCACCGGGCAGAAAGCTGAGCGCCCCGACCATCATGGAAAATGCATAGATGAACAGCGCCGTTTGCAATGACATATCGCTCCCCAACAAATCCATGATGTAGTAAAACGCAAATCCCTCAGCACCCCATGCGATCAATCCAAGTACAAAACCGTACAGCAACATAGGCAAGCGGAAACAGCGCCCCGAATGCAGCACGATGGAAATCGTCGACACAACCAAGCTGCCAAGACGGGCCGATAGCCTGTTCTGCGCAATACGCTCCAATGCCCTCAACCAGTTGGTTTGCTGAAGGACAATCAGCCCAACAAGAATTACAGAGGCAAGAATCACCACTACCGGTTGAGCAGGCGGATATATCCACAGCCCGATAGAAACCAGCAACAACATACTGATCAGGTTGGAAAAATGTTCGGAAAAGAATGCGGCGAGGCTTTCAGGATAGGTGATGCCGTGATGTTTCAGAAACACGCTGCGTATCGCCTCACCCGCCTTGCCGGGGAGTATCGTCAAACCAAATCCCGCGATATAAATGCGCAAACTTTCCGGAGTATGTACACGGTGGCCAAGCAACGAGAGGAATTTTTGCCAGCGTACAAAGCGCAAGCCGTAATTGACCAGCGAAAGCGATAGCGCGATTAAACAACCCATCAACCCGACTCGGCCGAATGCAGCAACCACATCCCGCCACCCGCCCCAGATTGAAAAAACCAGATATCCGGAGGCGCTAAACAACACTATCAGAAGCAATGCGCGAAAGCGCCATCCGCTCAGGATGTGACGGGTATGTTCTCTCCCCATGCTTATGAAATCATCCAGATCGTCACAATCAGCCAACCCCCAACTACACTCAGCATGTGCGAATCGCGTGCCAGGTCTCTGGAGGGGTCACCGCCACCGCTCTGGTGGTGCAACAGATAAATATAACGAAACACACCGTACATCACGAACGGCACGGTATAGATCAGGTTGGCTGTACCCTGAATACGGATAGTGTCCGGATTCATCGTGTACAGGCTGTAGCTCATAATCACACCGGATGCTGTGACTACGATCAGGTTGTCGAGCAATATCGCACTGTAGTGTTCCAGAACCTTGCGATGAGAAGACTTTTCATCGGTTAATGCGATAATTTCAGCTCGGCGCTTGCTGAAGCCAAGAAACAACGTCACCATCAAGCCGCACAGCAGCAACCATTGCGAAGGCGGGATATCGACGCCAATCGTGCCGGCCAATATCCGCAACATGAAGCCTGCCGCGATGATAAAAACATCAAGAAGTACCACATGCTTCAGCCGGAACGAGTAAGCGAGATTCATCACCGCGTAGCAGGAAACGATTAGCAACGTATCAACGGACACCCAAAGCGCGAGCGCAAAAGCAGCAACAGCCAGCAAGAAGGACAATATTGCCCCGCTGGCTACCGAAACTGTTCCCGCCGCAAGAGGCCTGTTTCTTTTCGCAGGATGCAATTTATCCTGCTCGCGATCCGCAATATCATTAACGATATAGATGCTGCTGGATACCAGACAGAAAGACATGGCCGCAACGACCACCTGCCAAACCAGCGAGTTATCGTGCCAGGCATGCCCAAACAATAGGCCGGTAAAAACAAAACCGTTCTTCACCCACTGGTGGGGACGCATCAGGCGCAACAATTCAAATAATGTATTCATCTGTCACTCCGGCATTTGTCGGCAATAGCCGTATCAGCTATTGCAAGTAATTCCCTGTCTCTCCTGCTAACGTCATATGCGTACAGGGTATTGCCATCCCTCGCACCCAGCAAGGTTTCCGGCCGGTCCATTTTTTTCGATTCTATTGCGGTGATTCCTGAACAAATTGCTGAGGAGAAAACTGCCTACCATTACCTGAAAAAACATTTAGCATCATCACTCAACAGAATAAAATCATTCAAAGATTATTATCTGAACGAATTATTTCCAGCTACCAGCCTCCGGCAATTACTTTCTGCCGCCTCCAAATCACTCAATCTTCCTGTTTCACTATAGAGAATTGATAGTGAGCAATAAGCCTGGTAGTCGGGAAACGACTGCCTTAAAGCCAGTTGCAGGGGCAACTCCGCATCTGAAGTATTACCCTCTTTCAACATGGAAATTCCCAACAAATTGTATGCGATCCCTTTTACCTCCTCAGGCAAACGCTGAGACTCAATAGCGGCGCGGAGGTATGTTATTGCGTTTTGAAATCTTTGCTCATCCAATAACCATTTGCCAATATTGTATTGCACCCACTCGTTACCGGGAAATTTTGCCGCCAAAAATCTCCACTCGTTTTCAACCACCACTTTTCGCTTCTTCCAAAATCTGTAAACAGGTGAATTCCATTGGGCTTGCTCTGGTAACGATTTCAAATCCAGAGACAATTGGTTTAACAATTCAATTGCTTTATCCGGATTTCCCGTTTTGATTGTCTCGGCATGCACCACATAGAATATGTCTACCATCTCAATCATTGCCTCCCGAAATTCCGGGGTTGAAATATTACTTGCAGCTCGTCTTGCCTCGCCAACCAAACCCAGTGGCAACTGGGTTCCCACCAACTTGTAGGAAACAGGCATGTAAAAATCCGGATAGGTACGCAGATCAGCATCAATAAGTTCTTCAAAACTCTGCCAATCTCTCGAACGATCAAGCGCCTGAAAGCCCCATGAAAATGCCAGAATTACAAAAAATACAATCCGGAGTGAAAGCCTGAAGCGCCATGTAAAAACAACCATTAACAGCGTTGCCGGCCACACTGCGAGAAAAATAAACCGGTCTGAAACCAGTGAGGGCATTGTATAAGGGATAATACTCATACTTGGAGCGCAAAGCAGCATGAAAGTCACCACTGCGAAACCTGCCAGCGACCTTTTAAACAGGAACATCACTCCAGCAATCACTGCAGTCACAATAACCGCACCCCCAGTTATTACCATAACAGGGAGATACGGGTCCTCGAAAACAGGATATAAAAAATGTCTTGATTCCGGACTAATTGAAAGCCGTGCAAACCATCCAAGAACACCCAAAGATCTATATAAGGCTTCAACGCCAAAATACAGTGGCAACCTCGAAGTAATATTGGATGAAAAATTTATTGCAATGAATACTGCCAGCAATAAAATTATTAGCGACCAAAACAGGAGCGAATACCAACGCCTGTCGGAGCTGGGTGTTTCTCGCCAAAAACCAAACCATATCAAAACAATAACTGGCGCAACCGCAATAGCTGTTGCCTTCGATAGCATCGCTGCCAATAATACGATGAGCGTGGCTACGGAATACCTGATTGAAAGACCGCCCACTCGTTTTGCTTTGATTGAAAGCCAAATGGAAAGTAGCGATAAAAGTGACGAAAGCACGTCTTTTCGTCCGGCGATCCAGACAACTGCTTCAACATGTGATGGATGCAAAGCAAACAAAGTTGTTACTACGGCCGCTATCCAGGGAGCATCATTGGATTTGGCCGGATAATAATATTTCCACAACCACTTTGTGATTCCATAGACCAGCGGTAAGCAGAGCAGATACAAGAAAATGCTGTGCATCCGAAAAAAAAATGGATTCAAACCGAACAATTTCACATCTATCCAGTAGGACAAGTCCCTTATGGGAAGAAACTCGAAAAAACTGTTATAAGGCTCTACAAGCAGCCTCCACAATTCGTGAAACTGTAGCCCAGCAAGTTTTGCATTCTCCTCAATATATGTAACGTCATCGGACATAAAAGGAGCATCGATTGCCTGAAAATATGCAGTTATAGAAACTGCCGCTCCAATAAAAACCAGCAAAATATTTGCATACTGTTTCACAAATTGATTTAAAGCATCTCTATTCATAGCTTCCCAATCTGCTCATAAAGGCTTTTGATTCGGCATTTCTCGGTAATAGCCGTAATCGGCTGTGGCAAGCAACTCCCTGTCTCCCCTGCTGTCGCCATATGCATACAGGGTATAGGCATCTCGAGCACCCAGCAAGGCATCCAATCGGCGCACTTTTTCGATGCCATAGCAATTCTCCCCGGACAGTCTGCCGCTGGTCGTACCATCCTCAAGGGATTCCAGATGGGTCGCGAGCACATCATCGAATCCCGCCTTGATCGCCCAGGGACGCACGTACAAATCCATGGACGCGCTGATCACCACGCAACGATGCCCTTGCTGCTGGTGCCATTTCAAGCGTTGCATTGCCTCGTGACGCATCAGATCAGGCAATACCTGCGAAGCAAAGCGCTCGCCCTGTTGCTGCAATTCATCCATACGCAAACCGCCCAGGCATTGGACGAACACGCGCTGCTTGGCAATGTCGTTGCGGATCAACCCCAAACCGTAACCAAGCAGTGTCGGCGAGAGGATCAGCGCATCACGCGCGACCCGTGCGGTGCCCAGCGCATGCAACAGGAAGGGCAGCAATGTCTCGCGCCGTGTCAGCGTTCCGTCGAAATCGAATGCCGCAACCACCGGTTTGTTCGCCAGTATTTCGCTCACAACTTTAACCGCTTGAAGATAAATTCCGGGATGTGTTTGATGATCAGCATGATGTAGCGCCAGAACCATGGCAGGTAGAGCACGTCCGCCGATTTTTCAGGTGCACGTGCGATACGTTCGCCAATGTCCTGCGGTGATGCGACCAGGAATAGTCCGGGCAGGCCGTAGGTCATCGCGGTATCCACGAAACCCGGCTTGACCGTGATGACACGCACGCTGCTCGGAAAAAGACGGTTGCGCAATCCCTGCAGATAAAGACTGAGTGCGCCCTTCGCGGCACCATAGACATAGTTGCTCTGCCTGCCGCGGTCGCCTGCCACCGAAGAGATGCCGATGATAAAACCGCTTTTCAACGGCTCGAAATAATTTGCGCAGTGGCTGAGGATGGACGCTGCGCCGGTGAAGTTGCTCGCAATGACTTTTGCGCCGACACTGAAATCACGCGCCGCAATCTGATCGCCGAGGTAGCCAAAAGCCAGCACCACACCGGAAAGGCCCTGCATCTCGTCGATCACCGATTGCATGAATGCGGCATGCGTATCCGTCGCTTCCGCATCGAACGTACCATAGCGCACCTCGATACCGTGACGTACCCGCAGATCCGCGGCAATACGCGGCAATTCGTCCATGTCGCGCCCGGCCAGATAGATCGCATGACCGCGTGCGGCAAAAGCGCCTGCCGTTGCACGTGCAATCGCCGATGTGGCACCCAGAATCAGGACAGGATTATTCATGTCGCCTCCCCTGCAATACCAAGGCGACGTGACATGCTGGAACTGAACCGGTTATCCGGGTCCACATTGTTCTTCACAGCGATAAACTCGTCATAGCGTGGATACATTTTGCGAAAAGATTCCGCCGTGAGTCTGGCGTCCTTGGCCAGATATACCCGCCCTCCGTAACGCAGTACGATCTCATCGAGCCTGGTCAATAACTCAAGCAAGCCATCGTCACGCATCGGCAAATCCAGCGCCAGGGTGTAGCCGGCCAGTGGAAAAGACAGCATACCGCTACCCTGTGCGCCAAGCCGCTTCAGTACAGCAAGAAAGGAAGCACGCCGACTGGCAGAAAGTTCTTCCAGTAATGCCTTAATGCCCTCATATGCTTGCGCATCGGGAATCAAACACTGGTATTGCACGAAACCGTGCTTGCCGTACATCCTGTTCCAATGTCCGATACCGTCCAGCGGATAGAAATACGCATCATAAGCAGACAGGAAAGGGCGCTGCTTTCCACCTTCGCGCTTGAAATAAAAGTCGTTGAATTTACCGATGCTCTTTGAGTTGAGCACCCAGCCGGGAAAATCAAAAGGTAATGCACGGCTTTTGGCCGGTTTGGTTGCGAGCGGATTGCCAAGACTCGGCGGCAAGTGATCCGCCGATGCATGATGACCAAACATCGCGACACCGCGCCCAAGGCTATCACCGCTTGCTAGGCAGTCTATCCAGGCGACCGAATATCGCTCCTGCACATTTTCGTTCTGGAGCAACTGGAATAATTGCACGAGATTATCGGCTGCACGATTTTGCACCTTCATGTAGGCACTGGTGATCTGAACCAGTTTGAGCGTCACCGCACCGATGATGCCGGTTAATCCCATGCCGCCGACCGTGGCCCAGAACAGTTCAGGCTTCTCCTCGGGTGAGCATGTCACGCGGCGGCCATCGGCCAGGATCATCTCCAGTGCCAGCACATGATCGCCGAACGAACCGTCGTGATGGTGGTTCTTGCCGTGCACATCCGCCGCCACGCAGCCGCCCAGCGAGACGAACTTCGTCCCAGGCGTCACCGGCAGAAACCAGCCCTTCGGCACAATAACAGGCAGTATCTCCGCCAGCGTCGTTCCCGCCTCGGCACGCAATATGCCTTGCTCCGTGTCGAAATCCAGCATGCGATTGACGCGCTCGGTGAGCAGCACGCGCCCATTCTCATTCAGCGCCGAATCGCCATAACTGCGCCCCTGCCCACGCGCGATCACGCTATCCGCGTTGGCGCGCAGGTCGGCATAACGCTCAGGGCGCTCGAGTTCGCAGGATTGCACCGGATAGCGTCCCCAGCCGGAAAGTAGGGTAACCAGCGTGCCCATTACTTACCCTCCTCCGGAAAATATTTCTCGCAGAAATAACACGGCGCATGCGGCAGAAAATCCGGTATGCGGTAATACTTGTCTTTGATCGGTTTCAATACGGTATCCCTGTAGCTGGCGTAATCAAAGCCGTAACCTAACACGAAATAAAAAGTTGCACCGCGTAGCGTGAATTGTTTGGCTTCCACGCTATTGAAAAACGGCACGTACTCCATCAGTTCCGGTGCCGACTTGAGCATGATCAGCATATTGCGCCCCCCATACTGGCGGAAATCGGTGTTCATGTCGTCCTGCCGCGCATGACGGGAGCCGTCACCGAATACGAAGAAGTCCTTGCCATAGTGGTAGGCAATGATCGCGGAGGTCGAATAGCTGTTTGTAGCGAGCAATAAATCCTGCTGCTCATAAGGCAGAATCTGTTCTACGATCTTCTCGGGTTCCAGCATCAGCACGGCGCCTTCATACAGGCGATTTCCTTTCCATGTCTCCAGCGGCTGCGAGGCGATGACGGCGACAACTACAAGGTGAGCCGCCGTGAACCAGGCCATGAATTTCGCCGTCTTGAGCAACTCCTCGCGCGACAGGTACACGAACAGCAGCACATACAGGAAGGGATAGAACGCCAGCACCCAGTGCATACCAATCACCTTCTTCAGCGACAGCAGCGCAAACACCGCCATCGGCAGCACGAACACATAGCCGAACAGCACCAGCTGGCCGCCCTTAAGTTTCTGCACCAACTCCGCGCGGTGACGATACAGGTAATAGATCACCGGCGGCGTCATCAGGTAGATCTGCGCACCCCAGAAGAACGCCATCCCTGCCCATGACCAATGGTCACCCTCGTGTCGGTTGATTGCATTGAACAGGACGTTGTCCCAGCAATGCGTGTAGTTCCAGTACACATTCACCAGCACAAAGGGAATCAATGAAGCATAAAGAAAGATGAAGCCGCGCGTCCGCTGTTTGCTCTTTGCAGAGATCAGCCAATAAGAAAAATAGGCCAGCCCCAGCAGCACCGCGAAATACTTCGACAGGAACGCCATACCAAGCAACGCGCCGGAGAGGCTGTACCAAATCAGATTATCGTTTTGCAGCGCCCGGTATAGTGCAGCGGTCGAAAGGAATGCAAACAGAATCAGCGGCGTGTCGGTCGTGACCAGTACGTTCAGCACATTCAGCGGCGAGATCAGAAACAGCAGCGCGGCCAGCGAGGCTTTGGCTTCGTCGTAGGGCTTGAGCAGTTGAAAAATTCCGATGCCGATCACCGTGGCCAACAGAATGGATGGCAGGCGCATGATTACTTCCGCGCTACCCAGATACAGCAATAACTGCAGGAACCAGCCAACCATCGGCGGGTGATCGTAATAACCCAGGTCGAGATGCTTCGCCCAGACGATGAAGTACGCCTCGTCGCCCGACATCGGCAGTACGGCGGCGAGCACCAGCTTGATCGCCAGTGTCGCCAGCAGCGCGTATTTGAACAGACTGCCCGGATTCAGCGGTGAACGGGCTACCGTCATTTTCCGCCCTGCATCAACGCAGGTTCACCCCGTTACCCTGCATTGAAAATCCCGGCAACGCACTCGCCACTCCGGCACCGAGACGTTTCGCCAGACGGTCGGCAAAGTTCTCCTGCATCGTGAAATCGACAATATTCTCTTCCTTGATCACATCGCGCGCCACCGATTCCAGGCTGCCGAAGCCGTCTGCAAGGCCCAGCTCAACGCCCTTCTGGCCGTTCCATACCAGGCCGCTGAAAGTGTCCGGCGATTCCTTTAGGCGCTTGCCGCGCCCCTGCTTCACCACGTCGATGAACTGCTGGTGGATCTCGGCCAGCATCGTCTTCACGTATTGCTGCTGGGCCGGCACCACCGGCGAGAACGGGTCGAGGAAGCCCTTGTTCTCTCCCGCCGTCATCAGCCTGCGCTCCACGCCCAGCTTCTGCATCGTGCCGGTGAAACCGAAACCGTCCATCAGCACGCCGATCGAACCGATCAGGCTGGCCTTGTCCACGAATATCTTGTCGGCTGCTGCCGCAACGTAATAGCCGCCGGAAGCGCAGATATCCTCGACCACCACATACAGCGGAATCTTCGGGTACTTCGCCCGCAGGCGGCGGATCTCGTCGTTGATCTGTCCCGCCTGAACCGGGCTACCGCCGGGACTGTTGATGCGCAGGATCACCCCCACTGTTCCCTTGTCGGCAAAGGCGTCCTGCAGGCTGGGGATCAGGTTGTCCGCGCTCGCCCGGCTATCCGCCGCGATCACGCCCTGCAGGTCCACCAGCGCGGTGTGCTTGCCAGTGCTCAAGGTGGAATCATGCCCGCCGCCCATCCAGCCCATGAACAGGAACAGCAGGATAAAAAGATAGCCGAAGGTCAGCGCCTTGAAGAAGATGCCCCAGTGCCGCGCGCGGCGTTGCTCCTGCAAGGCCGATAGCGCCAGCTTCTCCAGCACGCCGCGTTCCCAGTTGTTGTTTTGTTCTGACATGTTCGTTCCTTAAATTAATTTCAGGCGTTCGCCCTGAACCACTCGCGCAATCCGGCAAAATCATCAAACAGCGCCAGCGGCCCCAATTCCAGCAACTGTTCCTCGGGATGCGCGCCATGGCCTACCGCCAGCGCATCCACCTTGGCATTCTGCGCCATCTGCAGGTCGTGCGTTGTATCGCCTATCATCAGCGTGCGCTCGGCAGTGCAGCCCAACTCGTCCATCAGCTCGAGTAGCATCGCCGGATTCGGCTTGGAGTGCGTCATGTCGGCGGTGCGGATACCGTGGAAAAAATGTTTCATGGCGCTGGACTCCATCACCCGCTCCAGCCCGGCGCGGCTCTTGCCGGTCGCCACCGCCAGCGCATAACCGGCATCGTGCAATTCGGCGATCGTCTCGCGTGCGCCTGCGAACAAGGGCATCGCATTCTCCTGCGCAAAGAAGTGATGACGGTAACGCTCCACCAACTCGGGGCGTTGCGCGTCGGTCACATCCGGCACCGCGTAACGCAAGGCCTGGTCCAGCCCCAGCCCGATCACATGGCGCGCCGTCTCGTCGCTCGGCTCGGGCAAGCACAAGTCGCGGCACGCGGCCTGAATCGAACCCGCGATCACCGCGGTCGAATCCATCACCGTACCGTCCCAGTCGAACACAATCAGGTCGTAGCGTTTACCCATTAAATTTCACTTCCGGAAAAGGCGCAGATTTTACCATCTATAGATGAGACTTTCCTGCGGCTTGATACCATTCGATCTGTTTGCAACGCCTTATGTCGGCCCGCCCAGAACGACATTCGGCTGTATTCTCCAGATGGACACCTGGATTTCACGGTCTCAATCACCATGACATTACTGTAAAGCTTCGCGCAAAAGACCAATCTGAATCATAATTACCCGCATTAACGATATGCGCGATTAATCATGCAAAGCTCCTCCTTCAAGATGCAGGACAAATGGATTGCACTGTCCGCATTCCTGCTTCTGCTCCTTGCATATCATTTCATGCTCGGCCCGTACTTTCCCACGACAAACGGAACACTCGGCCACGATTATTCGCGCGTCCTGCCCGATCTGCTTGATGGCTATTTCTGGATAAACAACAACGGATTTTTTGAACCTTTCTGGTTTACTCCGTCCTTCTGCGGTGGCCAGCCGACACTGGCCGACCCTGTATCGACCTTCTACTCGGTCGCGCAATTCCTGGCCCTGCTGCTTGACCCGATAGCCAGTATCTACTCCACAGCATTACTGTTTGCATCGCTCGGTTTCTGGGGCTTCTATTTACTGCTGCGTTCCTGCTTCGGTACAAGCACACAGGCTGCAGTTCTCGGTGGCGCCCTGTTCATGCTCAACGGTTTTTTCCTGCACCGCATGATGGTCGGCCACTTTATCTACCACGGCATGATGCTGATTCCGTTTATCGCATGGTTTCTGCTCCGGCCGGTCGAAAAAAACTCTGTGTCAGGCACGCTGCTCAACGGCGCGGCGGCCGCCTTCATGCTTGCTTACGGCGTCTACTCCGGCCTTATCAGCCTGCTGCTGCCATGCGCAGCGGCAATATTCGCAATCGTCTGCATACACGGAGCCGTCGGCCGCACCACCCACGATTTGTTTTCAAGGCTGGTGATTGCCGCGTTATTCACTACCGGAATGTCTGCGGCAAAGCTGGTAGCAACTCTCTCTTTCCTGCATTACTTTCCGCGCAACGACTATTTGCTGCCGGGCATTGCTAGCATGTGGGATGAGGCACACCTGTTTTTTTATGCGCTCTTTTTCGCCCCAGCCGACATCGCCCGGCAAGCCCAGCCATTGCTGGTCAATGCACAATGGGAACTTTCGCGGCACGAGTGGGAGTTCGGCGTGACTGTCGTTCCCTTGCTCGTCATCCTGGCCGGAACTGTCGCCGGACTGAAGCGCATAAATAACGGCGTGCCACGGGTAGCACAGGTCAACCGGGCCTGGCTCGCATTACTCGTGCTCGTACTCGCGCTGCCGGTTGCACTGAACGTTTATTCGCCCAACTGGAATGCCTTCCTGAAAGAAGTGCCCCTCATCAAGTCCAGCAGTAACTTGCTGCGCTGGCTGCTGATTTACATTCCGGCCGTGATCGTTTTTTCCGCACTGCACATGGACAGAATCACCACGGTGGTCAGCCGCAGGAACGGCATACTTGCCACGGCACTATTCCTGCTCATCCTGATAAACATCGCCAAAGATCGCGACTACTACCAGTCTCAGCCCTACCGGCCCGATACCATCGTCAGTGCCTGGTGGGCTGCACAAACCGCCAAAATACAGCCGCGCATCCGCAACATCAGTGCATTTTTTGATGAGAACAACCGGATTGAAATACGCGGCAACGGTAATGACATGATCGCCAGCGGAGCATCTCAACTGGCCTGCTACAACGCGACATTCGGTTATCGGCTCGAGAATTTTCCGATCAAGTCGCTGCATCCGGGGCCGGTGCTGAATGAAACAAACGGCCTGCTGAACTTAAAAAACCCCGCCTGTTATCTCTATCCCTCGGAAAACGAATGTACACCGGGCGAACATTTCACGACGGCTCAGCGCGAAGCCGCGGAATCCTTCGCGGCTTACAAGCCCTATCCGTTCAATTTTTCCGCCTCACAGAAAATTGCCAACCTGATGACACTGGCCACACTGATTCTGCTCGCCCTGCTATTTGCCGTTACGCTATCGAAGGGCATCTTGAAACGGTTAAAAACCAGATCGGACACAATCAGGTCGTAGCGTTTTCCCATCAAATTCCACTTCCGGAAAAGGCGCGGATTTTACCACCGATGAGGGAGACTTTCCTGCGGGTTTAAGGATTCCGCTATCTGTAACCCCCGTAGGGCGCAATAACCAAAGGGCATTGCGCCGTATGTGTTTCGGCGGTTAATCGCTATACCCCAACTCCCCTTCGCTCCCGCCCGCCCAATTCACGGGATACACGCCTTCCGCAACCCTGCGATGGAACGTGGAATAAGGCCAATCCGCGACACGCTCGACCAGACCGTGCTTGACCGGATTGATATGCACATAATCCATGTGCGCCAAATAATCGCGTTCGTCACGGATCAAATGTTCCCAATATCGCCGCTGCCATATGCCCCGCTCACCTCGACGGGCGCGCACCGCCGATAATCTTTCGGTCTGCGGCAATGCTTTAGAAAAATCCATTTTGATCAAACGCCAGCGCATTGCGAAATCCGCATCATCCAGCGGCAATTCGATAACGCAATGCAGGTGTTCGGGCAGCACCACCCAGCCGTGAATCCTGAAAGGGTGTCGTTGCCGTACCGATTTAACCACCGCGCGCAACAACTCAATGTGACAAGTCAGCAGGTCATTACCTTGCCGTTGCAGCAGGTTGACGGTGAAGAAATAAGTTCCGCCCGGATGCCAGGCGCGACGGTAATCGGGCATGGCGGCAGTATCGCGGAGAACGCCATGCGGCGCAATACGCTATCGCTATTGCGCCCTACAAAGAATATTCACCGCCCCTCATCCCGCTTCCGCAACACCCGCCACATCCAGCCGCCGAACAGCAGCAACAGCGCCGCCCCGATCCACAGCGGCCAGTGCGCGGGCTGGTTCCATTCGCGCCGCTTGGCATCACGCTGCGCGGCATCAATGCGCCAGTACTTGAGTTTGTTGTTGGCCATCACGTTGGCTTTGACGTTGCCCAGCCAGCCGTGTTGCAACACGTAGTTCTTCGGGTGGAAGCCCCACAGCCAGGGCGAATCGCGGCTCAATATTTCGAGCATGCGGTCGATGATGGCCTGCCGCGCCGGGCTGTTTTCCATGTTCTTCATCTGCTCGAACAGGCGGTCGTATTCCGGGTTGCTGTAGTTCGCGGCGTTCTCGCCGCCCTTTGCTACCTTGGCCTGCGGGCCGTGCAGCAGGAAGAAGAAGTTCTCCGGGTCGGGGTAATCGGCGTTCCAGCCGAAGTAGAACATCTGCGTGTCGCCGCGCCGGATCTTGTCCTGGAAGCGGTTGTAGTCGGTGCTGCGCACGTCGAGCTGCACACCGATCTTGTCGAACTGCTTGCGCAGCCAGTCCAGGCGCGACTTGCTACCGACGCCGGTGGCGGTGGTGTCGAGATGGATCACCAGCGGCTGTTTGGTCTTGGCGTCCACGCCGCCGGGATAGCCCGCCTCGGCCAGCAGGCGCTGCGCCTCGGCGATGGGTTTGCGTTTCGGTTCACCATTCACCCAGTCGTACACATAGCGATTGATGCCCGCCTCGCCTTCGCGGTAGCCGAAGATGCCCGGCGGGATCGGCGACTGCGCCGGAATGCCGCGCCCGTTGGCGAAGATCGAGACGAATTCCTCGAAGTCTACGGTGATGGCGATTGCACGGCGCAGCTTGGATGCTCTCTCCGATCTGTCCCGACAGGGCACCATGCCCTCCTTTTGAACAGTTGGGACAGATGGGCGGCAGCTCCCGCAATCGGCTGGCTTCGCCAGTAACGTGTCGCAACCGCCACCCCCAACCGTCGCATCCAGCCAGTTGAAACCGGTGTACATCGTCGAGGTCGAAACTGCAGTGGACAGTACGATGCCCTGCGCGCGCATCTCGTCGGTCACTGCCGCCTCGCCGCCGACGCTGACCTGTACGGCCTGGTCGAAGCTGTCCGAGCTGATGCCAGAGGCGTCGTAATAGCCCTGCAGGAATTTGTTCCAGTAAGGGATGGTCTCCTTCTCCAGGCTGAACACCACGCTATCGATCAGCGGAAGCGGCTTGCCCGCATCCGCCAGCAGACCGGCCTGTGCGTCCCCAACTTCACCCTCTGCCGGATAGGTCTCGCTGTCGTAATACGGATTCCTGGTCATCACCATGCGCTTGTTCGGGTCGTTCTCGGACAGGTAATACGGTCCGCTGCCCACCGGCCACCAGTCAAGCGTGAGGTTGCGCTCCTTCATGCCCGGCTGGGCGTAGAAGCGTTCGGCTTCGTAGGGCATTGGCGAGAAGAACGGCATCGCTAGCCAGTAGGCAAACTGCGGGTACTTGCCGTTGATGGTGACGCGATAGGTGGTGTCATTTACCACCTCGACGCCGGGCAGCGGATAGGCATTCAGGTCGAGGAACGCCTCGGATTCTTTCTGCGCCGCCTGCTGCAGCGTGGCCGCATATTCTTTCAGCCCGACGATGTACTCACTCATCACGCCGGCGATGGGCGTATGCAACTGCGGATGCACCAGCCGCTTGATCTGGTAGACATAGTCCGCTGCGGTCACATTACGCGTTGCCGTCCGTGCGAAATCCTTCAGGGAATAAATGCCGGACAGGTCGTCCGCCGTCAAGCTCATGCTCTCGGCAACAAAGGCCGGATGCGGCTGGTAGCGCATGTTCGGCTTGATACGGATCTCGTACACGCTGTAGGCGATGCGCTCTGGCGCGGCGTTATCCGGCAGCGGGCGGCGATACTTATCCAGATAGCTGACCTTGGGCATCGCGCTGGCCGCGAGGGGAATGAGCTGGTAGGGCCGCTTCAGGTAATGGTATTGCAGCGGCGGCGCGTAGATGTTGGCGATGAACTCATACTCATTCTCGCTGTAGGCCTGCGCCGGGTCAAGGTGCTTGGGTCGCTCGGTGAACGCGGTGTAGAGGATGGACTTGCCGTTGTCCGCCGCCGGATAGGGATTGTTCCACAGGCCGCCGTCGCAGGCGGAAAGCAGCAGCACAATCAGGGAAGCGGCGATTGATTTCATGGCGCGGAGTTTAGCGGAATCGCACGAATGCGTCATGATGATGGTTGACACCGTCAGCCCCATGCTCAACACTTCACCCCGGCATCAGCCACCCTTACATACACGACTCATCATGAATACAGATTGGCAGAATTTCCTGACGCGGCACGGCGCAACCATCGAGTCCGGCGTGGTACAACATTTTGGCAACAGCAAGACTGAACTGAGTGCAACAGCACAGGGAACTATCCTGTGCGACCTGAGCCAGTTCGGCACGTTGCGAATATCCGGCGAGGATGCGCAAACGTTCCTGCAAAACCTGCTGAGCAATGACATCAGCGAAGTAACCACCGGCCGTGCCCAATACAGCAGCCTGAATACCGCAAAGGGGCGGGTGATGGCGACATTCCTGATCTGGCGCGACGGAAGCGACTACGTACTGCAATTACCGCGCGCACAGTGCGAAGCAATCCGGAAGAAGCTTTCGATGTACGTCCTGCGCAGCAAGGTGACTATCGGCGATATCAGCGATGAGACCATCTGTCTGGGCGTATCAGGCAAGGAAGCAGTAGAGCTGATTGCGGAATGTTTTGAAGCGGCACCGCAAACAGCGATGTCGGTAGTCCAGCAGAAACATGCCAGCGCGATCCGTCTTGGGGAAGCACGCTTGCAGATCATCACCACGCCGCAATATGCCTCCAGCCTGTGGAAGTGCATGGCAATGGACACAACCGCTGCCGGTACGCCCTGCTGGGACTGGCTGAATATCCGCGATGGCTTTGCCTTCATCCTGCCGCAGACGCAGGAACACTTTGTCGCCCAGATGATCAATCTCGACCTGATCGGCGGCGTGAGTTTCAACAAGGGATGCTATCCCGGCCAGGAGATCGTCGCGCGCACACAATATCTGGGAAAACTGAAACGCCGCATGTATTTGGCACATATCGATAGCACCGAAGCGCCACAGCCCGGAGATGAACTTTTCAGTGCTGACATGGAAGGACAGGCTAGCGGAATGATCGCCAATGTTGCCCCGTCACCTTCCGGTGGCTATGACGCACTGGCCGTCTTGCAGATCGCCAGCCACGATGCCTATCCGGTACATCTGCGTTCGTTGCTGGACGCACGACTGGAATTTCTGCCGCTTCCCTACCCGATTCCATGAACCTGCCTGCATCTTTGTTCGGGAGCGACTGGCTGTGGCTATGTAACGTGCTGTTCCTTGTTCTGCTCGTGCGAGCAACGCGCATCGCACAATGGCGCGAATTGTTCGACAACAATATCCGCTTCAATGCGCTTGTCGGCGTGACTTTCGCCATCACGGTTTTCTGGTTGCTAAACGCGGGGATCAGACCGGGATTCAATTTCCATCTGGTTGGCGCGACGCTATTCGTGCTGATGTTCAGCTGGCCTATCGCGCTGATCGCCTTGTCTCTGGTGATGACAGGCATTTGGATCTACAAGGGTATGGATCTTGTTGCGTTGGGAATGAACGGCCTGATGATGCTCGCGATCCCGATTTTCTACACAGAATGGATGTTGCGTTTCAGCCAGAAAAACATGCCGAAAAACCTGTTCATGTTCGTGCTATGGAACGGATTTTTCTGCGCCGCATGCGCCATAGCCCTGATGATGGCCGGCACAACGCTGCTGCTGCTGGGACTCAGCCACTATACCTGGGCAGAGATCCAATATCATTACTTCATCCCAGCACCGATCCTGATCTTCGCGGAAGCATTCGCAACGGGTTCGGTGATTACCGGCTTTACCGTTGCACAGCCCGAAGCCGTGGCAAATTTCAGCGATGCGGAATATTTAGACGGGAAATAATTTCAGGCGCATTTTGATGTGGGGCAGGCCTGCATCGAGAAACTGCTCGCCTTCCTCGATGAAGTCAAAGCTGTGGTAGAAGCGTGTGGCATAGGTTTGTGCATCGACATCCACTTGTTTGTAATCATGGGCTCGTGCGTAATCGAGAAATGCTTCCACGATTGCCGTGCCTACTTTTTGCTTGCGCCACTCGGGTAACACCGCGATGCGCCCGATGTGACCGTTTGCCAGCATACGTCCGCTTCCGATCGCATCGCCGTTGTGGCTGAGTGCCAGCGCGTGACGACATCCCTCGTCCAGTCCATCCCATTCAAGCTCGGGGGGAATTCCCTGTTCTTTGATAAATACGGCCTCGCGAACCGACTTGAGCAACGGCTCGCCATCATGCCAACAAACCAGACTGACGGTAAAAGGATTGCTCATACTTGCCCTCCCCCTGAAAAGTTCACACGGAAAAATTCACTCGAATATTTCGACAACTGTTCCTGCTGGTACCAAGTCAAACAATTCTATCAAATCGGTATTGCGCATCCTGACACAGCCATGCGAACCGGGTATGCCCAGCTTCACCAGATCGGGCGTGCCATGTATGTAGATGTAGCGGCGCATGGTATCGTTTTTTCCCAACCGGTTAAAGCCCGGCTCGCAACCCGACAGCCAGAGTATCCGCGTCAATATCCAGTCGCGCTCCGGAAACTGCGCACCCAGTTCCTTCGTATAAATTTCGCCGGTCGGTCTGCGGCTCATAAACACGGTATTCTCGGGTTGTCCCTTGCCGATCTTTGCTCGGACGATATGCCTGCCGCGCGGGGTGCAGAAACTGCCGGATTCTTCGCCCACTCCCTTTGCAGCAGTTGAAACCGCATAACGATGCAGGAGCTTGCCTGTATCGTTGAGCAAATCAAGTTGCTGCGTGGAAATATTAATCTCGATCTTCATCCGGCCTCGTCGGCTATTGAGGTTTTGTGCCCGCCGCTTTTTGCTGGGCGCGGCGCTTCGCGAAAAAACTGCTGAGCATTAAACCACATTCCTCCGTCAGCACCCCGCCGACCACCTCGGTGTGGTGGTTCAAACGTTGTTCATCGAATACATTCAATATACTGCCACACGCACCGGTCTTGAGATCGCTTGCCCCAAACACCACCCTCGCGATGCGCGCGTGCATGATCGCACCGGCACACATCAAACAGGGCTCCAGCGTTACGAACAACTCACAGCCCACCAGCCGGTAATTACCCAGCCGCTGCGCCGCATCACGCAAAGCCTGCATCTCAGCATGGGCGGAAGGATCGTGGCGCGAGATAGGCGCGTTAAAACCGCGCCCGACAATCTCGCCGCCCTTCATCACTACCGCGCCCACCGGCACCTCGCCTGCCGCTTCTGCCTGTTGCGCCAGATCCAGTGCAAGCCGCATCAATAATGTATCCTGATCAGACATATTCAAAAGTTTTAATATTCATCCCGTATTCAGCTACGCAATCATACATCGTGCTTGTATCCAGTCACGATACCGTTACAAATTCCCGACTTAAACCCGCATGAAATACTAAAAATAATAGACAAATCCAACCAACAATATCGCTTTCAACTGTTGGCAAGCAGAAATAACAAGGCAAATTCACCCGTGTAGCTTCGGCGTTGAAAATGATATTGCCTGCACCCATCGCCGGGATTGACAGAGCACCAAACTTTACTCACAAAACGTGATCGCTCTGAAAAACTCCACCACCTATCAACCAACTAATTCACTCCGATATACAGCAATAATTGATGAATCACAGTGAACTTTTTGAAAAATCTATTCTCGAATGTGCGCAGTTGAATAAGACCAATCATAAATTACTTGCTTGCATCTCATGAATACACTCGACATTACCCGAATCACACAACATGAAATCAACACGCTAGTTTCATATTTCAACCAGAAGCAATTCTCCCAGATGGAGTCATATGCCCTGAAACTAACCGCCCGCTTCCCGCATGACGGCCTTGGATGGCAGGCCATTGGTGTGGCAAGAAATGAAATGGGAAGATTTCCGGATGCGCTTAAGCCTCTTCAAACTGCCGCAAAACTATTACCCCGCGATTCACAACCCCATAACAATCTTGCAGTCACCTATGCAAAACTTGGTCGCTTTGTCGATGCCGAAGCAAGTTATACGCGCGCACTAGAATTGTCACCGACACTTGCCGAAGCGCATTTCAATCGCGGCAAAACGCTCTATATGCTCGACCGTCTGGAGGAAGCCGAGGCTTGCTACCGCAAAGCACTTACACTTAAGCCAGGCTTTGTTGAGGCTTTGAATTCACTTGCCCTGTACCTGATGTCACAAGGAAAATATTCTGAGGCGCTGGGTTTTGCCTACCAAGCCCTGAAGACGAACGAGAGCACTGAGAATAAATTCGTTTTCGCAAAATGCCTGAAGGATGTGAGCTTTACCGCCATTACCGACGATTTGCGTAGTGCTTTAATTCGGGCAATATCAGAACCGTGGATCAGATCTTCCGAACTAGCCGGGGTAGGCGCCACAGTCATCAAACTTAATCCCGAAATCAACCGTTGCATTGAACATGTCAAAGAAGCCTGGCCGCGGCGATTAACCAGAGAACAACTGTATAGCACCGATGAGGTTGCATCCATTGCAAAGGATCAGGTTTTCCTGGCTTTGCTGAATTCGGCACCTGTCTGCGACTTCGAACTCGAAAAGTTCCTGACCGCACTTCGTCATAGCCTGCTTGAAGCTGCCGGCTCTCCCAATCATATCGAGCCCAATATTGAATTGCTGCAATTTTATGGTGCCATCGCCAGCCAATGCTATTCAAACGAATATGTTTTTTCCTGGACCAAGGATGAAGCTGAGCGAGCACAAGAACTACGCGACCGCCTCATAGAAGACCTCCAGAACAACCGGACAATTTCAACACTCAGGTTGGTTACGGTTGCATCTTATTTCCCCCTGGGAGAGCTGCCTCATACGGACAGGCTGATGCAATCGGTCTGGCCAGCTCCCATAAACACTTTACTGACAAGACAGATCAGAGAGCCAAAAGAAGAGGCATCTCTACGACATACGATCCCGCAACTCACACCAATTAGTAATGAAATATCGTTGCTCGTTCAGAACCAATATGAAGAAAATCCTTATCCGCGTTGGGTAAAATCTTCGCCAACCTCGAGTTCTTCCAGCATTGATGAATATATAAAGAAACGCTTTCCGTTATCGCCCTATCAGCCAGCATTAAAAAACGATCGCGCGACCATTCTTGTCGCGGGCTGCGGTACGGGCCAGCAATCCATCGAGGCCTCAAAACGTTTCAATCATTCTCAACTATTGGCAATAGATCTCAGCATGGCGAGCTTGAGTTATGCCATGCGCAATACGCTTCATCTTGGAATAAATTCAATCAGCTATGCACAAGCCGACATCATGCGCATGGGTGAAATAGACAGGAAATTTGATCTGATCGAATCTTCTGGGGTATTGCATCATCTTGAGGATCCTATGGAAGGTTGGCGCGCCCTGGTTTCAAGACTGCGCTTTGGTGGCGTAATGCGGCTGGGCTTATACAGCGCGGTGGCTCGACGTAATATTATGCCCGCCAGAGAACTCATCAAGGAACACGGCTACGGCTCCAGCGCGGAAGATATCCGGCAATATCGGCAATTTCTAATAAATATGGACGGGAATGATTGGCTTTCCAACGTCATTCAATCACGCGACTTTTTCAGTACCAGCACATGCCGTGACATGCTGTCTCACGTTCAGGAACACCACATGAACTTGACTGAGATCAATGCTTTTCTCAAAAAGAACAAGCTGCGATTTATCGGCTTTGAAATTGATCAGAATGTAATTTACGAATACCGGAAGCGTTTTCCAGGCGATCAGGCTGCTATTAATCTGGCCAATTGGCAGATATTTGAAAACGAAAATCCCGACACCTTTCTGGAGATGTATCAGTTCTGGGTGCAAAAAATGCCGTCCTAAATATCCAAAAATGTTGTATGGCAGATAGGCATAGCACCGAGTACCGGTACTACTTCTGCCTGCGGTCACCTTAAAGGGGAATGTACGATTTCCTCTTCTGCCATCCATGCATACGCCATCTTCACAGAATCGGCGTAGAATTTCCGCATGAAAAATCCTACTCACACTGATCTGCAAATCACCGGCATGCATTGCGCATCCTGCTCGGCACGCCTGGAAAAGGTGCTGAACAAACTGCCCGAGGTGAACGCCACGGTGAATATCGCCACCGAGAAGGCGCATATCGCCTACGACCCTGACCACACCGGCCTGCCCGACCTGATCAAGGCAATACAGGGGGCGGGGTTCGACGCGCATCCGCTGCGCGACTTCGCCGCGGAG
>Ga0224495_10000756_pt1 | contig 24662 bp, 25 predicted proteins | sample SF_Jul11_sed_USG_FD_168128 | JGI IMG/M metagenome (GOLD analysis project Ga0224495, IMG submission 168128) | Sediment microbial communities from San Francisco Bay, California, United States - SF_Jul11_sed_USGS_4_1 | ecosystem: Environmental > Aquatic > Marine > Sediment | place: USA: California...
TTACGGCTGTATACAGGAACGGAGGCTTTACGGTATCGAAGTCGTGAATGCCTATCGCGACCTTCTTTCTGTTCCTTCCCACAGTGATGTGCAGCTTCTCCTGTAGATCCATTACCGATCTGATGAGGTAATCATTCATCTCGATGTCGGTTACAAGTGCGGACCAGATGAACGGTCTTACATTCTCCACCGCAGGGTCCACTTTCAGTACGATGTCCGATCTTCCCACATCATATCTCTTCAGACCCGGTTCTATATCCATAAACTCTCTGAAGGCTCTCGCGATGCCCTCTACCGAGTACAGGTCAGGTCTATCGGGGAAGAATTCGAAAGCCATCTCATCGTTGTCCCTGCTGGCCGAATGGAGGTCCGCGCCCATCATCGGGAGCCTCTGAACAACTGTGTCGAAATCCAGTTCCTCTCCGATGAGGCTCTTTAGGTCGGTGAAACTGAAGTTTATAACTGGCATGTTAGTCCGGTTAAGGAATATACAGCGGATATAATTATCTTCCCGGCCAGCCATGGACGCCTGCGGCGAATGATGCAAAATCGGCATCAGTTGTATCGCTGGACGATCGTTATCAATAATAAAGCGCCATATAACAAATCTCTTAATTATCCGACTGTATCAAGGTGACCGTTTCACTCGGGAGAGCCATCCCGACCGGGAATCAGCTGGAAGATGTGATGTCGCAAATAATACCTCGGATTGCCACAGGGACGCCAGGTCTCGACAAGATGATCAAAGGAGGGCTGTTGCCGGGGAGTATCTACACGATTGCGGGCCCTCCGGGCAGTGGTAAGACTATACTGGCAGTGCAATTCCTAATAGAGGGCGTCAAGAGAGGGGAGAATGTCCTCCTGGTTGCTCTCGACGAGCATCCATGTGAGATGCATGAGAATCTGCTCCCGATGTTCGGCGAAGACTTCGACAGAATACTTGTCTTAGATGGAATGCTCGAGATGAAAAGTTACGAGAAGACTCCTTTGAGAGATGTCTCCATCACGAGACATGCTGAAGCGTTTGGCAAAGTCTTCCCAGAGATACCACGCTCTTCCGATATGATAAATCCTGAGCTGACGGTCAGTGCCATCCAGGAAATGATAAAAGTGATAGTCAGGAATGAGAGCATCAGCCGCGTCGTCATCGATTCTGTCACATCTCTCAAGATGTTCATGATGACCGCGAATGAGAGGATATCGTTTCTTCAGTCGTTCCTCAGATTCCTTTCGGATCTCAGTGTCACGTCAATGGTCACGATACAGGAAAGCGACTTCCCGACCGTTGGGGCGACAGACATAGAGTACATAATGTCGAGAGGTGTGATAAGGCTCTATCGATGGCTCCAGAATGACGGCTTTGTCATCGGTATCTCAATTGACAAATTCAGAGGGTCCGACCATGACGAAAATATTAACCGCATAAAGATTACGCCGATAGGCCTGCAGGTGCTCGACAAGACAAGGCGTGCCGACAGGGGGCGCTAGACTTGACATCTGCTGGCAAAAGAAGGAGAGCATCGACAGGAATCGAAGGACTCGACAAGATGCTGGACGGAGGCCTGATCCCGGGCAGGACGTATATCCTTATGGGGGACCATGGCAGCGGTAAATCTACGCTTTGCGGGCATTTTCTCATGGAGGGGATCAAGCGCGGCGAAGAAGTGCTCTATGTGACGATTGATGCGCCTCCATCGGATATCAGCACATCCTTTATCGGATATGGTTGGGATGCGGGGAAGATAACAATTCTGAACGCTCACCCTAGGGTCAGGGATTATAAGGCAAGGGGATCGCTGATAGAGGTGGCTGCACAGAGGAGCGTTTCAACCATCAGCGAGATGAGCGATAAGGAAAAAGGGAATAATCAAGCTCTGGTATCCCCGGACCTCAGCCTTCCAAGCCTTCAGCTTATGCTTCAGAAGGAGTTCGAATCAAAAGCTTACGACCGGCTCGTGATTGATTCGATTCTGTCGCTCAGGATGCTCGGCGCCGAGGAGGTCCAGTGGGAGATCGGGATCAATTCGATATTCAGGTTATTGGCCGAGGAGGGACTGACGACTATTATTGTCTCCGATATCCCGAAGCAATACGATAACATAAGACCGGAATTCATACTTTCGAGAGGAATTATAAGGATGAATCGTCTGGTGGTAGCCGGAAAAACATACAGGGCGATATCTGCCCAGAAGATGCGCGGTTCGGGACACGATGATCAAGTGAGGCCAGTCAAGATAACCTCCCATGGAATAACTGTCGAGGCATCAAAGGTTCTGCCACCGGAAGTTGTGACGCAGCTCGCGATGAGCTTTCCGAAGCCGTGACATGTTCATCTGGATTATCAGATTTCAAAGAGCGAGAGAATTAGTTAATTCCCCACTCTCAGGACTCGTAAAAAAACAGCCAGTAGCCGAAAAATGATTACCCGTCTTCCCCTCAAACCCCTTTTATCGCCTTTTTCTCGTCCTTCCGACTATCAGGAAGATCATCATCATTATTCCCGCGAGGATGAGAATCGAAGGCTCAGGAATCGGCGTGCCGGGTACGGTCTGTGGATAGTAGTCCTTGGCACCGGCGCTTCCCGAGATATTGTAAGGAATATCTACAATGCCATCCCAGTTGTCATCCGGCGCTCTCCAGTCGCTCCACCAGTTGCCGTATCCCGATGCGGAGTTCCACCAGTTGTCTGTTCCGTCGTCGTATGCTTGAACATGGCTTGGATCATATGTGCTGCCTGCGCCATTGTTTCCTATGAAGGTGTTGTTCCACATTTGGATATCCAAAGAGCCCAAACCAATTTCGATTCCGTACCCAGAATTGTAAAAGAGTTCGTTCTTAGTAATGTCAATTGAATCTGCTGTATTGATGGTAATGCCAACAGAATTCCCTGAGAGATTATTCATGGCAAAATTAACCGAGCCGGATTCATATACGAATACTCCCAATCCATTGTTTGTGAAAGTATTATTCTTTACTTCAACCCCCGACGATAAACGAAGATAGGCACCAATATTTGCATTCATGATGAGATTGCTATCGATAAGGCCGCCTGTACCCAGCAAATAGATGCCCCGCATACCGCCCGATATAATATTACCGATAATGTGGTTGCGGGATTGCCATGCGAATATATTTGCCTCAGAGTTTTCAAGAGTATTATTGATGATGACATTGTTGTCTGAATTACCGTCCAATCTAATCCCATATTGACAATTGGTGATTACATGATTCTGAATTGTATTATAAAATGCCCAATATTCCAAATAGATTCCTATATTATTGAATGGGAATTCGTTGTCATCTATAACATTGTAGTTAGATTGGCTAGAAAGATGCAGACCATCGTCATTTAACTCGCAGACATTGTTCCTTATTGTGTTATTTGAAGAGCAGCTGAGAGTCAATCCATATCTTGTGTTACCGAAGCACGAGTTATTTACTATCGAATTATCGTCTGAAAGGGAAAGTTCTATGCCCACATAATTGCTCGAGCAGTTGTTATTGCTTATCATACCATTCGTGCAATTGAAAATATGAATGCCATCACACAGGCTACTGGAGCCGCCATGCAAGTAACAGTTTCTTACAAGAAAATATACATCAGAATTCCTTATATCAATACCTGTTGCCAAGGATGCGTTTATGTCCCAACCGTCAATAATGTATGGATCCGAAACAGTGCCGCTTCCCCAGCTTATCCCAGTCGATGCATTTGGTCCGAGGAATCCTGAATCGCCGTCAATATAGATAGGGGCATGCATCGTGTATAATAATTTTACCGGGACAGGCGACTCTTCAGGAGCATCATTCGATTCCTGTAGTGGTTCAGATGATATTGTAAAAAGACTTATTGAGAGAATTATTATCAAGAATAGGCTAATGAGAATTTTTAATTTTCTATCGGTCCGAGAATCACTTCTATCAATGATGACCATTCACTTTTCTCCAATTCCTCATCCCTGAACCGAATCGATTTGGCTTATAGTTTTTCTCGGCAGGAGATAAGGCTTTTTCCTGACGTATTCAAATCAAGATCCAATAATCTGAGATAATGAACGTGCGAGATTGCCCGTCGTAAGCATCAATTCTGCCTTGTCCGATTACCCCGAATCCATAAAAGGTCTGATTTGATGAGATGTGAATGGTGTAATCGATTTCCGTCCAATTCCTGACTCCGATGGGGAATGAGAGGCTGCAATTTATTCTTACCGATGAGTTTTCAATTATTCCACTGAAATTCTGTGAATCGGAGCCGATAACGTTGGGAGTTGTCACTTGCATGTTGTAAGCCGCAGGCATTTCCATTCCACAATCATTGACAAGTATGTCATGGTCTATTATGAATGAGACATTCGCTTTGCCCAAGGTCCAATTGATTGAATCGTTGGGGTACAGATCATTTGTATCTGCACGACCATCTCCATCGGTATCCCTAATAGAAGCGATTGGAGACCAGTCTGGTCCGAGCAAATAAACAAGTAGAAGTATTACGACAATGATGATTGAAGTCAATACAATTGTATTCTTCTTTGTTATCATCTTAGGCTTTGGCTTTTTCTTGATTACATTAGAGTCTTCCATAGCCCACACATCAATTCCGAACCAATTCAGCAGGAGATAAGGCTTTTCCTATGCTTTAGGCCGAGGAAAAAATTAGCTAGTCGTTGAAGTTAGCTCCGTCTTCCCCTCAAACCCCTTTCAAGGCTTTTTCTGTAGCTCTTTATTCAACATAGCCCGTCTATAATCGAGAACAGAATACCAAATGCTGAAAATAATCCCCCAAATTGTGAATTGTAGTCCCAAATTGATGAGAATATCGGTTGAATCCGAATTCAAGAGACGCCCCATTATCAGTCCAATCATCAGGATTGCCACGCCGATCACTGGCGCTATCCAATATCTTGAATTCGAATAGAAGAATCGCCAGAATGAAAGACTCTTAGCATCGACACCTTCTTTCATTTCCTCTCGCCCAGTAATCCGTTAAGCAGGAGATAAGGCTTTTTCCTGCGAGGGTATTATTAATTGGAGGAAATTAAATGAAAGCCAAAATGAAAAAGAGGTTGATTATTGCTGTCATAATTGTGGTGATAATTGTGAATTATCATAATTTCAGCTTGGCCCCAGATAATAGAATAGACAGAAAAGCAAGAGTATCACAACTATGACCAATGCTAAAAGTGCTACCCATTTGGCTTTATGCCAATTTGTTCTCTGTTTTTCTTCCATTATCCTCGCCCAGTCATTCAATCGTTACGAGATAATGCTTTTTCCTTCCGTTCAATCAATAAGGATTGAGGTTTGGAGTAAACCCCCTTTCCTTGATTTTTTCTGAAACCTAATCGGAATCAAGGGAGACTCCGACAAGTCCCGTGATTATAAATTTTGAACCATCAGCATAGAGCGATCTATCTATGATGAAATAGTCACCGGGTTCAAGTCTTGAAATATTGCCGAAATTGTTGAATTGAACGCCATTATACCAATGACCTGAAGTGAAATTAGCAAGGGGCATCTGCAATCCAATCGATCCATTTGCATATTTTACGATAACCGGAGAAGGCCACTGTGAAATAGATATCTCCTCATAGCAGGGACCATCAACCACTTTCAAGGTCCAATTTGTAGAAGTAAAGCTTTTCTTAATGCCAATATCGATGACAGCAGTGCAGAAATAATAACTGAAAAAAAATGTGTAAAGTGAGAAAAACAAAATTATTCCTGCGATAACTACTAAGGCAATTGCGATAAACAAGCGACTTCTTACTAACCTTGAAATACCATTACATTTCATTCCATTTTCCTCGTCCAGTCATCCCATCAGCAGGAGATAAGGCTTTTTCCTGAACCAAATAGTCATTCTCCTTTCAATTCTCGGTCGATTCGTGATATGGTCAGTAATCTATGCCTGAGATTTGATAATCCGATGTTCATGCGTTTGCCAATTGGAGCAAAATAGCTCAGAATCACAATAAAAGAGGCTATGAAAGCAAGATAGACACCTATGCCAAGGGCGAAGGAATTTCCTGGGCCACCCCCGCTTCTTGGAAACCAATCACTAATCACGTTCTGTTGAAGCATGAACGTGGATATTAGCATTGGAATTCCACCAACTGGAGAAACAAATGAAGCGATGCATGCAATCAGATAAACGCCAATTAGTACAATGTAGAACGGCAGGAAATCAAGGAGGTCCATTGTGCTTTGATGAAACACATCGTCGAATTCATAAGTGTGAACCTGCCATGGAAGGAATATTGCGATAATGCCTATCAAAGAACCAACGATGCAGAGTAGATTGATTCTCAGCTTCATGCCAAATCCCCAATATATCAGTTCATCTGTTGGAGATAAAGCTTCTTCCTGATAGCATGAGGCTTTTTCTTCAATCTAAACGGTCAAGAACAATCGTGATCGATACATGAGGCAGTCATAGGGCTGGCTGAAGCAAAGGCGTGGGATGTTGAGCTTGATAAGACGACCAAATTAGGTCCTAAGAAATATGCAAATCCGAGCTTACAAATCAATAACTACCTTCGAGACGCCAGTAAGCCATGGGGGGTACTGACAAATGGCAGGAAATGGCGTCTTTATAACAAAGAGACAAGCCTTCAACTTTGACAGCTATTATGAAGTAGCCCTCACGAGCGCCAGTATCATGGAAATAGTTATTTATCCCGCCTATGCATACGCTCGAAAAGAGGGCCCGTAGCTTAGTTTGGTTGGAGCACCCGGCTGATAATCTTCATCGAAGATCCGAAACCGGGAGGTCACCGGTTCAAATCCGGTTGGGCCCACTGTTCATACTGGCTGACTACAAAAAGGTACATTTTCTGCGATTTTCTGCAACTGGATAATCAATGACAATCTAGTAGATGGTGCACATGACGACCCCGATCAAAATGAAAATAACGATTGCTGATACCACTACAATTATTTTCATCTTCTTGCTCATCGCATTCAACTCCTGGGGGTGACTTTTTAATCAGATAATTAATTCTTATCTTCCCACCATTTCTATCATCGCTTCTGTCCAAGAAATTTCAAAAAACTTCTCCACGTCATTGAAATATCGACGGCTTGCCATACATGTTCTATATGAATGAAAAAACGTGAAAAAGATTTGAGAGTTGCCAAAGAGTCAATCAGAAAAAAATTTATAAATTCATAATATCGGGGAGAGGGGGCCGCTCATGAAAATTGAATATTATCATGCTTCGGAATACGGTAATGGGGCGAAGGTCGCAGAGGAGTTCAAGAGGATTATGGCAACCAAAGGGATCGTTGTGAATGTCCACCACGTACGGGAAGTGAAGCCCAGGGAGATCCCGGCTGCGGATCTATACTTATTCAGCTCGCCAGGCCGAATGGGAAAGCCAATCGGGGGTATGCGTCGATTCCTGAAGAAGATTAATTTGCCCTCCGAGTCCCGCTATGCGATTCTGGTCACAGAAATGAATCCCCAGCCAGATAAGAAGACCGGGAGGATGCCGACCGAGGAAGAGTTAGGGCGGTGTCAGCTGGTCATTCCGAAAATGAATGAAATCCTTCAGGCCAAGGGATTCAAGAAGGTCGCCGATGGCAAGATTTATGTCACGGGCATCAAGGGACCGCTAGAAGAGGGATGGCAGGGCAAGGTAGAGGAGTTCGTATCCGTCATTCTCAGCTCATCTTGAGGGGGACTCCTGCAGATATAGTGTTGAAAAAAGAAGGCAAAAGGGAGGAGACAAAATGAAAGCTTTAGTTGCATATATGTCCTCGACGGGAAATACCAAAAAAGTCGCCGAGGCAATCTATGGAGAAATCAACTGCGAGAAAGAAATCAAGCCTATCAGCGAAGTAGAAGACATCGCAGTCTGGGACATCGCATTTCTGGGATTCCCGACCCATGGGTACGGCCCGGATAAGAAGACAAAGAGAATCATCGAGGGGCTCTGCACGAAGGGCAGAAAAGTCGCTTTGTTTGTGACACATGCCGCCCCAGAAAACGAACCCGAGGTTGCAGAATGGATGACGAAATTCAAGCAGGCGGCCTCCGGCGCGGAAGTCGTGGGCTTCTTCGATTGTCAGGGACAACTCTCGAAAGGGACGAAGCTCATCATGAAGATAGCCCCCAACAAAGAATTGAGATCTCAGGCGAAGAGGGACAATAGCAAGGGTCAGCCCGATCAGGCAAGGCTCGAAAAGGCCCGGGTTTTCGCAAGGGACACCATGAATAATTTCCGCCCTTAGAAAAGCCCGTAGGTAAAGAAACGTAAAGCAGGAATAAGGGTTTTTCGAGGGGCTTGTAGCCCCTCCTTTCTGTACCTTCCCGAGATGTCGATAAATTGCCTATCTTGTACCTTTTTCGTTTAAGCCAGTAAATTTGCTGGGCACAAATCCGGTTGGGCCCACCGCTCTTTCTTTAGAGGAATCGAAAAAAGCCTCGAAAAAGGGTTGAGGACACGGCATGCTTATTGTTTCATGACAGACCAGCAGAGTTTGTCGTATGGATTTCGTGATAACAAAGCCTTATGTCTTGATGATGATTAGAGGACGTTATGACAAAGATAAGAATCGAGAATGTCGTCGCATCAACATCGCTTGACAGAGAGTTGGATCTGCATGCAATTTCACTTGCCCTCGAAGGCGCGGAGTACGACCCCGAGCGATTCCCTGGCCTAATCTATAGGCTGAAGGAGCCGAAGACCGCATCTTTACTTTTCAGAAGCGGCAAGATCGTTTGCACGGGCGGGAAGAGCCTCGTGGACGTCAAGATGGCGATAAGCAAAGTCACGAAGCAGCTCGAGGCCGCTGGCATCCACATCAAGATCGAGCCGAAGATAGAGGTGCAGAATATCGTCGCCTCATCCGACCTTGAGTCGGAGATAAATCTCAACGCGGTCGCGATCAGCCTCGGATTGGAGAGGGTCGAATACGAGCCGGAGCAGTTCCCTGGGCTCGTTTATAGAGTCGCCTCTCCGAAGGTCGTCATCCTTTTGTTCGGAACAGGAAAACTCGTCTGCACTGGCGCCCGGACGCCTGAGGATGTCGAAGTCGCAGTGAACAAGATCGCCGAAGAACTCAGGGTGGCAGGTCTTCTTCTTTCTGAGAGGGGCGCAACCAATTAGCACTGGTCAGAAAAAGCCTTATCTCCTGCTGGAGAAAGCTTTTAAGCCAAATGAATTTAATTCGGCGGTAGGGGAGAAAATAAATGGCTATTATTGATAGGGGAAATATTAAACAGCAAAATAGACCGAAAAAGTCCTTCTGCGTGTTCATAATAGTTGCCTTTACCATTGTCATAATGATAATATCGCTATTGCACCCGCAGGAATTGAATAATACTCCTCATGACTCTCCTGCTCCTGCAAGAATTACATTTTCAACACATGCCCCTATCTATATCGATGGCAATGCAGGATTTCTCGGACCGAACGCATCTACGGGGATAAGTTGGGGAAGTGGCACAGCATCGGATCCGTACATCATTGCTGATTGGGACATAAACGCATCTTCCGCAAACGGAATTGATGTACGAAATTCTGATGTGAATTTTACAATTAGAAACTGCTATATCCATGATGGTGTCGGAAATATTTACTATGGCATCTCTCTTAATAATGTATCTAATGGCTCTATGATTGACAACATATGCTCAAACAATTGGTTTGGCATATATCCATACTCATCGAGCAATAACATTATGAGCAACAACAACTGCTCAAACAATAATTGGGGCATATTAATGCGCTATTCTGGCAATAACATTTTGAGCAACAATACCTGCCGTGTGAACAATTATGAGGGTATAGTTATTGACAACTTATGTAGCAACAATATTTTGAGCAACAATAACTGCTCGAACAATAACGACGATGGCATATATATCGATCAATCGAGCAATAATACTCTGAGCAACAACAACTGCTCGAATGGTGATTATGGCATAATTATCACCGCCTCGAGTAGCAATAACGTTCTGAGCAACAACATCTGCTCATGGAACAATCTGTATGGCATAGCTATCTACTCATCGAGCAACAACACTCTGAGCAACAATAATTGCTCGAATAATGATTATGGCATATGGCTCGAAATGTCAAGTCATAACATTATTAGCAATAACACCTGTATCTCGAACGAGTATGATGGCATATTACTCTACATATCGAGCAACAACAATTCCTTGAGCAACAATACCTGCTCAAAAAGTTGGGCTGGCATAGATCTATACTCATCACATCATAATACTCTCATAAACAACAAATGCTCGAACAATTCGGAGGGCATTCATTTCGAGGATTCAAGTAATAATAATCTATTTGATAACAACTGCAGCTCGAACGATTATCATGGCATTTATTTCGACTCATCGAACAACAACAATTACTTGAGCAACAACAATTGCAGTTCGAATATTGAGAATGGCATATATCTTTATCACTCGAGCAACAATACGCTGCGCAACAACACCTGCTCGAACAATTATAATGGCATATATATTGCAGACTCAAATAACAACACTCTGATAGACAACAACTGCAGCTTTAACGATGAAGATGGCATATTTCTCTTCCAATCGAGCAACAACAATAATTTGATCAACAATACCTGCTCGAACAATGACTATGGCATAGACCTTAGCTTATCGTTTGGCAACAAGCTCTGCAACAACACCTGCATCTCGAACTTAGGGGATGGTTTTATTTTTTACTCATCAGACAACAATACTCTAAGCAATAACAATTGCAGCTCGAACAATGGGAAGGGTATAGTCCTCATCGACTCGCGTAACAACAACATAATCTGGAATCAACTGTGCTATAACGGCTGGGAGGGCATTTATATTTCAGATAGTGATTGTTCTAATAATACGATCTGGAACAACACTTTCATAGACAACAACGGCGCGAGCAGCACATACGATCCAAGTCACATACAAGCACGCGATGACGGGACGAACAACTGGTGGAACAGCACAGAAGGATATGGCAACTACTGGTCGGATTGGACAACTCCCGACAATGTCCCACCTTGGGGAATAGTCGACAATCCCTACAATATATCCGGGAGCGCAGGAGCGAAGGACTACTATCCTCAGACAAATGCTCCGATAATTCCTGAGCCTTCGATTATCATTCTCGCGGGAATCATGATGATGATATTCCTGATAATTGGCAGGGCGAGAAAAAAGCCTTGAAAGGGTTTTGGGTCATTCTCCCGAAATCTCCAGAATGCAAATTAGATTTAGGCCAGTTAATCAAGGTTGGTGCCGGATGGGCCCACCACTCACCTTTTGGAAAAAGCCTTATCTCATGCCGAGATTCCGATAAATCATTTATCATTATTGATAATGTTCCAGTACGAATATGTGGATTTTTTTTGCCTGACGCAATCGGAATGGTATCACTTGAAGAGGCAGCAATATTCGCTGCGATCCATCTCAAGGAGATGACGCAGAACGTGCGAGCCGTTCTTTATGATGGAATTTCCGGAGAGACCTACCTCTGAGCCTATGCCAAGATATTATTATGAGGCGCGTCAGCGCCTCATTTTCTATTTAATTGGTTAATATTTCTATTTTATTGGCCTTCTGAGTCATCTTCATTGGATTTGGCGTTGTCTTTTTTACCTTAGTTCGAAATATCCTTTGACGATAACAACATGTGCTTAACTATCCCTAAATCTAATTTAGATAGGATGAAAGGAATTCGGTTCACAGCGCTTGATGGATCCGGTACGATAGGCGGATCGAAACTGCTTCTCGAATATGATGGTCATTCGCTTCTTCTTGATTTCGGCATAAATTATCACGCAATGGATGATTATTATGAGGAATATCTCCAGCCGAGGACACCATGTGGAATCCTTGACTATGTGACAATGGGCGTCCTACCGATGGTTTCCGGTCTTTATAGGGAAGATTTGCTACACCCGAATGCGAGCTTGGAGAATTTCTCCGTGGGGAGAATAGACGCGATCTTGGTTTCACATGCACATATGGATCATTGTGGACATCTTGGTTTCTTGCCGCGGAATATGCCTATGGCCTCTAGCAAAATGACAGCTGCAATCATGAAAGCTATTGAAGATATTTCGCCTTCGAAACTTGGGCGAGATTGCATATTTCTTAAAGAAAGAGCAGCAGGTGAAACGGAACGAGGTGACACGGTCATAAAAACGACTAAGGGTCCTTCTAGAGGGCGCGACTTCTATGCCACGGACGGAGGCATCACGAAATCCTTCGGGGATTTTTGGAATCTACGTCCTGCTACGCAATTTACCAAGAAGAATAATAGCATGCAACCAGGAGAATTCTTAGAGGATTTGCATGACATCGATATTGATTCTTATCCTGTCGATCATTCGATAAAGGGAGCAAATGCATTCATAATTCATACGAGCCAGGGTTCGGTCACATACACTGGCGATATCAGACTTCACGGACTCCACGGTGATGACACCCTAGAATTCGTCGAACAGGCCAAGAGAGCTAATACATATGCGCTCATTATTGAGGGCACTAACATTGACGGTGAATCAAAGAGCGCTTCGGAAAGAGAGGTCAAGGAGAACTCAGAAAAAATCCTTGATGATGCAAAGGATGATTTTGTGATCGTCGATTTCGGACCAAGGAATATCGAAAGGATGGAAATATTCCTTGAAATCGCCGAAAAATATCATAGAAAACTGGTCGTGACATCCAAGGATGCTTACCTGCTGGCCGCGATGAACACTGCAGATACGACGACTCCTGACCCGAATAAGAGGAACATTCTCATATACGACTGCCCGCGCGGAAAATACGATTATTGGGAAAAGTACATTTTCAATCAAAAGTACCCTGATTTATCGATCAAACCCTTCGACATAATGAAGTCACCCGGGAGTTATTTACTATCATTCAGCTTTTTTGATATGAGCCACCTTGTCGATCTAAGGCCGGAAAATGGCCAATACATATATTCTTCAAGCGAAGCGCACTCTGAGGAGCAGGTTATTGATTTCAAGAGGCTGAACAATTGGCTGAAGAGATTCGATATCAAACCCCATGGGTTCAGCGTCGACAAGGAAGGAAAAGTGAAGTCCGAGAAAGGCCTGCACGCATCCGGACATGCATCGAAAGACGATATAACAGACATCATCAGAAAGATAGATCCAGAGATCCTGATGCCTGTGCATACGGTAAGACCCGAATGGTTCGCAGATTCCTTCTCGGGAGAACGAGATGTGAAGCTCCCGAAGCAGTGCGAGCCAATAGACCTCTGATTTGAGAAGATTTATTTCCCATCGAATCGAGAAGATACATTTAATTCTTAAGTCTTATCCTCTTTCTCTTCTTCTTCGAGCATCCTTCTCTCTTTCTTCTTTTTCATTAACCTCAGGATGACGACAAGGACGGCAATGACCGCAACAGCAATGGCAAATACAATCCCGAGTATGATGTCGAAGGTCACCTCAGTCGGTTCATAGCTCAAATGCCACCAGAGCGGGTTCTCACCCCAGAAAGCATCTGGAGACATTCCGAAATCCTCAGACCAGTTTCCCCAGCCCTGCCATTTAGCATCGCTGAACCCGAAGCATATTTCCGGGTATACCGTGACTATTATGCATCCTGACAGGTAGACCCATTCGGAGCACTTGTCCACCCAATATTTTCTCTCATCATATTCGAGGACTCGTGCCTGGTTGAGGAAATATTCATCGTATTCTGAATCGGTGGTTCCGAATTCATTCCAGCCGTAGAGGGAATAACTGCTTGGGGCGTAGCAAAGATAGTTAGGATCTATATCCCCACTCCAGTAGGTCTGCATCGTGTTGAAAGTATAACTGTAGATCAGAAGGTTCCAGGTAGGTGAATTGACGAGAGATGGCACATGATCTCCATTGGCGGTTTCTATCCAAATGCCAACCTTCTCCCAATCCTTGATGACGAAATTACCTACCTCTTTGTCCATCGTCTCATCTTCGGCAACGACCATTTCGAAATTCAATTCCGTCCCCAGTATTGTGTCATAATCCGCGCCAAACATAGCATTCATTCTGGCCGCAGCCAACGGACCCGCCTTGCGAGGGCTGGCGCCAGGAGTGCCAGACCACTCATAGCCCGCCTCCTCGAGCATCTCATCTGCAAGGGATAGATTGAATGCCATCGCCTGGTTCATAGGAAGCGTATAGTTCCATATGACTTGGTCGTACTGATCTGTTATATTGAAGGTTGTAAGGGTTTCATCGGGCTCCCAATACCAGTTTATCCAGGTAGGCGATATGAGGCCATAGCCGATCTCCGCAAGACCCTTGAAAATGCCATCCCTAATGTGAGTCTTATTGGTGGCCAAAGCCGCTGCGCGTTGTACCGCCGGGTCCAATCTGAGCGGATTGATGTCTCCCGGAGCATTCTCGAAATCATTGAAGACAATCTCTTTGGAATACGCAGTAGGGCTCAGCGATTTCTGCAAGTTCAAGGTCGTAGGAAGGTTCGGGTTTTCCAGCCATGTCAGATAAGTCGAGGGTTGAATCTTCCCGACATCAATTGTGCTAGTTATGAGAGAAAGGGCTAATGTGGAATCTTCTGAGAAGAAAGTCAAAATCATTTTGTCGATCTCAATCGTCCTGTTGTATTTGCCGCCAAGTCCTTTCCTTTTACCCTCCTCCATGAAGTCGTAATATTCGTTCTTAACAAGAGTGATGCTTTCCTTGGCGACCATCTCGCTCTCAAGCCTGTCAGTGCCTTTGAACGGCCCGGTTCCTATCGCAGGTATCCCTTTCCATTCCTGCCCAAGATAGCTCGACGGCTTCTCCTCGAATACATGCTTCGGCATAATGGGAATGAAAATGTTATCGCCGAAAGCGACGGGCATTGGTTTCTTATCCTCTACGCTGCTGAAGAATATTCTAACGCAATACTCGTTAACCTTCTCAGCATGGTCTATCCATACAGTCCATGGTTGATAGGCCCAGTAAGTATTGAAATTCGGCCCTATCTGGACTTGTATTGTCCAGACGACATCGTCCGCGGTAAATGGGACGCCGTCGTTCCAAAAGACATCTTCCGTGATGTTGTATTCCCATATCGAACCGGCGGACCAATTCGCCGGGTTGTGCACCGTGAACAATTGTGTGCTGAAGTCAGTGCCATGAGATGCTGCATATTGTCCATCGATTGGCCACCATGACGTAGCGAGGTTAGGTTTCTTGTCAAGCTTCTCGTCCGGATACAGTAAGAAGTCATAGATTAGCCCGAAAAAAACGTAAGAATTGTCATTGACCCCGACGTAAGGGTTCGGGCTATCAATCACCTCGGTCATTCCCCAAGTGAATATGCGTTCATCATCCACGGCGGCCAGGGCATTCAAGGTGAGTATCTGGGCGCTAGCGATAAAAAGCAGCCATATGACAATCATCGAAGTTATTTTCATGATCTTTTTTTTCAACTCTTCCACTTTCCGGAAATTGGTGAAAATTGTGGAATCATGATTGAAATAGCATTCAAACTAATAAAATGGGGCAAATCTAATGGATTTCTCCTCGAACTCACGACTTTCCAAATCCCAAATGTAAAAGGGCATCCAGAATATTAATATTTTCCCGGAAAAAGGTTGTGCATAATCATGAGATATAGCTCACGCTCGACCTGTCGAACCCTTCTACTAATTCGACATCTAGGTTTTCCGGTTGCCATGCAATGTTGGGATACACGAGATTCGGGAAGAATTTGACTGTGTCCATCGCAATCTGAGTGGCGGGGTGATCCTTTCCCAGTGCAGTCTCTGATATGTCGTAAACCTTTCTTCCAACCTGGTTTTCGTCGAGATATCCGAGCGTATGGAGATATTCGTGCAGAAGAACATGAAATGCATAGGGCCTCCAAAGGTCAGGCTGTGTCTCCTTGATTCTTGCCAGCGGTGTACGGTTCATGACGATTATGTTCGTTCCGACAGGATAGAAGGCACCGAAGAACCTGCCTGGATGGTTTCCGAGATCAGCCAGGCCCAGCATTAGACCGCCCCTGCTCATATGAATCGTCGAGTAGACCGCGGTCTTTACGACTTCGAAAACGTCGGCTAATGATCTCGCATTGTCAAGGAGGCTGGAAATCTTACTTGTCATCTTATCCGATTGTTCTCCGTCTGGATATTTAGACATTATCTATTTACTATGACAATGACAGAACGGACGATGTACTCTTTTGTGCCTCCCTAAACAGAGTTATTTTATATTGGTCAATATTGATATAGAACAAAATCTATTTGTCTGTGACTGGGGATTGAAGTACCCTCCTCAGGATAGAGGAATCCTAAAGGGAGGAAATCGAGGATGTAGTGAGGGTTCGAGTCCCTCGCACTCCTTCTTATTGTGAAACGGAAAGGGTAATACCTACTTTCACATCTGCGACATATATGGATGCATGGACGTTGATGGGCTTTGTCGCGGGTTCCTTGACCACGAGCGGATATATCCCTCAAATAATCAAAGGCTACAGGACTAAAAGAATGCATGATGTCTCTCTGATGATGGTGAGCATCCTGTGCGTCGGAATGTCCCTTTGGATAGTGTATGGAATATCCCAAGACGATCTTGCGCTTATCGTCTCGAACATCATTGGCACGACATTCCTTTCGGTTCTCATTGCCATGAAGTTCATCTACAATGGCAGAGACCGTGTCAAAGAATAAATCCCTGGAAGGATTTCCAAGACATGACGGGAACCAATAACTACTGGATAGTCATTAGGCTGAGGCAAGGCCTGGAATCCAAAAGGGAGAAGCCATATGATAGGTGACGAGATCATAGGTCTTTTTGAGGCCATTGGGGCTTTGGGCCTGGTGATTTCATTTGCAATTATCAGTTTCCTGGACGGTTTTGCTATTCCGACTCTTCCTGAGGCATGGCTGATTCTCATCGCGATTTCTGACACTGGTGTGCCAAAACCCATCTGGGCGTTGACACTGATTCTTGTGGGCACCTCGGCAGCCGTGTCAGCTCAGGCTCTCTTGTATTGCACGATTAAGCGAGTGGGACTTCCAAGAAGATTGAAAGGATGGATGACCCGCTATACGAAGTTCCTAATTGTGTCAGATGAAAAGCTCGCGTTCATGAACTGGCTTGCCCCTGTTGTCCCATTTACAGGCGCTTTTATCGCCGTCTGTGGCTGGAGGGCGAGAAGAGCATTCATATACAGTATAATGGGCGGGCTGATTAAGATGACAATCATCGTCGGTATAGCGGTTGCTTTCCCTCTGATCTTTTCACCCGATATGGTAGCCGACGCCTCGCTCGTTCTAATATTGGCTGTCCTGGGCCTGAGCCTTACGATCACATATCTAAGAAGAAGAATGCTCAGTAAAAAGATGACACCAGAAGATGCTAGCAAATGCCAACTCGATGATCATGATGCGAAAACGCTATAACAAATCAGACTTTCTTATGCACTGGGCAAGGGAGATTTCTCTTGCAGAACCGGCATTTCTCTACAGGTGTCGGTGGGCAGTCCTTGATTAATCTGCCATATTTTCGCCTCGGCATAGCTTTCCCCTTGATTAGAAAGAAAAGGGAACATCGGTAATTAATTTGCTCCGAATGAGAGTCTATTTCGATTCGAGCAGCTCAGCGAGCGCCACGACCATATCTTTGGTCGGTATGTCGACCTTCTCCTTGTCGATAGGAAGCTCTTTGGATATCGCACATGACAGATGTATCTGGCATTTCGGGCAGAAAGTCAGCAGACAATCAGCTCCGGTGCTTTTAGCCTCCTGCATTCTCTCCATCTGCAGCCGCATGGCAGTGGAGTTGCAGCTCATCCAAGCGCTTACCCCGCAGCAGCTCGCCTTGTCCTTGATATTCTGCATCTCTGTGAGGTTGATCCCAGCAGCCTTTATGAGATCTCGCGGCGAGTCATAGATCTTCGAATGTCTTCCGAGCCTACATGAGTCATGATAAGTCGCAGATAATTTGCCTGTACCCTCAGGGAATTTGAGCTTGCCTTCGTTGATCAGATTGAGCAGATAATCGGATAGATGCACGAGTTCGAATTCCAGATCCCCCGCGAAATCCTGATAGTCCATGTTGAATGTCCTCAGGCATTCCGGACAGGAGAAGACCACCTTTTTCGCGCCACTCTCCTTTATCAGCTTCAGGTTCTTGTCCATCAGCTTTAGGAAGTCCTCCTCATCACCGGTCCATATCAGGTCGTGCCCGCAGCATACCTCGCTATTGCTCACGACAGGGGTTATCCCGGCGGCGTTCATCAGCTTCACTGCCGATTGCGGTATCTTATTGAGCCCGAGCTCCTCCCTGTCTCCGAATATCGCGTCAAAATGCGGGATGCAGCCGACAAAATAGAACACATCTCCCTTGTCGGATATCTTGAGGTCATCCGTCATCCATTCAAGCCGTTTCTGGGGAAGATCAGCGTTCGCCATGAATCTCATGAAACTCTGTATCAGTCCGCCTTGGGAGCATATCGGATAGTTGCCCAGCTGCCTTGCCTGAGCTCTCATCCCCTGAATGAATCCGCTGTAGTCGACTTTGTAGGGGCACATCGAGTTGCATATCTCGCAAGTCGAGCAGGTCCAGATGTCCTTGTCGTTGGCTAGGTTTTCGACCAGCCCCTCCATAGACCTGATTACGATGGTCCTGGGAGCGAATTCGGTATCGTACTTCGCCACGGGGCACACTGTGGTGCATTTTCCGCACTCCACACAGTCAAAAGCGCCCGTATCCTCAATCAGCCGCTTGACCTCCTTCTGAATCTTCTCGTTCGTTAGAGCTTCTTTGACAAGTTTTGGCATCCTTGGAGCCGGGCCGATCTCTCTGATCTGCTGAACGAATTCGTTCATGGTCTTTGCGAACCTAACCCTCTCCGAGGCATTGATCCATTCCGTCCGAATGCGCCTGGAATCGAGACCAACTATGTCGAACAGCTTCTTCAGCCGCTCCATGCGCTCCTCTGCTTTTTTATTTCCCGATACGTAATGGCAGTTGTCAATCAGACAGCCTATTATTATCACGCCGTCCGCACCGTTCTCGATCGCCTCAAGGACCATTGCAGGGTCGACTGTCCCACTGCACATCACCCTGATTATCTTCACATTTGCCGGGTAGGGTATTTTGTTCACCCCGGCAAGATTGGCCGACGGATAGCCGCACCAGGTGCATGTGAAGGCGATTATGTTCGGCTCGAACTCCTTCTCACTCATGGGGGTACCTCCTCAAGCACCCCTTTCACGGTCTCCCTGACCTGAGGAATGGCGTATCCGGCGAGGATCATGGCCTTGTTGCAGCAGGCTGCGGCGCACGCCCCGCACCCCTCGCATCGTATCTCGTCGACTTTGGCGATTCTTCCGCCCTTGCCGTCATCGACAAGGGAGATTGCCTCATACTCGCAGGTCTCCACGCATCTCCCGCACCCGCGACATTTGTATTCATCTGACCTCGCCGTTATGCGCGGCATCATGACCTTTCCGTCATGCATGATCCTGATGGCCTCAGCCGCCGCCGTCCGGGCATCGTCCACAGAATATCTGATACCCTTTGGGCCCTGGGCGCATCCGATTACGTATATGCCCCTCCTCAGTTCAGGAGGGAACATCGGATTGATGTCCTTCATGAATTTGTCAATGTCAGTCTGGATATGCAGCATCTTGACGATCTTATCGCTCCCTTCCGCGGGCTCTTGACCTACGGATAGGACCACCAGGTCGCTATCTATCCCGAGCAATGTCCCAGCATCGGTGTCCTCCGCGCGGACCGAAAGCTTTCCGTCCTTAGCACTGACATCGGATACCCTTCCTCGGACGAATTGTATCCCTTCCTGTTTGGCAGCGTCGTAGAACTCCTCGAACCCTCTGTAGGGGCCTCTGAGATCGATGTAATGGATGTATACATCGGCATCGGGTATGAGCTTCTTGAGCTCCCTGGCCTGTCCGATCGCATAGGTACAGCAGACAAGCGAACAGTGAAGATTGCCCTTCGTCTTATCACGGGAACCCACGCATTGTATGAAATCGATCGTCTTTGGAGTCTTTCCGTCGGATGGTCTCTTGACGCCCGTCCCTTTCTCCCTCTCCTTCACGATCAGCTGCTCGAGTTCCACTGTTGTCAGCACGTCGGGATGCCCGTATTTCAGTTCAGGAATCCGCTTAGGGTCGAATGTCTTAGACCCGGTTGCGATGATTATCGTTCCGACATCGAACTCCTTTGCGCCCTCGGGAGTATTGACCTTCACATGCCTGTTGCCAAAACCACCCTCGATATCCTCTATTTCGGAGTTCAACATGATGTCGATATTCTTCTCCTGGAGAACATCCTCTATCTTTGGGGTGAAGACGCATTCCTTGCAGTACTGCATGCAGCAAATGCCGCAATTGTGCGTCGGAAAGGTCATGCTGAGCTTGTACGCTCTGCCTCCGAGCTCCTTCGTTCTCTCCACGAGATGCACCTTGAAACCAGCGCGGGCGATATCGAGCGCGGCCTGCATCCCAGCGACTCCACCGCCTATGATCAAGGCCGCTGGGAGTATCGATATCGGGATGTCCTCCATTGCAGTCAACATCTGCACGCGGTGTATCCCGCCATTTACGAGGGCCAGCGCCTTTCTTGTGGCGATCTCCTTCTCAGGATGAACCCATGCGCACTGCTCTCTGATGTTCACCTGCTCGAAAAGATATTTGTTCAGGCCGGATTCCTCAAGCGCCTTTCCTACGATTATGCCCTGAATGTTTGGAGAGCAGGCTCCGACCACGACTCTGTCGAAGGCGTGCTTCTTCATCTCCTCTTTGAGATACTCCTGGCCCTCTCGAGAACAGAGTGCCTCGTGAATGCCGATGCTCTTGACTTTGGGCACTCTTGAGATTAAATCTTTGATCGCATCAAGATCCAAGAATTTCGATATTTCCCCTTTGCATCCGCAAAGGAATACGCCGATGGCCTCCCCTTCATTGCCCTTGCTTGTATCATCAGTCAAAGAATCGCCTCCGATATTGGTTCAGCATGAAACGTAAAGCGGCTCATCATCGAGCTTGTGTCTTTTCTCGAGATAATATATTGCTTCCAGGATTACCTTTGAGGTGGCAAAACCATAGAAGTCCCCACGATCGAACACCGCGATCACCGAGACCTTCGAATCAGCCATCGCCTTTGCGACCCATCTTATGTCAAGATCGAGGTTGGTCAATATGACAAGCGGCTTTGACATTATCTGGGATACCTTGACCTCCTTGGGGTCCTTGCCTTCCGCGATGACCTTGTAGATGATGTCACGTTTTGTTATTATGCCATACGCATCGTGCTTGTCTTTTCTCGGTACCAGAAGAGCATAAGCCTCCTTGTCGGTCATCTCGATTATTGCATTTGCCACGCTTGAGTCATGGCTGATGGAAGGCATTTTGAACTCTTTGACGATGCTCCTCAGGGTTCTGTCGATTTCCGTCATTTCTCTTCCTCCTCGGAGCTATCCTTGCCCTTTAGCTTCTTGGCGAAAGCCTTCAGGATATCGACGTCGCTCACGATGCACTTCAGGTCTTCTCCTTCAAATATTGCAAGCTGGCTGACCTCTTCGTTCGCCATCTTCTTTGCAACCCATCTCACTCCGAGGTCCAAATTGTTGCTCGCGATGAGCGGTTTGGATTCAATATCGGCTGCCTTCAATTTCAAAGGTTCAAGTCCGCGAGCAATCACATCCTCAATGATATCGGTGATCGTCAGAAGTCCATAAGCGTCGCCCGTATCTTCACGATCGATCACAACGCATCTTGTCTTGTTCTCGACCATCGCAGCAATGGCATCCATCACGGTTGATTCCTTATTCAAAATCACAGCAGGTGGTCCGCCGCAAAGATCTCTTAGCTCCATGTGTCTAGCTTCCCCCTGAAACGGCGATAGTTGTTAATGCAACTGTGTTATTTTAACATTAGGTAACGAGCTACAATATTTGGCGGCAGATGATAAGAGGATCATCGATCCGAAAATGTCGATTTGAATAATGAAAATTGAGCTAATCGTGCTATTGAATTATCAATTCTTACTTATGTCCAGGACATTGTAGGAAATGCTGAATCCGGTGTTCTTCCTGAGCCCGTCTATGGACGCAGTCATCTGATCGATTGAATATTTTGTCCCAATGAAAATGACATTTAAACCTTTTGAAAGCGCATTTAATGAAGCCTGTACGGAGGCGTGAAATATCGTGGGCTCTATGCCCAATTTCTTCGCGGATGTCTCGCCAATGAGATCCCCGACCGCGATGTCATCGTACTTGAAATCCTGGATGGCTTTTCTTGCCCTCCGAGCGTTCAGGTTCCTGGAGCCGCCTGAATCCTCCTCGGGGACGCGCAGGGCAAGGAGCTGCCCTAGCTTCAACTGCACAATGCCGGACAGGCTCCCGACTGATACTTCCTCTCCAGTTTTCGCCTCGTTTCTGGATATTCCCCTTGAGTCTGTTTTTGCTCCCGGTATCGCGTACAGCCTCCCCTCGCGCATGACGAGGCCCACCTTATCGCCCTTTTTGATTCTCGCATCCGCCAATGCCAGGCAAGTATCTATCACCCGCATTTGTCTTAGTATCTCTTCGATCTCGTCGTTCAGCCTTGAGAATCTCTCCTGCATCAATTGCATGCCTTTCTTAGTCGACTTCAACGTGCCGTCAGAGATTGAGACGAGCTGGTCCTTCTCAAGGTCTGCTATATATTGCGCGACCGCCTGCTCCGTGACATCCAGACGCTTGGCCAAATCCTTCCGCCTGACATTGGGATCGAGGACAAATTCGGCCAGGATGAGAAGCTCGGTATTCGTCTTCAGATCTCGAAGCAGATATCTCTCCGTCATTTTCTCTTTCCCTCCGATAGGATATCCCTTATGTCAGCGGTCGTTTCAATAGATAAGGCTCCGTTCCTGATAAGCTCCCCGATGAGCTCTTTGCCTCTGCCACCGACGAAATCCCTCTCCTCGATGGTCCCTGGGGAAAGAACTACGATCCTCTTTCCTTTCTCCATTGCCCTCTTTGCCGCCTCGAGGTTCTTTAAATTTCCAGGGCCCACAGGGAAATCGGCGACTATTACAATTACCGACTCATCGACGAGCTTCAAGTTCTCCGCATGAGACTCCTCGCTCACCTGGGCGAATGGCACTTCTGAGACCACTGGCACGTGCATCTCCCTGGCAAGCTCGAAATCTGAATCTAGTACGTTGACCACTCCGATGGAAGGTGAGAATCCTGCGTCTAGAAGCTCATGCAAAATCTCTCCACCTGTGCCCCCACCGCACAGAATGTGAGCTCTCCTCCCATGGCTCGAACGAATCGCCGAAGCGGTCCTTGGTATCACGCTGATAGATTTCGTTATCGGATCCCTTCTTACCAGCACATCAACATCGTAAATCCTCACGATGTTCTCCTGAGTGAAGACCTCCGATGGGGAGCCGTAAGATTCCAGCCTCCCCTCATTGAGCAAAGCGATTTTTCTGCAATATCTTGAGGCAAGATTTATGTCATGCAAAACGGCAATGACTGTGAGCCCATCTCGATTCAGTTCCGTGAGCAGATCCATCACTTCAAACTGCCCGGTGATGTCAAGGTAGACCGTCGGTTCATCAAGCAGGAGCACCCTTGGCTTCTGTGCCAAGGCTCGGGCTATTATGACTCTTTGCCTCTCCCCTCCGCTGAGGCTCGAGAACAGCCTGTCCGCAAATTGCCACGTGTTCGTTCGTTCCATGGCTGATTTTATTACTTCCGCATCCTCCTTCGTCTCCCCTGAGAGTTTGCCCCTCGCATGAGGGATCCTCCCCATTGTGACCATTTCATAGGCAGTGAATGAGAAATCCGTCGGGGAGCTCTGCGGTACGACGGCGAATAATCTCGCGATCTGCCTTTCGCTCATCGTATAGACGGGCTTGGAATCTACTAGTACTGCTCCATCGTTTGGCCTGAGATAGTTCATGATGCACCGTAGAAGTGTCGTCTTTCCGGAACCGTTAGGGCCCATCAGCGCGAGGAACTCGCCCTCTTCGATTAAGAGAGATACGTTCTTCAACACTTTCTTGCCGTCGAAGGAGAATGAGAGGTCGTCAATATCGATCTTCAATTTCCATCACCTCTCATTCTTCTCTGTCTCAGAAGGAAGATGAAGAAAGGTCCTCCGAAGAGGGCGGTGATGATCCCGACAGGGAGCGTAATGAAGGAGCGCGATATCGCATCCGCCCAAATAAGGAAGGCGGCGCCCGCGAGGGCTGATACTGGAGCAAGAATTCTGTGATCCGGACCTACCACGAGCCGCATCATGTGGGGGACCATGAGCCCCACGAACCCGATTATGCCGGTGAACGCTACTGCCGCAGATGTGGTCAGGGCGGCGACAGCCAGCATGACCTTCTTGACAAATTCCGGCCTCGCACCAAGATTGTGAGCTGTCTCCTCTCCCAGGAGAAGCACATTCAGCTCCTTGGAGTATAGGATGATGAAGAATATCCCTGCCATTATCGGCAGAACGATTATCTCGATCTTGAGCCAAGATGATAATTCGAGTGAACCAAGCAGCCAATATGCGAGCTGGTGAAACTGCTGCTGCGCGACGTAGATCATGAATGAAACAATGGCTCCGAGAAACGCTGCCACTGCGACTCCTGAGAGAAGCAGTGTGTCCACATAGATGCGTCCTCGAAATGTCCCCAATTTATAGACGACATAT
>Ga0224495_10000757_pt1 | contig 24659 bp, 25 predicted proteins | sample SF_Jul11_sed_USG_FD_168128 | JGI IMG/M metagenome (GOLD analysis project Ga0224495, IMG submission 168128) | Sediment microbial communities from San Francisco Bay, California, United States - SF_Jul11_sed_USGS_4_1 | ecosystem: Environmental > Aquatic > Marine > Sediment | place: USA: California...
GATGGATAGAGCGATGCCCTCCTAAGGCATAAAGCCAGGTTCGACTCCTGGTGGGAGCAAAAAGTTTATGAGCAGTCACAAGGATAAAGCGATTGAGACGCTGATTCGAACCTATGCGGATCTCGAAAGAAGATTGTCTGATCCGTCGATTGGAGATGATCCGCAGAAGTTGCAAAAGTATTCCAAAGAAAAATCTAAACTTCAACCGGTAATTACATTGATTGAATCGAGAAAATCGGTTGTTGTGCAGCTAGATGATGTACTTGGACAGATTCAAAAAGAGAAGGACCGGGAGTTTGTTGCGATATTAAAAGAAGAAAAGGAGAGTCTTTCTCAGCGGCTTGACGATCTGGATAGCCAGATTGAGTTTGCTCTTTTACCGAAAGATCCTGATCAGGGAAAGAATATGTTTGTGGAGATCAGGGCGGGTACGGGTGGAGATGAGGCGGCTCTTTTTGTCAGGGACCTGTTTCGGATGTATACCCGTTATCTCGATAGTATTTCGATTAAATATGAAATTATTTCGATGGTGGAGACGGGGCTTAATGGTTTTAAAGAGATTATTTTTTTAATTAAAGATGAGAAGGCTTACGATATGTTTCATCTTGAGGCGGGTACTCATCGTGTGCAGAGAATTCCCGAGACTGAATCACAGGGAAGGATTCATACTTCTGCCTGTACAGTTGCTGTAATACCTGAAGTAGAAGAGAGTGAAATCAAAATTAATAATGAAGATCTGCGGATAGATGTTTACCGTTCTTCCGGGGCGGGAGGTCAGCACGTAAATACGACCGATTCAGCTGTAAGAATTACCCATATTCCCAGCGGTCTGGTGGTGACCTGTCAGGATGAGAAGTCACAGCATAAAAACAAGGCAAAGGCGTTAAAGGTTTTGAGCGCCCGGTTGATTCAAAGAGAAAAAGATGTAGCCCATGAAAAAAATGCTGCCGACAAGAAGAGTCAGGTGGGATCGGGAGATCGTTCCGAGAAAATACGTACTTACAATTTTCCGCAAAACAGATTAACGGACCACAGAATAAATTATACATCGCACAATCTTGAAAAAATGCTTGATGGTGAAATGGGAGATCTCATGGAAGCTTTGATGATGTATGAGCGGAAGATGCAACTTGAGTCTGCGGGCCTTGGTTGAGAATGTTTTTAAATGATAATAACAGACAATTTTATGTTTTAACTATTATTGTTTCGATTCTTGTTTTTTTTGGTCTGATTATTTTACTGGCCTCTACATCTTTTATGGGTATGGTCTCATATGGTGACACATTTTATTTTGTTAAAAAACAATCGCTTTATCTTTTAACAGGTATTACCGTGTTAATTTTTGTTTCCCAGGTAGATTATAAAATATGGTATAAGTTTGCCTGGCCTTTTTATCTTTTCACAATTTTTCTTTTACTTGCTATTTATATTCCGGGAGTGGGCAAAGAGGCGGGGGGGGCTAGAAGGTGGATAGTGGCTGGTGCATTTTCTCTTCAACCTTCAGATCTGGCGCGACTGGGTGTTGTTATTTTACTAGCCCGTCTTTTTTCAAATCGCAAAGATTCCTCTGGCAAGATTTATTATCTTCTTGCTGCAATAATATCAGGAATTCCTGCTTTGATCATTGGTATGCAACCTGATTTTGGAACGGCGATTCATTTAATTCTTGTTACGCTTTTAATAATGGTATTGGCAGGAATGCCCTTTTATTACATAGGAGGCTTATTTGTTTTTTTGCTTCCTTTTTTTAAAACCCTTGTTCTGGATGTTCCTTATCGCTGGAGCCGAATAAGGGCATTTTTAGACCCTTATGAATATCGTTATGAAGCGGCCTATCAATTGGTTGCATCATATAAAGCATTTCTGGCCGGTGGGATATGGGGAAAGGGGTTAGGTGAGGGGCTGCGAAGGCATAATCTTCAGGCACGCCATACTGATTTTATTCTGGCTGTGATTGCAGAAGATATTGGCTTCTGGGGTGTGGTTTTGACTTTGATACTTTTTTTCAGTATGGGAGTTTATGTTTTGTACAATTTAAAAAAAATATCAGATACATTTTCACTCTTTTTGGGAACAGGAATTATATTACTTTTCATGTTACAGGCAATTATAAACATTGCTGTATCGATGGGACTTATGCCGGTAACGGGAATAAATTTACCATTGATCAGTTATGGCGGAACATCGCTTGTAACATATATGCTGATGTTCGGTATCGTGCTAAATATTTTAAAAAATGATCAGACTATAGCAGTCTTGTCAGAGAGGAAGTTTAAATGAGTGATATAATAAATATAAATATAAGAGAAACCAGAAAGTTAATTACACCAGCAGAATTATTGAGTGAATTGCCTGCATCTGATAAAGTTGTAAAAACTGTCAAAGAGAGTAGAAACAGCGTAAGGGAAATTTTACTAAAAAAAGATCATCGTTTAATTCTTATTGTAGGCCCGTGTTCCATTCATGATGAAAAGGCGGCCTATGAATATGCAGAAAAGCTTAAAAAATGTCATGATAAATATAAAGAAAATTTGTTGATCATCATGAGGGTTTATTTTGAGAAGCCCCGTACTACAATTGGCTGGAAAGGTTTAATTAATGATCCTAATCTTGACGGTACAAATGATATTCCTGCAGGTTTGAGAAAAGCAAGAAAAATTTTACTGACGATTAATGAGATGGGTCTGCCCACGGCAACCGAGATGCTTGATCCGATTGTTCCGCAGTACATTGCAGATCTTGTTACCTGGACTGCTATCGGAGCAAGAACTACAGAATCACAAACTCACCGGGAGATGGCAAGCGGACTTTCCATGCCGGTTGGTTTTAAAAACAGTACCGATGGAAATCTGCAGGTTGCGGTTGATGCAATGCAGTCGAGCCGTAATCCGCACAGTTTTTTAGGTATAGATATTGACGGTAATATTTCTATTGTAAATACTAACGGCAATCCGTATGTTCATATAATTTTACGCGGTGGAAGGCTAAGGCCAAATTTTGATCCGCAAAGTGTTCTTGAGGCCAATGAGAAACTTAAAGAGTCAAATTTGCCGGGTTTAATTATGGTCGATTGTTCTCATGCCAACTCCAATAAAGTTCCTGAAAGGCAGGAGGTGGTCTGGAAAAGTATTGTTGAGCAGAGAACTGCAGGCAATGACACTCTTGTTGGTATGATGTTAGAGAGTAACCTGTTTGCAGGAACCCAGAAGCTTGTTTCGAATTTAAGTGAATTAAAGTATGGAATTTCGATTACTGATGCATGTATCGGTTGGGAAATTACTGAGTCTCTGCTTGAGTTTGCTCATGAAAAAATGAAAAATGTTTCCAGACGATGATGATTTTGTACTGATAGAATTTCCTGATTTTAAAAACAAGCAGAAAAGTTTTCGTTATTATTCCAGGCCAGAGTTTTACCTTGCGGCTGATGATTTGATTGGTTGCCGTCGAGTTTTGTCAGAAATTGATTCATTGCTGAGAAAGGGGTATTTTCTTGCAGGAGTGATCAACTTCGAAGCGGGTTATTATTTAAGGGATGTTCCTTTTTCAAAACAATTTTCAGGAAAAGAGCCTATAAAAATAGGCTGTTATAAAGGTTATCATGAAATAGCTGCTGAAGAGATCGAAAAAATTCATAACCGATATTATTATTCTTCTCCGTTGAATAATATTACATTTGAAGAGTATTCAGAAAAATTTAATTATATTAAAGAATTAATATCTGAAGGAAAGTTATATCAGATTAACTATACCTATAAAAAAAAATTTAATTTCTGGGGAGATGCTCTATCCTTTTTCAATACGTTGAGGCGCAATCAAAATTCCAGGTATAATGCATTCATCAGGCAGGGGCAAAAGTATATTTTATCTTTATCTCCTGAACTTTTTTTTTACCGTAATCATCTGAATTTTTCATCGAGGCCGATGAAAGGAACTATTGAAAAGGCAGAACAAACTTCAGAGGATTATAAGAATATTGAAAAACTTATGGTCGATAAAAAAGAACGGGCTGAAAACAGTATGATTGCCGATCTTCTCCGAAATGATATGGGCATCATATCCCAATGGGGATCTGTCTCCCTTAAAAGCCATTTAAACCTGGAAAGCTATCATACAGTACACCAATTAACCTCAGAGATAGAGTCAACTTTGAAAAAAGATGTATCATGGTCAGAAATTTTTCATGCAATGGTTCCGGGTGGGTCAGTAACAGGAGTGCCCAGAACAGAAAGTATGAAAATTATTCAAGAGGTGGAAAAAAGTGAACGATCTGTTTATACAGGAGCAATTGGTTTTATTGACCCCGATAACTACTCCATGTTCAATATTGCCATTCGCACAGTAGAACTTGAAGGCAATAGCGGATCCATTGGAATCGGAAGCGGAATAGTATATGATTCAAATGTGGAAGATGAGTTTTACGAGTGTGAGGCAAAATCTGTTTTTTTTAAAAAAAGTTTTATGCCGCTTGATTTAATCGAGACATTTCTGTGGAGCAGGGGCAGATATTATTTTAAATCTGAACATCTCGATAGACTATGTCAGAGTGCAGAATTTTTTCATATTCGAGTTAATAAAGGTGAAATAGATCGTTACCTGGAAGAACAGGCAAAAGCATGGTCTGTTGATAGCCGTTTCCGGGTAACCATTGAACTTTCCAGCGATGGCAAGCTTTCTTGCAGAACCGTTGCTTTAGATTCTAAAAAAAGAGATTACAAATTGATTGTGTCTTCGAAAATTTTAAATTCTAAAGATATTTTTTTAAAGCACAAGAGTGCGCAGAGAGGGTTGTTTAATGATGAATATCAAAAGGCAATCGAGGCTGGGTTTGATGATGTGCTATTTACAAATGAAAAAGGTAATATTACAGAAACGGCAATACAAAATATTTTTCTTCAAAAAGCAGGAATCTGGTATACTCCAGGTACCTCAGAGGGTCTTCTTGATGGAGTGATGCGAAAAAAAATTTTAAAAAAATATCCCACAGTTGTTGAATCTGAAATTCCATTGCCTTTTCTGGACTCATGTAGAAGGTTGTGCTGGTCAATTCCGTTCGGGGGGCTGGTAGAGTAACCTCCATCACGTTACATGATGAGTATAAAGAAAAGATTTTGTTATTTCGTGACTGAAGAAATATTCAATAATGAAAAGTGCTTTACAGATCACAGAAAGCAAAATTTAAATAGCCATGAAGTTGTTATACGAAAAAGAGAGTCGATCAATACACTATGTTACAGATCCGGCAAGAATTACATCATTGATACAGAATTATTTTTTAAAAAATGCCTTGTTCATTAAAAATGAAGAGACGGGCATTATTGTCAATCCGGTAAGTATACAAAAACCAGGTTACGTAATTGTCAATTCACTTTCTGAATTATCCGGAGAGCTATCTGTTTATACCGTACTCAACAAGTATATCGAGTATATAGGAGTGATTGAGCAGGATCTTGGAGGTAGCAGCTATTTGTTTAAAATAACCGCATTAAAGATAGCAGCCACTGATCGTACACAGAATCGTATAATGGTTGATACCGGAAAGGTCTATGTCAATAATATGCGAATTTCAAAAAATGCGATAAACGCATCATTGTTCAATGTCCCCACATCTGTAAAGGTTCACTTTAAACAGTACGCAGTACAGCTCAAACATCACGCTGACGAGGTTAATCTGGATGTGTATGATCGAACTCAGGAAAAATTTGATATGGTTCGAAGATCCGGAAAGACTTTGTATATAGCAGATACCCAGAATGAGTATTTTTATGAGAAAGATGAAAAGTCACCTTTTATAACCTATACAGGGTCGATTGATAAAGATTTAAAAAGTGTGATGGAAGAATATAGAAGAAACAAAATCGTATCCGAGATGATTGTGCCGGTATCATATTCCGGCCATGACGGTAAACCAATACCCCTTGGTTACATCCATTTAATCTCAAGGAGTAAACCCATACCACAGGAAAAAGCCGCTGAGATGAATAAAATTGCTATTGAAATGGTTCAAAAGATGAGAGATGCCAATACCAAGGTGGTATCAGAAAAACAAAATATAGACAATATCTCCAGAGATGGTTTACGTATACGTATTACCAGTGAAGAGTTGAAAAGTGTCATGCTCGAGCAAAGGGGACTCTCTTTTGATGTGGTCTTCAAGCTCACCGCTCCCATAACAATTTCAAGTGAAATTTGCTATATTCTGCAAAAAGAAAATTATCTTCTGGTCGGTGTTAAAATCCTGGGACACTTTTCGCGCTCAGGTGATTTTGAAAGATACTATAACATGGTTACAGGACTCAGTTAATCCGTTTCAATATTAAACAGTTTGTTTTTTCCTGTACTACCGTGTAACAGGCTGATTTTATTTTGACTGAGATGAAAATGGTTTGCCAGTAATTCCATCACCTCCAGATTTGCCCGGTTTTTTTCAGGTGCCGCACGAACAAATAAATGATAAACTCCTTCCCGGATTTCAATTTTAACAACTTTGGATCGAGGGTGTATTCTGCAGCTGATTTTCAATGCAAAAAATTATTCAGCCTGGAAAGCAAGAGAGTAATCAAGCAGTCTTATGAAATCGTGGTAATCAATATCTGAAAACTGAACCGAAGTAATAACAAGATTGTTTTCATTCCAGCTGCGAATAACAACAGCCTGTGCTTTTATAGAGATACCAAGTTCTTCAAGCAATATTTTCAAGGAAACAGAATCACCGGTAGCAAGAATCGATTCTGAAATAAAGCTTACCCCCGTAGCACTGATATCATGCGTTTTTGAGTGTATGGTCTCAGCATCCCCTTTTTTCGTATAATCAATTTTAAAATTGATTTTCATTCTTGGGTAGCTACGATTCTCTTTATTAAGGATCATTATTCTACAAAATAATTAAATAAGAGTTGTCAAGCCATATTTTCTGCCTGTTTTCGATCAATTTTTATATTAAAAAAGGGGTAAAGTCAAGATGTAACCTCTTTTTCTGATAAAAGCAAAAAATAGATGGGGTTGCCTTAGAACGCCTGAAACATTCTGCGGTTCAAGCGCGATGGATTCTTTTTACGATATAAAAAAATTTTATTTGGTTTTCAATTTGATTAATAATTGATTAAATAATTATTCTTATTTTCCATATTAACTGCCTGTTTCTGTTTTTATAAATAAAATCAAGGATTCAAAGAAATGAATCCTTTAACCAGGCTAAAACAGAGAAGCCCCTGCAAATATTTTATTGTGTAATATGCCTTTACTTTTTTTGTATGCAGAGATTTTATTTAATAGTGGCAATCGCTTCTATTTCAACCAAACCGTTTAAGGGAAGAGCTGATACTTCAATGGTACTTCGCGCCGGTTTATGCTCTTCAAAATAGTGAGCGTATATTTTATTAACCTCCTGAAAATGAGACATTGAGGTAATAAATATGGTGGTTTTGACTATATTTTTAAAAGTTAGATTTTCAGACTTCAGTATATTTTTCATATTTTCCATAGCCTGCCTGGTTTGACTTTGAATGTCTGTTTGTAGTTTCCCGTCATCCGGGTTTATGCCCAGTTGCCCGGAAATAAAGAGCAGGTTTCCTGAAAGAATCGCCTGCGAGTAGGGTCCTGCCGGTATGGGAGCCTTGGGGGTTGAAATGATTTTAATCTCCATTATTATCCTCTTTTTCTTCGCCTGGTTTACTATTGTTAATTTTACTTTCAAACTGAAGCAGTAGCTGTTTTGCTTTGGCCTCCTGGCCATAAAATCGTAACAGATAATAATAGTGATTTAAAAACCAGGGGTTTACAGGTAAAAAATTTTCAAGATCAATTTGACCCATGTAATACAATTCAGATTTACTGTTTTTTAAAGTTCTCATTAAATGGCTCAGAAGGTAGAAGGCATTATTTTTAATGTGAATATTATCAATAGTTGTCAAATCCTTGAGGGTAGTAAAGGCCATCGGTGTATTTTTTTTACTGAGGTAATAGATTGCTTTTATCTGCTCCACGGAAGGAAGATCATGCGTGCTTTCAAGGGTGGTCCAGTCAATTACTGATTTATGAAACAGAATATCATAATAGGTCAATACTTCAGGATTTTGTATAGATTGATAAAAATCATTTTTTACGGAATTCCAGTAGGGGCTTCCTCCGAGCAGATACATTTCTGATAGCTGGGAAATTATCAGGCTTCTGGTTTCTTCAGGGAGATTCAGTGAAAGTGCTTTTCGAAAGGAAACAATACCATTTTCCCAGGCGTCTTTATTTAAATCAGGATGTATCTGATGTTTGCTGATGAAATTAAAGAAAAATGTATCATCAAAAATAGCAGGATTTTGTTTGATTTGCGCTTTCACCAGGAGATAATAGATATTTGCTTTTATCAAATGAAGTGCACCGTCGTCAGGATTTGCAACAATGAGGTCATTAATTATTTCCAGAAATCTCGAAACATCCCCGGGTTGTAACTGATTTTCAGGTGTGGTTTCATTAATCATTTTTCTGTAGGTGTCGAGTTCGGCCTGCAAAGAGGAGTATCTGTCACTTATGATTAAAAATCGAATTCTCTGGTAGTGAGAAATCAGCCAGTAGGCAGAGAATAAAAGCAGAACTAAAAAAACAATGTAAAATACCTGAACGAATCTGTTTTTATTTTTCTTTTTATTTGAAGAGATATCAAGGTTGCTTAATAACATTAGAAGTTTGAAAGGTTTCCAATATTTTTTTGATCTCGCTTGTAGTGTCAACGAAAATAAGTGAAGTACTTGATTGGGATTTCATAGATAGTGCAATACAATTGGGGTAAAACGACAAATATTCAATATTACTTAACTCAAATCTCTCTTTTCCGTTTTTATATACAAAAATCAGTGCAAATCCATCATAGTATAAATTTCCGTTTCCAAAGCGCTTGATATTTGAGGTATCAACAATATGAAAGGTACTTTTAGCTCCATCGTAGCTGTTGTTTATGCTGAAATCCTGATATAACCATGCCTGTTTTTGAAAAAATGATGGGTTCTGCTCCGAAGATTCCATGTGAAAGAGCGGGGGCGGACTCTGTGTTTCCGGGCGGGTTTCTGCTTTGGGTATATATACTGCGTTTGATTCGATATTATTGACTCTACTTTGGCTGTTATTTCCGTTGTTTTTAGTCGCCAATAATCCAAAAACAATAAATAATACCCCAATGAACAACAATCCAAAAGCAACGTATTCCACAATTCATTATCTGTTTAATTGAATGATTTCTTAAGCAAAATACCTGCTTATCCATAGATTTAATTTTTTTCTTATTTTTTTACAAAGAAGAATATTTGAGTACAAATTGTTGACAATTTGAAATTTTTTTCGTAAACTTAGAGCAATCTGTTGAAAGCGTGCCGGAGAATACAAAATGTCGAATACTGATTTTAGTGTAGTTTTTAAAAATACAACGTTCAGAGGTGGTAAGTTAAGCAGACGGATGATGCGAAAATTAAATTGTCGCTGCCGTTACTGTTCCGGATTTGAAGAGAAAATTTTAAAAAAAGACACTTCAGAGTATTCAACTGAAATCTCGGAAATGGAAAAGCATGAAATTATTCTGGAAATAGCAGGCTATCTCGGAAATGAACCTGATAATATTTCGCTGGCAGAAAAAATATTTGATAATATAAAATATTCGATCGCAGAATTTGTACTAAAGCATGAATTCAATGAAGAGAGCAATTTATCTGTTCAATTGGCTCTCTGGGTTGAAAATCGTAAAAAGCCAGAACTTTACAAGCCTTTACAGGATGTTATTGACCGGTATTTAAAACCACTTTCACCATTGTGAAATTTTTACCGCCCGCCTTATCATTTGAAATTCTAAAGCATAAAATTTTTAAAATAAATATTTTATTTCTTTTTGGTGTTTTTATATCAGGAATACATTGCAGCAAAACCGGCTGGATTGATCCTTTGATCAAACAAAAACCTGTAGTAGATGAGGTTGAGCAAGATAAATCTGCTCAAGCCAGTAATGAGGAAGATTCCGGGGATAACCCAAAGCAGGGAATGGTTTCCATCCATGAGTCGAAGCCGGGTGATATGGTTTCTATAAAACCAGATTCCAAAAATATGACAGGAGAGACCTTTCCAAAAAGCAGTGAGGAGGAGCCAGAGCAGAGTAAAACCAGAACATATCCGGTTACCTATTCTGCGGGAGAACTTGTTCGGGAATATGGAATTCATCCCATAAAGAAAAAAAAAGATATTTTAATTAAACTCAGAAAAAAAGCAAAAGTGGTTCATCATACTACTGTTTTAAAAGCTGATCAAATTCAGATTTTTGGTAATGATGGTGACTATCTACTTATTAATAATCCGCTTCAGATCGACGATAAGGAACAAAATGTAGTTTTGACCGCAGGTTACGGAGAGTATCGAAAAAACCTCCGTGAGGTTTACGTGAAAAACAATCCTGTGATAACCCATCGAAATCCAGAAAATCGTTCACGTACAGTAATTCGTTCTACCGAAATGGTAAGGAATTTTGAAAAACGTTCAACTACTGCTATTAATAATGTAGAAATTGAATACAGTGATGGCTCGCGGGCATATGGAAAAAAGGGGACTTATTTTGACCTTGATGATCGTTTTATTCTGGAAGGAAACCCTGTTGTTTATCTGGGAGATAATGTTATTTCATCAGAGACGATGACCTTGTTTAATCGTGAAAAAAAAGTGCTGTTAAATGGTGCGATCAAGGTTCTGATGACCCAGCATGAGGGGAGCTCTTCCAGTGATGTCGCAAAAGTTTCAACGATAATTGAATCTGAGAAGGCCGAGTACTTTTATGATCAGAGTGCCGGCAAGACCATGGTTATAACTTTCTACAAGGTGAAAGATAAAAAAATTAAAATAACACGAGATGACTCCATAAGTTTTTGCGATAAACTCGTTGTCAAAGGTGAAAAAATTGATGAAATTGAAATGACCGGAAATGTGAATATGGAGTATCGTAAAGACAAGACAAAAATATTTACTGAAAAGGCCCTTTACAGAAAAATAAAAGATGAAATAAAGATGGAAACTGTTCTGGCAGGTTCAAAGAAAATAGTCCCCTATATATTATTTTACAACACATCAGGGGAATTATCAGGTAAGCTTACAACGCAGCTGATAGAGAGAAAGTTAAAAGCTAAAAAAAGTTATGCACGGGGTGATGTGAACTTTGAGTTATATAATGTGAAAGATAACCAGAATAATTCTGCAGATAAGTTAGAAACCGTTTTATTAAAGAGCGAATGGGCAGAGATGGAAGATGACCGAAAAGAGGTCTTTCTTTTGGGGGAACCCTATATTGATTATACCGATAGCCGGATTTATGCATCGAAAATGGTTATTTATACTCAGCAAAACAGAATGGAGCTTTTGGGTGAAATTCGTGGTAAATTCAATGAAAAGATAGAAGAAGAGCAATAATATTGTAAAAAAAAACAATAATAAGCCGAAATATGGAGTATGACTACCAGATATTCTTTATTAGTTCTTTTTTTTATTGCAATATGGAGCAGCCAATGTGCAACACCAACTCCCCGGAAAGAGCCTTTGGTCAAGGATAAAGTGCAAACAACTCCGGAAACGGAGGATCCATTTTTTGAACAGGAAGAGAATATTGTTTCAACTCAGAGTCAGAAGGAAGCAGGTATTCTTGAGGTTGAGCATGGTATTGCTTCATGGTATGGAAAAGAGTGGCAAGGGCATCCGACTGCCAGTGGTGAACTTTTTGACATGCAAAAAATGACAGCAGCCCACCCTACCTTGCCGATGGGTTCCGTAGTGCTTGTACGCAATGTGGAAAACAAGAAAAAATGTCTGGTAAAGATCAATGATCGAGGTCCATATATTGCAGGTAGAATAATTGATGTATCATATGCTGTTGCAAAACAGCTTGATTTTGTTGTTAAAGGAACAACGCAGGTTGAGGTTGAGTTAATTGAAGAGGGCAAAAATAACTTTGAAGCGAAAGCGTCAGGCAAAAGCGCAAAAGTTAACCAGGCAGATGATTTTGATGAGGAGCTCTCAACGCTTGCAAAGGCAGACTACAATAAAGTTGTTGATTTAAAAAAGTCTGATTATAATTTCTGGGAAAACCGATCACCAAACGGGTACACTGTTCGGACTGCTGCTTTTAAAATTAAATTTAATGCTGAAAAGTATCGGGCAAAGCTTGAAGAAAAATATGCAAAAAAAGTATACATAGGTACAAAAGGTGACTGGAATTTTGTGTGGATAGGTGATTTTTCTACTTCGGAAGAGGCAAAAAAATTCTATGAAAAATTGAAAATCGATGGTCTGGATGTCATGTCTCCCGACAAAGTCCTTTAGTGATGGATTATAAAAGTGCCGGAGTTGATACTCACAAGGCACAGAGTTATATTAATAATTTAAAAGATGTTATAAAAGAGACCTATAAAGGTGTTCCCGGGCGGGTAATTGATAATTTTGGCGGATTTGCAGGTATTTTTGAACCGGCAAGCGGACTGAATGGATATCATCTGGTTGCAGCAACAGATGGCGTGGGAACTAAAATTGAGCTTGCACGAAAGTTTAATTATCTTGACGGGCTGGGTTTTGACCTGGTGGCCATGTGTGTAAATGACCTTTATTGTGTGGGTGCAAAACCTCTTTTTTTTCTGGATTATATCTCATGCGGAAAACTCGATAGCAGCTGGTATAATCCTGTTATTGCCAGTATTGCAGCGGCCTGTAAATTTACAAAAGTAGCGCTTCTCGGTGGCGAAAGTGCAGAGCATCCGGGTGTAGCAAAAGAAGATGAGTTTGATCTTGCCGGTTTTTGCGTGGGCATGGTCTCGCCAGAAAAGATATTGCCAGATCTGGGAAAAGTATCTGAAGGTGATCTGGTTTATGGATTTTCTTCAACAGGTTTGCACAGCAATGGTTTTTCACTAGTGCGAAAACTTCTCTCGATTATGGAAAAAGAGACTCCTGAAAAATACAGTACTTTGACGGCTGATGAAGAGTGGATAAAGAAAAGCCTGCTGGTACCTACAAAAATATATTCCTTTGTTCCTGAACTTCTGGAGAAAAGTTCCGTTAAAGCTCTTGCGCACATTACAGGCGGTGGTATATATGAAAACCTCGCGAGGGTAATTCCTGAAACCTTTTATGCGCATATTGATCAAAATGAGCCTTTTGTTCTTGAAATATTTGATATTTTTAAAAGCAAGGTTGCTCCTCGTGACCTTTTTTCTACTTTTAATATGGGGACAGGACTTATAGCAATAGCCTCAGAAAAAGATAAAAGCATAATTGAGAATTATGGTGGAGTTGTAATGGGCTCCGTAAAAAAAATGAAGCAGAACGGTTCTGCAAAAGTGATGCTTGCAGGAATTGATTTTTAATTTTTTTAAATATGAAATTCCCTGCCTGTAACAACAGAATTATGGAAACTGCAAAATATCTGAATTATATTTATTTTAAAAACCTGACCATTTTTTTTAATTTGAGATCTATTGTAGATTGTTGATAAACTTTTTTTTCATCTGTTCAGAAGATAAGAAATTTGTACTGAGAAAGAAGTTGTAATTTTCACAAGTTCTGTATTATATACTTTATATGGCAGATATTACAGAAAAATATTCAGAAGAGTTTAAAAACAAGCTGTTTTTTACACATAACATTGCAGTGCGTTGGGAAGAGATGGATGTTAACGGTCATATAAACTATGCAAATTATTTTAGTTATTTCAGCGAGGCCCGTATTGAAGCAGGTGGTCAGAGTGAATTTGCAGAACTGAGGGAAAACTCTATTTCTCCTGTGGTATACAAAGCCGAGATGGATTTTTTAAAGGAACTTTTTCATCCTGATACTGTTCATATTGTTACCTGGGTGGAAGAGTTAATTGGAAAAACAAGAGCTGTTATACGGCAGAACCTGTATAGTCTTGGCCGAAAGGAATTCATAAGCAGCGCCCGGTTTTTTGTGGTATTTATGAATATTGACACCAGAAAAATAGTCAGGTTACCCGAAGGAATAATGAAAAAATTTCTTTAAGGGACGTAAAAAAAATATAGAGTAAGGGGTGGCAAAGAAGGCGCATCATTTGTAATCTCTGGTTCGTAGAGATTCTTTCTGATGCGTCTTCGAAGCCAGGGGCAGGCTTGCCCCTTATTTAGTTTATATTCAAGCTTCTACGCCCAATACTTTTTCAATAGCATCTTTCATTGCATTTTTCGGCAGGGCTCCTACGTTCATTTGCGGCTGGTCATCAAGGGGAATAAATAAAAGCGAAGGAATACTCTGTATGCCAAACATGGCGGCCAACTGTTGTTCTTGCTCTGTATTGACTTTGTAGAATTTAACCTTTCCCTGGTACTCTTCAGCAAGATCTTTGATGATCGGTGCTATCATTTTGCACGGACCACACCAGTCAGCATAGAAGTCAATTACAGCAGGTGTGGTATCCTGGTATTTCCACTCTTTGTTTTTCTCAAAATCATAAATTTTGTTCTTAAATTCATTTAAGGTTAAATATTCTACCATATAATCTCCTGTTTATTAGATAATTATAATATACTTATAAGTCTTGAAAGTGGCAAAATTTATTCTATTTTTTGCAGTAAAGATTTCAGCTCATTTTTCGAACTTGTCTCGATAATAATGCGAACAATGGGCTCAGTATTTGATGAGCGAAGGTGAATCCAGGGGAGACCCTCTTTTGCGCTGAAATGGTAGCCGTCGAGTTTGTTAATTATCCAGTCGGTTCTGATATTTTCTATCTTTTTTACTAATTGATCAAACTCTTTTTTTTCGCATTTTAATGCAATTTTTTTCATATAGTAGCGTGGGAGGGTATCGACTATTTCAGTGACCGATTTTTTACTCTCTAGAAGAAGAGATAAAATCCATGCGGTTCCACTAATTGAATCCCTTCCCAGAGAGGGGATCAGGGGGTCGATAACGCCTCCGTTTCCCTCACCTCCGAAAACAGCCCGGTTTTTCAGCATGGAAGTGACAACATGCGCTTCACCAACCTTAGAGCGGATTATTTTGCAACCCATTTGGGTTGCCACATGGTTATTATAATATGAAGAAGATAGATTTACCACCACTGCTCCTTTTTTTTCACCAAGGGCCTGCATCATTGAAAGTGGCAGCGTAAGTTCCTCACCAATCGCATTTCCTTCATTATCAACAAGTGCGAGGCGATCTGCATCGGGATCGTAGGCCAGTCCGAGATCACACTTTTTTTCCCGAACCAGTTTTTTAAGTTTGGAGAGGGAAGCTTCCACCGGTTCAGGAGGTCGCGGAAAGTTATTTTCAAAATCTGGAAAGAGCATTTCATACTGGATTCCCAACTCTTTGAGCATCTCTGGTATTATTTCTGTGGCACAGGCTCCGAGGGTATCAAGTGCAACACGGATATTTTTTTTGTTTTTAACCGTTTTAAGATCGGGGAAAACTCTTTTTATCACATATTGAATGTGCAGCTGGATAGCTTCTTTATGAGCATCGATTGATTTACCCTGTTTTTGATAACTTCCCCAGGAGAGTTTTTCATTTAAAAAATTTAACCAGAGGCGGTTTTTTTCTTCATCAAAAAAAAATCCTCCTTTTTGTATAAATTTAAAAGCATTATATTGTACGGGATTATGGCTTGCGGAGATCATGATTGCTCCGGCCAGTTTTTTTTCGGCGACATAGGCTTTTATGGTAGGAGTAGGAACGATACCCAGCATATGAACATTTCTTCCCAGGGCAGTTAATGTCCCCTCTACCAGTTTTTCAATGGCGGCCCCTGTCGGGCGGGTATCTCTGGCAATGGCAATATCTCCAGATCCAATGGTTTTGTGGTACGCCGCTACCAGTGAAGGTATATTTTCAGGATTTAGATCATCGGGGTATACACCTCTTAGTCCGGATACAGAAAATTTTAATGTTTTAGATTGCAGATTAAGTTTCATTTTTCTCCTTTAGAATGAATGGGCTTTGTTTTGTCGAAATAGTCTGACAGAAATCGCTTATCTGGTAAAAAAAATCTGTCAGAATTTTATTTATCATTAATTTTTTCACTAATTGCCTGAAGTTTCAGCTGATGAATCAGTTTGTTCGAGTGAATTTTACATATTCCAAAAACAATAAATCCAAAGAGAATTGAGACGGCAGTAAGTTTTAACCATTTTTTTTGGTACTTATCCAGAGGAAGGGTGATCTCTTTTCGAACAAGGTATTCGAATGCTAAAAGAGCGCTGAAGAGGATTATAGCGAATGTTGGACCCCACCATGCAATTACCGGTATAAATGAAATTATAGCAGCAATGAAAAATAATGCAGTCCCAAAAAATTTGGCCAGAGGTGGTGGTGATTTGGATAAAATTTCTTTGAGCAGTAATTGAAGTTCCATTAGAAGGGGTCCTCCACTATATTTTTTTCATTAATGGTTTGAAACGGATCATTGTCTACGGGTGAGGGGGGGGGGCTTTTGTCTGATGAGCTTTGTTTTGCTATTCCGAGTAAGCCTGCAAAAGAGGGAAATCTACTCTCGACAAAGTTATATACCCCATTGGAAATTTTCTGCATATCGTCACTTTTTTTCTGGGGGAGAGCAATTGTAAAAAAAGAATAGAGAATTGTCACCAAAAACATGGTGTGAAAAATTGTTAATAAAAAAGCCGGAAGATACCCACTTCTGGTTCTCCATCTTTTACGTAGTACAAGAACACTGATAAGTGCAAATATGGATTGAAGTAAAACTGAGATAATCGAAAGAGGGAAAACAATGGATAAAATTAAAAGTATAATACTTATAAAAAGCAAGAGAATTAAAAAAAAACTCATATATAAGATTTGCAGAACTGATCAGGATGTCAATAAATATACTGCTCATTTTTTACTTCTTCTTTGTGAGTGGGCTTTTAATGTTTGATTTAAAGATATTCTAATTTGTCGATATTTTTTAATCTTATATTGTTTCTCTTATTCTACTTTACACCTTTTGCCCTCAAATAGACACTGATATTATATGAAAATAGCTGTATTGGGAGCTGGTTCTTTTGGAACGGCTTTATCCATTGTTGTCTCGGAGAAAGCAAAAGAGGTTATGCTATGGAGTCACTCTAAAGATATAGTTGAATCGATAGCTGCCCGAAATCAGAATTCGGTCTATATGCCGGAAATATTTCTTCCCTTAAATATAAAAGCATCGAATGATATTGAGGAGGTTTTAAAGGGGGCTGATGTTGTGCTCTCAGTTATTCCTACGCAGGCAACCAGAGAGGTCTGGGAAAAAGGTAAAAAGTACCTGCCTTCAAAATGTGATATTGTCGTGGGGTCAAAAGGTATTGAACAAAAAACATTAAAACTGGTTTCTGAAGTAATGGTAGACATTCTTGGAGAAGAGAGAAAGCACTCTCTCTTTTTTTTATCGGGACCATCTTTTGCCCGGGAGCTTGCTCAAAAAAAACCTACGGCAATTACTATAGCAGGCTTTGATAAAGAAGGTATTGAACGAATGCAAAAGCTGTTTTTTACAAATTACTTCAGAGTGTACGGTACGACTGATGTTATTGGTGTCGAGGTGGGTGGCGCTTTGAAAAATATAATGGCAATTGCAACAGGAATAAGTGATGGTCTTGAAATGGGTTCAAATGCCCGGGCAGCTTTAATTACCAGAGGTCTTGCCGAGATGGCCCGACTTGGAAAGGTCATGGGAGCAGATCCGATGACCTTTATGGGATTGGCTGGATTGGGAGATCTTGTGTTAACCTGTACCGGAGATTTGTCCAGAAACCGCTCAGTAGGGATAAAACTGGCACGAGGGAAAAAAATGGATGAAATTACAAGTACCATGCGCATGGTTGCAGAGGGTGTTGCAAGTGCCGAAAGTGCTTTTGAACTTGCCCAGTCAAGAGGTGTTCCAATGCCGATAACGGAGGCGGTATACAAGGTTTTATATACCAATATAAATCCTGTTGAAATGTATGATAGTCTGATGTTAAGAGAGTTAAAATTTGAAAAAGAAAGTTAAGCAAAAAATTATTAAAAAATTTTTAAAATTTATTGAGTATATTATTATTTTAAAACTCTGGTTTTTTTTCTCGATGTTTTCGCTTTCAAAAAGAAAAAAAATTGTAGAGAAAATATTGTTCTGGCTGATAAGAAAGGTTCCCCGGTTTAAAAAGAGAGTTGTTGATAATTTAAAAATGGCTTACCCTGAAAAAAGTGATCAGTGGATAGAGGAAATTGCCGAAGGTAGTCTCTCTTATCTGGGGAATTTTTTTGCGGAATTCATGGACAACAAAAGAATTAATATAAAATATATTGAAAAACATATGGTAATGCACCACGGAACTGAAAAGGTGAAGGAGTTGTTAGGTGGTGGGGGCCTGGTTATATTGGGTCATCTGGGAAATTGGGAGTGGCATGGAGCGGTTATATCCCGGATGTTTCCAGGAAAACTTATTGCGATTGCAAAACGACAGTCAAACATTTGGTCAAACAGGCTGATAGAAAAAATAAGAAGCAGCCAGTTTATTGAAACAATTTATAGCGATGAAAACATTTTTCGTTTTTTACGCGCTTTGAAACAGAAGAAAATCCTGGCTATGGTTGCGGATCAGGATGCAGGGGGATCCGGGAAACCATTTCTTTTTTTTGGTCAAAATGCTTCCACATTTATGGGCCCAGCCGTATTGGCCCGGATTTCAAATGCTCCTCTATTTTTTGCATATTCTTATCATGAAGATGAAAAACTGCATCTTCATGTAGAACCTTTTTTAGCTCCAGAGTGTGACCGGAGCAGGGAGCCCGAGCGTTGGGAGAACGAATTTACGCAGGCATGGGTCAGCAAACTGGAAGAAAAGATCAGATTGCATCCCAAAGAGTACTTCTGGATTCATAACAAGTGGAAAACTCATCGCAAGGTTTCTAATCTTTAAAAAATTTTTTATATATTTCTACTGCACTATGGTTCCCTGCTATTATTCCATTTGAGAGAAAACTTTTTTTGTTTAATTTTATTTTATTCCATTGTTTGTCTAAAAGTGATAAACTTTTGTTATCAAAAAGAGCTGCTCCACCGGCAATATCCCAGTCTGCTTTTGACCTGTTAGAGAGCATCAGATGCGATTTTCCCTGGGCGATAAGTGACAATTTGTACGCAACAGAGCCGATGATGGAGATATTTTTTGAGGATATATGAGAAAGAAATTTATGAAAACTTTTATCTTCAAATTCACTTTCTGAAATACATACCTTGATATCAGATATATTCTGGATTGTTTTATAGTTTGGATTGATTTTAGTTTTATTTAAATAAAGATTTTTTCCGCCAGAACCATATAAAAAACTATTTTCTACCGGAGAGTGAATTAATCCAAAAACAGGATTGTTTTGATGCAATAAACCAATGGATATCGTAAAGTATGGTAGTCCCCGAATAAATTCAGTAGTTCCATCCAGAGGATCAATAACCCAGACAAATTCAGAATTTAAACGTGCTTTTTCCATATCCAGACGTTCTTTTTCATTTTCGACCTCTTCAGATAATATGGCGTGAAGAGGAAAAATCTTTTTTATGGTATGAATCAGTATTTTGTTTGAATCGTAGTCAGCCAGGGTAACCGGACTTCCACCACTTTTATATTGAATTAAAAAGTTTTTTTTTTATAATATTGTAAAATTTTTTTACCGGCTTTTTGCGTTGCTTTCAGAATCTGATTTATCTGGTTTTCATTTATTTCCCGGGTCATCGAATTATACCTGTTTCTATCTGCTTTTTTACCTGTATAGCCAAATCTGAGTTCCCCATAATAAAAAAGTGAACTCCTTTTACCCCATCGGACTGAATTTTTTTTATAAAGCGAACTGCCCATTCAATTCCTGCTTCAGCCATTTTTTCTTCTGAGTTTTGCAGTGATTCCATTCTGTTAAAAAGCTCTTTTTCTACCGATATCTTGAACTTTTCTTTCATTCTGACGATTTGTTTGAAAGATAACGGTACCCTTATTCCTGGAAGAATGGGGAAGGTGTCCTGCCAAAGTTTTCGGGCTTGATTATTAAAAAGCAAAAATAGTTCACTGTCAAATACCAGTTGTGTTATGGCAAACTGGGCTCCATTATCTTTTTTTATTTTTAAAAAATCGATTCCTGATGAATCTTCTGGATAGGCTGCTACACCAATACAGAATCTTGTCTTCATGCCCTCCCGGTAGTCGAAGCCTTTGTCAAATCCCTCTCTTTTGAGGTAGTGGCCGTTATTCATGTTTTTTATCAGGTTCACCAGCTCATAGGCAAATTGATATCCTCCTTCTGCAGGAGTGAATTGCTGATTTAATCCATCAGGAGGGTCACCCCGTAATGCAAGAATGTTATGGATTCCAAAGTAGTGGTGATCTACCAGAGTGTTTTCCATTTCTGCGCTACTCATGCCCCGGCAGGTGAGGTGAGCGATCGCAGTCAGATCAAACTCTTTTTGTGCATGAAATGCAATGGGCAGGGTCCCCCCTCTGAGTGATCCTCCGGCACCGTGTGTTACCGAGATGAAGTCAAATTGATTATTTTGCAGAGATTCAATGATATTGAAAATCTCATTGAAGTCTGTTCCATTTCGGGGTGGAATAATTTCAGCTGAATAACTGAAATTATTACCATTAAGGAGTTCAATGACACTTTTAATGTTGTTCTGGTGAGGATCAAATGCTGGTTTATTCATTAAGCCTGAATTTTGTGTTTTTCATGTATTATTTGAGCCAGATTGAGTCCAGTAAGCTGTTTTATACCTGATACTAGATACCACAAAGATAACATCAGTATGGTGATACTCGGAACAGTGATAACAATAAAGCTCATGGCAGTCATTTTCCCAAGTTCTTCATTGAACAAAACGCTTCCCGGTTCACTTTTAAGCATGTAAATTGCCAGTGTAAAATTCAGTATAGAGCTGGTCACAAATGAAAGAGCAATTAAAAATGTTCCATTCACCAGTAATTTATTAAATTTAAAATCTCCATCTTGAAGAGAAGCTACTTTTTCTTCGATAAGTGCAATATTAATAATCGTCGGATTTAATAATATTTTTTTTATAAGTGGGTACTTTGACTTCAGCGATGCAACAGTTGCAATGCCAAAAATCGCCGGTACAGAGGCTTCTTTAACCGCAAACCAGAAGGCATTTAATTGCATAATGGAAAAGCTTCCCGTCAGGGAGGTATTAATCAATCCGATTATGGAAAAGAAGTTCCATTTTTTTGAGGTAATAAGGTCGTACAAGCCATAAAATAGAGGAAATGATATCGCAGTGATTACCCCAGGAAGCGGTCCCAGGAATTCTTCACTGCTGAATCGGGTTAATATTACAGAAGGGATAACAATATTAAACCCTATGTTAAATAAGATATTCTCTTTTTTTTCTGGTGCATCGCTTGGTTCTTTATTTTTCATGGTTGATCCGTTTGTCATATATTATTTTAACATGAACTATTAAAATTGTCCATATATTTTTAATATATTATTAAAGGACAATTTTATTTCAATGCGTGTGTTGTATAATAAATAATCAGATAATTGATAGAGATGAAGGCAAACATTTTTTATTTCAGAAATTTTTCTGGAAAAACTTCACTATTTTCTGCCCGGAAATTTAGAGTAAGCCGTTTGCAATCTAATCATTTGGGGTTGTTAAGTGGCTATCTTTCTGTCTACCCGGAGTAGATTATCGTCCTAAAACTACCTTGATTTTCTGGAGAGCGTGGATAACCAGGACAATTAATCCGGAGGATACATAAATTACCAGCGTTGACAACACGATCCAGTACCATCCAAATTTCAGCATCAGGCCAATTAGAATGAGAAAAAATATGATTATTCTAAATGTTGTAAAATGCTCTCTTAAAACACTTTGGGGTTTGGAATACCTGATATTGCTGACCATCAGAAATGAGAGTGTAAAAAATAGTATGGCAGCCACATTTGAGTTTATGTGAATGATATGATATGTTACACCAGAAAGTGCAACAAGGGCTCCCGCTATAGGTGAGGGTAATCCAGTAAAGCTATTAGGTGAGCTGCTGACATTGAAGCGGGCAAGTCGAAACGCTGCGCTGACAGGGTAAGCTGTTGCAACAATAATTCCAACAGGTATCGAAAAATAGGTTATATTAATAAATAAATCATAAAGGTAGGTATTGTACATTAAAATTCCAGGAGCAAGGCCAAATGTGGTAAGATCGGCGAGTGTATCCAGATTTTTTCCCAGAGGGCTTTCTACTTTTAGCCATCTTGCAACAGCACCATCTGCCCCATCAAGAATTACAGCAGTCAGAATTAGAACTCCAGCAATAAAAAAGGTGGTGTCCGTGTCAAAGCGGGTAAATATACCGTTGTTAAAAAGGGTTAATATTGCCATAAAGCCAAGGGAAAGATTACCCAGAGACAATACATTCGGGATCCAAGGTTTGATCATTTCCGGATAAAGAATTTTATAATAAAGTAACGACAATCACTTTTTAAAAAAATATTTTTTTCTTTTTTGTTGATATCCTGACTCTTATCCTGATTCTGTCGAAAAGATGAAATATAATGCACATTTCCAATGTATTGCGGGTTGTCCCGAAAAGCATAGTTTGAATGATATTATTTATAGATGTCCCTCGTGTGGTAATTTGCTTGAAGTAATTCATGATCTTGAAGCCTTGAAAGATCGATCTGCTCAAAGCTGGATTAAGCTGTTTGATGAGAGGTATCGCTCATCCCAGTTTCCCTATGGATCGGGAGTCTGGGGAAAGAAGGAGTGGATACTTCCGGAGATTGATAACCAGCATATAGTTTCGATGTATGAAGGTTCTACCAATTTATTCAGGGCTGACCGACTGGAAAAACTTTTTGATCAGAAAGAGCTTTGGGTGAAGTTGTGTGGAAACAGTCATACAGGTTCTTTTAAAGATCTGGGCATGACTGTTCTGGTAAGTCAGGTAAAATCAATGATAAATGCCGGCCAACCGATCAAAGCAATTGCTTGTGCCTCTACTGGTGATACATCTGCAGCACTGGCTGCATATGCTGCTAATGCTGGAATTCCCGCTATTATTTTATTACCTAAAGACAAAGTTTCGGTAGCCCAGCTGATTCAGCCTGTCGCTAATGGTGCGATGGTAATGGCTTTGAATACAGATTTTGACGGATGCATGAAAATTGTTCAGGATTTAACCAATGAGAAAGAGATCTATCTGGCGAATTCGATGAACAGTTTGCGTATAGAGGGTCAAAAAACAGTCGGCATGGAAGTAATTGAGCAACTGGACTGGAGTGTTCCGGACTGGTTCATCATCCCAGGTGGAAATCTGGGCAATGTTTCAGCCTTAGGAAACGGCTTGCTGATGCTTTTTGAACTTGGATTGATACAGAAATTGCCGCGAATTGCCCTTGCGCAGGCACAAAAAGCAAATCCACTATATTTATCATATCAAAAGGGCTTTGAGGAGTTTAAAGCGATAACTGCAGAGCGAACACTTGCCTCTGCGATACAAATTGGAAATCCAGTATCGGTGAACAAGGCGATACGAACATTGAGACGATTTAATGGAGTAGTCGAGCAATCATCAGAAGAAGAGCTTTCTAATGCAGCGGCAAAGGCGGATTTTTCAGGTTTGCTTACTGACCCTCATACCGGTGTTGCTCTTGCAGCCCTTGTTAAATTAAAAGAGAAAAACATTATTCATCCTGATGAGACAGTTGTAGTTATTTCAACTGCAAATGGGTTGAAGTTTATAGATTTTAAGGTTCGTTATCATGAAGATCAACTGGAGGATGTTATGGTAAAATACAAGAACCAACCCATTGTGCTCGATCCTGATATGGATCAGGTCCGCAGGGCTGTGCATAAGAAAATAGAATCTATGAATCGTTGAGGAACAAAATAAATGGATAAACCGAAGGAAAAAAATATCTCAACAATTGCCGTACAATCAAAAGTAAAACAAAAAAATGAATATTCAGCAATAACAGTACCTATTGTACAAAGTGCCACTTATACCTTTAATGAGACATCAGAGCTTTATGATTTTTTTGAAGGGCGAACGAACAGGATTGCTGAATATGGGCGCTATGGTAACCCAACACAGGAAGCAGCGCAAAACTGGTTAAAATCTCTTGAGGGGGCCGAAGCAGCACTTTTATTTTCCAGTGGAATGGCAGCTATTACAACGACTCTGCTTTCAATGTGTAAACAAGGCGATCATATTGTTATTACCTCTGACAGTTATCGAAAAACACGCCAGTTTGTTCGCCAGGTTTTACCAAGGTATGGAATAACATTTACCATGGTTAAGCCTGACATGACTCTTATTGAGGAGGCGATAACTCCGGAAACAAAATTGATTGTTTCCGAAGCGCCGACTAATCCTTATTTGCGGGTACTCGATCTGGAAGAGCTGGTAAAGATTGCAAAAAAACATAAAGTAAAAACTTTTATTGATTCTACTCTGGCCACGCCTGTAAATTTGCGTCCTCTTGATTTCGGGGTAGATCTGGTAACGCACTCGGTTACCAAATATTTTGCAGGACATAATGATTTGATGGCAGGTGTGGTAATGGGACACGAGCCCATTATAAAAGCTATTCAGGATTTTCAATCTATAGTCGGCAATATTATTGATCCATTCAGTTGCTATTTAATGATTCGGGGAATAAAAACTTTT
>Ga0224495_10000758_pt1 | contig 24653 bp, 36 predicted proteins | sample SF_Jul11_sed_USG_FD_168128 | JGI IMG/M metagenome (GOLD analysis project Ga0224495, IMG submission 168128) | Sediment microbial communities from San Francisco Bay, California, United States - SF_Jul11_sed_USGS_4_1 | ecosystem: Environmental > Aquatic > Marine > Sediment | place: USA: California...
ACCTGCATATATATTTGTTATATCTTCCATCTTGCTTTTGATTCAATGTCCAACTTTTAACATTATTTTGATCGTTACCTATCTCATGTAACAATTGTGATGTAGCAACGTCTGCTCCAGGGCGAAATATCAATAGTTTTCCGTCTCCAGAAGGTACTAAGAAAACTTGTTTTTTCCTTGAATAGCTTTGCAGAAAATCCATGCACCTATCACCATTCTCTGATGCCTGTAGCTCATTTGAAAAAAATATGTTTGTTTCACTTGAAACATCTTCGACTTTTATATTTACCCCAAGTGCCTGGATCACATTTTCACATATTTTTTGCAATGAAATAGGCCCCCCTATCACACGAACAGATGAAGGCGTACTGCTGTCTATAAGGTCGCATGTATTATCTCGACCAGAAACAGTTATTGTATGGCTTGAGCTATCACCACTTGCGTTTATTTGGTCAACGAATCCTGTGCATTTTGCAACACCACCAATCAAAACAGATACAGGGTCTCCACGTTTTATTTGAAATTCTTTGGGTGATAAGTCAGAGGTTGAAAAATAAAAAACTCCAGATGAATTATCAATACTTCTGGATACAGACGCTGTTTCCCACCGATTATATGCAACTCCATTTACTCTTATTTCAAACATTATGCAATAGCCCTATTTTGTAATGCTGTTGTATCTCCTGTCATCTGCAATCCATTTTGATCAGGATTAAGACCTTTTATAACCTTAGATCTTGCAGTCAAAGATTCGGAATCTGTAAATTCTTCCGCGTAAAGATCATATGCAGTTACAAATTGCGATGACTTTGATGGTTTATCTATACTTACAAGACCAAAGGCTTGTTGTGTTTTTTGTTCAAGTACATTTAAAGCTGACCTCCTAACATTTTCCACTGCAAACCTTACGCTTGCAACTGTTTGTATTGCATCTGGAGCGCTTGTTCCAACTTGCATTATTTTTTTATATGCACCATCAATTTTATTCACAGTCTGATTAATTTCGTTTGTTGTTAGGTATTCCCCTGCTGCTGCTTGCTCATATGCTCCGACAAGAGCGTTTACACGCTGTGTACGAACTGATAATCTCCTCAATGAGTTTCTCGCTATCCTGCATCCTGTTGTTGAAGCCCAATAAGGTACAACATTTGCTGTTTCGTCAAAGAAACCCTTTACTTCTCCAATTACGGAACTTCCAGTTACAATCAAACTTGATGTAGTACTTAGCAATTCTGAGCCATACTCTGTAAGATCTATCATTGTATCAACAGCACCTTTTACACCCATGCCTATGCTTGTAAGCTGCCATAATCCTTCGTCTATAGCTGTTCCTTGAACAAGAGATAAAGCCATGCCTGAAGGGTCTTGTACCAATGATTGTACTGTGTTTTTTATATCATTTACTTTCTTTATAACTTTTTTAAGTGTATCTATGTCTACAATGCCTTCGATTTTTGATTTTAAATCATTGGCAAATGATACTATATCACCCTCTGCTGTTAAAACATCTTCTATTGATGTAGGTACTACCCATTTATTTTCAAATGCTTCCTGGATTGCAAGCCTTGCGTCATCGCCTTTTTGAAAAACCTCTTCTTGCGTTGTGCGTGAAATAGCAGGCGCACTTGCTGGCTTACCTGCTGCAAACTCAAGGCTGAATGTAATTATTCCAACTGAGGTTTGTGACGCATCTTTGCTATAAGGTAATGCATATATGCTAATGCTTCCAAATGTTGGGAGTTGGAGTTTACCAGGGCCTTTTTGTTTTAATGCTCTTTCAAGTGATCCTGCACGTTCGCGCCACGTTTCACCCTGCACAAATGCCTGAACTCTGAAACGTGGTGGGAGTTCACCCAAGTCCTCTACAAATCTTTGAGAACTATCAGGATAGTCGTGCAAAACAATTTTCCTGCCACCTTCTGTAAGAGCCTCGCTGCTAACCAAAAACGGGATTCCCCTAAAAGATGCTGGCAATAATTTGTCAATACGTTTTACCATCAATAAGCCATCCCCATATTTACGCCAGTGTTAAGATCTGGTGTTGCGCTTGTTACTTTTGTTCCTTGTTCTGCTGCGACTTTTATCGTACCTCCAACGTTTACATTTTGCTGAGTTGCCTTTGTTTTTGCTGCGCTTTCTGATGCTCCTGATGCTGCCTTGCTTGTTTCATCGCCTATTCCGAAAGTTGATGTTAGCTGTGAAAAACCTCCTCTAAGCGTTTCTAATGCAGCTCCGAAATCCATATTAATTAAATTTGTTGCAACTTTTACAATTGTATTAAGACCAACTAAAAACATTTGCAATGGTATTAATGCGAGACTTATTGCTATTCCAATAACATCAAAAGCTTGTCCAAGTAAAATCATTATAGTTGATCCACTATCTCCTATACCTATAAGTGACATTAATGATGATACTGTATCCCACACAAGAGATCCTATTTGCCTTAGTCTATCAATTAATGGGTTGCCTGTTTTAATCCATAGACTAAATGCAGTTATTGCTCCCATTACAGCAGATGCCCCTATTAATATTGGAGTTGATAATGCGGCTATAGCAGAGACAACCATGCCAATTACAACCAACATTGAGCCAAATACAGCAACAAATATCATTGCTATAGCTGTAAATTTTGTAAACTTTGGATGTGCTTTGGAAAATTCACCAAACCATTTGGCAAATGCACCAAACACATTGGCGATGATTAATATAATTGGTGCAAGTGCATCTCCAAGTTTTCTAAGAGAGTTTTTAGTTTTTTCCTTTGCAATATTTATCATAGTGCTTGTTCGTTCAAGAGTATTTTGCATTTCTTTTGTCATGGAGCCAAATGTTTCTTTTGACAAAGCTGTTTTCATTGTTTTGTCAAAAAGTTCCATGTTTGATGTTAATTTTAATACAAATCTTCCAGATTCTTGGCCGAACTTTTTAAATATTACTTTTGCTCTTTGTGCTTCTGGCATTTTTGCAAGTTTTGCCATTTCATCCCTTACGCCAGAAACAGGATCTTTCATAAGCTTATCCATCATTCCAGGCATAACCATCATTCTGTTGAGCATCATATTAAGGCCAGATGCTCCAAGCTCAGCTGACACTTCAACTTGATCAGCAAATGCAGCAAATCCAGCAGATACTTCAGGCGGGACTTTAAGAGTCTTCATTGTACCTGATGTTCTCTGGACTATTTCAATTATATTTTCTCCACTTGTTGCCATTGTATTAGCAAGGTGATTCGCAGCATCACCAAACTTAATAACTTCATCCATTGATAAACCAAGCTTTGCTTTTATCGATCCTATTGCAGCGCCTGCTGATTCCTCTGTCATATCAAAAGCGACGGCCATTTTTGCAACTGTGTTAACAAATGGCATGAGATCTTTATCTGTTGTTCCTAATTTTTTACCCTCAAATGCTATCTTTGCAAGAGCTTCAGCAGGACGTCCAATTTTTTCTGACAATCCTTCTAATTCTACTCTTACGCCTGCCAATTGATCTTTTGACATGTCCGAAACTTTACCAATATCTGCTATAGCGTTTTCCATGCTCAATGAATCATCAAGTAGTGATTTTATTGCTGCTGAGATTCCAACACTTGCTATTGCATTTTCAGCAGTAGCCATGCTTTCACCCCATTTTTTCATTTGAGTTGTGCTTTTAGATACTGCTTGCTTCATTTTTTTTGCAGATTCTGAAAATTTGTCTGTAACCTGTTTTATTTTTGAAAGAGGACCTGAATATCTATCAAGAATTTTATAATCATATTGTATTGAGTTTGCCATTTAAAGCCCTCATCGACGCATTTTTCTTTCAACTTCTTTGTTGTATCTATCTGTTTCAGCACAAACTAAACTAAGCTCCCACGCGGTCATATTAAGAACATCATTGTATGATATAGATCCATCTGATCCGCGTGAGAGATTAACTGCATCAAGAATTATGCTACCTGCATCTCTGAGGGCATAAGAAAAAAAGAGGCGTATGTAATCGCCAGCTCTTCAATATCGTTTGCGCTCATTTGATCAAAATGAATATCCTTGATTGGAATTTTTCCATCACACATAATGATTGATTTTTTAGAATTCTTCAAAGCCATATCAATAAATAGCTCAATAAAATTGCCAATATCTACAGTTTTAGACATTTGAAGCATCATTCCAAGAGCTTTTTTCATCTCAAGGCTTTCTTTCTCAATGTCTTCGTCTGTCTTTTCGTGGAGTAGCTTTTGTTCATGCCCAACAACTTCATTCTGACTCTTTTCAGAAACCTCCATCATGGCTTGCATGATAAACTGTTTCATTCGAGACGATTTCTTAACATGCGCCCTTGTAGGCTCGTGAAGCTCAAGAAGTATTACCTCTTTCTCTCCTTCTCCAGCGAAATGAACCATAATGGGCTTGTTTAGATAATATTCATGTGTTCCGTTTGCAATATCCATATTATTTTACCTCTGCTTTTTATTCATACTAATTCACTATATTATTGAATAACCATAGGATCACCTGAGAACTCAACTTCTACTACTCCGTCAGATGATGCATTTCTTTCAACAGCATTAATAAGAGACATTCCAGGAAATACCCTTACAAATGATGCACCATTGGCGTTGGCCTGATCTGCCTTAATGGTATTTGTTCCAATTTCTCTCTTCCATTCCCTAATTTTAGAGTCAAGATCGTTGTCAAGAAAAAGAGAAAACTTGCACATTGACATTTGTGTTTCTGCATTCTCGGCGTGAACAGTTTCAACGTTTCCGCTTCCTGAACTCGCAGCCCTTACAGTAATTTCTCCTTCGCCACCATTGTAAACAAAGCTATTTGGTACAATCCTAAAAAGCTCATCGTTAACACGCACCGAAGGGACGCTTATTGATCTAATCGCCATGTTTTATCTCCTTAAAATGTAATCTGTGTTCCAGTGCTTGAAATGCTGAATGTAAGTGTAAGAGGATAGTTGATCCTCTCCAGCTGCGTAATAATCGGCAACAGGCTTGTGATTGTAACAGTCCTTTGAGCCTTGTTAATTGTAACAGTTGTGTTTGCTCCGAAGAATTGTTCTGCCTCGTCTCCAGATTCCACAAGAACAATGTTTCCGAGAGTCCTATAAATATTTCCCAGTTCAGCCCTAATTGTTTCCTCATTTGCGACACTATATCCAGGCCTTGCGTTACCTTCTGCAAGTCGAGACTGTGCAAAAACAGCTTTCAAAGTCCTGAAGAAAATCTCACGGCAAACAGAACCTGTCCGAACGTAGTTGAAGAACCTGAATGAATCATTTACGTTCCCAGCTGCATCAGTTGTTCTTGTTGTAACAACAGCGCCCATAATCATTGCATTTTTAGCACTGTTGACACCGAATGTTGTAACTCCATCGTCTGCAAGGTCATTCTGTTCAGTGTTTGAAAATAGATCAGTCGGAGCAGTTACAGGGCATCTTGCCAAGGGAGTGTTGAAATAAGGCAATGATGCTGTGTGTGGCCCACCAATAGCGTCGAGTGGAGAATTAAGAGCAACGATGTCATCAGCTATAGGGGCACCAGGAGTAAGACGCTTGGATTCTACTCCCTGAAAGTATGCCATTGTCCAGCTTGGATACTGCACAATTGCACTTCCTTCTGTCGACCCACCTGTAACTTTATTGTTGCCACCAATTACAAGTGACTGAGTATTTATCGAAGACACAAAAGTTTTAAGGTTTGTCAATGTATCAGATTTACCCATAAATGCTGTACCATCAAGGATATCATTCTGTGGGTTGAATCTGTCGTCAAGAAGGTCGGTCACTTCGCTAACTGATCCTTGCCAATATTCAGGCCAGTTGATTCCTGTAAACCGAAGACCTTCAATTACGTCAAAAATTCCGGTTGTGCTTGGGTCTGTAGCACCGCCTGTCCATCCTGTGATTGTGTAGGAGATTCCAGCCACAACTCCTGTAACTTTCGTGCTGTAATAGTTTCCAACTGTGCCTGCATCTGATGCCGTGAATGTAGTTGTTGCTGTTGATGTAGCAGCAGTGAAAGGAGGAAAGTTTTCAAGCGCTATGAATGCAGCAGTTACAGCCGTTGAAACATCGGCTGCCGTATCACCTATAGCCACGGACACGTCTACGCTGAACTGTCTTTCATCAGCAACAGCAACTGTAATAGTCCCTGTCCCAGTAGCTGTACCTATAAAAACTACTGTGGATGTAGCTGGAGTTGCGGAAACTGTAGACAACCCAATAACTGATAATGGAGAATATCCATCGTTTCCTTGCTGCCATTGCCTGATTCTGTGGTAAAGTTCATCGTTACCGAACTGAGATCTTAAATCTGAAGCACTTTTGCCTTGAATTTCTGTATTTAATGCACCACTTGTTGCAGTTGCACCTGTTCCAAGCTGACCCACTATCAAATCGTTTCGGTCTGCGAAGGCATCTACTACGGCGGCCGGAAGAAGCTGTATTGTAACTTGAGGATATGAAGTTGCTCCTGCCATGGATTATTCCCCCTTCTTATTCTTGATTTTTATCAACTCAACGCATCCATCAACCTTTGCGTCTTTCATTCTCCTGCGCCACTTCTGTTCTTTTGGAACCATATGATCATCAACTTCAATCTCTATCCTATCTCCAGGCTTTAGTCCGTGCAGTCTTACCTGAGATTTATTCTCAATAATCGCTTTCGGCATCTGTTTATTCTCCCATTTATTTTCAATCATAAAACCTCTATGGTTCTAAATTTATTGCTAATGTTAATTTTTCTTCGTTGTCTGCTGTAAACATTCCCCACGAAGCGTTAAGCTTTCTAAATGCAACATCATCGTAGAAATTGAATCCGTTGCTAACTGTTATATCAACAGGTGTTTGCCAGTCGTAAACCTCTGTGTAATATGCAACGTTGCTTGTGCCGGCCCCATGTCCATTTGTGACTGTAACGAAATCTGACCCGTCTCTATCTGTTGCGAATCCACCGAATCCATAAAGTACATTTAGGAGATCAATATAAACCTGCCCGTATGCTAATTCTTGTGCTGTAGCTCCAGATATTTTGTCAGCAGAACGAAAAAATACAACCACTGAAAAGTTTTGAAGAACCCTTAACCTCATTTCGTCTTGATGTGAGAATGATGCCACAGAGTCATTAAGTGTATGCCTGTCTTTTGACACATCTACATCATTCATGATTACAAAGGCCCAAAGGTCGTTTGATTCAGGCTGTTTGCTGTAAATCTCATCTGCCCTGTCAATATTATCAGCAGCAGCAACACGGACTCCAGTTGTAGCCCATAAATCAAGTATTTCACCATCTGGAATAGAAGGGACTTTACCAGAATCAAGAGTTACAACAAACTGTGTTGTCGTAGGGGCAGAGGAAACAGATTGAGTACCTAATACACTTAATGGCCTTTCCTCGTACCCAATAGCATCTCCGGGCGTAAATGTCGGTATTCCTGTTGCTCCGGAAGGGTATCTGACTATAACTGTTTTATCTGTAGGCACATCAATGATTGCAAGGGTAACGTTCCATTCTAACTCGTTGAATCCTACGCAAGGTAATGGTTCTGTTTTAATTACTGCGTTAGGAGTCGTGAAATCGTGTACATCGATAAACTCAATCAGTGCAGTTTCTCCTGGGTCTTCGTCAGCGATACTTGCTATTGTATTTTGGGTTTTCCCTCCTACAAAAAGGATAGGAGATCCGGAAACCAAACCATGGGCCGAGACTGTATCAACAGTGATGACATTACCAGAGTTAACAACAGCCTTCGAAATATCAATGTTATCAGAAAAAAAATCCGTAACTCTTGGCAAGTATTCGGCCAAATGTAAAACTATGTCTCGCGGTGTTATCAACTTATTTTACCTGCCTCTTCAAGAATTTTATATGTCACGCCAGCCTTATTATTTATTGCCCTTATCAAGTGTGGTCTTGGTTTCATTTTGCGTGTTCCATTCTCCAGAAACACTGCATGAATAGCCTCTTCACCAATGTTCATCTCCTGATGGTTCCGAACTCGGTAGTTTGAGCTTTTCATCAAGCGTCCACTTCTGTTAGCTGGTGGTTCGCCTGGAGCAGATGCCTGGTGGTTTTTTCCATTGTATCTATATATCCGACCAGTTTTAGGGCCTTCTTTTATAAGCCTTTTATTTTCGCGTTTTACCTCTTCGCCAATGTCATGTAGAGCATTTCTGATATTAGACTTTTGCTTATTCGCAAGATCAGATATATCAAGCAAAACTTCACGCGATCTTTTGTTTACGGTAACAGATATCATGCTTCACTTCCTGCAAGAGACTCAACTCCTCTTTCGGTGCAAAGTAGCCTAATTGTTAGCTTTTGTTCGTTGATGTCTTCAGATCCTACGATTCTTAATCGACGGCCATCATCAAGACGCACAAAATTATTATCACTATCAATAGGCCAAATTGCAGGATCATAAAAAATGAATATCTCGTGAGTTGGTCTGTCTTCAGTGTTTATACCGTCGAACCGTCTTGTTTCTTTGACGGTTGTAACGGCTGCCCAAGGTTTGAGCATCGACGTAAAAACAGTTCTCGGGTCAATTTCTCCGATTGCAGGAGGCAAGATGTCACGCCTGATAATGTCAATCTGATTATCCATGTCACCGCTGCATATCTTTGACCTTGTGACCTGTATCGTTTTGCATACTGGCATTATGCGAAAACCTCAATAATTCTATAACTTGAAACAAGTGCTTTGATCTGCGGAGGGATGCCACCTGACTGATTTAATACTCCGCAAGCACCAGGGTCAAGACAATCGCCTCTGTTACGGTACAGGAAATTAACATATTCTTTTATCGCTGTTTTTATCCTTTCCGGGACTGCATCAGAATCTCCATACCCAGCAACAAAAACTATCTGCAAAGGATAAGGAATGTCATCAAGCGATGTGTCAAAAGAAGGAAACAAAATCCTGCTAAACCCGTGATTATGTTTCTTTATCTGGAAATCCTGGTCAATAAATGAACCACCTGAAGATACCTGAACGCTTGTAACTGATTTCAATGGAGCCCTGCGAAGTTTAACAAAAGGATAAATTTCTGTTTTATATGCAACTAAGAAATTAGAAAAATCACCATTAACAGTTCGTTCAATAAAGTATTGACCAGTGTATGATTCAAGTTGTTCGGTAGCTGTTTCAATATATGCCTGGATTAGATCGTCCTCAGCTGTGCTTGTTACACGCATGAAATCCTTGGCTTCCTGAAGTGTGACAGGAAAACCAACTGGATAAACAGTTATGGTATAAAAATCACTCATTACTCAGCCTTTTTCGCTTCGATTCGTTCAAACAATTCTTCATCTGTCCAATCTTTTCGAACACGCCCGCCAAGATTTTTATATTTTTCTTCAGCTTCTTCTCTGTCGAAGGATTCCTTGATATAATCTGCTTCTTCATCACTCAAAACAGGTTCAGTTTCTGTCAAATATGGAGTTGCCCAACCTGCCTCGATCAATTCATTTGCAAGGTCATTATGGCAATTGTGTGTGCCAGATTCGATATAAATAATATCAACCCCTCGAAATGCCCATGCTCCACTTTTTTCAATTTGCAATTTCATCTTTTATCTCCGTTGGCTGCTCTTCAGCGATAGGCCACCGCGCCTATCGGACCACGGGCCTAAGCCCATGGTTTCGCAAATTATACCTGTGCTGGTTTGTGATGTGCGCCCCACTTAATTGATGTAATGCTTGTTGCTCCGTTTGATGCGCCACCTCCAAGAGTAATCCTGACATATCGTTTTTTTCCGATATATCCAATTGACTGCGCAGCATCATCGGTTGACAGGGAGAATGGATTTGCTGTCTGTCCAAGGATAAGATCAGCTGGGACAGTTTCTGCATCTGCAAGGCCTGAGTCATCCCCATGCTCAACAAGAGCCACAACATCAGCCGTGATTGTTGCGTTCAAAAATGTAAATTCAAGCCCTTCATACCTTGCAGTATCGACAATAGCACCGCTAACAGCGGTAGTAACAGTCTGAGCAGCAAGGTTAAGTTCAGGGACAATATCATGATGTAGGTCAAATACGTTCATTTTTTATCTCCTTATGCCGCTACTCTCAAAAGTTTGATTGCTTCTTCAAGGACAACCTGCCCAGTGTTCCAGCGGAAGAAAGTAAGTTCGATGATTCTGTTTCTCTTACGGGTGACTTCGTCACGAACAATTTCCATTCCGGAAAAGTCTGTAATGCAGTATCCTCTCATCAAGTCACCGAATCCAACCGCAAAAGCATTGGCTGCGATGTCAGGCATATCTTCAAAGAGAACATAAGAATAACCGGACAGTGACGCAGGAGCGCCTTCGCGACCGATTGACCAGAGATACTGGCCGTCTGAGCCTTTTTTGACAAGAAAATCAGCTTTTGTTTTACGGTTGAAGAAATACGCAGGGTTGTAACCGACTTTCAAATCTCCTGTAAGCAAACGGATGTCGTCGAAATCAATTTCACCAGATGTTGAAGATGTACGATACCCTACAGGGTTAGTCGTTGCGTTGAACGCCTGGATAAGATTCGGGCTTGTCAGGATACCTTCAGGCTTCTTGGCTCCATCTCCAATAACAAAATTTCGACCCTCTGCAAAAGCAAAAGCCTCTGCAACGTCCATTCTGATCTCACTCTCAAGGTCAAATCGAGAATCCATCATAATGTCTCTGGTGAAAGGAACGGTTGTAGACAGAGCGTAAGTTGTCAAACTCTCTGATCCGTAAGTGCTGGTACTTTCGTTATCTTGGTCAGCTTCTCCTTCATATAGGGCGGTAGGGATACTCTTACGAACAGGGATCATAAGTGTTTTAGATCCGACAGTCTTAACCCTTGCAACTGATCGAACAGGCGAGATCTCTGTAATTGCCTTAATGATCATGTTGTCCATCTCAGGCATAGTGAGATAACCACCCTGGGTTGAATCATCGCCACGCAGAAGTTGTTTCTGCTCAGTAGTAACACCTTCAAGACCATTTATTGCAAATGCAGTAAGGGCTTTATATTCAGGTGCAGCCTTATAATCAGGATTACCAGTTTTGTTTTTTGTTCCCATCTCCATGAGTTTCTTTTCAACTCCCTCGGCACGCTCTTTGGCTTCTTCGGCATCTTTTACAGCCTGCGCCATATCTTTGACGTGCTTCTGGTTCATGGTTTCGAATTCTTCGAGTTTTGCATCTGTTTTTTCGAGTGCTGTTTTAAACTCGTGTGAATCTTTATCGTACTTTTCGGCAGTCTTGCGCAGGTGTTCAACGGCTTCCTGGGCTTGCTGTTTTAGGTCTTCAGACATATTGTCTCCTATAATGATTTTAATGTTTTAAACACATCTGAAAGCTCTTTTTGCTCACCGTCTTTTTTCGCATCCCGCGCATTGTCACTACCTGCATCCCGCAAGGTATCAACATTGAGACAGCTTATTAAAGCTTTACTCGCTTGCGTCGAAAATTTGACGCTTTTAAGTGATAACATACACTCAAGTTCTCTTTCTGTCAAGAATTTGACATCAATAGCGTCAATAATCAGACACTTTTCTTTTAACGGGGACTCTCTTCCCATTTTTTCGTAGTATCTGTTTATGTGTGACTCGACTTTTGCCTTGTCTGATTCGTGGATATCAACACCACCCCTTGCTCCACGCATAGCAGCAGCGGCCGCAAATATAGCTCTTGGCACTGCAACAAGCTTTCCATCGACAACATCAGCGAAAGGCAACTTGTATGCTTCGAAGTTTTCAGCATCAGCAGAATCAAACCAAAGAAACGCGCGTCGATATCTTGACGATGGCTCATCAACAGAGTCAAGAAATTGACGAACACGTCCTCTTGATTCTGTTGCACTCCACGGCCTTGAAACATCTGCAAGTGGAAGGTCTTGGAATGATGTTGCTCCTTTAACACCGGAAATCGTAGCTTGTGGATTCATAGGCATAGTCACTAAAGATATTTCAAAAAGAGTTAATTCTTTAAGATTTCTTATATCTCCATCAATATCCCATTGATTCGCAGCATATCCAATTGATAATGCGGACACACTCCCAGCTTTCATTTGAGGAAACACACGGCCTCTTACAAAGTCATCAGCCTTTGGCATCTTTCCTTTTACATATAGTCCCTTTTCATCTTCCCGCATTTCCACATATGTTCCAAGAGGCATAGTCATGTCATGTTGCCACAACACAGGGAGTTGTTTGCCAGACCTAATAAATTCAGATATGCAAGCCTTAAAAGCTCCAGGCATTACCCTATCCTGCCCAAGGTCTACATTGCCAAACGTTGACCCATAGCCTTCAAACTTATAAAAATCGTTATCTTCTTCGTCCATTTGCTTAATAGAAAATGGGACTGTGATTCTTTTTATTTCCATATTATAATGACCTTTGTTGTTGTCGTACTGTTCAGATATTTTTATAGCCCAATCGATACCAGATGTTCCACCCCATGCAAGCCACATCAAATATCCTTTGTCTCTCCATGGCTCATCCTTAAACTTAGGATCAATATTTGAATTTGCTCTATGTCTATTAAATGATGCCATGCGCTTTATTGTTTCGATACTCAATGGTCCACCATTAGCAAGTTGCCTTGCTCTTGTCCATCCAACTTGAGTTCCGGCACCTCTTGTTTCATCAGGATATTTTTCGCGCCACCTTAAAGCTTTTTTTGCATTGTTTTTTGCTGATTCTGGTGGTGTTCTTTGTTCTGGAGTTAATGACATTTTTACCTCTCACTCACACGGAGTAAATAGCTGAACATCGTCATTTTATTGTGTTATCTATTGTTGCCCCCATGCTATTGTCTCCTGGAATCATTAGCAACTGGCCCTTAACTACGAAAGGTTCATCTATTGGAACTTTTTGAAAGTTTGCTGCCCTATGTGCATCACGGACTAAACTGTCTCCCATTGTTCTCCAAGTCTTATTTAACCTGGAAGGAGTTGGTCGCCTTATTCTTTCAAGTGGTGTTGGCTCAGGTTCAAGACCTGCAATAGTCCTTGCTTCAAAAAGTTTTGTCGCTTCAGCAGGTGCTTGAGTTTCAAGAGTTATTATTCCTTCGACTCGGCCTTTAAATTTCCTCGCAAGTATAACGGCAGCAACAGTCGCAATTGTTCTATTGTCAGTCGGTCCTTCCTGTTCAATCTGGACTTGCCTTGCCTCAGATATAGCCTCACGCATCTGTTTGTCGTTTGTCTGCGTTATGTGAGACTCCTGTTCTGGAGCCCTGTTGTTTCGATATCCAAGCAGCGCAAGCAAAAGAAGTTCTTCAAGGTTGTCCTCTTCTTCCTGTGTGAGTTCATCCTGTTTTCTTTGATATCCAATTAGGCTTTTTTTGTTAAAGTCTTTGACCGTACCTAAAAAAGATTTCTGGACTCTGCTGTAATGCTTTTTTAACAAATCCTGCCAAGCAGTCGAAAACTCTCTTGCTTGTAGAGCTTGTCCAGTTGCAGCAACGTTAACCCTGAAATCTTCGCGCATCCTTGCAAACAAGCTGTTAACTTCTGGCCTGAATGTTCTTTCAAGCTTAAGCTTTTGGACAAGATCTCGTTTTGCTTGCGTGTTTATTTGTTTCTTTTCATAGTCAAGAACCATTATTCACCATCTCGCTGTATCAATGCATCAGCCTCTTGTTCTGGAGTCATGTCCTGTTCATCTTGTATTATTCTTACTTCACCGATAGGTATTTTGTTTGCATCAACCAAAATGTCATTACCACCTTCAACATCATCTCGGTTCGGAAGTCCTTCTCTTAGTTCGTTGATGCTTTCAATACCAATATCTTTACGCTCTTTCAATTCTCTGATCATCCGTGATTTAAGAGCGCCGATTTCATACGGATTATATGTGATTTCGTATTTTGCAGGGTCCATCTTGAATCGTGGCATTAATGCCATGGACAGACCCTTGAAAATAACATTTGCAACAGGCAACACAGCAAAGTCATACAGGTTCTCTACAGAGTGGCCCATGTTGTTATTTGTCGCAGCCTCATTTGTCACAAGCGGCAAAGGTATTCTGTATCTGTTATAAACAGCCCTATCTGCCATTTTTTCGAGTTCGGCATAGTCCATGTCTTTATTGGTAAGTCCAAGCTCTTTTATATCAAGATCATTTGATGATGTAACAGCAATCTTGCCAGCATTATCTGCACCTGCCATCTGCTCATTAAGACCTTTACGCCTTTCATCATGCTGGTCCTGCGTCATAGTATCTTTAAATATCGCAAGCATTGAAGGCCTTGCTCCATTATCAAGAAGCTTTGAATTGTGTAATCTTCCCTTGATCTGCTGCTCGACATCAAGACAAATAGCTTTAAGAGGAGAGTCTCCATGCAATCTTTCAGATCCTGCGTTCTGTCTTCTTATATGGAAAAGCTCCCGCATATTATCATTTGTATAATAACGAAATCCTGTCTTTGTTCTATTTTTTAAATATTGCGATGATGCCCCTGGTCCTTCATTGATAGAATAATAGAAAGGATATTTGTCTTCACCCTCAATAACGCTGGTATCCTGTGGTTTTATAGAGTACATTTCAAGGGGCTTTAGGTTAACATTTCCCGATAAATAAATATGGCTATCCCCGGTCAGAAGGTAATGAAGACCAATATTGGTAGCCATAAAAGCCCATGTCTCATTATAATCGTTTGGATTTGATAGTAAATCAAGTATTTCATGAGAGTCATCAAGCGTCCCATCAGGACTACGCAGAACCGGTTTGATGCTTGCAAATTCCTGTAGAATAATATCTACAGCAGTAGCTAGCGCTGAGCTTTGCCCATAAAGAGACATAGCACGCTGGTCTGTTAGATGGTAAAAACCTCCGGCATTACCAAGAGCGAAGCTAAGAAACGATCCGCTTTGAATACCAATTGATTGCTGACCTCCTGTAGAGACAGCACACGAACCAATATTTTTTTGGCCCACACGGGACCACAACTTTTTTAATCCTCTAAACATGATCACCGTCTTTTTATAAGTTAGCTAACTGTAATGTAATTACAACATGATTGTGCGTATGTCAATATTTTGACGCAAGAAATGTTTGACATGTTTTGTTTTATTGTTTACATTTGTATCGACACTATGTATTTTAATTATAAATAATAACTCATGAGATTTCGGTATCCGCAAGGACCGAGCCGCATACATCGGTGTCAGATCTCATGGGTTTTTTTATTTTTGGAGGCTTTATGAAAAATGTTCCAACAAAAATTGACGGCATTGAATTTATTGTCAATGGAGAAATAAAGGTTACATCATTTGAGGTGGCTGAACACTTTGGCAAAGAACCGAAACATGTAAATGAAGCAATATCTAAACTCGTAAAAAAAGATGTGCCGTTTTTTCGACCTATCTCTATCCCTGATAAATACGGAAGAGATCGAAATGGATATACAATGAACAGGGATGGATACTCATTGCTCGTGATGGGTTTCACAGGTAAAAAGGCTCTTGCATTCAAGTTAAAATTCATCGATGCTTTTAACAAAATGGAAGCCTACATCATTGCAGAGCAAGAAAGAAAACGTGCAGATGATACAGCAAGGCTTGAATGCAGACCTATGACTGATGCACTGATTGAATACCGTGTTAGCCTGGGGAAAGCAACGAAGCCATTCCACTTCTCAAATGAACACAATATGGTTTATAAAGTAGCTCTTGGTGCAACCAAAAAGAAATGGTGCGACACGTTCGGTATCGACAAGAAAGACCGTTTCCGTGACCACCTAACATCATGCCAGATCCGGTACGTTGAGGAGATGCAACGAGCTAACACTATGATGCTTGAGATGTGAATGGAGTACCATGATCTCAAGGAAAAGCTTAAGATCCTTTATTCAAAGAAATATGCAGCCATGATGAAAGAAGAATCGGATATGATTGAGGCTTAGGGTCGGTCAGGATTACCCTTAAATATAAATCTAAACAATTAGGAGCAACCATGAACAAATATTCACTTAAAATCGGAGATACAGCACTGATCACAACAGACGCTTATTTTTTTGCGCCAAATGGAACGCAATATCGTGCTGTATTTGGAACAATCCACAACGTAGTTGACGCTGAAGATAGCCTTGGTATAAAAACAAATGAACGATCCACAAACTGGTACGTCGAGATTGGCAACATGATTGTTGCTGGTTGTCAGATTCATTATGCGATAAAGACAAATAATTTTAATCCAGGAAAAGCAGACGGGCACTATTCAGCAGATGCTAAGCATGGAGTGAATGAATACAGAGTTCCATCAGGGATCTATAACGCAGACGATGAGTATTGATATGCCAGAAAGAACCTGCCTTACGTGCAAGCATGAACCTGATTTTGGAAACTATCATTCAGGGCAATGCAAAAACGAAAATCTTAGTACAGGAGAGATTTATAAATCATCAAAAAATAGCTATTATTACCTAAAACATATGTGTCCTAAGAGTCAAAAAATTTATAACTGTTACCTATGGGAGCCAAAATAATGGAAAAGAACTGTTTGACGTGCAAAAATGAACCTGATTGGAAAACAGAGTTTGATGGAGGGTCATGGGCCTACGGTAAATGCAAAAAAGTTCCTTTATTCTTCCAGGAAGGATCTCTACGCAAAGACTTGAAAGATGTGTCAATTTTATTTGAAATTGGAGGAAGTTGTGGAAATTTCCATGAGAATATAAACTGCAACCTGTGGGAGGCTAAGGATGACTAAAACATGCGTCAACTGTAGGTGGGAGCCGAAGTGGGAAGATTTGGACGCAGGTAAAAAAGGAAAGTGTAAGCTGTTTAAAGGTTGTGTTTATGATTTCGATGGGAAGATACACGGAATAGAAACAGAAATGCATACTTTGAACAAACGGTTCTTTGAACTTAAAGATTGTGCAAATAGAGAAGATAAACCCGCCAAGTAACCGATTCACACAACCAAGTCTCCACCGCCTTAGCCAACGAGACTCGATGCGGAAATATCAACTGTCCTGTGGTTAGGCGGTTTTTTTAGATGAAATTTAAAAGTTAGCGAGGTTTTATGGAAACAAAAGCATTACACAAACTTTGGTTAGAGCTGTCTTCGCTTGGCCTTGCAGGATACATCATAATAACAGTCAACTGGGGATTGACTGCTTTGTTCTGTTCGTTTATGACATCTGTTGTGTGTATAGTTGGGAATCAATTTGGAACAGAATATAAAAAACAAATCAAACAAGAAAAAATTGACAAACTCCACGCCTAAATAACCTACACAAAGAAGAAGGACTTGCTACAATATTCATTGTACATCATGACAACGCAGTCTGCTAAGTTTGGAGACTGCGTTCCTTCTGGAGTTTTTTCAATCATAAGTTTACCCGTCTTGCTCATCTGTCTTTTTGGTTGTGACAATTCTCTTTTTAGATCGTCAAGGCATTCAAGGTCTGATGGTATCGATACAAGTTCATGATGCGGAAAAATCTCTCCTTTTTCTACAGCCCTGAATGTTTTGTAAAATCTCTGAGATAAACGCCAGTAAGACTGAGCCTTTAGGTTCTCGAAAAAGTCCTTGTTTATCGGAGCGTTCTTGTCGTTTTCATATATAGGCTTGTCTGCATCGAATACTTTGCCTGCTGATGACCATGGGAAGAACTCAAGAGTTTTGCGTATCAATCCCTCTCTGTGCTGCCTGTTAGTCTCTCCCTTAATTCCTGCGCCGATTCCAATGCAGTCGTATTGCATATTATTAAGCTGTGCCTCATCGCATAGCTTGATAGCCCTGTTTGCAGTTTCTGTTGTGTCTTCTGAGTAGTTCCATGCTGAGATATCTTTTAATAGGATACCATGGCGATATCCCCAAGCATTCTTATCAGTTCCAGTATCAGCAACGTCAAGCGCAGATATCTTTTGACCTGAAGTGTCAAGCTTTAGTTTTACATGCGCATCAATAGCAGCATCAATCCACTTAGGCTTGATTATAGAAAGTTCACCACGCTTAACAGGTTCCCCAAGATAAACATGCCTGTATAATTCATAATCGTTCTCCTTCATTATCTCCATGTCAATTCGGAGTTCTTCAGGAAATCTTGGGTTGTCTGTATAATTAATTTTCTTGACTATGCAGTACCGCTTCCCATCAAGGTAATCAGGATACTTGCAATGGGTCACAAACTTTCTGTAGGTCTCGTCGTCAGGATCTTCAGGGTTGAATATTACCCATATCTCTGATCCTTCCTTACGAAATGTTGGTATTAGGTATTTCCAAGATTCTTTCGAAACATTGTTAGCTTCTTCAAGAAGGGCAAGGTCAAAACCTGAATAGCCCTTAATTTTCTGCTGGTTTCTATGCAAACCATCAAACTTAACAACACCACCAGACTTTGATTTTATTTCATTCCTATAGATATCAAACCACTTGAATAAATCTCTCCTGGTTATCTCATCAACAAATTCCTGATAAATTGAATCGTCAATAGACTTCATGATCTCTCGAAAACAAATGACCCTCCATCCGTAATGCATAACATTATCGACTGCAAGGGTCACCATTGTTCGCGTTTTTCCTGAGCCTCTACCTCCATAAGAAACCTTGAAACGTGCCGGTTGTAGGAACTCTTCAAATGCTTTGAATATTTCTACTGCCATTTAATCTATGATCTTATATTCTGGTTTTGGTGGAGACATTGATCCATCTGAGCTTGTATGATCATGTTCATGTTTATCTTTCCAATCATCGCGGAATCTGTTTTTCATATTCATAAACCAAAGTGTCGGACTAAAGTCTCTATTTTGAAGATTCTTCCTTCCTTGGGACTCCCACCATATTTGGCAAAGTTCACGGCCTTTTTTTATGGTTTCTAAAAATTCAGGAACTTCTTCAAGCCACCTTTCCCAAAGATGAAATGTGCAACTATCTCGTCCTTCCATTTTTTCAATAATCAAACCGCGAATTTCAACATCACTTGCACCCTCTGCGTAGAGCGAAAGAATATCATTTTTCCAACCATCCCAAGGAATAAATGGTTCCTTCGGCCTTCCAGCCATGCTACACCTCTTCTTTCTTTGCCATTTCTTCAGCTTTATCGTTCTTGATTTTCAACTCTCTTGCCTGTTCTTTGATGAGATCAACTTTAGCAATACTCATTCGTTGTTCAATTGTCAGGAGTTGATTGGGTTTCTTAAGCCTCTTAATTTCATCATCCTTGTACTTCCCAGCCTCAAGCGCAGCATTGTATCTGGACTCGGATTCGTTGAGTTTTGCTTTAAGCAATCCAAGTTCTAAGTTTCTTTTAACAAGATGACAGTTTCGTATCTTTATTGCATCATATTCTTTCTCAAGCTCATCAACCTTTCTCAGCAGCTCCAGGTTCTGCTTGTTAGCGTTTTCCAAGTCTTTCTCAAGCTCACACTGGCATGACTCTACAAATTCTCTTTCAAGCAAGTCAACTATTCCTGGTGGCAATCCTTGTGGCACACCTACAATCAAGACATCAACCATCACTCTGCTCCTTTCAAAACCATAGCCTGCTTCCACAGTGACAACATAGACCAGTGAATCCCGCCCTGGCAAACATAACCTTGTTCCATCATTCGGTTAACCTGCCTCTTGAATCCCAACGGTGTTAGCCCGCGAACAACGATATATCTTGGTTTCTTTTTGTTTTTCATTTCATCCTCTGCTTTATATTTTTTTTACACTAAAAGAATAATCAACATCTCCGGAATCTTCACAATGTGTCTTTGTGATATCAATCTGATATTCATTTGGTACACCTGCATAATTAACTTTTTCAAACAAATTAGAATACCCAAAATATTCAAAAGAATTTTTGTGATAAATAAATTCACACTTAACAACCAAAATGCTTGATAATAACCCAATAACAACTTGAGGGGCTTCATCTATAGCATATTTTGTAATATAGAACTTACCTATTCTGTTTTCTTCAACAGGGTTGCTTGCTTCTGGATCTATTTTCATTTATACCTCTGCTATTAATAATTATACTAAATAATACAGCCGAATTGCGTTTTTGTCAATAGTAACCATCTTTCCCGATATCAACCCACATGCCCTGATAATATTCTTTTTTCTCCTGCATGTCGATTAGAAACATGACCGGTCCACTTTCGCACGAATTATATGCATCTTTCAAAAGCTGATCTGTCAGCTCGTTTGTTACTGTAGCCCCATACCCGCAGTCAATTATCAGATATCTCACTCATCCACCTCTCAAGGTTTGAAATATGTCCTTTGAAATTGCTGTCCATTTCGAAGCTTATTTTCTTTCTTTATTAAAATCGTTATTAACCATTATTTATTAACGCGGTACTATCTTTTTTGGCTAAATAATTATATGCCGAAGAATCTTCTTTGCATTTATAGAAATCATACTTTTGTTCCAAATGATATCTTGCTACAACTGCTTCTTCTTCAGTATCATATGCCCTTTGCTCAAGAAGTCTTCTATTTCTATTTATTCTTGCTACCCATTTTGAAATCCCTTTATTCCAAGAAACTCCAGTTACCCCTGTCTTGCATCTTGTGCTTACTTTTGAATTAATATAATTACATGTTCGTGAAACGTGTCTAAGATTATCAATTCTATTATCAAGCCTATCTCTGTTTATATGATCTATGTCGTTTTCTGGGGTATATCCATACATATACAACCATGCCAACCTATGTCCATAGTAATATTTTTCCCCTATTCCAATAAACAAGTATCCTTGGGAATCTATACATCCAACTTTTTTATTCGGGTTTTTTATTCTTGTGAATATGCCTGTTTCTGGATCATAAGAAAGGACTGACTTTAGGTCTGACTGCAAAAGAGGTTTTTTGCGAGTGGTGTTCATAAATTGTCTCCTTTGGTCGGAAGCCCGGCCACCAAAGGATTGGGCCGGGCATACCGCAATTGTTTTCATGCCTGGGAGCTACCACAACTTAACTACATCCTACCAAATACGGGCTATTCTTTCAACTGTTTTTCAAACGTCATTTCCTGTATTTTTGCAAGCTGATTTTTCAAGCTTTTTGTTTTCCTATTCTTCATGGCGATAAATTCTTTTCTTGCTTCGGCCTCTGTTAAATGCCATTCTTTCCCATAGAAATTTTGTGAGAATGCCCACTTACCATTCTTTTCAATGTTACACGAATCACCATCGACATCAACTTTAGCCATATGGATTTCAATACCTGATGTCAACGCATACTTAGTTAGATATACCGTTTTAAGATCTTTTGATTTCATTCCACTCACCTTTTATTTTTTTAACCAAAACCTCATACGGTGAAAACCTATTCCCGCACTCTAAGCACTCTCTTCTTCTCCTGATAAGCACTCCTTTAACCTTGCTTGTCCTGCTGTCAACTACCTTGTTGTATGTTAAGCATTTGTTGAACATGCTATGATCCTTTCACGCTTTCCAGGTAGGCTTCGGCTTTTTTGACTATGCATCCAACTCCGTGAGTCACCCTAAAGTTTTCACCGCTAATAGATCCGCATTCTTTACATTTATCATTAAACATTCTGCCTTCTTCTTGCCAGTTATCCAAAACGAATCTCGCAAACTCCTTTTTCTCATCGTCAACCTCCGGCTTAATGTCAAGCTTTTTGAGGCAGTGTTTGCATGTTACATCTTCTTTATGAGTTGTTATGTTAAAATGCTTAACCCTTCCATCGAAAAACCTACCACAACTTGATATCCTATAAACTCCAACTGTTGTTGATTCTTTTTTACCGCTGTCATGGTGTATTATCTTACCCATTGATAGCCTCCTCAAGAGCTTCGATTGTTTTTTGTTTATTTAGTTCGGAATTGTATGGGCATGTTTCACAATCAAAATAGTAACATCCTTCACGACCCATACATAAATAATCAGCCTTGTTTTCTTTAAGATCGATGATTATATTATTTATAAGACTTTTGCTAAAATCATCCATTCCGCACATCCTATTTATTTATTATATGCAGGGCACTTGGCCCCGCATCGGTTTGGTTATTTTCTTTTTACGAAACTTGCCAGTGCATGAGATCCAAAGAAAAACACGCCAACCATAAATGTAAGTTCCCCAAGGCTGAACTTGACAACAGTTTGGATGCAATGTTCAGCCCAACCAGGGTCATATTTCCAGACAAGCACGGTGAACATGAACGCAAACGAAAACAGCGTCATGATTATGATAGCAATAACCCTTCTAGTTACGCTCCTTATCGAAGATTCGCTCAAGGCCATCTTGATGAACTCAAGCTGTGAGTCCATGACTTTAATTCCGTTTATGGCCTGTTCTTCCTTTGTGTAAAATGCTTTGTCTATGCCTGACATTATGCCAGTTGATACTTTTTCTCCAATGTCCAAAGCCTTATCAACCTGCTTTGCCCCTGTTATAAAACTGAATAATCCCATATCATTTAACCTCCTGCTTAACAATAGCCCTACCTGCGCCATTGTTCTCTACTACGAATGCATGAAAAAGCTTGCCAGAAATTCCAGCTTGTACTTTAGGAGTAAACGGCATGATATCTTTTATAATGTCGCAATATTGTTCAAAACTTATATTGTATTTTTCAAATATCGCATCGTCAATGTCACCGTTGTTTATTGCATCTTCAGTTTCATCTTCGGTCTTTCCCATAGCCATGTACGCAAGTTCTTCAATTTCCCATTCAATGCACATAATTAATCCTTTCTTTTTCTGTTTTTGGTTTGGTTAACTAATCATTTTAAATCCACGCTTCAGAGCTGCTATCTCTCTATCCTTTTCGTCTAAAATCAACCTTACAAGTTCAGCAGGAGAAGTCCCTAATGGACCATGCTTCTCTATGGCTGTAACAGATAAATCTAACGAATTAACAACATCTTCAAGCATATTCTCAAGCTCTTGTTTATTCCAACAACTCATATCATTCCACATCCAGTTTATTTTGGTTTTATTAGCTCAATAAATAAGTGCATTTATATTTTTCTTTTGCCAATTTATACAAAACTTCTTTTCTTTCCGCATATGGCATTTCAATATCAATATAAGCAGAGTTTTTACCTTCAAGCCAAGCAAGCATGTCAAGCTGTTCTTCGGTTGCTGTTTCGCGAATGTCTTTTCTATGCTCACCAAAGACAATGTTGTTAAGCATTTTTGCTTCATTTGCAAAGTGATAAAACTTAGCAGGTTCATGCGCTCCATCTACAGAACTACTCATGATTTTATAATTTGCGCAGGCAAGAATCCGCTTCATGTTCCAATCTAGCTTTGATTGCTTCCCAGACATGTATTCAAGAAAAACCTTAAGCTTAAACTCAGGGCTTAACCACGTAGCGAATTCCATGGCTATTAATTCATGCCCATAAGTTCCACCGTTATACTTTCCACGCTTAGAAATGATAGATTTTAATTCACTCACTTCTGAGGTATTTAAAAACTTATCTATAGTTTCAATAAACTCAACAGTTGACTCAAGCCTTTTCCAGTTATCTATTCTTTTATTAGGAAAATATTTACCAAGATCGTTCAGGCATATATATCCATTTTCATCAACCCTGATCTCTCCATCGAGATCATTAAACTTCATTCTTATTTGCAGAGCTTCATTTAGTTCCAATCTAACCTCCTTTGCGTTTTAATTGTATTTAATTTAATGCATTAATAACGCAATGTCAACCAAAAAACAAAGCCCAGAAGGGCTGCTTTATCTTGGTTGTTCCAGCATGGTAAACTTCATTCTAAATTCGCTGTCTTTTCTGTAGAATCCATGGCCTTCCATGATAATAAGACCTAACGTTATAAACCATAGGCCAATTCGAGATCTCCTCCCATGATCCTTGTAATATATGATACCACGTTCTCCATCTTGATCATTGGTTGCGTTCGTAACAACTTGAGATCTTAGATAAATTTTTCCTGTTTTGTTGTGTATGAATTCCATAAATCATCATGTCCTAAACATTGTTGTTTAAATATTATATTAACAAATAGACTATAATCCCCTACCACACAACTCGCATCTCTCATCATTGGTGACATTTTCGCAATCAATAAACCCGCATTCAGGACAATACCAGTTGTTTTTTTTTAGCTCATCGATGCAATGCAGGCACGTCACATCATTAAGCATGGTAGTCTTACAAATTTGACCACGGAATTTCTTTCCGCATGAGGTCCAGGACTTTGTGTCATCGTTATAATTTGCGTGATGGACAGTTCGTTTTTTATTTTTTATCATTAAGATTTCCTTTTAGCCCCTGAATTAACAGGGGCACAAAATTAATATTTAATCTCAACAGCAGGTATAATGCCTTTTGCTATTGCTGCAACTGCTGATTTGGCATCAGCCTCAAGTAAACCAGCTTCAACAAATGCCTGGACTGCTTTCAAATTAATATTTCTTCTGTATTCTATATCAGCCTTTCTTCTGTCGTCTTCTGCTTTGATCCTGGCCGCTTCTGCTTTTTCTCTCGCTATCCTATCACGCTCTGCTTGTTCAGCCCTTTCCCTCTCCACCCTGATTGCCTCATGCTTGTCACGCTCGGCTTGTTCTGCGGCTGCTTTAATTTCGTCCTGTCTTTTTATCTCTGCTTGCTTTGCTCTTTCAATCTCGGCAAGCCTTTCATCTTCCATGGCTTTCTCTGCTGCAATCCTGTCACGCTCGGCTTGTTCAATTGCAAGCCTTTCTTTTTCGATCCTGTCTTTTTCAGACTTGGCTCTTCTGGCTTCGGCT
>Ga0224495_10000759_pt1 | contig 24650 bp, 35 predicted proteins | sample SF_Jul11_sed_USG_FD_168128 | JGI IMG/M metagenome (GOLD analysis project Ga0224495, IMG submission 168128) | Sediment microbial communities from San Francisco Bay, California, United States - SF_Jul11_sed_USGS_4_1 | ecosystem: Environmental > Aquatic > Marine > Sediment | place: USA: California...
AAGTCTGTTGGTAGATATTTAGTCAATTGTCCACTTCCACGAAAAAGACTTACTAAGAACGAACAAAGACTTTGGAATATAAAGTTTGGAAGATGGACAACAATAGTGTACTATCAACGTCAGACAGGAGAAACAGCATACTCAATAACTGAGAACGAACACTACTTAATGCGAAAGAACCGTAAAAAGGCAATTACCAGAGAACAGAACCATATTGAACAAAGAAGAGATGAACTTATACACGCTAGAATGAATGGAGAATATTACGACCAAGATGAATATGACTTATATGTAGGTGAGGAACTATGACCAGAAGTGCAGAGATACAAGAAGGAGCAAAAGAACTAGCCAAAGAACATTGGAAATGGTTCGAAGAATCAGTGGATAGATTTGCTTATTCCACAGGAGAATACGGTTATGTTGAACTTATGGAACACCTTGAATGGATGTTTTTAAACGCCTTCATTCATGGATACAAACATGGAACCGAAAACAAAGACTGTAAGGAGTGTATTATGAAATGAAGAAGTTCAGAGAACCAAACCTAGAACCGCCACATATCAATGATGAAACACCATGCGATTCATGTGAAGTCTTTGGAGGTAGATATAATAACGAGATGGATTGTGACGAGGACCACCAACATATTGACTCATGTTCACGTTGGAATCCACCACCGCACAGATGTGATGCATGTGGTAAATATCTCTCAGATTTAAAGAGAAGCCTATGCAAAGACTGTCAAAAGATTAACGATTATTCAAAGATACTGTTACCTGCATATCCAGACGAATATCTAACAGGTGATTATACCTTCGAAGATGACAGTGAAGATAACGATAATAATGAATGTGTCATTGATGAAATTGACGACCTTGTACTTGGTCTTAATCTTGACACATTGGACTTTGATTATGCATACCTAAATTTTGCATACATCAGACTAACAGTTGACATAAGACCAGACCCACCAAAAGTTTATAAGTATCCCGCAGAACTCTTAATTAACATTGTTGAGGAGGATATTGATAATGACGATGAAAGCGAAATGGACCATTACTGAGAGAGAACTTCGTGCTCAAATCTTTAAAGACTTTGAAGTGATAACCACTGATGGTATCAGAGCATGGTTGTTCTGTAACTACCATTGGGTACAAGGAGATATTACTGAATCACACTATCAGGATGCAGAAGCCATCTTAAATGAGATGCAGGGAGAAGCACCTGATAGTGATGATACTATTTCACAGTTGATTTATACATTTTTGCACAGTGACCCACTCAATAAAGTGTACCAGAATCAAAATGACATTTATGTACGGTTTCGTGACCCAGATACACAAGAACTGTATCTTGTAAAACCAAACTCAACACTGTTCAAACGCTATATTACACGCCTTCATAATAAATTGAAGGAAAAGACAATCACTGAGCGAATGTTAAGAAAAGCAATAATCAACATTGAAGGTCAAGACGCAGAGAGAATAGAATTGGAACAAAGACTAGCAAAGAGAAATGGAACCTTTTACTTCGACCTTTCGAATATCAGAGGAGAAGTGACAAAGATAACCCCCGTAGGATGGGAAGTTGAGATTCCAGAAAAACCACTGTTTATGAGCATTGACCATCATTTACCAGCCTTTGTTCCAGAGATGACTTCAAATCCTCTTGAATGGTTCAATAGACTGTGGAACTATCTGAACTATGACAATAACTTTACGCTCCTACACAAGATTACTTTTCTTTACTCTTTTTGTCCAATAACACCACAACCGATTTCTATCATTCACGGTGAGCATGGTTCCGCGAAGTCATACTTTACAAAGGTTTGGAAGAGATTCGTGGACCCTAGTGTTGGAGAGAACCACACGTTGAAAAAGGATAAAGAACTGACACATATCTTGGGAGCATCATGGTTTGTACCATTTGATAATGTTTCAGGAATATCACAATCACAGTCAGATATTCTATGTCAGGCTAGCACAGGAGGAACTTCAGCCCAAAGAAAACTCTATACAGACGGAGAAACTTACAACCAAGACTTAAAGTCAGTTGTAGTGATAAACGGAATCAATATTTCTCCTCAACAACCAGACCTACTTAGAAGATGTGTACTCTTCCACTTCGACCATATCTCAGCATCTAAGAGAATGAGTGAACAACAGATAGAAGAAGAGATTGAACTGATAGGGACAAAGGTTCTAGGTTCAATATTCACTTTCATATCGAAAGCCATGACATTTGTGACAAAGTATAAGGATATGAAGAACAAACCAATTATGGCTGACTTTGCAATCTGGGGATGCGCTCTTGCAGAAGCAATCGGGGAAAGACCAGAAGATTTTTTGCATGAATATGCTAGAAACAGAGCCATACAGAGCGAACAAGTAGCCAATGCAGATGAATTCTCGATGACAGTGTTAGACTATTTACAAGAATTACCATTTACTGATGGAACCGAAGCAATAACTAAAGATGAACTCATAAAGATTGTAATGAGTAGAATTGATAATGAACTAGTCATTCGTGATAAGTATTTTCCAAAGACCAAGACAGCAATCACAAGAAAGATGGAACGACTACGACCCACATTAAGAGAACTTGGTTATCTATTCCAAGATAAACGAATGATGGTCTATGGTCAACAACACCGATGTTTTGTCTTTTTCAAGACGGAACACCAACAAAAGTTAGTAGAAACAACGGAGGAATAAAATAATGGCAAACAAGAATAATAATAACGTGACTGAAATACCTGAACTAGTACCACACATGATGAAGGCACTTAAGACAGCCTTTTCGCGTGATAATGACACTAGAACAGGACTCCATGTAAGCGACCTAGTTTATTGTCTGCGAAAGGCATGGTATAGAAGGCAACAAAATTACAGAGATGATATCGATGATAACTCGATTTTGTACTTTGTAAGAGGGAGAAGTCTGCATGACTTACTAGAAAAACTCTATGCGCAGAGAGAAGTTCGTGTTATTTACAATGGAATCAAAGGGACCATTGATGCTATCACACACGACAACAAAGCAGTTGAAATTAAGACTACAAAGAAACTATGGAAGAATACTCCAAACGACCATCACTTGAAACAACTTCAATACTATTTAGCTATGTATAACACTGATATTGGTATCCTTTTGTACTATGAAGTACACGACAACAATCTGAGATACTTTGAAGTGACACAGAATCCACTCGAAAAAGAACTCATTCTTAAAGAGCTTGATGCAAAAGCTCTTGAGCTGAGAACTGCTCTCGATACAAGCGATGTAGAGAAGATTGTTCATGCTCCTGAATATGATTGGGAGTGTGGATTCTGCAATATCGCTGAATGTCCTAAGAAGAAGGAGATAAAGAAATGAAAACATATTGTAGATACTGTATAGATTGGACCGAACATAGAGAAATTTCATCATTGAACAGACCAACTGTTATTATTTGTAACAGATGTGATAGTGTAACAGGTATTAAGGAGGAATAAAAATAATGATATTCAATGACTTACTAGACACAACACTTGAGAAGTACAAAGAACCACTAACTTTCTTTGCAGTACGACTAGTGATGAAACATGTATTGAATGGTACAGGTCACCTTAAGATGACATTTGATACATTAGATGATATACTAAGTGGTGAAATGGATGAACTAGATGATGCTTATGGTGAACGATTAAGCAAAGTCATAGAAGAAGCAACAGATGTAATGATTTCTGCTATGCTGATTGTCCATAAAGCATTAGTAGAAGCAGGAATCACTATTGATGGACCAACAGGAGATAAATAGATGACAGTTGAGATACTAGTAGCAACACTTGTCTTAGTGATTTTTTACATTGTTTCAACATTAACAATAGATATTATTGTCGAAGTATTGCAGGGTGATTGAAAATGATGTTGCTAGTTAACTTGCCACTTTGCCACTTTGGAGGGGTGTTTTTGTATGTTATCCCCCCTATGAATATTTTGAAGGGGGGAAAAGTATTGAAAAGTGCCTTCGAAAACGGCAAACTAGCAACCTTTCAAACACCTATCTAATGAAAGACTAGAGTATATGAGATGTATGGGTGTCGGATTGATGCGCGAATTTGTAGGCGCAAACTCGATTCGGACCCATATATTCTTTCTTTTTTGTTTTTTGAAGCTCTAAAGTGCGCGCCTAGCACAGCAGGCTCTTACGTGGTCTTACAGGCCAATTGATTACACCCCCGCTTTCTGAATAATACTCGTTTTTTCGGGTTTTTCAGACCATTTTCGCGCGCGCAAATCAGAGCCGTAAACACTGATGATTCGGCCATTTAGATAGGTATTAATACCCATCATCATGGCCTCATCATCATAAAATCGTATTTTCATGTCTTTCTAGCCCTTTTACGCACTAAATCAGCAACAAAGTCATTAAAACACGTTTGACACATGTAGAGAGATTCACTTATGTAGAACCAATTTCCACATGTATCGCATTTTCGAGTAGCCATCAGATTAACCCCAACCAAGACGCTAGTGTTATATCGATATAGATTATTATAGTAGCCACAGAAAAATATCTATGCATGAATACAAGAAGGTCAGTCAAAAGACCAACCCACATGACATAGAATGAATAGATGATAATAGAATCGACCACGATACTTATGACTGACCAAACAAACCACATCATTGTTCTTGTATCCATAGGACCACCTTCATTATACAATACCATTTGTCTTGATATAATCCATCCACCACTCATGCAGAAGATATTTAAGAGTACGAATACTCATCTCTGCTGTGGATGAATCCATGACAAAGGATATTTCTTTATCACACATCATCTTTAGCCTCCGTTTCAAAGGTCCAATCATAGACCCTAAACACCATCTTTGAAGGATGTAGATTATAGGTGAGCATTTTCAGCACCCATCCTTCCTCAACTACAAGACGCCTCTCTTCTTTTGCAAGGTCACTCCAAGTAAAGGTTCTCCAACCCTCTTCTCGAATCATACCCTTGACAGAATAGACGGTCTTAGTTTCATGGTCAAGAAAGTCTGGTAGAGGGTCATTCATACCACCCCAGACCCAAGTAGGATGTGCCTTTGAAACAGCATATTCAACTGCATATCCCGTAACCGATTGACCAATCTTTTCCTTGCAATCTGCAAGCCAATTAGAAACAGTACCCGTAGCAATTTCGTGCTTTCGAGATAACTGTTTTTGTGACATACCTTCGACCAACCAATCACTGAATACATCTATCTTCTTTGTATCCAGACCTATTTCAGAGGATTTACTTCGTATGTACTCTATTACATGAGATAGAAAGTCCTCTTTGATTTGTTTATCACCCTTGCGCTGATAGGATGCAGTCCATACAATATTAAAGTCACTATCTTTCTGTGATACAGATGGAACGTGACCTTTAAATTCATCAACCATTGTCCAGACCCTTGTAACCACCTTGTCGCAATATTTTACGCTACCGGTAATAGGAGGAGTCACATCATCTGCCCATGTTTCAAGTCGTTTTCTGGTAATTTTCACACCATTTCCTTCCTTCTCTAAAGCGTAGAGAAACAACCTCTTTGCATCCGCTAGTTGACCCTCTGAAAGGTCAGCACGGACTCGACCGCGCGAAGCGATAAGGTCATATACGTTGGCAGTTTTGGCCTTTATATAATCAGGCATCAAAGCTATGAAAGATTCATCCTCAACAGGAATCTCAGTAAAATCAAGACCAACTAACTTTTCCTCTGGACCATAGACAATAGACATGGTTGTAAAACTTTGCTCAAGTTTGCCAGCAACACGGATATATGCATCCACATTATCCTTTTGCTTGGGTGAAGGGTCCACAAAGAAGATATTGATACCAAGAATACGAGAAGAACGGAGTACATTTGACATGGCTTGAGCCTCGACATCTGCTTCTTCTCCTGAAAGGTCAGACTCTTCATCACAGATGATAATATCTCCTTTCTTGAGCCTAGTGAGAAGTTCAAGAGCAACAGACCAATTTTGAGCAAACTCGATGACAACATCATCATAGCCAGCAAATTCTAAGAGCTGTTTAAGAAGAAAAGCCTTAGCAATTGCAAGCCAAGACTTACCAGAGTTTGACATACCATAGAATTGAAGGATGACCCAAGAACCAGACAAGATTGCAGGTAAGAACACCATATACATGAGCCATAGGAATCCATCATTATTGATATTTGACCAAAGTTCTCTATACATCCAATCATAAAAAGCCTGATATTCAAGAGTGATACGGTCAGACCTATAAGTTATAGGCTGACCATCTAATTCATCAGGTAATATTGGTTCAGAGAGGACAATACTCATGTGATGTCCACATCCTCAATAGAATAGCCTCCGATATGGTTCATCCTAGATAGTTCATCTAACAGATGTTTGATTATTACCCTGATGAAATCCATATCAGAAGCCTGACTTATCCTAACAACTAACATATTCATTCCTCTGGAAATATATTACCACATGTGCAACACATGACATACTTTTTGCCTTTATTGTCAACACCGGCATCATAGAAGCAACCTCTATTATTGCACGAAGGACAACGAAGAGATGTATTTTTACAGGTTGACACCTTATTTTACCTCCTCTTTTTGAAGGACCACTGTTGGGTCCAGACCAGCATCAACTAGTGCTTTATTCTCCTCATCTGTCAGATTCTCGTTCTTCTTACCAGCAAGATTCTTTTTAGCCATAGCAAGTTTCTCTTTCATGTCCTGCATAGTATCTTTGCCCATTCCGAGAAATGAACCACGTTTTCGTGTAGATTCAAATGCTTGTACTAGAGCCAAAGAACGGAACATAGCGAACTGACTTCTTGCTTGTACTAATAGAGCCTCATTGTCCTTTAACCAGATAACATTATACACATTATGGTGTTGCCACTTACTAGCAAGTGTACCCTGCTGTAAGTCGAGATGTTTCTGGATTCTGTCATTTATACGACCAATAAGACCCTCCGTTTCTAGGATTTCAAGACAGACACTAACATAGGCACGTTTAATCTCCATAAGGACTCTATACCTCTTTTCAGGAGGCACATCATCCAAAAGAGCAAGAGTGTCTGGGTCATACTTACCGTAGATATTCATAAGGACAGCGACTTGATTAGATAACTGTTCATACATTATCTTCCAAATCATAGCCTCATTGTATTCCTGCATATTTCCACCTTGCATACCCAGACCTCCTATCCCAAAAAGTATCCTATGAAGAACATAACGATACCAAAGAGAACTGCTGTAAAGACAGACACATTACCCTTCAACAGACTCAAATCAATAGATGTAAGACTGTTTTCATTACGTTTGAAGTCAAGAGCCTTCTTTCGACCTACTGATGCAACAATATCGTCAAAATCAACACCATGTTCCTGATGCATCTCTAACTCAGCATTGAGAGCATTGACAGTACCAGCAATAACTTTTCTATCAGTACCTCTAGCCTTTTCAATAGCAACGATGATTTCATTATCAGTCACATCTATGACATCTTGACCAGCCATACGTTTGTTAGCGATTGCATCATCCCACATGACCCAGAAGATAAAGACATGTTCATTAATCATATCATCTGAATCAACAGAAGATACTTGTACACGCTGTATCTTTGTGATTTCCTTCAATACAGGAGAATCCATCTTGACAATATATGAGCCATAGTAGTCGAACTCATCACCATCAACCCAGACAATAGACTTAGCGAACTCTTGCTCAAACAAGAAATAAGCATTATACTTCTTATTGATTTTTCCTGCAATAGGATGCAGACGACCAAGTGCAGCCTCATCAATAGGACAGTCTTTTGCACCAAGAATATCAAGTTTCTCTTGATTAGTAAGTTCTCTTTCTCCTTCTTCGAAATCAATCTCAGCGAAGAGATACCTTCTCTTTCTCTTATCCTTTGTCCACAGAACACCTTCCATCTTCTTCATATTTCTACTTGCTTCTCTAGCACGTAATTTCAATATGAAGTATGGCATAAGTGCAGACATGATACATACAGCCATGATTGTTGTACCAATGAATATATTGACAAAGGCATAGGCAAGACCATATATAGCACCAAACATGACAGGAAACGTGACCACCATCATAATGATAGCAGCCTTGTTTGGGTCATAAGGCTCCGACATTAAATCATCTAATGTAGGGTCTATATCCCTAGACTTTTGTTCTTTGTGCATAACCAAGAATATCAACAATATTCCGACTATACACACTATTACAGCACCTATTGTAATTGGATTCCAGAAGGGTAAAACATCTGGTGTATTATCAATAGGAGGATTAAAGATTATTGTAGTATTTGTAATTGTTTGCATATTACTTTTTCCTCCAAAAGATTAGGAAGAAGCCACAGATGACCATAGGAATTCCTAACATCCAATGATGGATAAGAGGAGAACCCGTAGGGTCATATATTGTAAGGTCAGGCAAAATAGGACCAAATGGAATTCCAAATAGCCATAATTGGTCTATGATTAACAATAGACCAAGAGAGAGGAGAATGATACCTGCAATTCTCATGCATATTCATCTCCTTTTTTACCATAACCTCTAAGCCACATTATCAGACCAAATATGAACCAAACACCCGTTATGAAGAAGAATAGACTCCAAAATCCCTCTTCAAAGAACATGAATATTCCAGCATGGATGTTGGTCATAAGCAAAGGTCCAAAGACTATTATACAAATAGTCAATACGAATAAGAACAGTAACATTTTGATACCATTCATTAGTTTGTTTTTAACCATTTTATCAACCCCTATACAAAGAACTCACAGTGTCCTTTGGTTTAGATTTCTTTCGTCTATCTCTAAGCAACCTCATAACATATCCAATCCCGATTGCAAAAGGAATAAAGATGCTTACAATGATAAGACCCATTGTTGACCAGAATGAAACCTCATCAACAGATGACTGATAATATGTATTACCTTGTTCTAACACACTAGAATTCCAAGTCTGATAATAGGTAACAGAATTGATAACAATACTGTATCCATGTATCACAATCGAGGAACTACCAGACGTTATTGTTAGGGTAAAATTACCGAGAACAGTTGGAGATGTCTTTGTCCACATTATAGTATAATAAGAACCACTAGCAGATAGTACAATGGTTCCAGAATCAGTGAGAGAACCATCCTCATAGAGTGTCCATGTCAAAGTTGTTACAGGAACAAAGAACCATCCACTGACCAACACAGTATCATTATTCTGCATCACAATCAAGTCTTTTATTTCAAAAGTAACAGGATTTATAGTGACAAGTGCTTGATACCATACCCAAGAATTATCAGTCAGAGAAGTATCCCAAGTCTGTCCATCATAAGATGCTCCTGAATGAGAACCATTAAGAAGAATATCAAAGACATGTAATCCAGACGTTGTTGGTTTTACAATCTGATACCATGAACTACCATCTTGAGCATATCCAACAATAGAGCCATTATCAAAGACAGTCAATGAATAATCATCATAGTTCGTTGAAAATGCAAGAGTTATGTAATCATCTTGCACATAGAACAGAGCATTTTTGACTTCCATTACTGTATCAAAATCACCAAACAGATTTGCCATAAAATATGCATAAATGTAACTACCGACAACCCCAGCATCCTTAAAGATTCTCAGTCTAGTTGCAATAGTGTATTCCATATATGTGTCATCGTACTCAAAGTTATCAACCATATCAATATCAAATGCTTCATTGACATTCCACCAGAAATCAGCCTCATTATTATCTGATGCTAATATTGTCCAAGTACCACTTGTGAAATTATAGATTTCAACAAATCTCTCAGCGTATTGAGAACTTAAAAGGTCGGCATGAACATCCAACTGTGGTGCTCCAACACTATCATAAACTATCTTTGGTATAGTAAAATTCCAATACTGAATGATTGTATAAGGAATACTCAAAACAGTACGACCAACACAACGATAGTCTGAATCATCATCATTTGCATGATTGCCTAACGATACATAATAATTTCCACCTGAATCATCATAGGCGTCAGCATTATCATCAGTTGAATCCCAAGTAACAAGACTTGGAACATATACATTATTTTGGTCCATATCTGATACTTCAGTCATAGTTGAAGCATCATCAGATACCAAAAGATTCTCCGCTAACATTGAACTGAACACAAGAACAATGGTTAGACAAAGAAATATTGACTTTTTATTCATTGTTGATTTCTCCTTTTGAACGATACAAATCGCTTATTTTATCTCTAGGTTTACTCCTACGTTTTTTATGTCGAAACTCGTTTAGAGTATATGCAATCCCAATACTAAATGGGACAAGAACGCTGACTATAATAATACCCATAGTATTCCAAAAAGCAACCGACTCAGCGTCACCATCGGGAGCCATGAAAGAATCACCTTCAATAAGAGATGCAACACTCCAACTTTGGATATAGGTTGAACCATCAATTACAAGACTATAACCATAAATAGTGATAGAGGATGCACCAGAAGTAATTGTGAGCGTAAAATTCTGCAATACAAGACCATTTGATTTTGTCCACAGAATTGTATTATATTCACCACTTGCAACCAATACAAGAATACCAGAATCAACAAACACACCAGCCTCATACACGGTCCATATGATTGTAGTATTTGGTACATAAAAGAACCCAGAAATCATAATTGTTTCATTGTTCTGGATTGCAATAACATTTTTCATCTCAAGTGTCACAGCATTGACAGTATATGAAAACGTCACATATAACCAAAGAGTAGTTGTAACAGTACCAACAACTTGACTTGTAGAATCAACAGTGCCTTGTGTACTATTGACCAAGATAATTAGTCTATGCACACCAGATGTTGAACTCTTTGGAACCTGATACCAACCCTCATTTGAGCCTCCAATATAAGAAGGTGTACCCGTTATATTGTCCCAGATATAAAATGTAGAATTTCTTCTGTTTGAATAGATACCAAATGTCACATAATCATCAGAAAGAAATATCGAAGAATATTCAAGATAGAAATCATGTTCAATATCAACTACAATAGTCTTTGACCAGACAGAATAATATGACCCATCAACAAGAACAACAATATCAATAGTAACATAATACCAGATAGGAGTAAAGGGTCCAATAGAAAACCCTGATATTACACCATTCTTGCTCATACACCAAGCATTATTTGTACTGTTGATTTTTGAATAAAATAGAAAATCATCTTGAATAGCACTATCGTTTAGACTCCATTGCAAATCAGCATTGATACCAAAGAGCAACCAGACACTTTCAACATTATATATAGTCCAACGATAAATAGGAAACCGAACAAATTCGATTGCATCAAAAGAACATACAGAAGAAGTTGTATTATCAAATGCAGTAATACCATGATATGTGTCAGAAAAACTGACAACATAATAAGTGTAAGAACCAGCAACAGACTCAGTTATAGAACCATTTGTATTATCGACCCATGTTGCAGTACCTTGATAGGCTGTACTATCATAAGAATATGTTGCATAATTATACTGCAAAATATAACCACCAATATATCGCCATGTCATATTAACAGTAGAACTAAACAAGACCTTATCAGCGATATAAGTATCAGTATGTGAATCGTGAAGTTGATTTGTACCACCCGAACCAGCACTCTCAGCAACAACAATAAAGGTATATGTATCAAGACCAACAACATCATCAGAATCTACGGTCATTAAAAAAGCACCAGAAGTGAGTATTAAATCACTCCAAGGGGAATCAGCAACATCTGAACAAGATACCCAGACATCAACAGCATCAGACGGAGGTTTAAGTGTTGAACCGAAATAGATAACAACACCAGAAGCAGTAATTGTATCAATACCATTTATACCGCCTCTATCAATAGTTCCAGAACCGTCATTTAATGAATATGAACTGAAATCCAATCTTGTTTCAACATTATAATTCACATCATAAGTATCAGTATCACTATTTGCAACAGAATCAGTCACAACTAATTCCAAGTCATAATCGGTCACATCAGTACAAACAAACTCGACTTTAATTCCAAAATAGACATTAAGAGTAGTACTAACCTTTGAATAGACAGAACCCGTAAGTTCAATATATGTAGGATTAGTAGTTTCACTGAAACTATTATCATCTTCATCATAGGTCACAGTGAAGAGAGTAGTTGCACCACTCTTCATTGATAGAACAACTGTATCAAAGTCAGCATATCCATCTGTATCAGTTGTAGTGACCGAGAAATTATAGGTCTTATATTGAGCATAAAGAAAGTCTGTATCATCCAGATTTGTGACAAGAGCATTAGTATTGACAGGAGCCAGATTAGGAACGACATATCTTATCAATACTGCTTCAACTTCCCAAGTATGTTGAGTACTTTCACCACTCTGGTCAGTATCAATGAATCGAATCTCAACAGCAGCATCATAATAAGATGTAATAGTGACATTGTTCCATCCTTCAGCAACATCAGATATGAGATTATCATAGGCACTAGTAGTATCATTCCAAATATCGACCTTTAGAGCCTCTGCTCCTTGTGTACCACCATAAATAGCAAGAGTTGCAGAAGTAGCAGAAGTATCAAGAGAGGTCCATTTCACTTCTAGGTCTAGTTCATAGTCATAACTCATACCATTTGCATACATCAATCTCCACTGAAGAGTACCACCCGTTGCATCAGTAGGACTTGTTGGACTTGTATAACTATTTGTAGTGTCAGTCTTTATTGTACCACCAGATGTGGAAAAATAATAGATACGTGTTGTACCACTAACAACAAGACCAATCCAATAAGTAGTTGAAGCACTGACACTAGGAGGAGTAGCAAACGTGTGTGTATGTGGACCAGCAGTTGTTGTCCATTCTACTGAATTACTGATACCATTAGCAAGCAAATTTCCACTACTATCAGTAATGATAGCCTTTACATTTGTAGTAGCAGAACCACCCCTACCGTATGAAACAATTGAGGTAACAGTACCCGTATTTGAACAGCTATAGACTCCAAGAGTAGCCTGATTAGCACTAAGAGTTGAATATGATGTACCCGTTCCTTCCTCACTTCCAAAAGTAAATACACCACCCTGATTAGCCTCAGTCAGAGTATCATACACTCCATCATAGTCTTGTTCTTCAGCAAATGAAGAATGAGTGCCCTTATCAGCAGGAGCATAAAGTGCTGATACTGCATCCACATAATCCTCATAGGTTCCAGCCGTAGCAGTAGCAAATCTATTACTCTTTTCAGGTATAAATTGCTCTGTGGATATAGGTGAACTATCAGAAGATGTACCAAAATTTTCAATAGAAAACACACTACTCATAGTAAATAAAATGCAAAGGAAAGAAACGAGAACAATAATGCTCCGTTTCTTTGACCAATGCAAAGTAATCATGCTTCAATCCTCCGACCAAACAGAATCAATATGAGCAGAGCCACAAAAGAAAAGATTGTGAAGAAATCACCTATATCTGATAACAGAACAGGATTAGTGTTTCTTACAGCAATCATAAAGACAAAACTCAACATGAGTACAACTAACAGTGTCAAGTATGCTCTATTGTTCTTTCGACTCTTACCCATTATTTCTTCCTCCCTACAAAGGACCATATCATACATGTAATAACAAGAGTGAATAAGATTATTCCAAACATCACTTGTTCAGGTCGTATTCCAACTAACCATCCAAGCATTGTGAGTGGTGAACTTATCAACGAATTGATAAAGATAAAGAGAATAAGGAAAACGAACACCCAGACAAACCAGATGTATTTCAACTGAAATCCCTTATCTCCACCACCAGCACCTTGTTTTTCATTCTTACTCTTACTCTTAATACCTTTACTCTTCTTTTTCAAGAGAGCCTTATCATTTGTTCCAGCCATTACTTTTTCCTCCTAGAGAAAATGAATACGATAACCACAACCACACCGGCTATGAAAAGACCCGTAAGTAAGAAAGGATTCGGTCCCTGAACTCTTACAGATATATTAAATGAACCCATAAGATATTCATAACCATTTGTCCTATCAGTACCATAGACCTTAACAGTATGGATACCATCCTCTAGATTATCAGTATTGATTGTTACCTTCCAAGAAGCACCTTCTTGTGTAGCCAAATAAGTTGGAGAACCGTCATCAATCTCGACTTTGACCTTAGTCAAAGAATCAGATGGATTTATAACCACATCAATGAACAGATTTCCATCAATACTTGTACTAGTAAGTGTACTAGAAGCAAACTCTTGAAAGAGGTTCCATGAGAACTCTTGCTGAACGCTCTGGTCCACAAGATATGCACTAACATAGATGTCACATCTTTCAACAGTTGGAGGGAATTCTTCCATCTCACCACCAAGATTGACATAGACAGTGACAGTTTCACTAGCAGGAATATTATTACTACCATCTCTAGGAGTAAGGACCATCCTAAGAGAATTATAACCACTGAAACGTGCATAGAAATCATATACAAAGGGAGTCATAGTATAGATAGCACCATTCTGTGACCTAGATTGTAAGATTTCATCAGCAGAGCCTTGTCTTGAATTGATGATTTCAATATCATGTGCTCCACCATACATATAGTTCCATGTGATTGAAGTCGTAGTAAATGGGTCAACAGTCAAATCAGCAGTAGCAGCATTTACAACAGCAGGCAGAGGGTCAGCCACAACAGTCTTTACAATCTTGAATCCAACAGAAGAACCAACCCAATTATACTGAATAAACGTGCCATCAGTATTTTGAAGAATTGTTTCAGCCTCAAATGTGAACACAGCATTATGTGTCCCTTGAGGAATTGAACCAACACCAATTGAAGCAGCATAAGAACGAACACCAAGCAGGTCTTTCTTATCCATCTGTTGTACGCTCATCTGACCATAGACAGTGCCTCCAATCACAAGTGATACAACACCATTCTCAGGAAGTACAATAGTATTACCACTATTAACAGTATAGACCCATACGAACTGATACCAATCAACAGATGCACCAATCGTAACAGTCTGACCTTGACCTATTGTTTCAGGCATACCAAGACTATCAATATAATATATTGTGATTTTACCTGATAGAGTGATATTCTTGGTGACAATCCTATCTTCAAGTGTGATACCTAATAATGTAGGTCCAACTAATATAGCTATAACAAATGCAACTGCTAGACCAACATATAGTCTAGTGTTTCTCTTTGCCATAACTACGACCTCCTGAATCCAAGTCTGGTGAATACGAATCCAATCGTCATTACACCAACAACCAACGCACTGAGCACCAAGACTATTGCACCCATGAATAATGCAACATCAGGTTGTACTAATAGTTCCTGATAGGTCATACTGAATAATAGCAGAGCTATTGAACCAATAACAAACTCAAGTATTGAGAGCAATATCCCTGATAATAACAATGCAACCACAATTATTAATCCAAAGGTGAAATATCCTAAGAATCTATTTTTATTTGCCATGTTATTTCCTCCTTACAATAGCTGATATGATGAAAGCCATTATAGCAAAAGCCATAATGAAAGCAATAATCAATATGTTACCCGTCACAACAGCCATTACCGCAGGCAACATACCAAACGTATTATTCACGATATGAGCCAACATAGGCACACCAATATCGTTGAAGATTTCATGCAAAATTCCAAGAAACATTCCCATAACAAAGAGAATGAGAAGCACACCAACTTCCAGACCATAGGCAAAGAAATGAAAGAGTGCAAACACAAGAGCACTTGGAATTATTGCTAAAAGAGGAATCGGTACATATAATCTGATAGTATTTTGAATAAACCCTCTAAAGAATAGTTCCTCTGAAACACCAGCAAACAGACCTAGAAACAGACCATTACCACTAGAATTAGCAGTAATATAATCCATTCCCGTATTCATTCCACCATTGATAATCACAAGAACCAGACCAGCGAATAGACCAACTACAACGACCATAGTCTGTTTGAACATTGACCCCGTAGTAAGTCTTTTTGTATCACTAGTAGAAGAATTCTTTAAAAGTACACCAATGACAGATGACATGACTAGACCGATAAGCAACATAGTAATAAAATGTTGAAGTATAGGACTCTCATAACCAATACCATAAAAGGCAGGATAAATGAGTGCAATACTTATCAGTAGAACAGCCACAAAACCTATGCGGTATCCCGTATCTTTTGCAGGTTTAACTAGATTTGAGAGAACATTCAACATTGTCACCATCCATAAAATATATTTGTGAGGGGGGTCAATGATACTTCGGAGAACCGAACATTCACGACTTACCCCTCGTTACTTTCTATGAACTATGCAACAATGTCGATGTTGTCCTCGTAAGTTCCAATAGCACTACCAATCACACCGATGAGTAGGTCAGAAGTTTCGATACCCTGATACACACCGATTGTAGCAATATCACCAGCAGCCGAGATGTCAAGAGCGAAGAAGAATGAGTAACGCTCATCTCCTGTCACATCTGCATCATTGAAGTAGCCAGCAACATTCCACCAGCAAGTTGTAGTAGAAGAACCAACAAAGTACCCAGACATTCCACTTGGCTTAAGGTTAATAAAGTCCTGATTTGTAAAGGTTGCAATAACCATTGTACCAGAATAGACCTTACCTGTACTCCAATGTGTGTAAGCAGCCTGACCAACACCAGCATCTCCTGTGGTAGCTGTGTGAACGAATTCAGCAGTAGGCTCAGCACCAGAGAGTGTGTGGTTATAGTCAGTAGTACCTGACACTAGCAGCTCACCATTGATACTGATTCTTGAAGAACCTGTATCAGTAAGGGTAAGATGCACATTAGCAACAGATAGTGCAGCACCAGCCCAACCAGCAGGAATACTTGTTCTCATCCTAGCGAAGGTTTCAACATTGTATCCAGACTTGTGAACTTGGTAGAGAATATCTTGGTTTATTGGATATTCAACAGATGTTGATACAACACCCGTAGTACCATCTGAACTCAGAGTTTCTATTTCACCGTTAGGGTATTCACCCAAATCAACTGCACCATCACGGTCCCAATCATACCAAGCATATACGGTAGCATCTGTTATAACAGTTGACGTACCACGCTTTTGTAGAGTGAAGGTTTGAGGAGCAAGTTGACCAGACGGAGGCGGAATTATTGTTCCACCCGTGATGTTTGAGAAGAAGTCTATTAACTGTGGTCCAAAAGCAGCACCAAGTATAATAGCCAACGCAAAAACACCAACAACGACAGCCGTTCTATGTTTTGCCATATTTTTACCTCCAATGGAGCTAGTACGTACTAGAGTATAACAAGAGCTATTAGTACGTACTCTCATATAAGGGAGTTAAATAACAACGAAATGACTTAACAATGGACTAAAATGCGATAATTGACATAAATGAACCTCTATACAATAGAGTTTAGTGACACTTATATCCTCCCTACGTAAGACAGTCACACTAGTCTTACCCTACTATTTTCCTCTGAAAATTTCTGTGTAATTTACACAGAACCAACCGACTAACCGCGTTTCATACCATAAGTAAACTTATTACAATGACCCCGAATAGCAACGTAATCAATTTTTTTTGTTTCTTTTTGAGAAACGTGGCTTCGCTCAGCGTGCTCACGTTGCAGACCACTACACGACAACAGGGTGTAGAGTGCCCAAACCGACCGCCTCTTGCAGACATAGCCGATGTATTTTCCGCAGGTAATTTTGAGAATTTTTTCGCGCGTGGGATGTATTACATGTAAAGAATAATAGTATTACATTAACACTCTAAACCGTAATGCTCTGAACCGTAAGTAAAATGAAGTAACTCTGAACCGCGTAACTCTGAACCGTGTAATAGTATTACATATTAATCATTAACTGAATAGGAAATGTAATACATCAAAGTGTAGTTTGAAGAAAAGAAGAAAGAGAAGAGCACCCAGATAAAAAGATGAGTGCTCTAAAAGAGAGTCTATGACAGGTAGCTTTATATAGAGGGAATATATGGTATTTCTCAAGTGATTTAAATGACAACAGCAATAACAAATAACGCATCTGCTCTCTTCAAACGAGAATCAGACGCTTTGAACTTTTTGGATATAGTTTGTGATAGAACTGAATTTTTAATCGATAACGATAAGGTTACTATTGCAGACGTAGAAGTTGAAATAGACACCGCTTATGGTTTCGAGAACACTTTAATAATCGAGATTAAAATTCCAACAAAAGGAATTTTCTTTAGTCTTACTCAACTTGAATCATTTGATGAAGGAATAAACAAATGGATTAAATCCCTTAAGAAACCCGACCTGATAATTTTAGAATCAAGAGCACCAATAGTTTTCTTTGAAGAAAGAAAGATTGTAGTAAAGAAAGTCATTAGAATGTTACAGACACTCAACAAGACCGATACAGTAATCTCAAACGTACAGATTTACAAGAAAGCAATACCTGACCATGCAGTAGAACTAATGGACCTCTATCATGGACATTATGGTGATGTTAGTATCTGGAGAATACACAAGATAAGCCATGAAGAAGAACAGACCAATATTTACACCTATTATAGGGTATTAGGCTCTAACGGTCTTTCTGTTAATGTTTTTGAGAATTTCCAGACACATCTTCAAGCAAAGACCTTTGCAAAGGACCACTTGTTAACCAATGGTCACAAGAGTGCAACCCACGAGGAAGAGAAAAGTTTCTGGTTAGTTGCTTATGATGTTATAGGAATTCCAGAAAATGAATATGAAATAAGCGACACATGCGGAGAGTATCTGTAAGGGGGATTTTCCCCTTATCCTTTTTTGGAGGTATATAAAATGGCTAGTAAATATTGTCAGAGATGCGGAAATTACAAAAACGGATTTATGAATAACTACGATGGTACAATATCAGAGTATTGGTATTGTGCCTTCTTTGAAAAATCGTTTGATGAACTCAACGAGCAACGCACCGAGTACGAGATAAGTCGTAATGTGAACTATTATGACCTATCAGAATGTGTTGGACACACCGACCCTTGCGGGAACTGTGGCAAACCTGATGATGGTGATTGTTTCCGCGATTGCCCACAGTTAGACGGAGGTTTTTAAAAATGAATCAAACAAAAGTTGTAAGAATCTTTAGCAATCCACATAAGCTCTATGCTTATGATATAATGAAAAACGATGATGGAACTTTCGACATTATCAAAGTGACACCAGACGGGACACGGATAAGGACCATGCAAACGAACCTTGATAAGAAACACATAACGTTTTTTGTTGAGGTAGTTCTTGCAGATGCGCGAAAGGAGATTGAATAGAATGAAAACGGGACAAGTTGAGATAGAGGTTCTTTGGAACAGCAATAAAGATGCTCAGCTTGTCGCCCTTTCTTTATGGCGACAGGCACAACACCACTATGAGAGAGGAAATTTGAAACTCGGAGATTTAATATGCTCCATGTTTGACACTATCCTTAATCAGTTTAATATACCTAGAGTTAGGAGGTTTGTTTACTAAATGAACGCCCAAGCCCGACCACCCAACAACACGAAGCATTTAGCGAACCACTCTCAAAACACGCAATATATTAACGTGAAGGTTGAACCGCGAAACCTTTATATTGCTTGTAAGTATATGCTATTCGGAGGTTTTCCAGAATGATAAGACTTTCCAAGACTTCAAAATTGAACACTATAAGAGGCTTCGCGATTTCAAACAAATCATGCACATTCGCAACCGAGCTTTGTAAATTGTACTGCTATGCAAAGAAAGGGAATTTCAGATACGAACACGTTAGAACTGTGCATGAGGAGAATTATCAAGAAACTCTTAAAGACAGTTTCGTTGAAGATATGATAAAACAGTTATCCAAGAACGAGAGATTCTTTAGGATTCATGTTAAAGGCGATTTCTACAGCCTAGAATACTTTAATAAATGGGTGCAAATCGCTGAGAGAGTGCCATACATAACATTTATGGCTTACACTCGAAATATCCACGTACTACAGCTTAACAGACCTAAGAACTTGAAGATACTAATAACAATTGATGATGCAAGTAAACACACACTAAAAGGGAATTTCCGAAAGGCAATAATCGGACCCTCAAAACTAAAGAAATTAGACCACGCTTTAGTATTTACCCACAATGGTCAACAGACTTTTCTTTGCAATTCTGACAACTGCATTGAATGTTTGCATTGTTGGGAATCAGAAACTAATGTGATGTTACCGCAGAAATACAGCAAATATGATAAGGAGGTTTAGATAAGATGGAACAGACAAACGGTTATAGACTACTAAACAAAATCGCTAAGTTAGCCGATGAACTAACTAACGAAGAGCTAGCAGACGCTAGACGTATTATAGCTATGTGCTATGAGGAAAACTGCCCCTTGTGTAAAACAAACAAGAGGTTACTAGTGCTTCTAAAGCAACTTAAACAGGAGCGAAGAGAATGAATAACTGTAATAGATGCGTCTATAAGAGCAAAGACCTATTGTACTTATGTGAAATAAAGACCGATAGCGAAATGATGTTACATGTCATTCTTTCTTTGCCATGTTCGGACTTCAGACCTTTCGAAACATCTTTGGGTCTTGAGTACATGCCGGAAGAGAGTTTTCAACCTCAGATAAAGAGAACCCGAAGATACAAAGCACGACCTCAATTAACAACCGTATATTTTGGTAATAAGTGCGCTTTTGAGATGGCTTCAGAATATGAAACAGACATTGATGTTTGGGTGCATGAATTGACCGAACACACACTAGCAAGCGTTATTGAATCGATAACAGGCGTAGATGGTCTTAAATATATATTCAAACTTAACGAAATGGTTGGTCGTCAATTAATGCAATCATCACCAACCATAGCCCACTTAGTAACATCGTGTGTGACCATATCAGGCTTCTATAGCTCGGAAATCTTTTTTACTCTCAGTCCTGATGAATATTTCAATAGGCTTATGAACAGACCAACCTATGAACAACTTTTTACATTTTGTACAGGCAAACAGCCACGTTCAAGAAAAGAAGCAAAAGAGTTTGTTAATCGTGTAATCAATAAGAGGAGATAATATCTAATGTTATCTCCTACTTTCTTTTTTGGAAATTCGCCCACTATCGCCTTGCCCGACCACCAACCCCTTTCAGAAAATCATTTATCAACATGTCTTAGGCTATTTTCTGCAAATTCCACCCTTAAAGAAGTGAGCGAAACAAAAAGTTCTAGGATAACTTATCCTACTCATATACTCTATTCTTACAATATCAATACTCTTGCTTTTGATGGACAAGAGCAAGAAACAAAGCATTATTATACTTATGAATCTCCCTATATCGAGAGATTACACTCTCTAAAGCGGAAATCATTATGGACTAGGAATAATAATGACCTGATGGTTATATGTTCACCTTTTTTGAATGATTTCCGCACCCTATTTATTTATGGAGGGACAACAGCGATAGGTTTATATGCTTTCGCGTTATGTAATATTTGGAACCAACAAAACAAACTTGGCTCCACAACACTCTACGGAGGCAATATGACAGATGAAAACGATAATAATTGATGGAATCACCTACAAGTTAGTGCCCGTTGATGGTAAGACCACACAGGGAGCAACACAACTTGCAACACTTGAATCAGGTAAGTTCAATATTGGAGGAACCTTCAAAGTTGTCAAGAATTGGGGTTACCGAAACTTCGACAACAAAGATGGGACCACAGGCTCAGTATTGAACTTGCTCATTGGTGATGATTCAGGAACAGTAAAACTCGTTTTATGGGGAAATCTAGCTGAAAAGGCACAAGACACCCCCGAAGGCGCATCAATCACGATAACCAAGTGCTATTCAAAGGATGGCCAAGAACGTGTTGATGGAACACGATACGTTGAACTTCATTCTGGAAAGAACAGTGAAGTTAGCGTAGTCTGGACATAGAAGGGTTTTTATACCCTTCCTTTTTTCTATTTGGAGATGGTCCAGACCATGAAGAAACAAAGAAATTATAATCGATTTCCATATCCAAAGGATAATATGAACGAAGAGGAAACTCTTGAATTCTACGATGCTATGGATAAATGGATTCGAGCACAGGAGGCAGGTAGTTAATGCTTGTGAACAAACTAAAACTTGAATACGCAGTAAACGCAACTAACCCCTTTGTCTTGTACGTGTTTGCAGATACACATATTTTAGCACCTGAAACAGACATGAACAAGCTCGAAACCCATATCAAATTGGTCCAAAATCACATGGCTAAGAATCCCAATGTATTCTGGGTCCATCTTGGAGATTGGTGTGATTACATTTCACCAAAGGACAAGAGATTTGATATTAACAACCCAGCTCCATCCATAATTGAACAATCACGAAAAGCAAAGCAATTGTTTAGAAATATCAAGAATGGATGCATTGGGACCATATCTGGTAATCACGACCATACCATTATGCAGAATTACGGAGATGTTGTAAGAGATATTTCAGAGGACTTACAAATCCCATATCTAGGTGACTCAGGATTTGTCAAAATACAGATGCAAGACTCATCTGGAATCAATGGTAAAAGATGGTCCTATGATATATTCTTAGCACATGGATTTGGAGGAGGAAGAAAATACGGGAGCAAGATTAATAAAGTTCAAGACTTTGCTCAATACATTGATGCAGATTTTTACCTAGTTGGACACTTTCATTCATTTATACCTATAAAGAACCTTGCTCTTGGAATCACAAGAAACGGTACAATGAGGATGCGACCACGTTGGTTTATCCAATGTCCAGCATACTTAGAAGGGTATCCAGAAACAGATAAGTCCAACTACGTAAGCAGAATGTTGTACCCACCACAAACGACAGGTTTCACCAAAATCCTTATAAGCGATAGGGACACTGTATTTGTGGAGATGATTGAATGATAATACGACAGATATTTCACTCATCAATGTTCCATGTGTATATGTGGATACTTTATTACAAAATCCGCAGAATCAAATACATAAGAACAACGGTAATAGACCCATTTATGGATGACCACTTAGTTGGGTACATAGATATTTTGGAGGTAGAATTATGAAAGAATGGATTTTTCATGCAAAGATTAGAACACTTGAATCAATAGTAAAGGCATTAGACGGAGAAGCAGATTTTGATGGTACACATCTAAAGTGCCCCGTCTGTGCATGTGTAAAACGGCAATACCATATACAGTTCTGTGGTGACCCTTTTTCAAGAAAAGAAAACGGAATGTGTCAAGACGAGAACAACAAATGGTGTCCAGCAAGAACCCTTTGTAAAGAGTTTTCAAGAATTGTCGATAATGGCTTTCGTTCTGAAAATGTTCGACTACATGTTTCAAGACTACAACGACACCTTAAGAAACTTGAAGAACTGTCGGAGGACTGAATATGGCTAGCATGACACAAGAAGCAACAAGAATTGGACTGTCACTTGCTGACAGAATCAGCAATAGTGGTCTTGAATGGATTAGAATGAGAGATTACGACCTCTATTGCGATATTATGAATAGACGAAATGGAATCATAAAGAAAAGACGGAGGACACAATAATGAGTAGTAACGAACTAGTAATTATCAACCATCCACTTGCAAGATTTGAGATAACACTTGCATTTACAGACAACCAATATCCTAAACTGAAGGTATATTTGACATTAAAAAATGGCAAAGAGCTTACCGAATGGTGTGATATGAAAAAACAAGAATACACAGGCGAATGGTTTATCAGATATTTCAATAACCTTGATACTGCTATGCTCTATGTCTATCTAATGTCCCTAAAGATAGGAATTTGGAAAAACAAACAATTCGATGATTTCCTTACAGAATACAACGACCAGAAAAGGAGAAAGAAATAAGATGCAAAGACCACGATTTCCAAGTGATTTTGATATTGTAGATAAGTTCTTTATTTCCTTTTTAGTAGGAACTTTTCTATTCTTAATATGTTTGGCAATATACTCAATAATTATATGGTTCTTGACAAACCCTATTGAACACGTAATAGAACTGACCAGAGGAATACTTGTAATACTTCTCTGGATAATTTTAACAATGGCATCTTGGATATACTTTGATACACCAGAAAAGAAGTCAAAGGAGGAACTATAATGACCACATATCAATACATTTGTAAAAAATGCAACGGAATATTTACAACAACTGACATAGGATTACCATTATGCAGACCATGTTGGGGTAGTACAGGACTATCAAGAACCATATTATTTGAGATGTTCGGCTATCCTAAACCATCACCACTACAAGAAGTGAAGAATGGTAATGGAATCCGATGGAGAAACAAGATTAAAGAACAACACAGACGACTAAGGAGAGAAGTACTATGAAACTTATGGTTATGAACGCTGTAAAGTCTGGTAAGCCTTCAAACGGAGAATACTTCGATGCAACAATGGTCCGTGATTGGATACATGAACTATACAATATAAAACTGACTGTAAAGTCTGTTGGTAGATATTTAGTCAATTGTCCACTTCCACGAAAAAGACTTACTAAGAACGAACAAAGACTTTGGAATATAAAGTTTGGAAGATGGACAACAATAGTGTACTATCAACGTCAGACAAGAGAAACAGCATACTCAATAACT
>Ga0224495_10000760_pt1 | contig 24644 bp, 16 predicted proteins | sample SF_Jul11_sed_USG_FD_168128 | JGI IMG/M metagenome (GOLD analysis project Ga0224495, IMG submission 168128) | Sediment microbial communities from San Francisco Bay, California, United States - SF_Jul11_sed_USGS_4_1 | ecosystem: Environmental > Aquatic > Marine > Sediment | place: USA: California...
CTTGGCGATAGTGCCAGTTCGCTTCAGACAACAATCACTGTCATTGGAGCAGCCATGTCTCTTGCAGTAATAATAGCGCTCTATGTCAGTCGAAAGACTCAGATTAAGAAGTTCGAGGCTGATGTGACCGACGGTAAGAAATGGATGCCTACTGAAGAAGAAGCCAAAGCTGAACAAGCTGCAGAGGATACTACAGAACAAGACATGGAAGAACAGGGTGAAGATGTGTCTGAACACACTACAGAAGATAGTGTGGTGTTAGAGGAAATTGATTCTGAGCCTGATTTCGACGGAACAACTAACGAGGACAACATTCCCAAAGATTAGACACAATGTTATCTTTGGCTAGTCAAAAAAGGGGCGGGATTATTTTCCGCCCCTTCTATTTCATTCATCCTCATCAGATTCTAATTCTGTAATATCTTCAGATGGTTCGATTTCTATTTCTTTCTCTTCAATGGAATCGATATCCATGTCTGATGCACCTTCTTCCATGGTGGTGGAATCTGAAACGACTGGATCCTTATCTTTCCGAACTCTAATGTTCGATGCGCGGTTCACAGCTTGCACGATTTTTGATGAGATAAATGGTATCACAACCAAAAATGCAACAGGCATGAGCACAATCACGCCAAGTTCATAGCTTTGTAGAAAGTCCATAGTTGTGACAGCTGCAGCTCCAACAACTACGAGGAACATTAGGAATTTGATTCTGATTGAGGAGCTGTATCTATTGATCATTGTGTCTTTCTCATCTTCGATGATCGGACCTGGGGTGTTAGCATCCTGCATTTTCTTGAGTTTCTTGAGACCACTGCTGACTTCTCTATAGAGATTGACAACAACGACAAGGATGGATGAGACATACGCTACAAATATCGTTGTCATGATTGATGGAATAGATATGCCAGCAACCTCGAATGCTTGGTCTATCATATTTGCCTTAAACCAATCAATCTCAGTTCCATAGTTGAGAATCATTATGATTACTACTGGTACAAAGAATAGATGCCAGAGACCTGCGAACATTCTCTTTCTACTTAGAGTTCCTCTGATCATGACTGCGGATACCGCATCTCGATAGAGCCATAACCCATAGAGAAGTACAGAGGCTCCTAGAAGTGCCACAGTGAGTATTAGTGCACCAGCATAATCACCAATAGAATTGAATCCCCATGAAGTTAGGATGCCTAATGCACTGGCAAAAACTATCATGAGATAGAGTCTATCCATGCGTTTCACAGATTTTCTTAGCTCTTCCTTACTCGTCCCAGTTCTACGAAGTGATGGAGAAATTCTGAAATAGATAAACATGCCAATCAGGCTAACTGCAAAGGATATGCCAGCAAACGAAGCCACTGTTTGAGCATCCATGACGCCAATATCAGGATTAGCGACATATAGGTAGAATGTATCTGTTGTTTCAGAGGATTGGACAAACTCGCCCGAAGCCATAACCAAAATGTCCTTTGTTCCATATCCTTCAGTAATTGGTAAGTGTTCGATGAAGACAATATAGAGTCCAACCAGGTCAGTTTCTTCTGCTCGCATAGTTGGCATATTCATTATAGTAATGTAAACTTCAAGTCCAGGGACCGGATTTCCATATGCATCTATCACGGAGACAGAAATTAGCAACGAGTCTCCTTGAGTAGGAATTTCTGTATTGAAATCTACGAAGAACTCCAAAACTCCAAGTACAGTGATATTACCCCTAATCGGATCCCCGGTCTGGATGTCCTCATGATTTACAGCTGCCGTGTATTCATATTTTCCTGGTGCCCAACCAACTGTGGATACATTGACTGCATAGAATCCTGGAGTAATCTCAATCAGATTATATGCTAAAGCCTTCACATAGAATGAAACTGTTGCACCAGAAACGGGTCTATCCAACCAGTCTCTTAGGGTCAACTCCAATCTTGTCCTATCACCCTGCAGAATTGTCCAACCATTTGTTGATACTATTGCAGCGGAAGCAGAGGCATCAGTATATGCTCTTATTCGAAAGATCTCCATCCATGGTGATGCATATGTTGCATTGACATAGATTGTGAAATTATTTGGCCCCATTAGGAAATCTGCAAGCATAGTCAGATTATAGTCTGGATCGCCTGCCGAATTGATCTGGGTATATCTTGTCCCATTTATTTCAATTGTTACGCTTGTTCCAATAAAGACCGGTCCATATTTGTCTTTGACAAAGACATGGACCTCGAACATAGAACCGCCCTCCACTCTAGTTTCATAGAAGACATTTGGTTCTAGTTCACCATAGACTTCGAAGCTGATAACGGTAGCAGGAGGACCAACGATGTTTGGTGTATCTACATTTAGGTCAAAACTGTGATCTCCGATTCCTAGATTCATACTATGAGTAAACCTGTAGCTTCCCAAGTTTGTTGAGCTCTCAATCAATGCGAAGACTTTTGGCCCACTCCTAAGTGTAACAACTGCGCTAATAATTGGATGTCCATAGGCATCTGTGATGTTGAACCAAGCATCCAGTGGTTCGTCCTGTTGAACTGTTGCTGGGAAGTTTGTTGATATAACAAGGTTTTCAGTTAATACCTGAACGATGAATGCCTTGGCTATCATACCCACTGCGAGAGCATAGGGATGGTTTGCTCTAGCGACAACAACATGAATCCCCGCCTCAAGCTGAACCTCAGGAATATCTAGAATGTGTGATTTTTCAATAGCTGTTGTAGCATATACAACACTGTCAATAGAAATTGTGACGGTGGCTCCTTCTACAACACCTCCTCGATTATCAAAGACAATTGCTCGAAACGAAGTGTTTGCACCTTGTTGTACAATATCAGGAACTTGCAAATCTACATGCAGCTCGCTTCTGACAATAAATACATCTGAGTAGAACATGTTGAATAGATGGTAGAATCCATTGTCCACTGCAATGCTTAAGCTTACGGTCCCTATTGGCCAAGAAACATCCAATACCGCTGAGTATTTGCCCGCGCCTTCCCAATAGTAGAATCCGTATGTATTGGCACTTGGACCCTCAGGCACAAAGTAGTGAGATGTTACGAAAACATTTGCATCGTCTATGACCTCGCCATAAATGTTGAGAACAGTGACATTAACTTGAACACTCTCTCCTTGTATTAGATCTGTTGACGAATATGACATTGAAACATCAAGAAGATAGCTACTATCAAGGTTCCTGACTGCTCCAAGAATCATACGATTTATTGATGCAAATGGGTAAGTTGCAATTTCAACTCCTGGTACCATGTCTATATTCCCAATGACGAGAGGATTGCGAACCTCGCCCACCTTGACTGTCCATTCAACCTCTCCACCGAATGAAACAGATGTTAGGCGTTCATCTTGATCAGTAAATAATACAAACTCATCTTGATTATCTCCATCAAAGTCAGCAACAGTGGCACTTAGTGGTGTTGCACTAGTAATAGGTGTAACCCAGAGTGTTGAGAGTGATATATCTGCACTTGTAAGGAGAAGTTCTCCTGAGCTCAATAGTATAAACAGCTCATCTGTGCTGCTCCCACCAGTATTATGCGCAAACACGTATTCGATATCTTGATGGGGAATTGCATAGTATGGTGTGTCATTCACATTTGTTGTCGTACTATCGAAGATAAAGATACGACCAGTGGGATCGGAACCGTTCCAGTAGTTTACTGCGGCAACGAACTCTTCGCGGTTATTGAACGAGTCATATCTACTCCATAAACCTACTGGGACTTGATCAGAATAGGCACTCAATCCGACATCAAGTGACCGAATGAAAGATAGATCCCCAGCATTGTGTATATCGATTTCTAGATTCGATCTGAGAATGGCAATATATCCATCACCTGCAGTAGGAGAGTTTATCACAGAATAACTTCGAGGTACATCAACACCCACAAGATCCACTTTTGACCAACTTGCATCAGAATCCATTTTTATCAAAGATAATGGTGTTGTATCAGATACAAGCAGCAGTTCTTGATTTCCATCTCCATCATCATCTATGACTCCCAGATAATTGAAACTCTTGTATGGGAACGGACATATTCCCTCATCTATCAATGACAAATCATTTCCATGAAATACGTGATATCCAAGGAAAGATCCACTCTTATAGTAGTAGTCAAGGATAATGATGTCTGCCACGTTATCTCCGTCAAGCATAGCTGTATAGACTTCAAAATATTCCCAAACATTGCCTGTATTCACTATGGTCACGGTATCAAGCACAGTCCCACTGCTTGAATATTGCGTGAGTGTGAGGTCTTCAACTCCCATCTCTTTTTCTATAGTGTAAATTACTTTCTGACCATCTGAGAGATTCCCAAGGTCTGATTGATGAGCTCTACTAGTTACATAATCCGTACTACTCCTATCAACCTGCCATACAAAATGACCTGCTACAGTGAAATTTAGTGGATGTGTGGAATTGCCTAGATTCATTGTATTTAGGTATGTATCTTGAAACTCCATATAGTACTCATAGATACCGGATTGGAGATTTCCAATGAAAGCATAATATAATCCTTCACTATGTGATGCATACATCTCTTCTTGAGGTTGTACCCAAATTCCACTACCCCCAACTCTCATGAAAATATCTGCATACTCGATTTCTGATGCTTCATCAATTTGCACTTTGACAGTAACATAATCGTCAAGAATTGTTGGGTGAGCTGGATCTATAGGCAACTGCAATACATCAGGCGGTGTTGAATCGCTAAGAAGCAGATACACGTCACCTAACACTCTGCAAATCACATCTACTCGTGAATCAAAATTCGCATCAATAGCTTCTATTTGATAGGAAGACGAAACGCTTCGAACATCGATCAGATATTCAGTATACGCCCTTTTGCCATCTGCACCCCGAATTATCCCAAGTCCGCCATCCATTGTGCCTGTTGCAAGATCATCAAGTTCATCACTGTCCATTCGCCCCACATCTTGCCGCTTAATGCTTGACAAGTAAATACCGCTAGTTTCTCTTATTGCAAAGCCCAAATTACCATCTCTGAAGTATGCTTTTTCTTGGTTACGACTTATGATTACTAGATCGTCTTGTGGATTAAGATTGAAGTCACCAGTTTGGATTGTTCTATATGAACTTACAAGAGGATCTACATTTACTGGCGCAAATGACGGAGCAAGAGTAGGTCCTGAATATACAACAAGGTCTCCGTTTGATTGAATTGTAGCAATTTCCTCCAGTCCGCCCAACCAATCAAATGTTACCATATCTTGCACAGCTGCACTCAGCATGGTATAATCAAGCTGGGTTCCATTAGCTGCTACGAGAGTCAGGTTTCTATGTGAAGTTGTTCCTGCCTGATTAGCCAAAGCTATTGAGTCCTCCGTTGGACTCGCAAACTTGCCTACAACAATGTCAACATAGCTATAATCAACATTGAACAATCCTATCGTGACATTTGATGTTAGATCGAGGGTCATGAAGTTATCATTGTTATTCGTGTTTTTTATGACTACATCAGGGAAAGCATCCCCGTTGAAATTGCCAAAACCAACTGCTGCAGGATAGTTGAAGGGTATTGGATACTGGAGCACAGTCGCATCATCTATGTCAACAACTAGAATATAGTACTGAGGATTGACGTAGTTGCGTATCAAGAACTCTGAATCACCATCATTATCAACATCATAGCCAACAATACCAGAACCAAGTCCCTGATCCCCTGTCGGAAGTGCAATATCGAAGGATACATCGTTTAGGATATCCACAAAGTATAGCCTGTCCTCATCATCTATAACATAGGCAAGTCCTTGATATCCTTGTACCGTTCCGGTGGTAATTTGGATGTTCGAAGCGCCGGGTAATGAATAGTGAAGGAGTGATTGTGACGGTATGAATCCGGCACCTTCTTCTAAATACGAGGTTGAGGTTGGTGATAATGAACTTAGAATAATTGGTGCAACCAGCATGAATGAAATGAAAAACAATGAAAGCAATCTAATCATACCAAGATTATTCGAAGTCATAGGTTCCGATTTTGGTCTAAATCTGCTCTCTCTTTTCATTATACTCATCTTAGATACATCCCCAGTATTCTTGTTCGTTGTTTTATTCTCATTAGTCCTGAGAAACACTTGTTCAAATCCTCTCAATGCCTAACTCGCAGGGCGAATCCTAAAAGCGCTGCTCAGAAATGTTCAGTTTTCATCCTTTTATCGATTCTGTGCTTCTCCTAAAGTAGAACCAATAATCTAAATATGATGCAGCTCTAGCAGAGCATTCAGGTATTTGGAGGATGCCATAATGGTTGAGCATATCGCTGTAATCGGGTGCGGAGCGGCTGGTGCAACCGCCGCGTTACAAGCCCGAAAATTCGATCGGAAAGTGGCAATTACACTATTTAATTCTGAGAAGTACTCCCAGTACTCCCGTTGTGGTTTACCTTATACAATATCTGGGAAGGTCAAAAACTTTGAAGACCTTGTATTAATGCCTCCTGAGAGTTGGGCTGGATTAAATATCGATGCGAAACTTGGCTTTAGCATAACAGACATTGATCACAAAAAACGTGAGCTCTTCTTCAGCGGTGCAGATGGTGAAGGAAAGCAAGCATACGACTCGCTCATCTTTGCGACAGGCGCAAAGAATGCAGACCCTCCCATCAAGGGTCTTGATAAGAAACGTGTCTATGGTCTTCGAACCCTTGATGACGCAAAAGCCCTTGCAAAAGAAGCTGACAAGGCAAAGAACTCTGTCATCATAGGAGGAGGCTTAGTTGGAATGGAAGCCGCAGAAGCATTTCATGAACGCGGACTCAACGTGACTGTCGTGGAGTTTTTGCCTCATATTCTTCTTGCAATGGTAGATCCGGACATGGCGCAGATTATTGAAGATCATTGCAGAGCGCATGGTCTTAAGATACTCAATAATACTGCTGCTCAAGAAATTCTTGGAGGAGATAGCCCATCCAGTGTGACTGTGAAGAACAGGGAAACCGAAGAGGTTTCAAAGCTTCCTGCAGACTTCGTTGTCGTGGCAACAGGTGTGCGACCTGTAACCAATTTGGCTCAAAAGATTGGAGCTGATCTTGGACCCAGCCATGGCATCAAAACAGATGATAGAATGATGACAAATCTGAAAGATGTATATGCTGTTGGTGATTGTGCTGAAAATTTAGAGTTCATTACTCGAACTCCTATGGCAGGTGGTTTGGGAACTGTAGCTGTTCGCCAAGCTCGGGTCGCAGGAATTAACGCTGCTGGAGGCGATGTGCGTTTTCCTGGTATTGTTGGGGCTAAAGTCACTAAGTTGTTTGGGCTTGAAATTGCTAGCACTGGGCTTACAGAAGATATGGCTAGTCGCCTAGAAGTGCCGATTGTTAAAGGATCCATAAAAGGAAGCACGAAACCTCCTTATTATACGGGAGGGCAGGACTTGAAACTTAAAACCTTCTTCAATAAAGATACGGGCAAACTTGTTGGAGGTCAATTAGTTGGTCTTGAAGATGCTGCAATGAGATTGAATGTTTTGACCTTGGGAATCCAGCAGGATATAGATGCTGACGAGCTCTTTGATTTTGAAAATTGTTATGCTCCAGCAGTTTGTGATACCTGGGATCCCTTAGTTCAATCTGCTGATGTTGCAAAAAAAAGGTTGAAACGGTAATCTCTAGATGCATCAGTCGTTTCTGATAATTTTGATGTTATGAAGAGCAAATTGGAAGGAACTCAACTGAATGGGTGAGCTCGCTACTAGGATTATTCTATCAAGAGTGGTTCCTGTTTTCACATGGTCATAGACTGCTTTGACGATTTCCTCAGCAACTTCCCAACTTGGCATTCTTGCAATCTCAAGAGCTAATGTGAAGAATCCGACACTTGCAACCTTTACATCCTCAGCATCTTTCAAAGCATCTTTTGCGGCTTGATAGACGATTTTTCTTCGATTTGGATTCTGTATAGATACGCTGGGCCAATGTCTTACTATTTCCGCATTAGCTGCCTCTTTTATAGAAATCTCAAAACCGCTCGCCCCGCGCACACTGCCCTTACCATTTTTTTGTGATAATCCAACTGGAATACTCGGTGCTTTAACTACAAGACCCATTTCTGAATCGTCACATGGTCCTAATTGAACCGAGACATCAACGCCTCTAAAATCGTGATGTTCCAAAGTCTTTACTCCTGCACATCATCGATTGCTCGATAGAAGCAATCGCAAGTATGCTTACTAAGTCCAACAAGTGTTATTTCCTTTACTGACCCCGAGCTTCTTGAGTAGTGCATGATACCTGTAGCAATAGCTCTTGCGGATTCTTGTTCTGTGAGCCCTCCGACACCTGCACCAATTGCAGGAAATGCTACCGATCTCAGATTATGGTCCGTAGCGATATTCAAAGCATTCTGTACAGACGAGGTGACTTTCCAAAATGTTGCCTTTCCTCCAGGCGGCATGCCAGCACAATGAAGCACATAGCGCGCAGGTAAAGCTCCTCCGCTAGTCATAACTGCATCTCCCGGCTTAATGGGCCCCAATGACATCGCTTCTTTCTCTATCTCAATCCCGCCCTTTGCCTTGATAGCGCCTGCTACGCCGGAGCCCATCCAAAGATCTGAGTTGGCCGCATTAACAATTGCATCGACAGATAAGTCAACGATACTGCCTAGATAGGTTCTAACTACAATGTCCCCGATTTTTCTCTCCATGACGTTGCCTACCTTTATCGAGTGTGATAATGTATAGGTGAACGTTTTCGTAAAAGGTTGTTGTTCCACAATGCTTTTTGGCAAATCAGCAGTACCTGAGATGGCGAGTTCCCTGAACGAGATTAATAGTGAGGAAATGAGGTCTCTTGTTGAGAGGTATGGTGAACCGAGAAAGAATCGCTTCTCTGCTAGCTTTCTTGACTTTGAGTGCCAATTTGTGAAACAGAGCCGAAATAAGGGGCGCCTTCACGATGTAACTTGTTTTATTAGAGAACCTACAGGAGATTATGTGGTGATTCAAAAACACCAGTATGCCAATTCTGGAATATATCGCGCACCTTCAGGCGGTGCATCGTTTGGCGAGCCAATTGAGGAAGCCATACATCGCGAGATGAAAGAAGAAACCGGTCTTCAGATTCGCCTTGTCAGATTTGTTCTCGATCTCACTCTTGACATTGAATGTGAAGAGGAAACGATTTTGTGGAGATCTCTTGTTTTCTTAGCCGAACCAGTCGCAGGCGAGATGAAACCTATCGATACCCATGAAATATTTAATGTTGGCGTGATGAGCCGAGAGCAGCTCCTCGGCGAGGTAGACAGATTGATGGTTGAGTCTGGCTGGGGTGGTTTTGCTTACAGGGCTTTTCTGACTCGCGAGTTTTTCAAGAGTCTTGATGAACTTAATATCTAACCCAGTGTTACTCGATTCCATATTGTGCAGATGTATTGAAAAAATCAGAGCAGAGGAAAACCAGCATGATGAATTTTCCTGGCGATTTCATGACACTTGAAATTTTAATTTCCTAACCCCACGATCCTGCTGCCATCTTCTGCTCTTTACTTCGTTATTTCATTTGGAGCGTTCCTATTAATCGGATGTAGTGCACAATGCAACCTCTGCTTTATGCGCTTCCTACCGGAGGTATGACCTGTAGGTCAAAAAAGCCATCTTTTTTGTTTAGGCTTCCTCCTCAGAGTAGCACTGTAGGCGGACTGCACATTTCGTAACGAGTTCAAATTGATCAGCCGTTTTTCAACTTTCAATTTACTCTCAGCAGTTCAACCGTATTCCCATTTGAAGGTTTCAAGAGAAAAGAAAGAGAGATGGGTGGGGGATTCCCCCGCCCAATTCCAGATTATCGCATTGTCAATGCCATTACAGCTTTCTGTGCGTGGAGTCTATTCTCCGCTTGATCGAAAGCAATAGACTGTGGTCCGTCAATTACAGAGTTGGAAACCTCAAAGCCACGATCGCACGGAAGACAGTGCATATAGGCTGCTTTTGGTCCTGCGATCTTCATCATATCATCATCACAAATCCAATGTTTGTTCTTATCGAACACCACCTGTGACTTCTCTAACTCTGGTTTGCTGTTGAACGGTGGAATGTACTGTTTACATGTCCATGCTTTCGGATATACAACATGCGCACCTTCAAAAGCTTCTTCCATGTCATTTACAATCTCGAAGCTTGATTCATTCTCCTCTGAGAAGACCTTACAATGATCAATGATTTTATCGTCGAGTTCCATGCCTTTTGGATGAGCTAGAACTGTATCACATCCCATCTTGGTAGCGGCAATGATAGCACTCTGTGGTACTGCTAAGGGCTTGTGAACAGATGGAGAGTAGGCCCATGACATGACGAATTTGACTCCCTTAAAGGTTCCAAATTTCTCTTTGATTGTCATTATGTCTGCGAGACCCTGGCATGGATGGTAGATATCGTCTTCCATGTTTATCACTGGAATATGACTCCAATGCGCAAAATTCCGGATGACCTCATTTGCACGACCGTAAATCCAGCCAACAGGGTCTCCATAACAACGAATCGCAATGCCATGACCCATTCGTGCGAGAACGCGTGCCACATCTGATACACGTTCTGTGGAATAGGCTTTCTCGTCGCCTTCAAGTGCTGGAGCATATATCTTACCGGGATCCAAGAAATGAGCGTGGCCGCCCAATTGTGTCATTCCAGCCTCGAAAGAGTTGCGAGTGCGTAGACTCTGGTTATAGAAAATCATGAACAATGTCTTTGCATCGAGAAGCTTGTGAGGTTCACCTACCGCAAACTTTCGTTTGAGGTCGAGGGCAACCTCTAGGAGGGTTTCTATCTCCTCCTTTGAATAGTCCAGCAGGGTGATGAAGTCCCTGCCTCGAAAACTTTCTGTTTTAACCATAGTAGGTCACAACCGCACTAACCACAACGTTAGTTGTAGAAAAAGATTGCCTACTGGACCAAATAATAAAAACACCCAAATCAACCACAGTGTGAAATTCTTATCTATTACACTCTCTCTAAATCGGCTCTACACACTTCTTCGCTGTTTTCGAGGTTTTCTATAAAGGACAACTGCAATCCCAGCTTTTCTCCCAATGTTTAAGAGAAGCCATGCATATTAGATTGGAATCTAGATAAGAGGAGACGTTAATGTTGATGAAGAGAAAAGTCTTGAACTTGGGTCTATCCTTCATAGGGCCAATTGCTTTGATAGTGATACTGACTATGCCAATCGGCCCACTTGCTGGAGGATTACAAATACTTCAGCCATGGGGTGGTATTTTCGATGTTGGAAAAGGAATCCAGCATGGGGGTAACGAAACTATTGCCCTTCCTGACATGCTATCAGGTGCTGAAGTAATCGTCGATGAGTGGGGTATTCCTCATATCTATGGCGATACTCTCGAGGATACATTCATGGCCCTAGGATACATGCACGCTCGTGACCGATTGTTTCAGATGGTGATGCAGACATACCTTGCATCGGGACGGATATGTGAAGTGATTGGAGGAGCTGACTATGCCATTAACTCTGATAAATATCAGCGTGCGATAGGTCTAGTAAAGGCTGCAGAGGAAACCTATCAATGGTATGTTGATAATGCAGATACAAATGAAGATGTAGACTACTCCTTGCGAGCGACTCTTGCTCATGTCGCTGGGATTAATGCCTTCATCGACACAATGACTAGTGACAACACACCTATTGAATTCAAAATTCTAGGATTCACTCCAAGTCATTGGACTCCTATTGACTCATTTACGTGGGCAAAGTATATGACATGGTCATTATCAGGAGGTGTGTATGACCTAAGAAGAGAATTCGTTAGAAATCAACTCGGAAACGATTCATTATATGCTGATATCTTTCCTGAATTCTACCCAAACACGATTCCTATCATTCCTGAACAATACAATCTCAGTCTAATTGATTATGCTGATGCGCCTGGAGGGTATCCTGCTATGCTAGTTCCCCCTCCAAGTATTCTATCTGAAAATGAACCTATCGCACAGATATCAGAATCAAAATTAAACGAACTTCTCAATATCGTATCCAGCAACATCAATCTTCTCGGTGATAGTGTATTTGTGGGTAGTAATAGCTGGGCTGTTAACGGAAGTAAGACCGCAACAGGTCAAGCTATGTTAGCCAATGATCCACACTTAAGTCTCCAAGCCCCATCTCTTTGGTATGAAGTGCACCTTGTAGTGTTGGATGATGATGAAGCACTAAATGTTCAAGGAGGCAGTCTACCAGGAACTCCTGGTATCCTGATTGGACATACGGAGCATATTTCATGGGGTATGACGAATGTAGGAGCTGATGTTCTCGATATCTTTGTTGAAGAGCTAAATCCAACTGATCCAACACAATATCGGTATAACGGCGATTGGGTCGACTTTGAAGTTCGAGAAGAGGTGATTCATGTCAAGGGAAGAGCTGATATTCACTTCAATGTCAGTTGGTCATTGCATGGTCCATGTATAGACTCCGTAATGAGTACATATACCTCAGACACTGAAACATCTTATCCCAACATAGCCATGAACTGGACTGGCCTTAGCATAACTCATGAGGTTTTGACGCTTGGAATCCTTAATCGTGCACAAGATATCCAAGACTACTATGATGCAATGTATTGGTGGGACTCGCCGCCTCACAACTTCATATATGCTGATGATGCGGGAAATATTGCTCTCACTGTTGCTGGTCGATTCCCTATACGCCAGGGGTATTCCGGTAACTTCCCTGTGACAGCAACAAATGACTCAGTCGGAATGATTAGCAATATCCCATATGCTTTCAATCCGCGCTCTGTAAATCCATCGCAGTGTTTCTTGCAGTCTGCAAACCAAAAGTCGATTGATCCATCAACCTATGGTTTTACTATCCTAGGTGCTCAAAGCCCAGACTACCGTGGTGAACGAATTCATACTTACTTAGATGGAAAGACTGGCATCACTGTGAATGACATGATGCAGCTTCAGGCTGATGTCCTTGACTTAACTGCAGAGAAAATGCTTCCCTATGTTCTTGCTGCTTGGACATCATCAGGTGAAGTGAATACTACAATTCAAACCCTTGTCGATGAATTGACCGGTTGGAATTATGAGATGGAGATTGATATTGCAGCTCCAACTATTTGGACCTATCTCCTCGAAGAGATTCGATATGTTCTATTTGATGAAATACGTGATGCGGATCTTCCTGCAACCCTCGCGCAAATTCCTATCGTAGAATGGGTACTCAGTGCACCAATAGATTACTACATTGATGACCACTCTACGGTCGCAATTGAGTCTATGGATGAAATCCTTGTGCAAGCTATGCATCGCACTGCAAATAATCTTTATGCACTTGGTGATGATCCGTCAGAGTGGCTATATGGTCACTATCATACTATTTTCATAGATCACCTAGCAGGAATGACCTATATTGGTGGTGGAGCACATCGAGGAAGCGGCTATACAGTCAATGTTGGTGGAGGATGGACTGTACAACATGGTCCGTCACGGAGAATGGTTGTCAGTTATACAGAAACTCCAGAATATTACACGGTGTATCCTGGTGGTCAGAGTCAGGTAATGTTCAGTCAACACTGGGATGATTTGTTTGAGCTCTGGTATGCCTATGATCCCATTCTAGGTCACTATGGCTATACACTGGAATATAACTATGCAACAGCGATTGCGTTCACCAATGCCAACGATGGAACAATGATCGAATACATCATCTTATTCATACCAAGGGGGTAGAAGCATGAGAAAATTGAATGTAATATTTCCCGACCTAGGACTCTTCCCGGCCTTTGTGATTACTCTAGTTCTTTCCATTGTGCTTCAGCTGAGCGGTGCATGGATTACTATGTTTCTTGTTGGAGTACTAAGTTCTATGTTTGTTAGACGACATAGGACTGCTTTTGGAGTAGGTTTCTTTGGTGTATTCATAGGGTGGTTGTTTATATTCGTATATCTTATCCTCACAGCACAAGCACTTCCTATTGCAGACTTCTTTATTGGTTTGCTGGGACTTGGAGGATTAGGCTGGCTTGTCATTGCAATCAGCTCCATTATAGGCGGACTTCTCGGGGGTTTTGGAGGCCTTCTGGGTCGTTCGATAGTGGACCTGGTCGATGAGCTACTTCCCAATGAAGCTGGAAAGGAAACGAAAGACAATAATCGATAAGAGCTATGGGAGGAGAACCATAGCTCTCCTATTTTGTTTTTCTGAAGACTGGCATACTCAGCAAGCATGCAAGTCCGAGTAGACCTAAGGTGATTAATAGGAAAAGCGGCTGGCTATCATTTGGATGATTGACTGTTCCATCAATTGTCTTCATATAGATTGAATTATTGTAATGAACTAAGAACCAGGTGCCATTACTCGGGACTATGAAACTCCATGATAGTTCCATTACATTAGTCTTTGAATAGTCTGAATTGAAGGTGTTGCTTTCAGAGAACAAAACAAAGTTGGAGTAATTCAATATATGGAACTCAATTCCCTCAAAGATCCAATTATCATACTTTTGCTCATCTCCAAAGTATAGACTTCCATCACTACTAGACTTGAAGCTTCCCGAGATTGTGTCCTCTTTTTCACAATCGATTGGAATTGCATTCCATGACATTGCATCTAGAATGAAATTATACTTATTATTTGAGCCAGAGGGTAAAAACATCCCTGAATACCAAAGACTGATACCTGAAGCGAAAACAATCATAAAGAGCAAGAACAGGTATGTTTTCCGAATCAAAACATCAGACCTCTAGCTGTTGTTGTATTGAGTCCTTATTGACTCTTTATACTTACCCACCTATCAGCTATTATCCCCTTTATCATAAAAATCTCAGGAAGCTTCCCAACCATCTGGAATGCAAGTTTCGATATTATTCTCTAAATAAACAATGAAATGGTGTATTTGTGTTTACGTTCCCTAGTTAGGATTTTTAAAACTCATTAGACAGGTAGTTCCCCTTCATCCATGGTTGTGAATGCTCTAAACAAAAATAACATCGACAGCCCGATGAAGAAGAGAATCGCGACAAATGATCCCATGAAGATTGTTCCTGTAAATGGATTAAAAGTAGGAATGTCGTATTGCCAGCGAGTAAAATCTGACAACACTGCTATGATGTTCAGAGTAATTGCCATTCCTACATATGAAAGAAGAAATCCAGCGAAATATGCACCTCTAATGAGCCAGATGCGTCTTTTCATTGTTTTTTTCTCCTGTAAGGACAAAACCTCCAGTCTTGCTCCTTGTTTTTGAGTTTGCTCTTCGATACCATTGTTCTGAGCTACTCCAGCTGTTGCACTCCTTATTAGTCGTGCATCATATCGATCATCAAGTCTACTGCTTACAAATCCCGTTGCGCTACGCCAAGTCAAATCCTGTTGACGCCTAAAGAGATTATTTATGAGATATAGACTGCCACAGAATGCGAAGAGTCCCACCCAAAGGGGTGGCTGGACAGTTAGAACTACTGGGATGTAGTAGAAGGTGACATTGTACGCAACCATTGCTATTCGAAGAGAGATTATCAAGGTCAACCAAAATGTATCAGGTCCACTTGGATGATTCCGTGTGTGAAGGTAATAGGAGCCTGCAAGCATGCAGAAGAAAGTAAATCCCATTATATTGATAATAGCCCAAAGAGGCCACAAGCCACTTGCTATAAACCATCTTGTTACGGGATTGAATTCAACATCGGGACCAAACTGACTAGTCATTGCCACGGTGTAGACTGTATCTACTATCCCTACTGGTATCAACATGAGGACAAGACCTCTTACCCAGCGTACTTCCCACCAAAGTGATGCCATTTTTCCGGGCGAGATGGTGTTTATTTCTCTCATATTGATAACCACATTTTGACAGGTTTCAATTGGTTCTCAATATAATGCTGTGTATCTAAGTAAATAATTGTGATGACAAAGGCACTTGTAAATGAGAATAGAGAAGGAGATGCCTTTTTTTATGGGACATTAGTTATCGTGTAATTGTGGGAAGGTCAATATTCAGTTTCTATCTTTGAATATCGACATATGGGGATTCATCTTAGAGTGCAAGTAGCGCTCGATTTAGATTCTCTTGAATTCTTTTCCTCAAAATGAAATGAAGTCAGAGTTCACAAAAGAAGAGTAAAAAAAAGAAAAGGATTGCAGAGGGACGAACCCTCTGCTTTTCCTACAATTCACTATTCATGAGTGTGGATTATACGTAGGGGCTGTAAGCTTCTCCCGCATCGTAGCCAGCATAGTCCTTGTACATGTGATAGAAGTAGAAGGAATACACTCCTGACAATGGGTTCCACTTCAGACCGTCACCATGCACCCAAGTTCTCCAGACTCTCAACTCACCTTGCTGATATGTCCAGAGGTATGGGTAGTCATCGGCCATAGCCTGTAGAATCCAACTATAGAGCTTTGTACGTTCTGTGACATTAGCGGTCTTAGCTTGCATGTACCAGGCATCAACGTTGGTGTTGTTGTAACGGATTCTGTATCCGTTTGTCCCACGGCTGTAGCCGAATGGGAAGATGAAGTTATCAGGATCAGGGTAGTCTGGTCCCCAACCAACGAAGAAGAGCATGACCTGTCTGTAACGAGTGTAGGCCAAGTAGTTTGACCACTCTAGAGCCTGAACGGTAACAGTGACACCATCTGGGAAGGCGGTCATGTTCGCGTCATCATGAGCAAGGACATCCTCTAGACCATCCTTAATCAGCAGACAACCTTGCTCACGCTCGGTGTTTCCGCTGTTGTAGAACAATTGAATGGTGTTAGGTGCTGCTGTGCCTGTGCTAGTAAGAGTACCAGCCATATTAGCTAGGAAGGTGGGATCTAGTACTGCTTCGTTCCACATCTCTACAGCCCTTGTAATGTTGTATTGGATATCTGTAAAGGCTGTAGTGTTGTATCCTAGTAGTCCGAGCGGAATTGGACCAGAGTCAGCTCTGAAACCAAAGCCTTGGACTGCTGCAGCCAAGAACGCATTGTAGTCGAAAGCGTATGATACACATTTCCTTATTGCTAGATTCTGGAATGGGCTGTTGTAGAATGTACCAGCAGTTGTGTTGACCTGAGCTAGGTTGAATCCCATGAAGGTCAAACCATAGCCATATCCTGCCTTTGAGAGGTAGATAGTCTCAGGATACAATGATGCGGCAGTGACGTTGTTATAGACATCCTGTGCATTGGTTCTTGGAACCAAAACTGCATCTGATGTGCCTGCTCTGAGATTTAGGATCCTACCGGTTACATCCTCGTTAGTTCTGAGGTAAATATGCTTGATTGAGCCAGCATATGTTGGAGCACTAAAGGTTCTCCAGTAGTCTGTATTCAATTCCAGATGAATGTATGAGTCAGGAATCCACTCTGTGAGCATGTAAGGACCTGTTCCACATGTATGAGTGACCATGTAGTTTGGATCTGATATTGGATCTTGCAAGTAGTCTACGCCGAAGGTGTCCCAAGTTGTGAATCCCTCGTCTGCGTGAGCCAACACAAATGTTGGGCTCATCATGGCGCTAGCAGTGTAGGTCAGGATTGGCATGAAGTAGCCGAATGAATCCGTCAAAACAAACCTCACTGTGAACTCGTCAATTACTTCAATTCCTTCGCCACTTTCGACCCAGGCATCAAAGGTCTCTTGGAACAGAGTTGCGTTGCCACTGAAGGCTGCATCTTCTACTGCTTGACCACCAACGACGCACTCAGCGATCATCCAGAATGGACCATCAAGGTAGAACATTTTTGCTGCTCTGTAGATGTTCCACTGCACAACACTGGCGTTAAATGGTGTTCCATCGTGGAATACAACATTTTGCCTAAGCGCAATGGTGTAGTTCTTCCCACTGTCTGCTATTACCGGAGCAGATGCTGCCAAGTTTGGCCGCAAATCCGCTGTTTGGGTACTTTCACTCCCAAATGGGGGTGAATACAACGTCTCATAGACGTTATAGAATACAAAACCACCATAGTTCTCATAATCTGCGTGTGGGTCCATAAACTGGGGGTTGCCTATTGTTTCAAATACGAAAGTGTCCTCAAGTGGACGTGATGGTCCGGTCATGAGGAGAAAAGCAACACCAGCGCCCGCCACGACGACTATAATGACGACGATGGCTATTAACTGATTTCTTTCCAAAGTTTTTTGTTCCTCCTTCATTAAAACTGAAGTTGGTTTGCTAAGTTATAGATTGGATTGTGATCACATAGGGTTGAATCATCCACCGCGATGTGTTAGAATATCAACCCATGGTATCAACGACTTGTGAAGCAGAACGTTATAAAGCTACGGTTTTCAGAGACGGTTTGTGAGGATATCGTTATTCGTATGTCTGGTTTTGAGATTACCACTGTAGGCTCAAAACAGCATTATCCGAGATTCCCGCAATTCGAACCAGACACCCATTTCTTAAGCCCTAGATGGCTCTAATTTCACCGAGAACCATAGACTTAAAAACTGGCCACGCTCAACTTGCGCTCCAGAAGCACATAGCTGGATGCGCTAGAGCAATCCGGAGAGTGATTTGGCACATGAGACTAAGAGACTATGTGATAAGACGACTTCTACTTGCGATTCCTGTAGTCATTGGTGTTCTTGCCATCACATTTGTTCTTGCATATGTGATGGGAGACCCAGTAGGTATTTACACACAGGAGAGAACAAGTCCAGAAGCAGTTGAAGCTATCAGGCGTGCTCACGGTCTGGACCGACCACTATATGAGCAGTTCTTCTTTTACTTGAGGGATCTAGCTTCAGGTGACTGGGGTTACTCAGTAAGTGCTCGCCTGCCTGTCACTCAAGTCATTGCTACTCGACTTCCCGCAACAATCGAGCTCTCCCTCTTTGCCATAGTATTTGCTATCGCTCTTGGTATTCCACTTGGCATACTCTCTGCGACGAAGAAGGATCGATGGCCTGACCATGTTACTCGTGTTGTTGCACTGGCAGGGGTATCAATGCCGATTTTCTGGTTTGCACTTATGCTAAAATACGTGTTCTTCTTCCAGTTCTATATGGCAGGTCTACCTGCTCTACCCGAGGGAGGTAGATACACATTTACTGTACTCCCATACACCCCGATAACTGGTTTCCTCTTAATTGACTCCATAATAACATTAAATCCAGTTCTCTTTATGGATGGTCTGGTTCACCTCATACTTCCAGGATTTGCCCTTGGCTACTTGACATTAGCAATTATCACACGTATGATGCGTTCTAGTATGTTGGAGGTGCTAAAGGAGGATTACATCACACTAGCAAGATCGAAGGGCTTACGGGAGAGAGTTGTGATTTACAGACATGCCTTGCGAAACGCCATGATACCCACGGTCACGGTGATAGGCCTTGCCTTTGGAGGTCTCATGTCTGGTGCTGTGCTCACAGAAACGATATTCAGTTGGCCAGGGCTAGGTCGTTGGTCAACTCGTGCGATTCTGAATTCCGACATCCCAAGTATCAATGCTTTCACATTGCTCGTGGCTTTCATATTCGTGGGAGCTAATTTAGTCGTTGATCTTGTCTATGGTGCATTGGATCCCAGAATAAGATATGGATAGGAGGTTGTATAGATTGACAAAAATGGATACAAAGCAATATTCCGAGGAGATAGAAGAGACTAGCTCTTCGATAAAGTACTTCGTTTATTTCATCTTGGTCTTGGGATTCATTAATGTAATAGCTGGATTTGTAAACATAATAGATGCCCTCCTTCTCTATGATATTGGAACCATCAACGAAATAGGCCTAATGGGTAATATTGCCACTGGCTCAATTGCAGCAATTGTGATTGGAATACTGCTGCTTCCTATTGGGCTTGGCGTACGAGATCTTGAGAATTGGGCTTTCCCATGGGTGCTCTATGCCAACCTGCTGGCGATTCTATTGTTTTTGGTGAATGGGGGCTTCATTGTTTATATTGGATTATTCAATCTATTCGCAATTATCTTGCTCATGACCCCTCAAATACGCGCGTTTTGGTGGAAACTTTATATGGAGGACATGGGTCCACGAGCAAAGGAGACGCGCTACACCCTTTACCTCATAAGGAAGAGCCCGCTGGTTGTTGCTGGAATCATTATTATTGCGGTCTACATTTGTTTAGCCATTTTCGCTCCATACATTACTCCCTATGGTCCCACTGAGAGGGAGTGGTACAATTTTCTTCAAGCTCCGAGTCCCCAACACATATGGGGAACTGACCAGAATGGCGGCGATGTGTTTAGCATGGTTATCTGGGCTACACAAGTTGACCTCAAGATTGCGATATCAGTAGTAGCGGTTGCATTGGTAGTCGGGGCATTCATTGGAGCAGCAGCAGGCTACTTCGGAGGTGCAGTTGATGAAATCGTTATGAGAATAACCGATGTCTTCTTTGCATTCCCTGGACTCATTCTTGCAATGGCGATAGTATCTGCACTTGGCGCAAGAAACCTCGATAATATTAGTATCGCACTGATGCTGGTCTGGTGGCCCACCTACGCACGTCTTGTGCGTGGGCAGGTATTGATTGAACGAGAGAAGCTATACGTCGAGGCCGCACGGTCAGTAGGTGCCTCGGATATGAGGATTCTAGCTTTTCACATCCTCCCTAATACTATTCAACCTGTAATAGTTCAAGCGACTCTCGATATGGGTGGAGTACTACTCACTGCAGCTGGCTTGAGCTTCATCGGTTTCGGAGCAGAGGCTGGGAGTGCTGAGTGGGGACTAATGATCGCACAAGGTCAGAATCATTTTGCACAATACTGGGTAACACTCTTTCCCGGACTAGCTATACTATTCTGTGCTCTGTCATTTAATCTGGTTGGTGATGGGGTGCGTGATATACTAGATCCAAAGCTCAGGAGAAGATAGAACAGGAGATGAATGATATGGTAGCTTCTCAAGATGATACATCCATAGAAACAACGAACGACATTCGGTTAGACTCAGATACCTTATTACTGGTAAGGGGGCTCAAAACGAATTTCTATACATACGAAGGCGTAGTTAAGGCATTGGACAATGTGCAGTTCGAACTGAAACGTGGTGACACGTTAGCCATCGTTGGAGAAACTGGATGCGGCAAGAGTGTTACAGCGAAATCGATTCTTCGCTTGGTCGACTCTCCAGGTAGGATTGAGGAGGGACAAATCCTCTTTCAAGATGTCAATGAGGAGGGTGAGAATGTCATCATAGATCTTCTTCAGTCCACTGAGGATGAGATGCGCAAGATACGCGGCAATAAAATCGCTATTGTCTTTCAAGATCCTGCGACATATCCAAACCCGGTCTTCAGAATTGGAGACCAGATAGCAGAAGTAATTGCACTTCACCAAGATCTATCTCGAGATGTTCTCGAAATGAAGATTGCACGGTTGGAAGATGCACTGAGAACCAACCCGGACGCTGAGAATGTTGAAGAGATAACCACAAGAATTGAGGAATACAAGTCACAACTAGACTCACCGCCGCCTCCAACTGACAAGGAAAAGAAGGAGGCCGCAAAGAAAAGGACAGTTGAAACACTCAAACTTGTGCGAATGCCCTCTGCGGAACAGACAATTAATCAATACCCACATGAGCTGTCTGGTGGGATGAGACAGAGAGCATTGATAGCTATGGCTCTCTCATGCAATCCAAGAATACTAATTGCTGATGAGGCGACAACAGCACTTGATGTGACAGTCCAAGCTCAGGTTCTAAAGTTGTTAAACGTTCTCAAAACTGAACTTGATGCATCGATTATCATTATCACACACGATCTTGGTGTGGTTGCAGAAACATGCACAAGGGTCGCTGTAATGTACGCTGGCGTAGTTGTTGAATACACAAATACAGACGAGCTCTTCTCAGACCCAATACACCCATACACAAGCGGTCTCCTTAGGGCAATTCCAAAAATCACTGAGAAAGTGGAACACCTGCTCCAGATCACAGGAACTGTACCAAACCTCATCCATCCCCCAAGTGGTTGCCGATTCCATCCGAGATGCGAGTTTGCGACTGAGATCTGTGCTCAGCAAAGACCTCCTAGAGAAGAGATTAAACCAGCACACTGGATCGAGTGCCATCATCCGCAAGGATCAATGAAGGGGAGGAAAAGATAGAAGATGACTTCGAGTGAAGAATTAATCCAAGTTCGTAATCTGAAGAAGTATTTCCAACTCACCGGTGGTGTCTTTAGAAAAGTCATGGGCTATGTAAGAGCTGTAGACGATGTTACCTTCGATATCTATAGAGGTGAAACCCTTGGCTTGGTAGGCGAATCCGGTTGCGGAAAAACCACCTGTGGCAGAACTATTATGCATCTCATTCCAAAAACCGCAGGAGAGATAATCTTCGAGGGGAAAGATGTTTCTGAAATTAAAGGCGGAGATCTTCGTGAGTTTCGAAAGAATATGGGTATTGTATTTCAAGATCCAATGGCTTCCCTTGATCCTCGAATCACTATCAAGAACGCTGTTGGGGAACCCCTTCTTGTCAACGGTATTGCGAAAGGATTCCGTTTACGTAATATGGTTCTTGAGCTGCTTCAGAAGGTAGGACTGAGTGAGGATCACTTGAATCGTTTCCCACATGAGTTCTCAGGTGGACAAAGACAAAGGATTTGCATTGCACGTGCCTTAGCACTTAACCCGAAGTTCATCGTTATGGATGAACCAACCAGTAGTACCGATGTTTCTGTTCAAGCTCAGACACTCAATCTTATGAAAGATCTTCAGAAGGAATTCAACCTCACATATCTATTCATCTCTCATAATCTTAGTGTTGTCAAACATATGAGTGATCGAGTCGCTGTAATGTACCTTGGAAAAATTGTTGAAATGACGCCCGGAGATATATTCGAGGATGCTATGCATCCATATTCGGCAGCGCTAGTGTCCGCCGTTCCTGTGCCTGATCCGAGTCTTCGAGGGCGTGCTCACATACTTGCTGGTGAGGTGCCTAGTCCTATCAATCCGCCGTCTGGCTGCAGATTTCATCCGCGTTGTCGCTTTGCAAAAGAACGATGTATGGAAGAAATACCCGAGCTGCGGGACATGGGTGGAGGGCAACTTGTGGCTTGTCACTTTGCAGGTGAGCTGGATTTGGGCTATAAGGAGGAGTTGGATGCTTCCTCAACATTAGCCGTCGAAGCATAGTTAAGTTTTCAAGCATTCAAGTAGGCAACACGTTAATGTGTTCTATTCTCAGTGGAGAAGAGAAAAATGGAAGATGAGGATAAGGATGAAGAATTCGACTGGTCTAATTATGGCGATTTCGAGCGTCAAGGTCAAGTCGATCTAGAAGGTCAAGATATACTGGCGATTTGTATAGCATCTCTCCAGACCATATTCCTTCCCCTCTTGATTCTCACAGCTTTCCTCTTGGTTGTAGGTATTTTGATGGGACTCATCCTCTAGTCGCAGTAGGAAATGTTCAGAAATACGGTCTATAGAAACAGCTTTCATTTCTTCTCTCAGTTTCTATTTCGGATGAAAAAAGACAATGATTGATGTTTTGAATATCTATCCTTTGAGTCAATGCTCGGTACGAAAGTGTGTAACAGCGAAAGAATATTAACCATGGTTAACATGGCAGTTAATAATTATGAAGGGGAAGGTCTTTTACCTTCTACTTTCTGAGATTAGAGCACAGGTGGATATATTGCATAGAGAGCTCACTAAGGGTGTATATTACGTTGGTGTAGATGACCACCACACTGAATTATTTGAGAATCTTTGGAAACTGCCTTTTGGCGTTTCATATAATAGCTATCTAATTGTGGATGAGAAGATTGCTATCGTTGAAACTGTAAAGGGCCCATGGGCTGAGGAATGGTTAGATAATATTCGCGAGATAGTGGACCCTGCAAAGATTGACTACATCATCCTAAATCATATGGAACCAGATCATACGAGTGCATTGCCTGATATTGCTAAAATCGCTCCCAATGCTACACTGGTCTACACACCTCGAGCTTCGGATATGCGCAAGTCCTTCTACGATGTTGACCTCAAGGAACGTATCGTCGAAGACTTAGAGGAACTCTCACTCGGCAAGAAGACACTGAAGTTTGTTCATGTCCCCTTTGTCCATTGGCCTGAAACCATGGCGACATGGCTGGCTGAGGATGGAGTCTTGTTCAGTTGTGATGCCTTTGGAGCTTTTGGAGCTTTAAATGGAAAACACTTTGATGATGAAGCTAATATGGAGCTAGTCGAGAAGGAGAGCAAGAGGTATGTTTCTGCAATTATTACATCCTACTTCAAGTTCGTACAGAGTGCCATCAAGAAAGTAAAGGATCTTGGAATCAAAATCAGGATTATTGCGCCAAGTCATGGTGTTATCTATCGGAAGGACCCAATGTGGGTCGTTGACAAATTCGATGAGTGGAGTAGCCCTGAACTTGAGAAGAACTGCACTATTGTGTATGGAACGATGTACGGGTACACTCATCGTCTGGCGATGAAGCTCAAGAAAGAGTTGCTCGAGTTAGGAGTTGATGTCAAAGTTCACAACGTTTCTTACAGTGAAATGAGCAAGATAATAACTGATACAGTTCGGGCAGGAGTCATTGTTCTTGGATCACCAACATATGATGCCTTTCCCTTCCCAAAAATTTGGGCCTATGTTAATGAGTTGCAGGGCAAACGCTTTACGCCAAGACCTATTGGTCTCTTTGGAACATTCGGCTGGGGGGGCGGGTG